>Ga0247824_10002588_pt1 | contig 10155 bp, 5 predicted proteins | sample 13C_PalmiticAcid_FD_194412 | JGI IMG/M metagenome (GOLD analysis project Ga0247824, IMG submission 194412) | Soil microbial communities from agricultural site in Penn Yan, New York, United States - 13C_PalmiticAcid_Day48 | ecosystem: Environmental > Terrestrial > Soil > Agricultural land... | reverse complement strand
ACCGCGCACGACCCGAAGGCCGAGCAGCTCGGATAATAGACGTCGTCGAACAGGTTGATCGCGTTGAACTGCAGCGTCCAAGCCTTGTAGTCGAAGGCGACCAGCGCATCGACCAACGTGTAGCTGGGCGTTTCGACGACGAAGGCGCCACCGAAGGGGTCCGACGTCTGCTTGCCCTGATAGCGCACACCGCCACCAAGGCGCATGTCGATGTCGCCGGTGAGTTCGACCGTCTTGGTGCCGAAGATGCTGGCGAGATATTTCGGCGTATCGTCGCGCTGACGCCCCTCACCCGAAAGCCGGACCTTGCCATAGGAGAAGGCTGCGGTGAGCGAAAAGTCGTCGGTGACATTGTGGTTGGCCTGAAACTCAACGCCCTTCGACTTGACCGAGCCGGTCTGGATCTGATTCAGCGGATTGGCCGGATCGGTGCGGAGCGCATTGTTTTCCTTCAGATCGTATAGCGACACGCGCAGCATCGTTGTGCGGAGCGGCTGCCACTTGATCCCGATTTCCTTCTGCTTGCCCGACAGCGGCTGGTAGGTGCTACCGAACTGGTTGAGGCCCGAGATCGGCAGGAAGGATTCCGAATAGCTGATATAGGGCGCCAGCGTCGACGTGGCATTGATGGTCAAGCCGGCACGCTTGGTCGTCTTTTTGGTGATTTCCACCGGCTGACCAACATCCACCTTCGAGTAGCGGTCGCGCCGGATGCCGAGGACGAGCGACGCCACTTCACCGAAATCGACCTGGTCCTGCAGATAGAAGCCGGTCTGCTTCAGGATCTGGGTGTTGAAGAAGTTGAAGACCGGCGTGGGGGCGTTGCCATAAACCGGATTATAGACGTCGATCCCGCCGGCGTTCTCGATGAACGCCTGTCCCGATACCTGCTTGAAGTATGAATAGTCGACGCCGGCGAGCAGCTGGTGCGAGACCGGACCGGTGTCGAACTTGAACGCGACACCATTGTCGGTGTTGAACGTCCGATATTTGATGTTGATCGCGAACAGGTTGCGCGGAACCATCGTGGTGCCGGGAAGGAAGGGGTCCAACGGGCCACCCGGACTGAGATAGGTGGCCAGATAATATTCGGCCTGCTTGGTATTGGCCCAAGTATAGCGGCTCGAGCTGCGGAAGCTGAACGCATCCGAAAATTCGTGGGTCGCGAGCAGCGAGACCGCGGTATATTCCTTGTCACCGCGGTTGATTCCCGGCTCGCCGAAGAAACTCGAGTTCCGGATGCGCTGTCCCGGAAGCGCGAAAAGCGATCCGACGATCGGCATGACATTATAGTTCGGCGGGTTGTGATCTTCCTGATAGATGCCGATCGCGGTGATGTCGGTGCGGTCGCCCGGCCGCCAGGTCAGCGCGCCCTGCGCGACGATGCGGTCGTTGCGCGTGAAGTCCATGCGCGAGTCCGAATCGCGCACCACGCCGACGAAGCGCGCGGCGAGCGTATCGCTCAGCGGCCCGGTGACGTCGACGGTCGCTTCCTTGCGATCGAAGGTGCCATAGCTCACGCTGGCGCTGCCGCCGAAGTCGAACTGCGGACGCTTGCTCTGCATGTTGGTGAGGCCGCCCGAGCTGCCCGCGCCGTAGAGCACCGAGGCCGGGCCGACGAGGACCTCGACACGTTCGAGCGTCGCGATTTCGGGGCGCGGCATATAGACGAAGCCATAGTTGCGCTTCAGCCCGTCGACATAGAGCACCGATTCAAAGCCGCGGACGATGTTGAAATCGCCGCGCGAATCGTCGCCGCCGTTGTAGACGCCCGCCGTGTACTTCAGCGCTTCGCGAATATTCTGCGCACCGCGGTCCTGCATCTCCTCGACCGTCACGACCTCGATCGCCTGCGGAATGCGCAATATGGGGGTGTCGGTCTTGGTCGCCGTGGACGCGGTCGCGGTCACCACGATATCGGATTCATCGGTCGGTTCGGACTGGGCATAGGCCGGCTGCGCGCAGGCCAGCGCCAGCAATGACACCCCGAACGATCCCCGCATCACAGCCATACGATCTAGACAAACGCGCATCTTACGCCCCCTTTTCTTTCTGTCGGTCTAAGCCAAAAATTCCCCGGTCGTCTTGAATTTGTCACGCCAGTGTAGATCGCCTGAAATTCTGTGGTTGTCCGGATTCGGGTAAAAGCCGACTTTGATGGGTGGATTTTGCTTCCCGATACGCGCTTACCCGCGGCTAACTGCGGATAATGCGGCGGTCATCGCGACCCGAACGCCCCCGGAACCGGGTAGCACATATTGCCAGAAGGCAAGATTTTATCTCTATTTGTGATAATTTTAGTCTCTATATGGGAACAAAATCGCCAAGGGAGAGAGACATGCTGCCGCTGTTGCAAGGGGTCCGGATCATCGAGGTCGGCGCGGTCGTGCTCGGCCCCTATGCCGGCCAGATCCTCGCCGACCTTGGCGCCGAGGTGATCAAGGTCGAGGCGCTCGAGGGCGACATCGCGCGCAACGCCCATCCTGCCGGTCCCGGCGGCGGCGCCCTGTTCGTCAACAACAACCGCAACAAGCGGATGCTCGCGATCGACCTCAAAGAACCCGAAGGCAAAGCCGCGCTCGCCCGGCTGATCGGCACCGCCGATGTCCTTTTCCACAATATGCGCGTCGATGCCGCCGAGCGGCTGGGCTTGGGCTTCGAGGCCGTCGCGGCGATCAATCCCGGGATCATCCATTGCGCCGCGATCGGTTTCGGGCAGCGCGGACCCTATCGCGACCGTCCGGCGTTCGACGACATCATCCAGGCGGCAAGCGGGCTGGCGGGGCTCGAAGCGGCGACCGGCGCCGATCCGCGCTTCGTGCCGACGGTACTCGCCGACAAGGTCGCGGCGCTGCATGCCGTCTATGGCATCATGGCGGCGCTGGTGGCGCGCGCGAACGGGCGGAGCGGCGCGATCAAAGTCGAGGTTCCGATGTTCGAGGCGCTCGCCGCCTTCCTGCTCAACGAGCATCTCGCGGGCGCGACCTTCGCCGCCGACGGCGAACCCGGCTATCCGCGCATCCTGTCGCCCAATCGCCGCCCGTTCCGCACCGCGGACGGCTGGATCGCGGTGCTGCCCTATACCGACCGGCAATGGCGGTCCTTCCTGACCGAAGTCGGCCGCGACGACGTCATCGCGCAGCCCTGGTTCGTCGACCCGCGCGAACGTCCCGCGCACATCGACACCCTCTATGCGATCGTCGCCGAGAGCCTGCCGGCGCGGACGACCGCCTTATGGCTCGAAGCGCTTTCGGGGCGCGACATTCCCTGCTCGCGCGTCCCCGACCTGCCCGGCCTGCTCGACGACCCGCATCTGGCCGAGATCGGCTTTTTCGACGTGCCGCCGGGCTATCCCGAGGGCATCCGGCGCACGCTGCCGCAGCCGGTGCTGTTCGACGGCGTCGCGCCGGTTCCGGATATTGCGCCGCGCGCGCTGGGCGCCGACAGCCGCGCGATCCTGCGCGAGGTCGGGCTCGACGACAGCGAGGTCGACACGCTCATCGGCAGCGGCGTCGTCGGCGCGGCCTGATCAGCCGATACGGCGGCGGATGAAGGCGGCACCGTCGCGGATCGCGCGGCGCGCGACCTTGGCGATCGACATCGCCTCGAGAAAGCTGTGCGTCGCCCCGGCATAGATGCGCGCCTCGGTATCGACCCCCGCGGCTTCGAGCCGCGCTTCCATCGCGATCGACTGCTCGGTCAGCAGGTCGCATTCGGGGATCACCAGCAACACGGGCGGCAGGCCGGCGAGTTCGGCGTGGATCGGACAGGCAAAGGGATCCTGCGCGCCCGCCGCGATGTCGACGAGATAATTGGCATAATAGCCCTGGGCCTCGGCGCGATCCATGATCGACCCCGGCCCGCCGAAAAGGGCTTCGGCACGGTCGGAGACCGCGGGCGTGAAATAGCCATAGTTGGAGAGGATCGCGCGGATCAGCCCGCCCTCGCCCTGCGCGCGCAGCCGCAGCGCGGTCGCGAAGCAGAGATTGGCGCCCGCCGAATCACCGCCCATCGCGATCCGCGCCGGATCGATCCCCAGCGTCGCGCCATGCGCCCCGAGCCACAGCATCAGCGCCTCGATGCGGTCGAGCGCGACAGGATATTTATGTTCGGGCGACAGCGGATAATCGACGCCGACCACCACGAAGCCGCCCGCCGCGGCATATTCGCGCATCAGCCGGTCGTGCGTGTCGATCGAGAACAGGGTGAAGCCGCCGCCGTGGAGATAGACGAGCGCCGGCGCGGGCACGGCCACCCCTTCGGGCCGGTAGACGCGGACGCGCAATTCCCCCGCACCGGCGTCGAAGCGGCGTTCGAACGTCTCCGCCATGACCGGACCGCCCGCCGTCCAGTGCGCGCGCACCGCCTCCGACACCGCGCGCTGTTCGGGGAAGTCCAGCGTGTCGAACGGCGGATGCGCCGCCCAGCGCTGCTTCATGATCGCCAGAAATTCGGCGATTTCGGTGTCGATCGTCATTTCACCGGCAGCCATTGCGCGTCCTTCTCGGCGTCGATGTAGGGCGACGCGGGCATCTTGCGCGCGGTCGGCCACAGTTCGTCGAGCGTCGCGGCGTCGAACAATTGCCCGCCGCGCATCACGAGTTTGATCGACATCGTCTTGCGGATGTCGGTCAGCGGGTCTTCGTCGAACACCACGAGGTCGGCATATTTGCCCGGTTCGATGGTGCCCATGTCGGCGAGCCGTCCGATCGTCTCTGCCGCCCCGGCAGTCGCCGCATGCAGCACCGCCATCGGCTTCATCCCGCCGAGCGCATGGCCCTCCATTTCGTAGTGAAAGCCGATCCCCGGCTCGTCGCCGTGCGATCCCATGCCGACCAGCGCGCCGCTTTCGGCGAGCTTGGCCGCATCGGCGGCCAGCGCGGGCATGCGCGACGCCGCGAGCGAACCCCAGGGCCGGAAGCCGAGCTTGTGCGCGATCGCCGACGGCGACCAAAAATGCCGCACCTTGGGATCGAGCGCGGGATCGTGCATCGACACATAATAATGCCGCCCCGACGGACCGCTGGTGTTGATGAGCAGCGTCGCAACATAGCTGGTGCGCATGTGCTGATAGAGCCCGACGACATCCTCGCCGAACGGCGTGATCGGCAACGCATGTTCGTTGCCGGCATAGCCGTCGATGATCTGGGTCAGCATCAGCTTGGGATTATGGCTGCCCTCGGTCGTCGGGACGATGCCCTGTTCGCGCGCCGCCATCGCGATCCATTGCCGCACGGTTCGGCTCTCTCCGCGATATTGCTTGATGTTGCGCAGCCCCCAGGCGTCGCGATAGCGGCGCAGCACGTCGCGCACCTGATCGAGCGAGGTGAAACGCTCCTTGGAGAAGAGCGCCGGGCCGGTCGAGCGCAGCCGCGGCCCGATCACCAGCCCCGCGTCGATCAGGTCCTGATAGGCGATCTGGTCGATGCCCAAGGTCGAGGGATCGAAGGACGTGGTGACGCCGAAGGCAAGCCGTGTCGGCAGGTCCCATTCATCGTAACCGATGACGTTGCGGCGCACCCCGCCGATATGGTCATGATCGTCGATAAAGCCCGGGACGACCGTCTTGCCGCCAAGTTCACGCTCGGGCGTGCCGCTCGGCACCGCAAGGCTGCCACGCGGCCCGACCGCCACGATCCGGTCGCCGCCGATCAAAATGTCGGCATCGTCGACGATCTTGTCGCCGCCCGCCATCGTCAGCGCCCGCGCACCGCGCAGCAACAGGCTGCCCTTCGGCCGAGCGCGCGGCATTTCGGCGACGAGTTCGACATGTTTCGCGGGCGGGGTCGCCTTGGCGTCAGGCAGGACCTGCAAATAGTTGCCAACCGTCCAGATCAGACTGCCGTCGGCGCGCCAGTCGAAGAAGTCGGCGCCCATCCGCGTGACCTTGCGCCCCGTCGTGTCGGCGGCGGTCAGGTCGACCATCGCCTTGGGCTCGGCGGGCACGGGCAGCACATACAGCTGTTCGCTCGTCTGCGCCGCGATCCATTGGCCGTCGGGACTGATCCGCAAGTCGTCGGCGTCGGCGAGCCGCTCGGTAAAATAATAATCCTGCGCCTTCACCGACGCGACGACACGCTGCGTCCCGCGTGCCAGATCGACGGCGACCAGCCCGTCGCTGCTGAGCAGATAGACCGTACCGGGTTCGCCGCGCACGAAATGCGGCCGCTGGCCGAGCGTGCCACTGGTGACGACTCGCGCCGGCCCGCCCGTCGCGGGCAACGCGACAAGATCGGCGGGGCGCACCGTCCCGAATTCGAAACTGGTCTGTTGCCGCGCCGCCGCCGGCGAGCGGACCGCGAGGATATTCGCACCATCCGGCGTGTAAGCCGGGTGGGTGTAAAAGGCCGACACATCGCTGACCTTCACCGGCGCCCCCGACCCGTCGGCGGCGATGCTCCACACCGCGCCGCCCGCGCGCTCGCTCCAGGTGACATAGGCGATGCGCGATCCGTCCGGGTTCCAGCCCGGCAGCGAGGCGGGTTCGCCGCTGATCGGCAGCCGCAGCGCCTTGCCGCCATCGACCGGCTGGACATAGACGCTGCCGAGCGCGGCATAGGCGACGCGCTGGCCGTCGGGCGACGGCGACGTGCCCTGCAACAATTTGGCGCGTACCGGGCCGGTGTCCTCTCGAAAACCGATCCGCGTGCTCGGCCCGACCGCCAGCTTCAGCCGCGCGGTGAAAGGCACCGGCGTCGTCGCCGACCCGTCGATCGGCCGCCGCTCGATCCGCCCCTGCCAGGCGATCAAGATCGCCTGGCCGTCGGGTGTGAAGGCGTAGCGCGGGATCAGGTCGAGCGAGGCTGCACCGTTCATCAGGTCGGCGGGCGCGGGTCCCAGATCGCGGTCGTCGCCGGTCGCGAGGTCGCGCAGCCGCAGCCGCGTCTCCGCCAGCCGGCGCGTCGCATAGGCAAGCTTGGTCCCGTCGGGCGAAATCGCGGGCCGAAAAAAAGTCTCCTTCCCCGCCTCGCGCCCGCCCGAATTGCCGACGACGGTCTGTTCGGCGCCGGTGGCCAGATCGCGGCGGACGATCGTCCATGCCACCGGTTCGGCAAAATCATTGTCACCGACGCGGCGAGCGAAATAGAGATATTTGCCGTCGCGCGACGCCGCGGCGCCAAGCGTGCTTTGCCAGGCATCACGCGGGGCATCGGCGGACGGCTTGGCCGGCGCAACCAGTTCGCCCGGCCCGCCATCGACCGGATGGCGCCACAATTCATAGCGATCGATGCGGATGCGATAGCGGCTGACATAGACCGACTTGCCATCGGCGCTCCATTCGGGCGAGACACGCACCGCGCCGTCGTCCTCGTCGCTGACACGTCGCGCGCCGCTGCCGTCGGTGCGCGCAATCCAGACATTGTCGCCGCCCGAGCGATCGCTGACATAGGCGATCCATTTGCCGTCGGGCGAAAAGGTCGGCTGGACCTCGAACGCCATACCCGTGGCGATCGGCACCGCCTTGCCGCCGGTGGCGGGGAGCGCATAGATTTCGCCGAGCATGTCGAAGAGGATCGTCTTGCCATCGGGCGAGATCGCCAGCGACATGAAGGTGCCGCTCGACACCTGATAGTCGAGCGTTCGTGCGGGCTTCATCGGTAGCGCCGTTTCGTCGGCGGCCATAGTCGCCGCCGGAATCGCCAGCGCCCATGCCGAAACCAGTCCCCATATCGCGCGCTTCATATCGCCCCTCCCATCAATAGGGTTGCCATGTCTCGACCCGGAAGCTGTCGGGATGATAGCGCGTCACCTCTTCGCCGCCATCCTTGCCGGGGAAATCGGTCGAGTCCGCATTGACCAGATAGAGGCGGCCGGTGCGGTGATCGATGTCCATCATGCGCGCGCCGAAGGCGGTGCGGATCGTCGCGACGACGCGCAGGCTGTCACGCCCCTCGCGCCGGATGACGGTCATCGACCCTTCATAATTGCTGCTGACGATCCGCTCGCGTTCCTCGTCATAGGCGAGCGCGTCGAGTCCCTTGCCGATCGTCACGCGCGACAGGATGGCGCCGCTCGCCGGGTCCATCAGGAACACCGCAGGCCTGTCGCCGCCGCACGCACCGAGCAGGCGGTCAGTCGCGGCGAGATATTTCATCTTCGACACGTTGCAGCCGACGTCCCAGCGCGCCTGTTCCTTGAGCGTCGCCGAATCGAGCCGGAGGACGAGGCCGTCGAGCCGGGCGGGCGCATAGAGATGGCCTTTGCCGTCGGCGGCGGGATCATCCATCTTGCGGAACGGAAAGCGCGTCGTCCGCAGCAGCTTGCCCGTCGCGGCGTCGAGGCTGAACCAGGTCGCCTCGCTCGGCCGGGTGCCGGTGATGATATGAAGCTGCCCCGTCGCGGGATCGAGCGAGCCGCTGTTGAGCCCGCCATCGCCGGCGAGCGGCGTCCGCGCGATGAGTTTCAGGGTCTTGAGATCGAAGCTCAGCAGCGAGCCGTCGGCCATCGCGACATAGCCGCGATTATATTTCGGAAGCAGGATCGGGCCGTTGGCACCGACCGAATTTTCGATCATCGCGACGGCTTGCCCGCGATCGACGTCATAGACGGTCAGCCCATCCTTCAGCCGCGCCATGAACAACCGCGACGTGCCGGGTTCGAACTTCACATAATCCCAGCCCGTATCGCCGCTCGGCAGCGTCACGCTGTTCGTCATCGCATAGGGCAGGTCGGGGACCGCCTCCTGCGCGAGGGCCGGGGCGCCGCACAGCAGCGCGGCGGCCCAGAGAAGCGAGATCGGTTTCATCGGGAGAACTCCGGTTTCGAGGAACGAGATCAGTGAAGATGGCCGTGCGCGCGCGGTTCGCGCATGCGCAGTGCGACGACGAAGGCGACCGCGCAGACTGCCGAGACATACCAGGCGAAGGCCTGCTCATGCCCCATTTGCTTGAGCGTCAGCGCGGCATATTCGGCGGTGCCACCGAAAATCGCCGACGCGATCGCATGGCCGAGCCCGACGCCGAGGGCGCGGACACTGGCGGGGAACAGCTCGGCTTTGAACAGCCCCGAGACCGAGGTGTAGAAGCTCATGATCGCGAGCGCCGCGAATGTCAGCAGCAGCGCGCTGCCCATCGTCTGCGCCTTGCCGATTGCACCGAGCAGCGGCACCGCGAACAGCGTCATCCCGCCACTGAAGATCAGGAGGTTGGTCCGCCGCCCGATCCGGTCCGACAGGATACCGAGCAGGGGCTGGAGCAGCAGGAAGGCGAAGGTGACGATGAGCATCGTCCGGCTCGCGATCGTCACGTCCATGCCCGCGGTGTTGACCAGATATTTCTGCATATAGGTGGTGAAGGTGTAGAGCGTCACCGCCCCCGCGGCGCTGAGCGTCATCACCGTCAGCATCGCGCGCGGATGCCGCATCAGCGTCCGCAGCGATCCCGCCTCCTCGCCCTTGCCCGCCGGCTCCGCCGTTTCGTGCATCGCATCGCGAAACAGGATGAACACCCCGGCGAGCACCGCGCCGAGGAAAAAGGGGATGCGCCAGCCCCATTCGCGGATCGCCGCGTCGCTCATCGCCGTCTGCAGCAGGAAGACCGTGAGCAGCGCGAACAATTGCCCGCCGATCAGCGTCACGAACTGGAACGAGGCGTAGAAGCCGCGCTTGCCCGGCTCGGCGATCTCGCTGAGATAGGTCGCCGCCGCGCCATATTGGCCGCCGGTCGAAAAGCCCTGCATCAACCGCGCGACGAGCAGCAGCGCGGGTGCCGCCGCGCCGATCGTCGCATAGGTCGGCAGGATCGCGACGAGCAGCGAACCCGCACCCATTAGCACCACCGAGGCGATCATCGCGGCGCGGCGCCCATGACGGTCGGCATAGCGCCCGAAATACCAGCCGCCGAGCGGGCGGATCAGGAACCCCGCGGCATAGATGGCGGCGACATTGATCAACTGCGCGGTGCGGTCGCCTTCGGGAAAGAAGGACGAGGCGAAATAGAGCGCGGTGTAGGCATAGGCATAGAAATCATACCATTCGATCAGATTGCCCGCCGACCCGGCCACCGCCGCGCGCGCGCGCGTCCGACGATCGAGCGCGTCCGGCGGCGCCGGGCGCGGGGCGGGCGCGGCGTCGGGATCGGCCGGTACGCCGGCCAGGCCGGACCTATCGGACATCATCGTCTCCCTGCCGACAGCGGCGCCGGTCCGTTCGGGTCA
>Ga0247824_10002587_pt1 | contig 10157 bp, 10 predicted proteins | sample 13C_PalmiticAcid_FD_194412 | JGI IMG/M metagenome (GOLD analysis project Ga0247824, IMG submission 194412) | Soil microbial communities from agricultural site in Penn Yan, New York, United States - 13C_PalmiticAcid_Day48 | ecosystem: Environmental > Terrestrial > Soil > Agricultural land... | reverse complement strand
GTTTCCCGGGGCGCTTTTGCCTTCAGCGGACCAGATACCACCAGTCGGGGAACCAGCGCCAGCGATAGCCCGCGGAGAGCCGGGCACCTCCGCCCACACCGGCCTCGACGAACCATCCCGATGCCGCCCCTGGGCGGCTCTCGATTCCCGCCGCGACAACCAGGTAGCCTTGATCCGTCCGGCCGCCCACGGCGGCGACGCCGCCTGCCAGGTAGACCGCGCTCCCTTCGCGTCGCGTGGGGGCCAGCAGAAAGTGACCCAGCAGCTCGCCCCGCCAGGCCACCTCTCCGCCGGACCCGCCGAGCCCCAGGCTCGCCGAAAGTCGGGCTCGTCGCGCTGGGCGCCAGGCGGCATAGACCCCACCGACTGCGAGCGCGGGATCGGATAGGGTGCCGATGGCCTGGATGCCCAGTTCTTTGACCTGCTGGGCGCCGGCAGGCGGAGCGGCGGCCGCGAGCGCCGCCACCGCGCTAAGCCAGCGTAAGGCCATAGCTGATCGCGATATCCGGGGCTAGGGATGCCACGACCGAGCAGTATTTCTCCAGGGACAGATCGATGGCCCGACGCGCCTTCGTCTCGTCGAGCCCCTCGCCGGCGATCCGGAACTCGAATCGGATCGCGGTGTACCGCCGCGGCGTTTCTTCCCGGCGCGTGCCGTGGACCTCGATGCGGAGCCGCCGCAGCCCGACCCTCATCTTCTCCAGGATCGTCACCACGTCGGACCCGGTACAGGAGGCGGCCGCGAGGAGCAGGGTGAGCATCGGACCGGGCGCCTGCGCGTTGTCCCCATCGATGACGACGGAGGGACCGTCCGTAGCGCCGCCCCGGAAGATCATGTCCCGCTCCCAGTCCAGGGCGATGTGCTTGACCTCCTCGCTCACCGCTCCGCTCCTCCCACCCGTCGCTCGGCCGCGGGCGCGACCCGGTAGTAGTCCCAGATCGCGTAGATCCCGAGGGCGGTCGTGGCCCACGCCAGCGGCTGGAGCAGCGACGAGCCCATGAGAAACGCGACCAGGGTGAGCACCTGTGCCACCGTCACCGCCTTGCCGCCCGCGCGTGCCGGAATGGCGCGGGGCCGGTGGGAGTAGATCGTCATCGCGAACGCCACCGTGGCCACGATGTCCCGCAGCAGGACACCCACGACCTCGTACGGGGCCAGGCGACCGGACACCGCGACCACGCCGAACGCCGCTCCCATGAAGAGCTTGTCGGCGACGGGATCGAGCAGGCTGCCGAGCGCGGAAGAGCCGAACCGCCGTGCCAGCACTCCGTCGAGCAGGTCGGTCGCCGCCGCGGTCGCGAGAATGACCATGCGCCAGCGGTCCGGCGCGAGCGGAAAAGCCACCGCCAGGGGGATTCGCGCACCACTGAGCAAGTCCGCCGGCGTCCACCGGATTCGGCCTTGATCCCATTTCTGGCGAGGACTAGTTTCGGACACCTTGCTCCTTTCGATAGCAGGAGGCCGGGACCCACGGCGCCTGGCGTACAAGATACTCGTCGCCACGTACCCCTGCTGACATGCTGGATACCGCGGTCATTCCCTGCGGAGGGCTCGGTACCCGCCTCCATCCGATCACTCGCTGGCTGCCGAAGGAGATGCTGCCAGTAGCGTTGCGACCGGTGCTCCACTGGGCGCTGGACGAGGCCGCGGACGCCGGCCTCCTCCGGGCGATCATCATCACCAACCCCCACAAGCCGGTGCTGGAAGCGGTCGCCCGCAGCTATCCGGGCCCGCTCGACCTCGAGTTCGTCCCCCAGGACCATCCTCGCGGCCTGGGCGACGCGTTCCTCCGGGTCAAGGATCAGCTCGGCGGCGCGCCTTTCGTCGCGCTCTTGCCCGATAACCTGTTCCAGGGCCCCAATCCGACCGCGGCGGTGCTGGAGACGCATCGCACCACCGGACTCGCGACCGTGCTCCTCGCGGAAATCTCTCGCAAGGACGCGCCGACCAAAGGCGCCACCGGGCGCGCGCGGTACGAGCGCGCGAGCGACGGCACCCTCCGGGTGACCGACGTGGCGGACAAGGGGTTCGGCCGCTTTGACGCCGGCGAAGGCGCCGCGGTTACGCCGATCGGACGGATGGCCTTTACGGGAGACGCCTTGGCGCAATTCGAGGATGTGGCGCGCGCGCTGCCAGCGGGCGCGGAGCTCGATGACGTGCCGGTGCTGCAGCGACTCGCCCGCAGTGGAAGGCTCGCGGGCGTCCTGAGCGAGGCGAGGTTCTTCGACGTGGGCGTGCCCGAGGGCTACCGCGAGGCGGTGGCCACCTTCCCGCCCAAGCCGTGAGCCAGCGATTCAATCAGGCCCTGCTGGAGCTGACCGACCTGGTGTCGGCCCGCCTCGGCGACGTGGACGGGCTCTCCTCCGTGGTGGTCGCCGCGGCGGGCGCCGTCGGTTTGACCACCCTGGGTCCGCCCATCGTGCGCGAAGGACCGCGCGGCGTCTCGGTGGGCCTGCTCTGTCAGAACGGGCACGTGGTGGTACACGCGATTCCCGGCGAGGGGATCTGCCTGGTGGACGTGGTGGCGCGCGAGCCGGCCGACGCCTCGCGCGGTGCCGAGGTCATTGCGCGGCGATTCGGGACCGCGCTGTAGCCACGGCGGCCACACCGGCTCTGTGGTGAAGGGGGTTGCGGGGCCGGGCTAGTGGGCGGCGGCAGCAGGAGCAGGCTGCCGGGTGGCACCGGTACCCCGCACGACACCCTCCGCTCGCCTCCCGGGATCGAGCGAGCTCGCCGCCAGCCCCTGCACGTCTTCCGCGGAAACCGCGCGGAATTGCGCCCCCGGATCGGACATCTCCTCCAGACTCCCCGCGGAGATCCAGCACTCGAGGATCTCGCCCGCGACCGACGCGGCATTCTGCCGGCTCACCTCCGCCTGCCCCGCCAGATAGCTCACCGCACCCCGCAGCTCCGCCTGCGACACCGGCTCCTCCGCGAATCGCTCCAACTCGACCAGCATCTGCTCCCGCGCTTCCTCCTCCCGCTCCGGCGAGGTCGCGATGTACGTGACCAGCGCGCCGCCGCGAGCCTTCTGCCACGCCGAAGCCAGCACCGTGTAGGCGAGGGAGCGCCGGTCCCGCAACGCCTCGAACAGCCGGCCGCCGAGTCCGCTCGCGATCGCCCCCCACACCTGTGCCGCGGCGTGGTCACGCTGCCGCCGGGAGGGGCCGGGGAACGCCATGGCGAGCGCAGCCTGGGCCTTGTCCCGCAGCACCACCCGGGCCGGCGACTCGCCGGACCTTCCCGCGAGCCATGAAATGGGCTCCGACAGATCCCCGGCCGGGATCGCCGGCCGCGAGTCGAATATCCCGGCCAGCTCGTCGGACGCGCGCGCCGGGTCCACGTCGCCCACGGCGATCACCAGCGGCCGTGTCTCCAGCAGCGCGGCCCGATGCCAGGTCCGCACATCGTCCGCCGCGATGGTCGGCAGGGTCTCGGGAAGGCCGCCCACCGGCAGACCGTAGCCCCGCTCGCCGAACGCCGCCGAGAACGCGAGCTGGAAGGGATAGCGGAACATGTCGTCCGCCACCCGATCGGCTTCGGCGGACATGAGCTCACGCTCGGCCGCGATGTCCTGGTCGCGCAGATGGGGGTGGAGGAAAACGGTGTCCAGCAGCGTGGCTGCCTCGCCCAGGTGCTCCACCAGGACGGAAGCGCCGAAGCCCAGCCAGTCGGAGACCGAGCTGGTGGCCGCCGTTCCGCCCAGGCGCTCGAACGCGAAGGCGAGCGCGGCGGCGTCGAACTCGCCCGCGCCGCGCACCGCCGCACGGACCAGCAGCGAACCGAGCCCGGCCTGCTTTGGCGGGTCGAACTGCAGGCGGGGGACATAGGTCCCGAGAGTGACGAGCGGCACCCCGGTCTTGCGATACACCAGCAGGTCGGCGCCGGGCAGTCGGGTGACGTTGACACCGTGCTCCGGCCGCGCGCGGGCGGCCACAGGCGCGGGGGGCTGGACCCGTGGCGAAGTGCCAACCGAAGCCGCGCGGAGCTGGGTGACCGCGAACGCACTCCCGAGCGAATCCGCGGTGAGACCGCTCCCCGCGTCGGACGGGAGGTAGGCCACGCCGGCCACCGCGTCCGGTGCGAGATGTCGCGCGGCGGCTTCCCGCACTTCTCCGGCGGTGATCTCGGCGAGACGGGCGTACTCCCGGTCGAGCAGGCCCACATCCTCTAGGGCCTCCGCGCTGGCCAGCGCGCTGGCCCGACCTTCCATGGACTCGAGCCGCCGGGCCCAGTGGGCTCGCACCAGGGTGCGGGCGCGCTCGAGGTCATCGTCCGTCGGCCCGGTCAGCGTGAGCCGGGCGACCGTCTCGGCCGCGCCGCTGACGGCAGCCTCGAGCCGGTCGGGACGGAGCTCGCCGCTGACGGTGAACACCCCCAGCTCGGTCGGCGAGTAGTTGTGGGCCGCGGCCCAGGTGACGATCCCGGACTCACGCAGCGAGCGGTAGAGCCAGCTCCCCCGGCCGGAGCCGAGCACCGCCGCCGCCATGTCCAATGCGGGTGCGTCGGGATGCAGGGGCGGCACCGCCCTCCAGCCGAGCACCAGCTCGGCCTGGCTCACGTCGCCGCGGAGGGTGCGCGCCCGGACCTCGCGCCGCTCGGGCTCCGCCGGAGAGGGATCCACGGCGCCGTTGGCCGCGGGCCAGCCGCCGTACGCGGCACGCGCGAGCGCCAGCGCCCGGTCGGCATCGACGTCGCCCACGATGGCGACGATGGTCCGCTCCGGCACGTATCGCGAGCGGTAGTAGGCCCAGAGATCGTCGCGGGTGAGTCGGGCCAGCTGGTCCTCGTGGCCGATGCGCCAGCGACGGATGCGGTGCTGGTCGAACATCACCTCGTGCAACGTCTCGTAGGTGACGGCGCTCGGCGTGTCGAGCTTGCGCTTGGCCTCCTGGATGATGACTTGGAGCTCGCGCGCCAGCTCGCCGGGGTCGATGACCGAGTTGCGGAGCGCGTCGGACTGGATGTCGAGCGCGGTCTCGAGCCCGGAAGCGGGGAGAACGGTGAAGTAGGAAGTGTGGTCGTAGGTGGTGCTGGCGTTGAGATAGCCGCCAGCGCTCTTGGTCTCCCGGGCGATCGCCCCGATGCCGCGGCGCGGGGTGCCCTTGAAGAACATGTGCTCGAGGACGTGGGAGATACCGGCCCAGCGATCGGGCTCGTCGAAGAAGCCCGCCTTGACGTGGGTAACCACCGCCACAACCGGAGCGGAGTGGTCCGGCTGCACCAGCAGGGTGAGGCCGTTGTCCAGGACCTCGCGCCTCACGCCGGTCGTCCAGTAGGGACTGCGCGAACTGTGGGACGGGGAGGCTGTCACGCGCTACTGGACGATTCTCAGCACCCCGGCTTCGGCACTGCCGCGGATGAACGCCTCGGCGTCCGTGGTGGGGATGATCACGCCGGTTTCCGCGTGGCCGCGGCGGGCAAGGCTGGTCATGAAGTCGCTCAGGCTGCCGTGGGCCCATTCACGGTCGGCGGCCTTCAGCTGGAGCAGGATCTCCTCCCAGCTGCCCGGGATGCTCTGGCCGGCCAGGGTTACGACCAGGTGCGACTCGCCCTGCCCGGGCTTCTTCTGCATCGCATGGAGCTCGCTCAGCAGGGTGCCGAACAGCTCCAGCTGATGCGGATCGCGGATGCCGCCGTCCGCCTGCGACGCCTCCACTTCGGCCAGCAGCATGTCGATCGGGTCGGGATCCCCCGCCACCTCGGCCAGGCGCGCGAGCCAGGGCTTCAGCTCCGGATCGTCGTCGGGCAGGCGGTAGACCGACTTCTTCAGCTCGATGTGGCGCCAGATGCCGAGCTCGTCGTAGTGGTCGTCGGGCTGGGTGCGCTCGAGGTGGTGGAGCGCGGCCTCGGTTTCTCCCCGATCGTAGAGCAGGTTGGCGAGGTAGATCCGCGCCTCGGCGAAGCTCGGCTCGAGCTCCAGCGCCCGGCGGAGCCAGTAGAGGGAGCCGGCGTCGTTGCCCAGGCGGTGCGAGGCGTAGCCCAGGCAGGCGGCGGCATCCGGAGACTCCGGATGGGCGGAGGCGGCGAGATCGAAGAAGCGATGGGCTGGGGCGATCAGGCCTTCGCGGAACAGCGCCCGGCCCACCTGCAGCATGAGCTCGTGGTCGTCCTGGAAGCCGAGCTGCACGATGCGCTCGAAGACCTTCATGGCCCCTTCGCGGTCGCCCAGCTTGAGCAGGGTCTCGCCGATGCCCGCGAGACCGTCCTCGTGATCGGGGTCGATGCCCAGGGCGATCTCGAAGCTCCGCCGCGACCAGGCGAATTCTTCCCTGGCTAGATGGGCGTAGGCCATTCCGATGTGGAGTTCGACGGCGTTGGGGTAGACGGTGATGCCTTGCTTCAGGACGGTCAGGGCTTCATCGTAGCGGCCTTCGTTGTAGAGTTGATGGGCTTGTTCGTCGAAGTCGTCGGAGCTGAGAAATGCATCCGACATCGGCGCGCCTCCCCGGGCAGGTTGTCCTAACCTAGGACCTTCGTCACACCCAGGCAATAGAACAATCGCGCATCGATGACCGCGGACACGCACGCGAGCGGATGCTTGCGGTGGTTCCGCTCTCGCTCTCATATTGGCAGCACACTCATTCCCCATGGACCGGCCATGGACCCGGTGGACGCGGGGATCTTCGAGGCTTGGCTCGCCTCGACCGACGACGGAGTATTGGCCGTCGACGCCGAGGGAAGGGTCGTGCTGCACAATCCCGCCGCCAGCCGGGTCACCGGCCTCCCACCCGCCGCGGCGCGTCACCGTCACTGGCGCGAAGTCCTCCGACTCGACCGCTCCGTCGGCGATCTGCTGTGGTCGGCCACCTCCGGCCGGCCCGCCAATACCCTCGCCAGCGTGCTCTGCGCCCAGGGGAACCTCCGAACGGCGGAGACCCATGCCCATCCGTGGACCGACGCGGAGGGGCGGACCGGCATCCTGGTGCTCATCCGTGATCTGACCGTGCTGTGCCGGAGCCGGAGCGGACCCGGTGGTCGCAACGGCTACGGCGGGCTGGTGGGCGCCGATCCCACCATGGCGGGGCTCTACGATCTGATCGAGGCCATCGCTCCCAGCGATGCCCCGGTCGTGATCGAGGGCGAGACGGGGAGCGGCAAGGAGTTGGTTGCCCAGACCATCCATGCCCGCAGCCGCCGCGCCGAGCGTCCGCTGGTGGTGGTAGACTGTGGCGCCATCGCCTCGTCGCTCCTGGAGGCCGAGCTGTTCGGCCGGGCCCGCACCGCGCCGCACGGCGCCGCGACCATCGGCCGGGCCGAGCTGGCGCACAGCGGCACGCTGCTGCTCAGGCGCGTGGGCGCGGCGCCGGTGGCGGTGCAGGCTCGACTCCTTCGCCTGCTCGACACCGGCCTGGTCGAGCGCTCGGGCGAGGCGGTGCCGCGGCGGGTGGACGTGCGGATGCTGGTGACGACGCAGCGTCCACTGGCGGAGCTGGTCCGCGAGGGCCGCTTCGACGACCACCTGCTGCACCGGCTGCAGGTGGTACGGGTCCGGCTGCCGAGCCTGCGCGAGCGCCCGGGCGACATCCCGCTGCTCGCCGAGCATTTCCTCGCTCACCATGGCACGTCGGGCGCGGTGCTCTCGCCCGCCGCCGCCGCCGTGCTCCAGGCAGCCCAGTGGCCGGGCAACGTGCGGCAGCTGGAGCACGCCATGCGGGAGCTGGTCTCCCGTCTGTCGGAGGGGGCGGCGACGACGATCGAGCCGCACCAGCTGCCCGAGGAGCTGCTCAGCCCCCGCGCCAGGACGGTGTCTTCGACCCACGTTCCCACGGAGGACCGGCGCACGGTGCTGCTGCGGGCTCTGTCGTCGCACGGCGGCAACCGGACGGCGGCCGCGCGCGCGCTCGGCATCGGGCGTGCGACGTTCTACCGCTGGTGGCGCGAGGCGGGACTCGGATCCGAGATCGGCACCTCGTAGGCGGCCAGTCACCCTGAACGGCCAGAAGGTCGTGAGCGCCCCGAGTTCGAGGGAGATGTTCTCGAACGCGCTGAACGCGTGGAGCGGCTCTCCGAATGCGCCGGTCCCGAAGCCCCACATGATACCGGTGAGCGCGACTTCGCTCGGGCCGACTCTCTCGAACACCGGCGAACCGCTGTCGCCTGCCCTCGCCCCCGCAAGCACGATGTCCTGACACAACAGGACGCGGTCGGCCCCCGACGAGTTCAGGTCCACACAGGTCTCGACGACCGGCCCCTGGGTCCATCCGGTCGTTCTCCCGACCTTGTGCGCAGTCTCGTCCCGGAAGGGGAACCCGAACTCGGTCACGATCTCCCACCGGGGGTGGTCCGGGTTGATCCTCAGCGACCCGAGGCGCTGCCCTCCGAAGGTCGTCCGTGCGATCGTGCCGAAGTCCTCGAAGGTGTTGCTGGTGTACTTGGCCAGCAGCGCGTCGCTGAGCCGGCAGCGGAAGTCTTCGTAAATGCACAGATCGCCCGGATTCCCGAACCGGGGATCCTTCTGCTCCACCGCGATGCGGTCCTCGGGCTCCGGCGTGTCCTGGAAGTACCTCGTATCCTGGTCGCCTCCGGCCTCGTCCGAGCAATGGGAGTTGGTGACGAAGAACTCGCCGCCTCTGCCCGGCAGGCGTGCGTTGAACCCCAGGGTACAGATGAAGAAGCCGCCGGAATCAGGCGCGCGGAACGCGATCTGGAACCCGCCCGGGATCGGACGGATCCGCTCCTGCAAGGACTTGAGATCCTTGATCGCCGACATGCGGGTGATGCTGACCGCTTCCCGGGGAACCCCCGCCCTGGCGAGGGCGCGGACAACCTCCCGCTCGTTCGCGGCGCTCTCGATCCCGATCCGGACCCGGTTCGCCTCCTCGTCGGTGCCGACGGAGACCACGCCCTTCACGGTGAAGATCTTCGACAGCCGGTTCCGGTAGGCCTGGAGCTCGGCGAAGTCGTACTGCACTGCCCCTTCGTGACCACCGTGCTTGCATTGCCGAGCCGCTGTTGGACCCCGCATTCCCGACGGTCCGCAGCCGCCCCGCCAGGTCGGTGCCGCGAAGGGCGGAGACCCTGCCCGCCGGCGGCTTCATGTTGACCGTGAGCTTCCCCGTCCGGTCGTAGTACATCCCGGCGAAGCCGGGAATCACCCCCGAGAGCCTCGTGAACTCCGCGTCCAGGCCACGACCGCCCGCGGCCTGCAGCTCGGCCGCGGTCAGGGCGGTCGAGGGGGTGGACGGTTCCATACGGCTGGAGACTGGGGAGTGGGAGATTGGGAATCGGTACAGGCGACGGCGAAAGTGGTTGCGACGAGCAGCAGGGCATTCGCTCGGAATCGCCCTACGATGTGGGTTCGCATCTGACCTCCTGGCTGGCGGTGCTGCGGATTTGGGGAAGGGTGAGGCGGGGGGCCAACATGGGGCGCGGCGCGCGTGCCGTCAAGCAACGCCAACGGAGGATATGTTTGAGCGGTGACCTTCCAGCGCAAACTCCTGCTTGGCTTCTCGCTCATGGTGCTTCCCGCTCTGCTGGTGGGCGTCGAAGCCATTCGTAGCAATCGGCTCGAGCGGCGGGCGCTCGATGCCCTGGGCGAGAGCATGGCGCGGACTCGCACCTACGCGGAGCTGGAGACCGCGATGTTCGATCAGGGCGAGATCGTCTGGCGCTATCTCAGCGGCCTGGATCCCGGAGCCCGGCGCGAGTTCGAGTTGGCCGGCGAGGTGGTGGCCTACTGGCAGGGACGCTGGCGCGGGGAGCTCGGCCCGGGCGAGGCCAACCTCGCTGATGGGGTCGCTGGCATCCAGACCGAGATCCGGCAGGTGTCCGAGCGCGTCTTCAGCCTGGCCGATTCGGGGCGCCGCCAGGAGGCGTTCACCCTCGCGCAGCAGGAGCTGCGAGGCCGGCTGCAGCCGGCGCTCACGCAGATGAACCGCGAGGTGTACCGGCGGGCGCGGGAGTCGAGCGTGCGCGGCGCCTACGCACGGCTGGAGGAGATCCTCGCCGTCGAAGGCCGCACGCTGCTGGTCATCATCGCGCTCACGCTGGCCGTGGGACTGGTCGTCTCCTGGGCGATCTCCCGCGGCCTCACCCGGCCCATCCGCGACCTCACCGCGGCGGACATCTCGCCGATGGACGCGAGCTTCTCCGATTGCACCAGCTGCGCCTGGGTACGCTCCAGCTGGGCCACGTTTCGGCGTAGGCTCTCGGT
>Ga0247824_10002586_pt1 | contig 10158 bp, 9 predicted proteins | sample 13C_PalmiticAcid_FD_194412 | JGI IMG/M metagenome (GOLD analysis project Ga0247824, IMG submission 194412) | Soil microbial communities from agricultural site in Penn Yan, New York, United States - 13C_PalmiticAcid_Day48 | ecosystem: Environmental > Terrestrial > Soil > Agricultural land... | reverse complement strand
TTTGATGGGGAGTCGGGGGGGGGGAGGGGCTTACGAGTGTCTCGAGCGCGGTGTTCGAGTTGTCCACCAAATCATCGTCAAACACCATCTTGCCGCTCTCAAACAGCAGCACCAGCGTGCTCCCGCCAAACTTGAAGTACCCCAGCTCCTCGGCCCGCCTCACTTCCTCGCCCTCGTTGCGCGTGATCACGGTGCTCCCCACCATCATGGCGCCAACACAAATCACCATGACCCGCCCAAACTCGGGCGAGTCGATGGGCACAATGACTCGCACGTTCTCGCCGTACACGTCGAGCGCGGAGCGGATGGCCATGGGGTTGACCGTGTAGTACTCGCCGGCGATGGTCTTGGGCTGGCGCATGACGCCGTCGACGGGGATGTGGAAGCGGTGGTAGTCCTGCGGCGCGAGGCGGAAGATGCCCAGCCCGCCGCCGTTCTCGTACCGCGCCACGTCCTCCGGGTACGCGTCGCCCAGCAGCCGCTTGACGCTGAACTCGCGGCCCTTGATCCAGACCTGCGTCGCCGTATCGATGCGGTTGAAGACGACGGACCGGCAGTCGGCGGGCGACACGATGATGCGCGGGTTGTGCGGTGCCGAGCAGGGCCGCGCGCTGGGCTTGAGCGCGCGGTAGAAAAACTCGTTGAAGCTCTTGAATTCGTTGAGCGGGAGGAGCACCTCGGAGAGGTCGAGCCCGTGGAAGGCGATGAATTTGGGGATCTCGGCCTTGGACGCCGGGTCGTCGTACTTCTTGCCCTGCTTGATGCTGAGGCTCTTGAGGAGTTTGCGGACTGTGCGTGTTAGTCAAACAGCCACTAACAAAAGTCAAAATACACTTACTCCGCTTCTTCTCCATGCTGTTCGACTTCAGGCCCTTGTACAGCAGGCGGATGCCGAGCCGGACGTAGACGCTCATCTTCTCCTCGTTGATCTGGCCCGTGAGGCGGTCCTGCACGAGGATGTTGGCCGAGTTGGCGCCCAGCTTGTAGCCGCCGTACGAGATCTTGGTGATGACCTTGGAGTACCACTTGCGCTGCGCCTGGCTGGACGTGACGAAGCCGCCCATCATCAGGTTGTTGACCTGGCGCCAGTCCTGGCTCGCGCAAGTGGCAATGTGCGTGATGATGTCGGCGTCCTTGCGCTTGTTCAGGCGCGGCTGGTGGCAGATGGGACACTCGCGAATCTCAACGACGTGCTCCTCGGACGTGCTGACGTTCAGGTCGTCTTTGTCCAGAAGGTCGCCCTCCTCGCCCGGCGTGCTAAGCTCGGGGATGGCAATGGTAGACGACTCGGTGGTCTGCGACTCGGACGGGGTCTCGATGCTCTCAGCCGGCGTCGCCGCGCCCGAAGCGCTGGGAACGAACAAGTTCTTGACCTTGTCGGCGTCCGGAAGCATGTTCTTCACGCGCTCGGCCACGCCCTGGGGCCGCGACTTGGCCTGCAGCTGATCCTCGAGGCAGATGACGGCCTCGTCCATCGTCAGGTCCTCCGCGTCATCGTTGTCACTCGCCTTATGAGGGAAACGTTGGAAGAAGCTGTCGATGGTCGACTCGCGCAGCGTCGAGCCCAGAGTGTCGAGCATGGTGGTCAGCTCCACCTTGCTGATCAGCCCGCTCTCGTCCGTGTCGTACTGCTTCAGCATCGCGCGCCAGAACTGCTGGCGGAGCGCCGGGTAAGGCATGTACTTGGCACGGATGAACAGCTGGGGATTGTGTTTATCCTCCCACTTCTCGAGATTCTTCATCTTGAGCGGAAGCGTGTACGAGATAAAGTCGGGGTCGTCTCCGTCGGGCGGGCTCGTCTCCCCGAGCGTGGCGGCGGCGGCGGCAACAGCGTTGTCTCCCGGCTGCAGGAACCCGGTGTTGGGGACAGCGGGCTGCGCGCCTTCTGGAAAGCCGTCCGCCTGAGGCTGGGCACCAGGGCTCACGGCTGGGGTAGGCACAGGCGAAGCAGTGGTGGCGACGGAGGGATTCTTGGAAAGCCCGGGCCTCGTGAGCTTACTTAGGCTCTGGGTCGACGAGGTGCGCGACAGCCCGAGTCTCATGAACCGGGGACGCTGCACCGGCGCCGAGAACTCGGGCACCTCCTTCAGATTGTACAGCCCGGTATCGGGATCGGCCTTTGGAGACTTCTCGATCAGGTCCTTGACAGGGAAATTCACCGAGGCGATGAAGTCGTTGCCCGAGTACTTGTCGCGGTCAATGACGGTAAACGAAAAGCTGTAGGCCTGCTCGTGGCCGAGGACCTGGAAGATCATCTTCTCGTTGAAGACCGGGTTCAGGTTGTGCCGGATGGTCTTGGTCCTGTACGTCTTCTTACCCAGCGAGGCAACGACGAAGGGATCCATGTCGAAGCTGGTCTTGGTCAGGTTGGACTCGGGCGGCAGGTCGGTGATGTTGCCAATCTCGAGGAAGATCAGGCCAACCACATCGCTGCCGCCGTTGATGAACTCGTAAGGGTTCTCTCTCTTCTTGCGCTTCAGACCCCGGATCCGCAGCCTCCTCCGCCTCTTCTCGGCCGTCTCTGGCTTGGTCGGGTCTTCGTCCTCGGGGGTCTCATCCTCGTACACGTCATAGTCGTCCTCGTCGTCGTTGTCGTCCGTCGTCCGCCGTTCGCCGAGAGGCGGGGCAGGAGAGGGGGTCTTGCCCTTTGCGGCCGGGGCCAGCACGGGCGTCCGGGACGGCGTAGGGTTCCGCGACACGTCGGCGCCCGGGCCCGACTTGACAAGGGCAGCGAACTTTTCGAAGATCTGTGCGTCGGTGGCGTGGATGTTGGAGGCGTCGAGGAGGGTGAACTGCAGCAAGACCTCCCCCGAGACGATGCTCGTCTTCTTCCCGGGCCGCTTGCTCTTCAGTGGGTACCACCTGGGCGGCTGCTCCGTCTTCTCGTCGGCAAAGATCTCCTCGAGGGCAAGGTCGAATTCGCCAAGATAGTCCTTGCCGAAGCGGTCCTTATCCCAGGCGCACACGTCGAGCAGCAGGCTCTGGACGCCGGTGACGGGGAGCTCGCATTGTTCGTTCCACTCGGGGTTGAGGGTTTTGGACTCGGTGTGGGTGATGTGCTTTGCTTCGCCAAGCGTCAAGACGAGGTACTGGTGTTGAGAAAACAAGCAGTTAGCCGCGAGTGTGTTCCTGGCAGGGCTGCAGATAGCATATGCAGTGTCGCACTCACCGGATCCGACGTGCCTCCCCTATCCTTGGCGGCGAGGTCCCGGGCCTAGTCTAAACGTCAGTGCTCTGCTCTGCTCTCGTGTCTCCATCAACGACCCAGGAACCGAGCGGACCGTACCCGCAGAATGACAACGTTGACGGCCAAGCCGGTGTCCTTGCGGCCGTCGGGGCTCGAGTCTCCCTTGTTGCGCATGGGGCTGGTGCTACGGCTGTTGGTGGTGGAATTGGTGTTGGAGCTGTTGGAGAAGCCTGGCTTCAGGCGATTGGGGATGATGCGGACCATGGCGGGCGAGACGCGGGGTCGACGGGCGGTTTAATGCGTTCGCTGTGCTACTTGTTGCCAACCCAGTTTCCAAGTTTCGAGTCGGTGGCGGTGCGTCCTAAGCTCTACCGCAACCTGCAGCTCCTCCGCCCTTAGCAGCCACTCGCTGCCGCTGTGCACTGGGCGGGATCCAATTCGCGACTGGCCACAGCGATCCCGCTCCACAACCACGGCCAAAAATGGCGTCGTCTTTCGGGGATTTCGAGGGATTGGCCGGTTTCTGCGACACGTCAGGCACCTGGGCTCGAGCTGGGCAGCGGTGCTTGGAGCCGGGAAGACGAGGACGTCATCCAAACGGCCGCGGAGAGAAGCACATGGGTATACATACTCGCGCTCGGCACCGTTCAGGTTCAGGGTGGAAAATGCAGTGGGGCCCCAGAGCAAGGATCGGCGGGGTTCTGGGGGGTAGGCTGGCGATGGGATTGGATTTGTTGCCCCACCAAGCGAAGGAAATACGCCGTAATTACCGCTCAGGAAGCTTCAGCTCCAGGGCTGGGGCTGCGGCTCATCAAATCAACTCCAGAGACAGCAATGAGGCCGCCGGGCTCCAATGAGCCCAATCTCTCATCTCTCTTGTGGTGTTAGGGGCTGTTGCACGCGAGATTCGGGAGCAGTTTCAGGAGCGGCGGCGGGCCAGTCTTACAATTGACAATAAAAGGGGCATGAGGGACATTGTGCAGTGCATTTATTATTTCCTGCGCCGCATGTCAGCAAACCGACCGATCCCCTCGAGGCTCGAGCAACGTAGCGTCCCGGGCCGGCCCAACTGGCCGCACTGGGCTGTTGACAGTAATAAGCCCAGAGGGGTGTCCTGCCCAAGTTGCTTCATGTGTCCCTCTCGAACACAAGACCGAAATGATAAGCTCATTGCGACAGATCGCTTGCAGAGGTGAGTTGCCTTACGGGCTCACTTACACATCCGAGTCTGCCGGATTGAGGAATCAATTGATCCAGCGCCGATCGACGCTTGCAGAAAGCAAGCCCGAGTTCAGCCTGTCTCGTGTGCTTGCACAAAGCCGACCTCTCCTCCAGGCCCGGCCGACTCTGCCACTTCACCAAGTCCAAGTCGAAAACGCCGCCCTCACCTTGCGGCTGTGTCCCGCGATACAGACCCAAGACCAAAACAAGCATCCAACGCGCGGCGCCAATGCGCGACAAAGTGTCGACGTTATGTGCCAGGTCGGTCTAGACCACATCCTGTGCCAGCGTATATCCCGGCCCACCACCTCCTGCTGTTGCGGCCTTGCCAATTGCACAAAGTCTCATGCCAACGGTTTCCGTCCATTTTGTCTCCCCATCCAACAAAATGACGCAGTCGATGCTCAAAACGGCCATGGCTTCCCCTCGTGCAGGCGGCTGATCCTTCAGCCCCGAGACCTTCTCCCGTAACCTCACCGCATTCGATCTCGGCCTTCTGCAAAAGGGTTTCTGTGTTGCGGCTGCTGTTGGTATTGGTGGGGTATTCCCACAGCGCCTCGTCTTGAAACGGCAGCAGCGTCATCGGTGGCGCACCCACCTGAATTACAGGCCCGTAATACCCGGGCATCCAGACACAGCCCTTCCTCGCTGTATGATACTGACACAGTCCGTCTCCGATCCCTCCGACCACCGACCTGCAGTGTCGCGGATAAACGGCATGGTACATACTCTGTTGTTCCTTCCCACAGCCTTGCGCAGCCTGCTCTGAAATGCCAATACATACATGCTGTAGTAACATTGGAAAAAATCTCCGAGGATGGGAGCGGACATTCGAACCAACCCCTCCCCAAAACCATCCGACGAACACCTCACAGGGGCAAAAAAAGGGGCGAGCAGGCCCGTAACACAGCAAAAGGGGGTCGACAGGCCCCCCCGCTAAAAGACAGGCACCGGAGTCCCAACTAAAACAGACGAGATTCGTTCTCGCCAGGTTGTCCCGCCCGTTGTTTCCGCGCCATTGTGGGGTCGTTTGGGGGGGAGGGAAGAACCCGGCTGGCCGGCTCCATCGTGATACAACCTGCTTGGTGGAGCAGGTGTCGTCAACGTCTACCAAGGAATTAACTACGGGACGGAGAGAGGTCTGCCCGACGTCCGTCCGTGACCTGTTTGTGCTGCTGCTGCCGCTTACCCGGGCTGGGTTTTGTGTGTCCTGATTGGGATGAGGTTTGTTTGTTTTCTTTGATAAGGAGGTGGTTGCAGAAGTGGTCAGATGGATGGGATGTGGTGCTCATTGCAATATGCTCTCACTGGGCAGGAGGCAGGGCAACAATGAGATGCAATGAAAATGGGTCGAGGCTGGGTCGGTTTTTCGGTATATCCTCTCGCTTGGAGGGGCTGAACTCTAAAGCCAACGCGCTCCTGCCTGAAACAATCGTTTATTATCTGCTGGGGATTGCCATCGAGTATCGGCCATCAACATGCTCTCCGCCGGCGTGTGCTAACCGGCTCTTCAACTGGAAGCAGTGCTTGAGCTCCTAGCAGAGCCTGCGGCAGTGCAAATCCTCTTCCACGGATCAACTTGTCTAGCCCAAATCCCATTCTTTTTAGGTGGATATCATTACTCGTCAATGACCATAACAAACTCTCTATGCAGCCACCTTGGCCTTGTACTTCGTCGCCGCCTTATCGAACAGGTCGCTCTTCTCGGCCAGGTCCGTCAAGAGGGGATGCTGAGCATCGGCCTTTTGCAGGGAGCTAGACGCCAGCATGTCAAAACCCAGCTGCGTTTTAAATTCGTAGGGGTACGTACCTCAGCAACTCCTCCGAGCCCTTTCCGGTGATCACGCTCAGCACCAGCTGGTTGGCAATGGCATCGGCGGCATATTCAGGCCCCTTCTTCAGCGCCTGGTCCAGCGCCGCCTGCGCCTCCTCTGTCCGGCCGAGGTGCAGCTCGGCGACGGCCTGGGACACCAGCGTCTGTGCCGACGACGTCGCGGGCGCTTGCGCCAGCTCCTCGAAGACGTAGAATGCTTGCTGGTATTTCTCGCCGCCCTGAAACCGCGCCAAGAATCGTCAGCCACCAACAACCATAACAAGTAAACTCGAAGGGGTAAACCCACCAGCCTCAGCCCAACCCACGACTCAGCGAGGTTCACGAGCAGGCTGTCCTGCGCCCACCGGCGGGCGGCAGCAACCTCCTTGACGGCGAGGTCAGTCCTGTTCTGCTGCAGGTAGATCTGCACAATCAGCGCAACGGCGTCCACTGTCACCACCCCCGAAACACCAGTCAGCAATCATCCCCATCCTCTCCCCCATCTAACTCCACAAAGAAGAACACTCACAGCTCCCCTGATGCCTCCCCAACAACCCCAACGCCTCCTCCGCCTTCCCCGCGGCCGCGAGCACGGTCCCGCCCAGCACCTGCACCGTCACATTATCCCGCGCCTCCCCCTCCTCCTCCGTTGTCAACCCCTCAACCGCCTCGACGGCCTTGTCAACATTCCCCCGCGCGAGCTCCGCCAGCGCGGCCACGGCGCGCAGCTCGGGCGCCGCCTCCCCCCGCACGTCGGCCAGCACGGCGTCGGCCTGGCCCAGCGCGAGGCGGGCGCGCAGCTGCAGCACGCGCGCGGGGAGCGCGTTGTCCGGGGAGAGCGAGGCGACGTCGAAGTCGAGGACGGCTTGGTGCTGGCCTTGGTGGAAGGCGTTGTGGATGTTGATGAGCTCGCCTTCGGCGGAGTAGGGGTCCATTGTGGTGATGGTGGTGGTGGTGCTTATGAGTAATGGGGGCGGATTGTAGGTGGGATGGTGTCGGGTTGGTTTGGGTGGTTGTTAGTGGTGGATGTGTGTGCGTGTGTGTGTGTTGTGCTTGGATGCTGGTGCTGCTGCTGTCGGGGATGGATGTGGACGTGGGCTTAATTGGCCGACGTGGAGGTTGCTGCGTGTGCAGCGCAGGCGGTGGGGCGGGATAAGCCGTGCCAAGATACGGTTGCTTGATACAGGGTTAGGGTTGATAACATACCAGCAGACCGAGCGCACACTGAATTCTTGGGCTGGTGTTTGAACTTGTCACCTCCCCCAACCCCTTGGGAAAGTCTGCAAATCTCACTTTTCCTTGCCCGGTATCATCTTTACACCTCAGCAGTGGCATGGCCTACCCAAGCAAACAAGCATGAGAAGTACTCCCGGAACGACCCCAGGATCCCCAGTTTGCCACGTCCCGGTCATCGAAATGGTCGTCGAACCAAACATCATGCAGCAGGCAATCTAACATCAGATTCTGGTCGTTCCAGGCGGTACCTCCGTTGCCTCCGTTAGGCAACACATTTCGACGTCGGTATGGCTGAAAGTTTACTGTTGGTGTCCTGGTGATTTGTTGTCGTGGATTATCTGAGCCCCATCACAGCCATCCATGTGAGCAAGAGCAGGAGCGGCGGCGCAGCAGATCCGGCCCCGATCATCTGGCCTGTGAATCCGTGCCGCTTACCCGTACACGACACACGTCGTGGCCTGACCTTGAGCAGTTTTGAAGGTAGGTATGGTTGAGTTGAGATGGAATTGCAAAGTCCCGCGGTGCGATATTTGAATAGCTACACCCTGTGTCTACGCCGCCACGAAGCCGCGTTGCCCATCAAGGAGTAGCCTGCCGACCGCATTTCTGTATCTACCCCGGCCTTCATTCAGGATTCTGGAGCCATTCCCGGAGCTTCCCAAGAGCATAAGTGTCGTGCTTCTTCTCTGAAGTGAAAGAGTTCCCCTCGCACCAACCAGGCGTGCCGAGTGACTGGAGAAGCGCACCATAGGGTTGGCAAGAGCCAAAGTCTATCAGCACCGGCATGCCGTCCCTGACCATGATGTTGTATGGATTGATATCGTTGTGAGCCAGGCCCAAGGAATGGACGTAGTCCACGGCGGACTCGAGCGCCTCAACGAAGCGAGACTTGTCCAGGGTTTGGAACGCAGGCTTGGAGACGTACTCGTTCAGGGTGCAGTCGAGCTGTTCAAGAACAATGGCCGTGATCCGCCCGCGTCTCACACGGCAGCCGTGGTACTTGATGATGTTGGGATGGGGTGACTTGGAGATTTGCTCCATGATAAGCGTCTCGTCCAGGAGTGCTTTGGTGATGAAGTTGGTCCCCTTCACGTCCTCGTAACAGTTCAGCCCAGGTCGCTTGATATATGCACAAGAGTCATTGAGTTCCTCAGGCGCAATCATCAGATCGGTACCGGCGGGGCATTCTGGGTAGAGTTCGTGGTCCTCGACACGTTCCAGGGCTGCACTATACTCGGCGAGGGTCATGTCCCTCTTGTTCTTTGATGACTGGCCGAAATAGACTTCCTCATCCGGGGTCACAACGTAGAACGTTATGTATTTGGAGGTATCCTTCTCCGAGTCCCAGGCCTCGATTATTGTCAGGTCCTGGAGGGAGGCCACAACTGGAGGCTTATTGCTGGTCTCGGTTCCCTCCCCAGCGCCGGCCGGCACGCTGTAGCTCATGGTTTCGAAAATGCAGTCAGAAACAAAACAGGAAACACTGAAGGTCGAGGATCGTGCGCTTTGGTATAGTACTCGCCGTTATGTTGATGCCTTCACCTTGCCGGGAACGGGCTGAGGAAGGTGTCGGTGAGGGCCTGTTTGTCCGGCCGCATCCAAGTCCCAACTGTTCAGGCAAGCAACCAACCGCCAGTTCGCCAGCCACCAACGACCAGCCTGCGCTTCCCCGCAGCGCATTAACCCGGCCCATCGTCGAAACCCGGCTACGATCTCGCGAGGCTTGCTTGCCTCCCAGGTAATCGATACCATGGCCCCTCGGGTTCGATCGGCGGTGCCATGCACGCGGCATGAATGATTCAACTCGAATCGCCTAAAACCACTCGATGTTGCGATTGGTTGTCGCAAGCGCAAACAGCAAGAGGTCAAAGCTCGAAACTGTACCACGTCGAGCCCGTTGCGGTTCTATGTAGGTATCTGCACAGAATACCGGCTGTTGTCTGGTAATCCGCCGATTGGCCTTCACCGCTGTCGCCAGTAGTGAGTCGCTAAACTTACCACCCGCTGTTGCATTTCCCCAGACAGGGCAGGAAGCCGGCGGCTGGAACACGTCTTTCCGCTGCACGAGGTCTGCAAGATAAAAGACGGGACTATTTCAAGCTCTCAAAATGCATCGCCAAATGAACACCGTGCTCAGTGTCTAACCCGGGGCGCAAAGAAGTTCGGTTTCTTGATGTCGATGATCGGAGCCGACGACCCTCGGGAATGCAGAAAGTGGTCCATGTTTGATGCTTGGCTGCGGCGTCGCCAAGACCCGCCTTCTTTATTTAGCAACCCCCGGTCAGCGCCCCGGCCAGCTCCCGGGTCCAACGTCTGCCACAGCCTGGGATGGCGTCCAATGGGTACCGAAGGGGCACATGCCGCCATCCAGCTTGGGTCTCACATCTGGCCGCTGGAAACATGCAAGGCGGGGCAGCAACAGCCATCCCTCCAGCCCTACCCTTGGTACATACGAAGACGTGCAGCTGTCGACAGAGGTTGGGATCCTTCGCCATGGCTGAGGAATCAGTTGGGAAAACATGCTCGATCGGTATAAGACCGATCCCTCCAACCGCACCCCTGCCCTGCCCGTGATCCTCGCCCCCCAGCCACAGCGGGATTCCTTCAAGGTGCCCACGGCTACCCGAGAGCTTGAGCTCCAAGCTCCCATGAAGATCTCCAAAAAGAAAAACCACCCTTAAACAAGAGCACCTCCCAGCCC
>Ga0247824_10002585_pt1 | contig 10159 bp, 9 predicted proteins | sample 13C_PalmiticAcid_FD_194412 | JGI IMG/M metagenome (GOLD analysis project Ga0247824, IMG submission 194412) | Soil microbial communities from agricultural site in Penn Yan, New York, United States - 13C_PalmiticAcid_Day48 | ecosystem: Environmental > Terrestrial > Soil > Agricultural land... | reverse complement strand
CAAGAATCGGGTGCCCAATGATTAAGGTTCTCGGCTCAAAGTATAAGTGGATCAACGCCTTCCGAACGGGACAGCGGTTCACTTACGAGGATCCTCGTCACCAGATTCTGTACCAACCGGTCATTCTCCTGCTCTTTTTGATCCACGGGCGTACTCAAAGGCGATGGCGGTAATAAACTGAGGCCGTGTCGAAGGTAAAATGAGAATAGACACAGATCTTCAAGGGACCGACAGGCAATTTCGCGTTCTTTGTGTTTCGGGTCCGTTGCTCCAGCACCTTCGGCTCCCTGATCCTGTTCTTTCAAAAGACAGCTCCAGTCGCCTGTTTCGACACATCCCACAAGAGTTTCCATGTCCACCAACGAGAAATCCAATTGGTTGAGCATGACGTTGAGCGAAAAAGGGTGGAGCGGGTTTTGTATGTAAAGGATACCCGGCGACTGGATAGCGCTCTTGTAGTCGATTCCTCCTTCCCATTCGACCCATTTGGCCCACTGGACGGCAAACCCGAGCTTGTTCCAGTGATTTGGGTGCAGTATCAAGTCGAGAATCATGCCGGCCCAACGCTTGGCTGCCTGAATCCCTTGAGGGCATGGTCTTTCGGAGGCACTAAAAAAGACGAATGAGGAAGGGAGCGATGAGAGGAAGTCGAGACCCGGGTAACCAGCACCGGTGATACGAAGGACAGGCGGAGGGAGTGACCTACTGTGGTATTGAGTCCAGCAGGTCGGTTATGGATGCCATGGTGAAAGGAAGCAAGGGAAAAGGCGATCTGCGGAGCGGCCTTGATCAACTGGCCTTGGGTCCATCACGTGCGTCCTTTTGGGGACAGCTGTGTTGGGCTTGGTTTGCAGGACCCTTGATTTTGCAAATTCGCCACAGAGTGAGGTGCAACTGTCCCTTCCTTCTTTCTTCCCAACACTCTCACACCCACACCCTTGCACACACCTCCCAATACCAGTTCGCTTCTCTATCTCACCACTTGCTATCACCCGCTACCATCGATGGAGGACACTCAACTCTTCCGTCTTTCAGGAAGACCGCTGTCGAAAAGATTCCCTGTGACCATGTGAACGGCTAGACGATCATCTACTGGGAAGACATCGCACAGGTTTTACCGGGGTCAAGCACATCAAGAGCGGCGACGCTACTGTGAAGTTATTGAGGGACCCGAACGAGAACAGTTGAGTAGGGCATTGCCAACATGGACAACATGTCTAAAAAGCAAGAGGATAAAGACCTCTCCATGCTGAACCAATTCCGATACCGACTCTTGAATAGAATTGTCCCCCACCGTATCAAGCACCACCCGGACGTCATCTTGGAGGTCGTGTTATCTACACCTGACGGTTACAATCCAATAACCCACAGTCAGATGATGGATACCATCAGAACTTCAACAGATGACTCTACCATCGAGAGTCTCCAGATTGCGCAAGAACTTGCAGACATATCCTTTGGCGAAAATGCAAGAACTAACACACCCTCGCCCATGGGTACACTTTGCGACCTCAAGAGCGAGTCCGTGGCCATAATGGCATTCAACCAGGCCGGACAACTTGCACGAAAGGTGTCATCTCCTCCATCCGATATCCAAGTACGAGTTTCCACCACCACCAACTTTCAAGACCCTGTTGTTCAAAACATCGACGGTGATGTAGTGCAGCGACCGAACGAGCAATTGGTCGCACGTCTACAGAGACTCGATGACCAAGGATCCAAGATCATAGAATTGGTATCCGAGAACAAGGCTCACTTGACCCAAATAACGCACTTGCAAGAGGAACTCGCTTCCAATCAAGAGGAGACGAAGCAGCTCCAGATCCAAGCACTCGACCGACTGGCACTCATCCAGAAGAATGTTCATCTACTCCTGACCTAGACATTCGAATTGCACGAGTACCCAATTCCTCGGCTCTTCATCGTTCTCCCGCAAGATAAATCGCCACAGGACCCCAATCATAAACCAAAAAGGTTTCGCCTCTACTTCCTGTGCGAGTGTGGAGAGCACACACAAAGTCCGTCAATACCAAGATCCCTCACCACATCCACCTTGCCAAGCATGGAAGATACGATATAACTCGCCCCAATGAGTTCTTTCAAAAAGTACGGACCCTATGTCCTCGTGATCCTTGAGATGCTCAAGTACAATATCTCCTTGGCGGGTGTTACAACCTCTGCTTTGTCTTACCTGATCCGTCAAGAGGCCATGAATGAAGTTTCAGAGGATCTAGAAGAGCTGACGAAACACCTCGGACCAGGAATGGATCAAGTCATTAACTACATCCAGACGGCCTCTGCAGACGAAGGCAAAGCAGTTGTCGGATACTCTGAACAAGTTGACGTCAACGACGCATTGGAAGGTGCCGACCTACGACAACTGGAGTCGTTTCTGAAGAACAAAGACTCGAACAGAGTGCTGGGGAATCTGTACAGGACGGTCACTGCCGAGGGACACGTCAAGTGGGTGTGTATCGACCATTTCCGCGGGGTCTACCACGAGAAGGCCGCGAAAGCGTTCCACGAATCAGTGGATTCGCTACAGGGATCATTTGACGAAAACATTGGCCGTGTTGAAGTGAACCTCCGATCAAGAATCCAGGCAGAGCAATTCTATCAAGCCTTGGAGAAGGCAAGGTCAGCCTATGAACTCAAGGTCAAACTTGACTGGGAAACATCTCTAACCGATCTCAAGAAGCTTCGTGACGCCCTAGCGATCACAAACGTGGGTGTGTTGGAACTCGACCTGGCGCGGCAGGATGGCCTTGCCAGAGACATTCTGAACCGCAGCCAGCGGTACGATCCTGTTCTCGACATTATGGAGCGCCCTTCCATCAAGTCCTTTACAATCAGAGGTATTCGAGATTTCTCCCACCGATCGAGTCTGCTATCTCGCAACGACTTTCCCCACCTGCGACATCTAGACATATCATTGCAACAATTGAAAGACGACATCTCCGGTGCCATCTGTTTGATTCACCAAGGCCCCGAATCTTTCAAGTCTTGCCATTGAGACTGGTTCTCTGAGAAGAAATAATGGCAACGTCCTAAAGGTTTACAAAGAGCTAGCGGAACTGCAGACATACCCGATCATCTTCAAGGAGTGGAATCTCTGCGTTCCACCACCACTGAAGGAATCGAATCAGGCAATGACTGCTTACCAGTGTATGCATGAGTTACTCAAAGTGTACTGTGAAAGAGGCACTGATCAATTGGACGTGGATATGTTGGACGATCTAACCGTGGAGACCATTACCAAAGCGGCAACGAATGGCTCAGCATTCAAAAATCTTTACCTGGCTCTACCCGATCGGCTAGACGAACCATTGATCAACAACATCTCCAGCATCGTCGCTCTATCTGAGATGCGCTGGATCCGAATCTGTACAAAGTTTGACGAAGGACGGGTGCGCATTCTGGAGTCGATTCCATGGAAACATCTCTGCGAGTTACACATCAAAGTGATCCCAGGCACATGCGAGACGAGTGTGATGATGACCTTGGTCGACAGCCTGAAGAAAGTGTCGGGAAGAGTCGGTCTTGAGTGGTTTCAACTTTGCTCTGACAATGACTTTTCCTTGACGCTCCCTCAAGACAATCTTCTGCAAGCCTTTGCTGGTTCAACATCCCTCAAGTACCTTCAATTGGAAGTGGATATGACTTTGGAGCAAATGCTTTCACTCTTCAAGTCGGCCGACTTTTCTCGATTGCATTACCTTGGATTGTGGGCTCAAGGTTTTGACGCGGACAAAGTGGATGCTATCCTCGCTGGCCTTCAGCAGCATGCCAACAGCTCTGAAAAAGGTGTGCCTATTTCAAGCCAACATCACGAGCGACCAGATATATCGGATGAAGGCAAAGGGACTTGCTCTGGGAGGTAGCTGGTATGACATGATCAGTGCGACATTGGAGACTGTGGACTCTATGCTCCAGTTCCCGCTGGTCTCGGCCCTCCTGTCAGGCTTTTCGGATCCTTATAATGACGATCTTATTTCGCGCAATAGAAGAAGGACCTGGCGCTAGTGACATGCTCGCAGCCAAAAAAAGACTGCAACCTTGAAAGCCTCTTGTGAAATAAAACACCTGTTTTTTTCAAGCTCTCTCTTCGTCCCAACTTGCAAGTATACCATGACATGACATGGTAGTTACATACATGTAAAGTGCTTAAGTGTATCTCTATAGTAGACAACCAAGGGACCGGCGGTAATAGTTGATACGGGAAACACCAAGAACGCTCTTTGGCAAACCAATCTCCTTTTCTGTGTGAAATGGTTTATTGGACAACCGGCACCGTCTTGTCAACCGATTTCTTTTTTTTTTTTGGCATGTTTTGCATGAGATGGCCTATCCTAGCAAACAGGGTTCAAGCAATCGAGAGTGCGTTGGCGATGGCGTTGGCATGATCAGAGATGCAGGGTAAAGGAGCATGAGGAGAATGGCATTGGACGGAGGAGATGAGGGCGAAGCAACGTTGGTCCCGTTGACATACGCGTCACGATTTTGGTAACGCGCAATCGCAGTACGATCGGATCCATGTGAGAGGAAGGGGAGGAAGGATTGACTATCCCACATAGGGAGAATGGCGATCACCATAGAGGAGAGGTGAGAAGGACAGGGCACTCCTAGCGTAGATGGATGAACGCGTTATGCTGCAGGACGAAATGGTCGCACAGCACAGCCACAACAACAAAAAATCTTTGTGCGGCTCACGGCTCTCATAATAACGCAGGTTCCTAGCTAGGGATGACAGGCCTTTTTTTTGACTGGTGGAACCACTATTCATCTCACGTAAGCGAAAGCTTTCCCGTCGAATCAGCGGGAAAACTGACCTTTCCTCGGGGAAACGGCATTGCGGGAAGGAGGGGCGCCCAAAGTTCAGGGAGGAAGTGTTGGTGCAACAAATAAATCTTTGGGGGCGTTCCCTCTTTTTTTTCTTTTTCCTCCCCAACTCTCCACCTCGCTCATACAAACACAACTCCCCAAAACAAAACCTCCATCCTCCCTCCCTCTTTCACTCACACTTCTTGCGTGCAACCGAACTTCATCAGGAGCAAGCGATGGACGAGACGCAGCACTTTCGTTTAACAGGCACCACCACTGTCGAAAAGATTTCGTACGACCATGTGGATGGACACAATGTGGTTTACTGGGAAGATATCGAACGGGTTTTCCCTGGGGTCAAGCAAATCAAGTGCGACGGCGCCATTGTCAACCTGTTGAGAGATTCGAATCGTAAAAGGTAATCCCCCCCCCCTCCCTTCAAGTGTTATAATCCAACGCAGAACTCGATAGCCCCGTGGCAAGGAGACAGTGGGCAAAATGAGGAAGAGGAACCATCTCATACTGATGACGCTCACTTTATACATGTACATGTCGAATTTAGAATTGAACCTGACTGCATCAAGCATCACCCAGATGTTGTCTTGGATGTTGTGGTATCGTCCTTGGATGGGAACCCATCTGCAGCCGTTGATCGAACTATCGTCCAGGATTGGCAGGTGACACAGCCATCTGCAGACACATCCAACAGCAGCGATAGAACTTGTGCCCCATCAAGAACCACGATGCTCCCCTCCGCCAGTACACTCACTGATTTCAAGAGTGAGTCCGAAGACATGGGACTTGTACAACAGTTGTCCATGCACTCCAAGGCCGAACAACGACTGGTCCCCTTCCTGTCATCGGATGTCAAAGTACAGGATTCCGGCGCCACAAACGTATCAGAACCCCTTATTCAGGTCATCAAAGATGGTGCGGCGCGTCTACATGAGCTCAGTGTCAACGTGTCGGAGATCAAGGACACAACAGCTGTGATCTTGGAGTTGGTATCCATGAACAACAAGTTGATGTCTGAGAACAAGAACCAGCTGGCCCAAATAACCATCTTGCAACAAGACCTCGCCTCCAAGCAAGACGAAATGAAGGAGCTACAGTTACAAGCGCTCGATCGGTTGGCTCAGCTCCAGAACGGCGTTCAGGCACTTTTGACCCAGACCTACGAACTACACGAGTACCCGATTCCTCGTCTCTTTATCGTCCTCCCAGACGATCGGTCGTCATGGAACCCATTGGACTTTTTCTCAAACAAGTTCAGACTGTACTTTCTGTGTGAATGTGGTGAACACACAAAGGCCAACAAGAGCAACATCCCCCATCGCATTCATCTTGCCAAGCATGAGGGATACGACATCGAGCGACCGAATGAGTTCTTCCAGCAATACGGATTGTATGTCCTCACGATCCTAAAGATGCTCAAGTTTGGTATTTCGGTTGCAGGTGTTGCAGTTCCAGCTTTGTCCAGCTTGATCCCGGATGCACTTGATCAAGCGACAGAGAGTTTGAAGTTGCTGGCAAAGACTATTGAGCCTGGGATGGATCAAGTCATCAACCACATCGAGAAGGTCTCTGCAGGCGATGGCGGAGTAGCGGACAGGTCCTCAGAACAAATGGAAAACAATGAAGCATTGGAAGGTGCCGATCTACGCCACCTGGAGACATTCCTGAAGAACAAGGATAAGGACAGAGTACTGGGAAACCTGTACAGGACTGTCACTATCGAAGGACATGTCAAGTGGGTGTGCATCGACCACTACCGCGAGAACTACCATGAGAAGGCGGCAAAAGCATTCCGCGATGCAGTGGAAGCACTTGGAGGAACGTTCAACGAGTCCATTGGTCGTGTGGAAGTGACGCTGCATTCGAAAGTGACGGCAGAGCAGTTCTATGCTGCCTTGGAGAAGTCGAGGTCGGTCTACGAACTCAAGATTGAACTCGACTGGGAGACAAGCCAAAGCGATTTCAAGAAGCTGCGTGACACTCTGGCTCTCACCAACGTGGGTGTGTTGGAGCTATACTTGAGACAGCAGGATGGCCTTACGAAAGACATTCTGAACCGCAACCAACGTTAGATCCCGTTTTGGATATTACGAAGCACCCCTCCATCAAGTCTGTTACGATCAGAGGACCTCAGAATTTCTCCAGGCGATCCAGCCTGTTATCTCGCGACGACGACTTTTCCAACCTGCGATATCTGGATATATCACTGTATGAATTGAAAGACGACATTCTCAGCGCCAGACATTTGATTAGCAAGGCCTCGAATCTTTCTAGTCTTGTCGTAGAGACTAGACCTCAGGGGTACAATAACAACTACGCCATGAATGCGTATAGAACAATCGCAGAGCACTGGAAATACTCGATCAACTTCAAGAATTGGAATCGTACTATTTCACCGCCACCAATAGGATCCGATCGTGCTGTGGCTACCGAGCAATGTATGGAGCAATTGTTCAAAATTCATCGTGAAAGTTCCTTCCATCCATTCTCAACATTAGACGTGGATGTTCTGGATGAAGCAGCCATTGATGGCATTGCCAAAACGACTGTTTTGGAATTTCAGGAACTTGAAATATGGCGGAAAGGTCGTCTAGGCGATTCACTTATCAACAACCTTTCCAGCATCGTTAGTCGGTCTGAATTGAGCTGGATCAGAATCCACACTGAAGAAGACCCAGGACGAGTGCGTATTTTGGAGTCGATTCAATGGAAACACCTCCGCGAGCTATACATCGCACTGAACCCAGGGACCTTTGAGACGAGTGTGATGCGGATATTGGTCGACGGAGTGACGAAAATGTCAGAAAAGGTCGGATTGGATTTGTTTGAGTTTGGGGGTAAAACATGGGGCAGCGTGTCTCTGCGTGAGGGAGATCTTCTGCAAACCTTTGTTGCTTCAACATCGATCGAATATCTTCGATTGAGTGTGGCTATGACTCTGGAGCAAATCCTTTCACTCTTGAGGTCCGCTGACTTTTCTCAAATGCGGTGCCTTAAACTATGGGCTAAAGGTTTTGATTCAGTTCAAGTGGATGCTATCCTAGATGGCCTTCAGTGTGCCAAGAAGCTGAGAAGCTTGGATCTACTTTATGCCAATATCACAGACGAGCAGAAAAGTCGGATGAAGGCAAGAGGGGTCACTCTTTCCGCCTCCTAGATTTGAAATAAAGTCTTCAAGCTGGTCAGAGTCAAGGAACTACGACAGCAGAAATGAATCCATGAGTGGGATTGATTGAATACCCTTGTGTTCCTTCACAGGCAAAATCTATCCACGGCATCTTCCTGGGCTTTAACAGTCGGATCGGCAGCTCCTTGGTGCGGTGGGAAGGTCCAAGTAGGTACCTCAACGTTATATTTTTTTGTCATCAGTGTCGCAAGTCGCATTCTGCCGCTATCTCATCGCCACCTCAGTGTGCGGCTAGGGAATCTTGCGGCCAATATTTTTTTCCTTCAGCTACCACTACAGATAGCATCGTCTCTCATGCACCTGTCTTCCGCGGTATAACTGCCATCTCCCTCACTTTCTCCCCTTCATCACCTTCTTTCCCTCTCTCCTTTCCTTCCTCTCCGCCCACCATGCTTATAAGACAACCCCTTCGAAAGACCTGACGATGTGTCCTCCTTCGCGCCTTCACCGTCGTCAGGTCTGCCCCTCCCATCGGAAGAGGTTCCGTTCCCTGGTATGAACTACGACTTCAATCCTGTGAAATGGATGGAATGCATGGCGCAAAGTCATTCGCCGCATAGGACATCTGTATCCAACCCATCCTGTAAGACCCTGTCTCCATCCACACACTGGTTTCTCGCCAATGTTGCTACTATTTGTCTTATTCTCCCGAGACCCTTACGCCATTCGTACCTTCAGCGACCCTCACGATGTCCTTTCGGTTGTCTCCCCAGCCTGATGTCCAGATTTTAAAAGTTGCCCAATGGTCGTCCGGATGGACGAAATTGCTCCTGTTCTGGATCTTGATCTTGGGCCGTGGTCAGGTTGCGTTCTCGTCGATGACAGCAAACCCACTCGTCGCCTTGAAATAAAACTCACTGAATCCAGTGTTGGCTTCGTCCATCTTCACCGTAGGATCCTAATAAAGTCTTGATGTAAAGACTTGATGCAGAACGGACGGAAGGATGAGAAGATATGACCGACCCATCGCCCGCGCTCCTTCCTATGGATAGTCCACTGCTAGCTAATGCCACCACCGGGATCGATACTAATTTCCTGTATCCGATCTGTTCCTTGATTTTGACTTTTGAAGGATAGTCAAGGGGTTCAATAGGCGAGGCGCTCTTGGGAACTTTTGGAGTGGTCGATCGAGGGTCCTCCTGCGTGGGCTATCGCCGGGTGAGGATTGGGAATCGATCGTGGCATTAGCAGACCCTTGCCAGCTCCTGGCTGGATTCATCACGGCTGGTCGATGTTCTGTGGATGAAGCAAAAAGCCATACGCAGGAGATAGACCTGTTGGATCGTGGTAGGATAAAAATTGCCCAAATCTTGTTATTGGTTGGTGATGTTTGTTGTCTTTTGCGTCTTCACCGTTTTCGGTCACCGTGGTTTCTTCGAGGTGCAGTCTCGTTGGCGGCCGCGTCTTCTTCGCTTTTCGCCTTCTTGTTGTTTCTGCCCTTCTTCCTCTTCCTCCGCAAAAGTCCATACTTCCTGCGGACGGGAGTTTCAAGTGAATGCTTTGGAGAGGGAGAGGGTCCTGTCTGGAAATCGTAGCCCGCTGTATGACCGGCTGCTGCGTTATTCTTCCTTTGCAAGACTATGGCCTGAATGGATACTGGTCATATCTTGGTAGGCGTTACGGCTGTGGTTGACCCAGTGGTGTTGTTCCCGCCTGCAACCGATGATACCCTGGCAACTGAGGATCCCGGTGCGTCCTTGGCAATCTTTCTCGGGGTACCTTGCAATCGATCGCTTCCTTCGTCGTCCTAAACTTCAACAAGCGCCTCATGATGGATACAAGAGACCCACTGATAGTGCAGAGAGAACCCGAGCTTCCTGTTCTCCCGGCCCTGCGAACCTTCAGACGATGAGTGGTTGTGAGGATGTGAAGCCAAGTAGTTGTTGTGGTGGTATGAAGGCCTGTCACCTCTCTGGTTGCGCTGGGCATGATAGCTGTTAGAGTGGAGGAGTGGAGTGAATAATGCAAGGTGCCCGGAGAGAAAGAAGAACGATGGAGTTGCGATGAGCAGAGTGGTGAGTGTGACCTTTTTCCCAACGTCGACAACGCCACCCAAAATCAAAATCGCTCTTGCCCCCTGCCCCTGCCCCTTCTTTCTGCTTCGCACTCACACCCCCACACACTCACACCCCAATT
>Ga0247824_10002580_pt1 | contig 10168 bp, 11 predicted proteins | sample 13C_PalmiticAcid_FD_194412 | JGI IMG/M metagenome (GOLD analysis project Ga0247824, IMG submission 194412) | Soil microbial communities from agricultural site in Penn Yan, New York, United States - 13C_PalmiticAcid_Day48 | ecosystem: Environmental > Terrestrial > Soil > Agricultural land... | reverse complement strand
GTCTTGGTCCTGGGGCCGTTGTTGCGGGACCACTGCATGTGCTGTGTTCGCTGTGTTCGCTGTGTGTTCCCCTCAGTCCCCTCCATCGCCCTCTCGTCCCCCCCGGTCCCCAGGGGCTGGCTGAGATCACACCTACACTCGTTGACTCATATCTCGCTGTGGCGCTCTTCCTTTTACAATTCATCGGCGCACGAGCTGCGCTCCTTCTCTTTTCATCCTTCTTTCTCTTTGTCACACTGCGCTCGCTCAACCAGCTTCCCCACCATGGCGCCCGTCATTTCAAAACTTTACCTCTACCCCATCAAGTCCTGCAAGGCCATTGAAGTAACCGAAGCACAGCTCTCAAAATGTAACGCGACTTGCACACCATGCTCCTGTCGTGCTGCGTTCGACTGTATCTCAACTGACACACTTTTTCCTTCCATTTTTCTGTCTGCTATTTCACATCGACTCACCAACAGATGGTCTCCGTGTAAGTCACCACGCATCACGTTCAGGAGACGCACATCATGTACAATACAAAACATTGATTCACCGCTTTCTTTTCGGTCCGCTGTAAAAGCATGATCGTACCTTCTTAGTGGTGGATCCAGCGACCAACAAGCAGAGAACCATGCGCGAGCTCCCTACTGTGAGTAGTCCTTACTTCTGGTCCGGTTCCTTAATTTTCCTGATATTCCCAGGACTTAATCAAGCTACTCTTCCTAGATGACACTGATCACGCCAAAGATTGTTGGTGAGAACCTTGAGATCACTGCTGATGGAAAGAAGGTGACCGTGCCATTGACCCCGGAGTAAGTTGTCGGTCCTGGATCGCTTAGTCATTTAGATGTTTCCCACTGGATGCTAATTTTCACTCGCTTTTACTAAATCCAATATGCTCTTGCTGCCAGTGTTACCAAGTACGAGAAGCGCATTGTCGATGTGTGGAAGGAGCAACTCGAGTCTGCTGATCTTGGCGACGAAGCTGCCCAGTTTTTTACAGAGTACTTGGGAGTTCCTTCCCGTCTCGTTTTCAAATCACCGAACCATGTCCGCCCTGTCATTGAGCACTCGCCCGGCGAGAAAGAGATTGGGTTCCAACCCGAGACCGGATTTGCTGACAACTTCCCGATCCTTGCTCTCTCAGAAGAGTCGATCAACGATGTCAACACTCACCTAGAAACGCCTGTCACTGCTCTCAACTTCCGCCCTAACCTCGTTATTTCGGGTGTGAGTAAACCTTGGGAAGAGGACACATGGTGCACCGTGGATATCCGTGGCATCACATACTACTTTGCGTGCCGTTGCACTCGTTGCGACATGCCCAACGTCAACCCCGAAACAGGTATCAAGGACAAGCTCCAGCCTCAAAAGACTTTGCAGAGTGTCCGCCGCGTGGACAAGGGCAAGAAGGCCAAGTTCTTTGCCTGCGTGGGCATCAATGTTGTTCCCAGCTCTCACTCTGGCGAGATTCGTGTCGGAGATGCTCTCGATGTCAAAGAGGTCTTCCAAGGCGAACGCATGCGCACTGGCGAGCCAGGCTGGTCCACAATCGAGGTTGGAGCATAGAGCAAGATAGTCATTCTGTTGCTTTCTACTTTGCCGTGGCATGTAATAGTCCCTTACAAGGGCTGTCAGCGAGAATACACTCAGTTCCACACTCGATTATTATTTGGGGCCACTATCTAATGTCAACGCTATATACTTAGTCCTTGTATTTCTCAAAGATGATTTGCATGCCGTTCCTAGAGTACATGGTGATATCGGACTCTGGCACGGGCTCGAAACCAGGGGCGACTCTCCACGTGTAGTTCTGCAAAAGGCGGGTCATGGTGTTCATGGCTTGGTTGTAGGCAAAGTTCTGTCCGAGACAGATACGTGGACCAGCATGGAAAGGGAAGAACATGAACGGTCTCACCATCTTGACTCGCTCAGGTCCCCATCGGTCAGGGTCAAATTCCTCGGCATCTTCACCCCAGTACTCCTTCATGCGGTGAGTGACATACGACGAGTGGACAAGGAGCGAGCCCTTGGGGATGAAGTAGCCATTAGGCAAAACATCGTCTTCAAGACAAGTCTTGACGTTGAAAGGCACAGCAGGGTAGAGACGGAGTGTCTCGTTGATGACTTGTTTCAAGAACTTGAGTCGCTTGATATCTTCATGGTCAGGCTTGCGGTCGCGGCCGACAACCTCAAAGATCTCTTGACGGACGCGATCCATGACATCAGGGTGCTTGCCGAGGTTGTAGCACATGAAGGTCAGCAGATTCGTGGAGGTGTCGCGACCGGCGAGCAAGAAGTTCATCAACATGTCGCGCAAGTAAATTCGATCAAAGGGCTTGCCGTTCTCGTCCACAGAGCTCAAAAAGTGCATCAACAGATTATCATGACGGTGCTCATTCTCTTCGCCAACAGCAGCAGTCTCGAGACGCTTCATCTCCTTGACAATAGCAGCGTCGACAATTGGCATCAACACCTCGTCCATATCCTTGACTTTTTGTGGGAACTCTTTTGCTGGAACCAGAGACTGGTAGTCACACAGACGGATCTTCCAACCGCAGACCTTTTGTGTGTAATTGAAAGCGCTTACAAACTTGTTTTGGGGCACATCCAACGCGTTGATACAATCGCCAAACAAGAATCCTGTCGCAGTGTCAATCGTATATCGGGACCAAAGGTCTTGGGCGTCAATCACATCGCCAGCTGCAATGGCCTTGTCCAAGATGCTAAAGACTTGGTCGATTTGGGTCTCGATGTGGGCCGCTCCCTTGTATTCAGTGACCTGGAAATGAGGGCGGGCCAACGCACGCTGGTTCTTCCATGCAGCACCATCAGCGTTGAAGATGCCTGTACCCATGAAAGGGAAGAAGGCCTTGTGGAACCCAGGACCTAATTAGAAGTGATATCATTTCATGAATAGGGTCAATACATTACTCGCTTGTAGAGATGTTACTTTAGAGTGTCTATGCATAGACGCTCCAGTTACTTCTTTGACATGAGACTTGACACCATTACACCATTACACCATGAAAATATGGCCGTTGTGGACTAAAGGCCACGGCGAACAGGCTGGAACACAAAAATGTCACCTGCAAACTGAGCTCGGCGTCATGGTACGATTGTGGAGAGGCGAGAATGAAAATAAGGTGCAAAGGTGTACCATCATATTGTGGAGAAGTGTTGCCAGATCGATATTCCCCCCTGCGTTTGCCAATGGGCGGCTCACAAAACAATGGGGGGCGTTCTTCGAGTAGGAGGACAAGATGTCGTGGATGCTGTTGATGGGAGCTGGAGAGGAGGCGATAGAGTAGTGTAGAGAGCTTACCTTTTGGATAGTTTTCAAAGTTCTTGACCAGGATATGCTGGACGGATGAGGGTTCGAAGACCAAGATCAAACAATGGCCAATGAACTCGGTAGTCAGTGTCAATCCTTGCTTGGAGAGGTTTTGAACCCACTTGAGTTCGTTGCCCCCGGCCCTGGCCTTGATGTATTGGACTCCGACATCCAACATGAAGAACTTGCTCTTGAGATGAGGCACGGCTTTGCCTCGTGGAGGGCCTTTCTTAGCGCGCATGCGACCCAGCCAGTAGTAGAGGATCGCTGTGAGGGCCAACATTGTCATGGCAGGGTTAGCCTTGCCACGCTTGACGAGAGCCTTCTGGCGCTGGCGGAGCAGTGTGATCACGTTGGAAACCATCGAGGTAGAAACGGTCGCAACTTGCGTGGACATGCTGGCTACGTTGTCAGTTGCTGTGCTGGTGAGAAATGAGTGGTAGTGCAAGTGTGTATAGGAATGGCTAAGAGGGTGGATAAAGTGAGAATGTGAAAGGGTAAAGAAACTGTACAGATGGTCGCTGGTGATACAAATGATACTCTTGGGAATCCGAAAACAAGGGATGACCGACAGGAGTTGAGAGAAGGAGGGATGGTAAAGGAAGAAAAAAAAAAGGGATGAGGAGTGGACGAGGTCTTCCTTTTGTACTTTTGGCCAGTCTCGCGACATTTCTAACATCTGAGCAGATCTGAACATCTGCACACCTGTGCATGCTTCCAACCCCACGGTCATTGCCAAGGGACGCCCCCATGTGTCGTGTAAAGTGTTCGATTGATACTGTTGAGAGCACACACGAGGCAAAGAAACAAAAAAAGTGCCCGTGGGGCTGCAAAGTGTTCGTGCCCCCCATTCCATTGCAACTCTCTTCATCCACCAATGACCCCGCCACAGAATCTCAATTGGACATTTCACATTGGTGCAGCTACTCTGCACCACTCGTGCCTTCTTCCCTAAGGTAGAATATACATCTGCCACACTGGTTGATCGTCGGCGTTTTGCTCTTCCTTCTACAACGTCGCTGTTGCACACATCTCACGGCCAAGCAAACAATAGGAGGCGAAAGAGCAATCCTGCGTTCGTACCACCATGGAGCGAAATTGCTGTGAAAGGAGGATGATCTACGATTGATATATACTCTTGCAGCAGCTTCGTCCTCCTCGAAGAGAGGCTGGATAGTAAAGCAAGGGTGGGGAAGAACGCGAGGGTTCCATCAACATCTTCGACCTGATCCGATGGTCCATGGAAGAATGCGATGCAGCAACGACACGAGCGTGGTAGCGTCATTGTTTTGCCCCAAAAAAATCGGAGGGACATGTTGCCTTCAACGTGTCTAGTTGTAGTTGTGTGCCCAAAAAAAAAAAAAAAAAAAAAAACACCCTTGGTGTAGGGGTGCAGGATGAAGGTACAGTCTGTAAACACAGACATCACACTTGCCGCAAGGCATTGCAGGTAGTCGTCTTAAAGCGACAATGTTCAGTTGGAAGCTTGTAAATGGGGTGCAGAGACTCGGGTGCCGGCTCAGATGTGGTACATCGTCAACGATCTACATTTCTAACTATACCCTGAACTGCAAGGGGTGAGGAGTGGGGTTCCCTCGCATATTCTCTCAATGGTGCCTCCAAGTAAAGGCCCTAGTACTATATACAAGTACTCCACTCTTTCTTAGAGCACATGAAAGTCAAAGAGAAGCAGTTACAACACGTTGCCGCCTAGCCCAGTTGCCAAGACACGTCAGCGTTCTTGTCCCACCCACACCTTCATTACACCAAGTGTATCCTCTTCTTGGCGTTTGATGTCCAAGCTCGCTTCGTGCATTAATGCAATCAGGGTGATATTGATAATGTGCAACCAATTGACAAGCACAGCTGTCATTAGTAATGGACAGCGGTACTTGTTCTTCAAGCTGAACGTCTTGATATGTGTCATCGACTATGCTCAACTTGAAGGCAGGTATATACCAAACGCCAAGTCTTGATCTATGTCACATAGAGTCAATTGCATTGAGTACAAGTCGATCCAATGGGTGGGGCAAAAAAATAGTGAGCACGCACATCTCTAGAAGACAAAACGTGTTTTTTATTTCAGTGTTCTTACCCCACAACCCTTCCTTCCCACATGGCTTGAACTTTCAAGGGACCCACCCAGTCCTCAACCATGTTACGCCAACGTTCCAGGGTCTCGTCGCCATTTACTGCTACCTCAAGCTTCAAAATGAATGGTAATACAACATGGGCAGTGGTACTTGTAACCTAGTAGTTGTCTGCAATCTGCATATTGTGATCCTGATCCTCGGTGAGGGAACCAAGGCCACGTTTGGTCAGACATGCTGTTCTTGCAAGTTCTATTGCCATGGGCCAAATACGTTCTTCTTCTCCTATTCTTCTACCACAGGGGTCAGAGGAACACCGACCCCGTTTTGTGTGGGGCAACATGTGAATGAAGCGTAAAGTGAACAGCGGTTGGTCTGTGCGTGTCCTCCCTCAAAGTACGCGTAAGAATTACGACCGCTCATGACAAGCACTGGTAGGCTATGGACAGTGATAGTTTGAAGCCTCTGAAGGTCGTTCGGGGACTGAAGAAGATGATGGTACCTTGGAAAGGCCCTTGCAAGGGGTGGGATCAGAATACCATAATCGCCGTTTGTCTGGTACCGTTGTATCTCGGATTCCAGATATTATGTAGGCATACGGCGGCTTGGGTCTCTCGGGTACCTTGCTTGGGTGACTAAGCTGCTTGGTTGCTTGCTTGCTTTGGGTGCCTTGGGTGCAGGTTGGTCCAGACATCCGGAGCCGACGGTGCCTTGGGTGTCTCAATTAAGGGTCTCCGATTGATGAGATCTTCTCTCAATGTTGGACGCGTGAGGCGACTGGATGTGCTGTAGGCGCTGGGTGAATACAGCACTACTGGATGGATCGGAAGTGCCTGCAGAACTGGTTTCGGAGGTTGCTTCGTTCGATCCTGTTGACGCTTGCCTCTTGTGGGCATCGAGAGCTTTTCCTTGAATGTATTGTCGTTCAGCCGCACAGGGGTTTGCCCATGTTCGTTTTGTTCTCAGCTCATGCGTGTACTGCTCTCTTGGTTTGGATCTCAGCGAACTCTTCGCCAAAGAGATCGTGTTGAGATCTCCCCTTGGTCTTCCGAAACTCTGGTTGCTTCAACCGTCGTTCTCGAAGCTTGCCCATTATTCATGTGAACGAGGTCTCGTTCTCTTGAGGAGCTGTAACCTTGTGAGCTTGGAAAGCTTTATCCTGGACCTTGTCACGCTTGGTTTTCCAAGAGTCATCATCGCTGCTCTTGGAGGGGTTGATATCGATTCCTAGCTCGGATGCTTCGAACCGTGATGGATCAGATCAAACTCTGAGGACTGGCCGTCACTGAAAAAATACGAGTCGTCCTCGCTACCAACAAGAATTCTCACCCTTAGATTCTCCTAGCTCACCTCCGGTATCCATTCGTAGATCGTCATCCACGGGTGGATCGTCCTCACTTCCGGTAATGCTCATCCTCGGACCAATGGATCGCAGGGCTCCGTATCCACGCACATCGTCTATAAACGCGCAGTGCTGGACCATGCGAGCACAGAGTCAGGAGCGTGTAGTTGTTGAGAATGGAAGACATAGCTATAGACTGCCGAGTGTGATAGGGTGGGAAGGAAAGAATGAGAATGGTGAGGGGAGAGAATGAGAAAGAAGATAAAGGTGCAAACACAGCGAAAATCACCAGAACCAGGGTCGCTTCTCCCGTCGATCACGGTGTGCATTGGACTGGATCCCAGGTGTGAAATAGGGTGGAATGGCAGCTCCAGAGGAATGGTCTATAGTGTCCAAAGCCAAGCCTGACTTGGCAAGAATATTCCACGCCCTCATCCCCTGGTGCCATAGGATAATACTCTGCGACAGAACAAGTTGGGAAAGAATCTTATCCTTGACTCTCTGGCGGTTAGCGTCATTGCGATTAGGTGGGAGACGCGACGACGGCGCTGCCATTTCTGACGAACCTTCCCACATGGTAGCAGCTGAGGCGAGGGTGTTGAGAGCTGTTTCCTCAAACAGCTTTTGAAGGGAACCGACGTCTGTGGTGCTCCCTGCCGATGTTCCTCGAATTTGGCAGAAACCTCTTCGTCACCCATATTGTGTGTATTATTCCACATCGATATCTGCGTCTTGTATATACTGCTTCCGGGGGCGCTCGAGGGCGATGCACGACGCAGATATGACAGGAAAGCTTTTGGGAGATCAGACCAAATTCGATCTACCTTGGGTGACGGTATATGCCGATAACTCTATTCCCTCCTTTGATTTATCAAACAGTCGATGCGAGATGTCCCTGAGATATGAGAGGCTTCGCCGATATGGGTTCCCATCGTTACGAGTTCAGGAGATAAAGGCGGAAGTTGTGAAGGGTGTAAGAGGGAACGAGGGTCAGGACAAGATCCGCAGTGTGTTGCCGCAAAACGCAGTCCTCGAGGCCTGATTGTTTTTTTTTTTTTTTTTTTTTTCACTACTTTTGTCAGCTCTTCGACTGCACACCACCATGACCGACAAGACAAATGTCATCGCTCAGTTCTACAATGAGGAAGGAGTCGCCTCCGGTCCTGCACTCAGTCTCCCAGCTGACGTTAACCCCGAGCAGTTGGCACTTCTTCTTAACAACCTACTCGGCAATGTATGTCGCCGTGCCAGCCGTTGCAAACGAGAGGAACTTTGATACCCGCTTTGAAGTCAGCATCGTCTCATGTCATTTTTTTCCGGCTTCATACGGGTTATTCACAATAGGAGGAAGACCCTCTTCCTTACTCATTTGAGGTTGCAGAAACGGAGATAACCAAAACATTGGATCAGGACATCATTCAGCCGGGAAAGCACTCAACAGAAGAAACATTCAAAATCCTCTATCGTCCCCAGGCATTCTTCAGAGTTCGTGCTGTCACTCGGTGTTCTTCGTCTCTGACTGGTCATACAGATGCTATTCTCTGTGTATCTTTCTCACCATGCGGCACCATGTTGGCCAGTGGAGGCGGTGATACTACGGTTCGCATCTGGGATCTTAACACGGAAACACCGCATCATCAGCTGAAGGGACATAAACACTGGGTTCAGCATGTAGCATGGTCACCCAATGGCAAGTTCTTGGCGTCAGCCGGGATGGATGGGCTGGTTATCGTCTGGGAGCCCAAGACAGGAAAGCAACATGCGGTTTTGAAGGGTCACTCGAAATGGGTGAGTGCTCTGGCATGGGAACCATTGCACCTGAATGCTTCATGCAGGAGACTAGCTTCGTCTTCTTCAGATGGGACGGTTCGTGTCTGGGATATTGCCAAAAAGCAACTTGAGTTCTCAATGGCACAGCATACGGCTCCAGTCATGTGTGTCAAATGGGCAGGTGATGGATTAATATACTCTGCATCGCGCGATAAGACCATAAAAGTCTGGGCATCCACAGAGCCTCATCCAGGAAAGCTGGTCAAAGTGCTTTCAGGACACGCCCATTGGGTCACCACTCTTGCACTTAGCACCGACGGCGTCCTCAGGACAGGAGCGTATGACCACACTGGCAGGATCTACAATGATGAGGATGAGGCACAGAAGCGGGCTCTTCAGCGGTACGATCAGGCGATTGCAATCAATCCAGAAAGACTATGCTCAGGCTCGGACGACTTCACAATGTATTTGTGGCCTAACAAGAAAGAGGAGTTAGAGGGTAAAAAGGCCGCACCCAAGAGAATGGTGGGCCATCAAAAGACTGTTAACCACGTTAGCTTCTCACCCGATGGACGGTACATTGCCTCGGCAAGTTTCGACAAGTCTGTGAAGATCTGGGACAGCCGTGACGGAAAGTACGAATTGAATCCATTGGATCGCCTGCATTAACATCTTGTGTATCATTTCTTGGATTCGGATGGTCACGAGTTAACACGCTTGCCTTGCTTTTTGCCTTGCAGGTTCATCGCCTCGCTTCGTGGGCATGTTGCAGAGGTGTACCAGGTTGTTTGGTCAAGCGATAGCAGAATGTTGATTTCCTGCAGTAAAGACAGCACGATCAAACTCTGGGATATCAAGACGAAGAAGATGAAAATGGAGTTGCCTGGGCATCTCGATGAAGTGTTCACGGTCGACTGGAGTCCTGCAGGTGACAAGGCATCCAGTGGAAGCAAGGACAAGACGTTGAAGATGTAAGGTTCTTGTTCATACTAGCGAATCATTAGGGTTCTTGTCGTGAGATGCTGTGCTCAATGAACTAACATGGTCTGTGGTCTGTGGTCTGTGTTCATGCAATAGTTGGAGACACTGAGATTGCTGTAGGCACGTTTTACCCAGATGTCAGAACAGATGTGTGTAACTTCCTATTCATAGTCAATCGTAGACAGTGTGGGAGTTGTTGCACAGGACCTGTGCAACGTACATACAGTGAGGTGTGACATGTTCAATATCCCAGCTGACATGCGGCGAATCGATGCTCTGCTTTTTTTTTTTTTGACCCATCTTGGCATGGCACCGTACGAGCACCACATTTTGCACCCTTCATGAGGTGTCTTTCTAGCCCAACACAACATGCGAGATAAGCAGAGCAGAGCAGGACAGAGCACAATAGCATCGTTGTGAGATAATCCTCCGTGTGCGATCGAATGAAGCTGTGCTGTCGATTTCATAAGCAATCGAGCGACACGGCTGAGTAACATTGAGCGAGACATCGATCGATCGAACGGTCATGTAAGCGTGCTTTCCCTATGTCCTGTATCAGAAACCAAACCAGAGGAAACTTGCCTGGGCTCCGAGGGAGCTATGGACAAAAAGGCGTGCGAACGCAAAGAAGAAGGGGGGGACGAGGGTGCGCTCGCAAGGGGGTTGGAT
>Ga0247824_10002578_pt1 | contig 10170 bp, 5 predicted proteins | sample 13C_PalmiticAcid_FD_194412 | JGI IMG/M metagenome (GOLD analysis project Ga0247824, IMG submission 194412) | Soil microbial communities from agricultural site in Penn Yan, New York, United States - 13C_PalmiticAcid_Day48 | ecosystem: Environmental > Terrestrial > Soil > Agricultural land... | reverse complement strand
TTCTTGTTCCACTGTACCAAATTTTAAATGGATTTCCTTCAGGAATGTACACGACGTCGTGAAAGTCAATTTCACGGGGTGGTCGTGTACAAACATTTTCCCTTTCGCAAACTCAGACCTCTTTTGTAGCCGCGACCGAATCGCTTTTTCTCCTCATTACTTTTCACCATCGCCATCGTTCTCATTCCTCGCAACCATGCTGGACATACCGGAACTGGACGGCATGGTCTTTCGCCAGCTCGGACTGCACGACCTAGCTCAGTGTGCGCGTGTCAGCAAAAAGTGGCATACTCTCGTTATGCCTTACCTATGGTGCAACCTCAGACACCTCCGTTGGACTTTTGCAGACAGGGGCGACTTCCGCAGGATAGTTCTGGAGGATTACCTTGCCGAGCGACGACACCAAGAGTTACAAGAGGATGGAAATAGCGTGGGGCAATCTACACAAGGACAGCCGTCGCCTCTTTTGCCTACTCTCTCAAAGTATGGACACTGGATCCGAATGCTGCCGTGCTTGAATACGCTCGAAAGTACCCTCGACTTGCCTTGGAAGGAAAAGAGACAATGGGAGGGCCCAACAGTAAAAGAGTTGATTCTTCATCTCTTCAAGCGCTGCTCTCCTGACGTACAGGTATACGAGTTCTGGACGGGCTTTCGCGACTTGGGTTATATAGAAAGCCCAGAGACAGCGATCGCCGACTTTGCGCTCTCTCGTGTGCACCATCTTGGTGTCCGACTCCGTTACTATTCGTCTGGCCCAGAAGTTTGGAAGCTGCTGAATCGGTTGGACGAGTGCCAAGTACTAAGAAGTCTAGTGCTCAAGGTCGAGTTATACGCTGGAATAGAGGATGTCAAGGGGGAGCGAACCAAGGACGAGCTGAAGGGTTGGGCATCTCTCAAGGAGCTGACCTTTTATGACAACGCCTCTGCAACTTACTCCAATGCGTTTTGGCCGTGGCTGTTCAAGAGATGTGCAAGTGTGGAAAAACTGTCGGTTACAACGTGTAATGGGGCTGCCAAGAGTATTGAACAAGGACTGTTGGCCTACATGCCTAACGTTTGCGAGATCAGCTTGGGCGGTGATCCTAAAGGTGGCATTTCGGATGAAGATATGGCAACGATTCTTGGTGGATCTAAAGGATGGAAGGTTGTGAAAATGAAACGCTACGGCCTGCTACGGAGACCAGTAATGGATGCGTTGGCGAAACACTTTTCAACACTCGAGGTGCTGGTTGTAGATGGAATCGAAGCCCCTATGATGAATGATATGGTTCAAGTACCCAGATTCTGTACCAAGCTCCGCACATTGGCTTACATCGACACCAAGTGCAGTGAGATGAACGGCTGTTCCAAGATCGATGCCAAGGTGTTCATCGATCAAGATCCTGACACAGGGGTCCTCAAACCATGGAAATGCGAGGCTTCTCTCAAGGTCCTAAAAGTCATGGTCGTTGGCATTCCAAGATCAGATTTGAAAGGAATTGGTGTTATCGAGGAGGCGTACCCTGGTGAAGGAGGCGAGATTCAGGGACAAGTTTATGATCGCCTTGCACGACTGACCAACCTGGAGACGTTGTGGCTGGGAGACGAGTGTGGGAGTGCAGGTGTTCAGTCTCCGGAGATGTCGCTGGAGAGCGGACTGGGCAAGCTTTCTGGACTGAAGAAGCTAAAGGAGTTGAACGTTGCAGGTTTCCTGACAAGTATCGGTATCGAGGAGGTTCAGTGGATGGTTGAGAACTGGCCCAAGCTACGTATTATCTATGGATTTGACAACCGTGGATTTGACGACATTGATGAGATTGACGAGGAAGCAGTAGCATGGCTGAAGGAGAATCATCCCGAGATCACAGTGGTGAGAAAACCATGGTAGCTTGCGAAAGGTGCCCTACGCTAGGTTTAGCAGAAATCTCTGATTAAACAAAGAACAAGCCCAATGGCTGTCATAGGACCATGTTGCAGGTTGAAAAAACAGAAAAGGGGGTGCCAACGTCAAGTGTGAGTGGAGTGACAAGCGGACCTGCATTACCAAACTCAAATTCTTGATACTGCGCCCTCATCTCTTCTCTTCTCATCTCATCTCTTGGCCCTCATTGACTTTGTCACCGATCGCAACCATGCTGGACATACCGGAGCTGGATGACTTTATCTGTCGGCAACTGAGTCGGGACGAGCTCTCCCAGTGTGCGCGAGTCAGCAAGAAGTGGCACTCCATCGTGGTACCTTATCTATGGAGCGACCTTTCGTGGCTTTTCTCAGGGCTCAGTCGCACAAACACGATGACCTTCTGCAGGATAGTTCTTGAGGACTACCTTGCTGAGCAGCAACGCCAAAAGTTACTGGTGGATGGAAATGACATGGAACAAGCACCGCAACCATCTTACTTGTCAACCCTATCAAAATACGGACACTTCATCCGCATGTTACCAGCGCTGGCCAGTCTTCTGGATTATCTTCCATCACACGTCGAGTCGGGACAAGATACAGCCCCGACAACAGAAGGACTGCTTCGCCATCTCTTCAAGTGCTGTTCGCCAAATGTTCAAGTGAAATACTTCAGAGTGTACTCTAGAGACCTGGATCTTTCAACGGGCGACCCCATGAAAACGATCCTTGATTTCAGTCTCCCTCGTCTGGCGTACCTATTTATTCAAGCGTCTTTCCATGTATGTGGCCCGTTCGTTTCGACGTTGGCGGAGCTGCTGAATCGGTGTTCTACCACATTGAAGAAGCTTGAGCTCAATATCGATATCTCATGCTCAGATGTCCAGGATGACCCGACAGAAGATGAGCCGAGGATCTGGATATCTCTTGAGGAACTGGTCTTGCACAGATGCATTGACACTTCCAATACCAAAACATTTTGGTCGTGGTTGTTACGGAGATGCAGTAGTGTGAAAAGGTTGAGAGTCGGTGGCTGCGTTGGGGTTGCTCAGACCCTTGCCGAGGGCATGTTGGCCCATATGCCGAATCTCAGTGAGATCACTTTGGGACGGAGTCATCCTGGAACTGTTAGCATGGCGGACAATGCGGCCGCGAAACTTCTCGCTGCATCACGCAATGGGTGGAAGCGAGTGCATTTGGGACCGATGGTAGTGTTCCAGAAGGTGTTAATGGACGCATTGACAAAACATTTTTCTACGATCGAGGTGCTGGACACGAGAGGATGCGGTGGGGTTTCAGGCAATGAGGTGGTTCAAGCCCTCAGTTCCTGCACAAATCTCCATGCCCTTCTGAATACCAATTCATATCCTAGCAGGAATCACTCCGCAACCGATGCCAAGGTGTTCATCGACCTGGATTCCGCAGGTCTACTCAGGCCATGGAAGTGCGAAGCGACTCTCAAGGAGCTCAAAGTCACCATCGCTGGTATTCCAAGATTTGGTTTGAGGAATGGTGCTATTGAGGAGACATACCCTGGTGAAGGATATGAGATCCAAGGTCGAGTCTATGATCGACTTGCACGGCTGACCAACTTGGAGATCTTGTGGTTGGGAGAGGGTGTAGGTGCAAAGGCTCAGTGTCTGGAGATGTCGCTGGAGAGCGGACTGGACAAACTTTCACCACTGAAGAAGCTGAAGGAACTGAATGTGGCATGTTTGGACACGAGAATCGGTGTCAAGGAGGTTCAATGGATGATTGAGAACTGGCCGCGACTACGTTTCATCTATGGACTTGGCGATCATGAAGATCATGGAGAAGCATTGAGTTGGTTGCAGGAAAGCCATCCTGGTATCAAAGTGCTGAAGTACTCTTGGTAGCTATTTATCCCTTGAACGCTACTGTTTCGTTGAATAAAAGAGTGCTTGCCGAGTCTTTTCAGACCATAAATTTTTTTCCTATGGCTTCGTTGAGTCGTCATTCGCATGGTGTGACAACCGTAACAAATTTTTTGCCAGGCGCGGTGGGTGGTAGCACCATCGTTTCTCTCCTCATCACTCTGCACCCCTCTCATCGCTGCCATGCTGGACTTGCCGGAGCTAGACGATGTGATCGTTCAACAGCTCAGTCAACACAACCTAGCTCAGTGTGCACGAGTCAGCAAAAAGTGGCACGCTCTCGTTTCACCCCACCTCTGGCGCGACTTTTTGTGGGTCTGTGTACATAGCCCCAGACGTGGCCGAAGGGTTGACGTCCGTACAATGGTTCTAGAAGATTACCTTGCCGAACAGCAATACCAAGAGTCGCAGAACTATGGGGGTGTGGAGGAACCATCTGTACGATTACGACCATCGCCTCCTTTATCAACTCTGTCAAGGTATGGACACTGGATCCGAAAGTTGCCGGACCTGGATCGTCTTTGCAGCGCCCTTGAACATCGATCTCCAGCTGAGGGCGACTCGAGTCCGACAAAGGACGAACTGCTTTTACATCTCCTCAAACGCTGCTCCCCGGACATCCAAGCAGACGTCTTCCAGATGAACACAGAGGACATGGATCTTGAGCCAGACAGCCCTAGGAAATCAATCGTCGGATTTACACTTCCTCGTGTGCGACGTCTACACATGCGCATTGATCGCCCATTCCCTCCCTCAGGACTCTTGAAGCTGATGGAGCTGCTAGGTCAGTGTACTGTCATGGAGACGCTAGAGCTTGGGGTCAACATAACATTCTCAGGAACCACGGATGTCAAGGGTAAACAGATAGAGAGTGAGCCAAAGAGTTGGACATCCCTCAAGGAGTTGACCTTGTTCCATTGCAATGACAACACGGAGACCAACGCATTTTGGTTATGGCTACTACGGAGATGCAGTCGAGTGGAAAGAGTAAGGATTGACAAGTACTCTGGAACAGCTCAAGGTTTTGTACAAGGCATGCTGGCTCACATGCCTCACCTTTGCGAGATCAGCTTGGGTCGTTCCTTTCTAGGAAGAGGTTGCATGTCAGAGAACGTTGTCACGACATTCCTCAGCGGATCACGCAACGGATGGAAGACGGTGAGGCTCCAGTCCAGCCGCAATGTCGGAAGCACACTCATGGATGCATTGGCAAAGCACTTTTGTACGCTTGAAGTGCTGGAGTTTGCAAAACGGGATGAGACCTTTAACAAATATCTCGTCCAAGTACTGAGTTCCTGTCCTAATCTGCGCAAATTGACGAGCATGTATTTCGTGGTGGGCTGGGTCTGTTTTGTGTTGGACGCCAAGTCGTTTATTGATCTGGATCCCAACACAGGGTTGCTCAAGCCATGGGCATGCGAGGGTTCTCTCAAGGAACTAAGGGTGGTCATCGTTGGTATTCCAAGACCCGATTTAAAAGGAGATGATGTTATTGAGGAGACATACCCTGGTCAAGGACGCGAGATTCAGGGCCGAGTCTATGATCGACTTGCCCGCTTGACCAACCTGGAGACTTTGTGGTTGGGGGACGATCATGGAGGTGGAGGCGATCAGAGTCTGGAGATGTCATTACAGAGTGGACTAGACAACCTTTCAGGATTGAAGAATCTGAAGGAATTGAATGTGCATGGTATGAAAACGAAGATAGGCGCAAAGGAGATTCCATGGATGAAGGTGAACTGGCCAAAAATACGTGTCATCTATGGCGTTGACAGAGATGGAAGTGTCGAGGGAGAAATATGGTTCCAATTGTAGAAGCAGAAGGAATTGAATGTAACATATTTGATAGCAAGGATCGGTGCCTAGGAGGGGTTCAATGAATGATGGAGAACTGGCCCAGACTGCGTGCCGTCTGTAGGTCTGACGAGGATGGAAATGACGACAAAGCAGGGACGTGGACGAAGAAGAATTGTCCAACACCAGAGTAGCGACGGATCTAAGGTCGCTTGCAGAACATGCTCAATGGCAGCCGGCAGAGTCGCACGCTGGTGTTGATATGCTGATAAAAAAAGGGTGCAGATAGGACCAGCATGACCAGCACAAGCCGACAAAGCCGACGTTGGTCCATGCTGTCCCTTTCGTCAACACGGCTTGCAAGCCCGACAAGGCTTGTATCACCCTGTGGTGAAGACCGCCTCTCCCCTCATCACTTTCCACTCCATCCTTTTTCTCTCATTCATTGCGACCATGCTGGACATACCGGAACTGGACGACATGATCTGTCAGCAACTGGATCCACACGACCTAACGCAGTGTGCGCGTGTCAGCAAAAAGTGGCACGCTCTCGTTATCCCTCGCCTCTGGCGCAACCTCTCATGGATGTGTCCCAGGTTCGACTACAGTACCAAGGCGCGCGCTTTCTCGAGAATGGTTCTAGAGGATTACCTTGCCGAACAGCGATACCAAGAGTTACAGGATGAGGGGCAATCTATGCAAGCACGACCATCCCACTCTTTGTCAACCCTCTCAAAGTATGGACACCAGATTCGAATCTTGCCAGACCCGACCTGCTTTCAAAGGTTCTTTGCAGCAGAAGCTGAAGACATCCCAACATCCAACGAGATGCTTCAATACCTATTTGAGCGCTGCCCTCCTGACGTCCAAGTAGGATTCTTCGGAGCGACTATTCATAACGAGTCCTTTGGCCTGCCCGCAAAAATAATTACCGATTTCACATTGCCTCGTCTCCGGCACCTCTTCCTTAATGTTTTCTGCGGATCACCTTCCGCAGGAATTCCAATGTTGATGGGATTGCTGAATCAGTGTTCAACGATCCTGGAGACACTTGAGATCGGGATCAGGACATCATGCTTGGAACCAGAGTATGTGTTCGGGATACTCTACTCAGAACCAGAGCATGGGATCGAGACACTATACTCGGAACCAAAGCACTTCGTGGATGAGAATGAATCAAAGAGCTGGACATCTCTCAAGGAATTGGTCTTGCTCAAGTGCAGTGACAACACGTACACCGAGGTCTTTTTGTCCTGGCTGCTGAGAAGATGCGGCAGTGTGAAGAGACTAGGGATCCGAAGCGGCTATGGAGTTGGTCAGAGCCTTGCACAAAGCATGCTGACCCACCTGCCAGACCTTAATAAGATCAGCTTTGGTCGCGATATTGGGAATGACAACACACCAGACGACCGTATCGCCACACTCCTCGGTGGATCGCGCAATGGATGGAGGACTGTGGATGTGTATCCAACCGCCGAATTTGGGGAAGCGGCAATGAACGCCTTGTCGAATCACTTTGCTACGCTCGAGGTCCTGAACATCCGTAGACACGATCTTTCCTGCGATGGACCAGTACGAGTACTCCGTTCATGCACAAACCTCCACGCACTTGGGGATATTGGGACCGGCGAACCGAGTATCGACCACAGCTATTTCCAAATCGACGCCAAGATGTTCATTGACTTGGATCCTGTCGAGGGTTCACTCAAGCCATGGGAATGTGAAGGTTCTCTCAAGACTCTGAAGGTCGTGATTGTTGGGATTCCAAGGCCGGATTTGAAAAGTGAACGTGCTATTGAGGAGGCCTACCCTGGTGAAGGACGCGGGATTCAGAGCCAAGTGTATGATCGCCTTGCACGGCTGACCAACTTGGAGACGTTATGGTTAGGAAGCAGTTCCAATACCCGACGGACCGAGTGTATGGAAGTATCACTTGAAAGTGGACTGTACAAACTTTCTGGACTGAAGAGGCTGGGTGAATTGAACGTAACGTGTTTGAGAGCAAAGGTGGGCGTCAAGGAGGTTCAATGGATGGTAGAGAACTGGCCAAGGCTTCGTATCATCCATGGACTTGATGGTGGAGACACTCAAGAAGCATTGCGTTGGTTACAGGAGAGCCATCCCCAGATTGCAGTGTAACACGATGACTGGTAGCCCGCGGATCTCACCAATAAACAATGTTCAACTCGTCCCTTGAGGTTCAGTGGATGACTGAGTACAAGCCCAGACTACGTGTTGGAATTGACAGAAATAGGGATGACCATGAGGAAAGGATGAGGTAGTTGGAGGGGAACCACTCCAAGATTATGTTGACGGCCAGCGACCATAAGTCGAGGCAGGAAAACTTTATTTACCTGTACCCCCTCTCTTGCTCGGAGAAAGGTGATAACGCTTGCCGACCTCTCGGTCAAAGTACTGATCTCGGTTTTCAAAGCCCTCTCTTCTATCCCTCTCTTCTTCCCTCCCGTCTTCCCCCCTCTCCTCTCCTCTTCCTCTCCTCTTACTCGGTGGGATGAAGAAAAGTGAAGGTGATCGGCAGTCTTTATTCATTGTAGAATTCGATGCTTGAGCGCTGCCGCCTATGGTCGTGGAATTCGTCCGTTTGAGTGTCCTCCGTCACAGAGAATGGTTTGAAAGTTGGCCCTGTCGGTCACACGCGAGAGAGCAACGTAGGGACGGCCGTAATGTCAGATTCAGGGGGTATAGGTCAACGCTGTGCAGCAGTTTGGCTTGGAGACTCGCTCAAACGTCCGTAACCCTGGTAACTGAAGCGAGTGGTGAAAAAGGCGTCTACACATGAGAATGACTTCCAGCGTACGGAACGTTGCATGAGACCGAGCGTTGTCAGACGTTCATGGGCGGACATTTTTCTAGCCCTTGGCTTGTGCTTCTCGAGACCTGAAAGCTTTGTCCATCCGATGTTATAGTTACTCATTTGTGCGGCATAACGGTTTCGTAGATGATTCCCATGGCGTCGTTGCGAAATTGACGTCGCCACATGCGAGCTGAATTGTGCTCCGATTAACTGTACCGTCACTGCAAATCTTGCACATCTACCACTCCACCCGAGTTGCTGTAGCCCCAGCTCCTCCAGCTCAGCTTGGTCCAGCATGACAGGTTCAGTTTTGTATAGGTGTCAATGTATGTTTGTACCACGTTGATAGAACACTGTGCCTCGCAAGCGCTTCTTAGAAGCAAGTGGTCCCAGGCTGGCGATATGCCGGTTATTGGTATCGTCGAACCGTTGACATGCTGCAGGCTAGCGACTGTTGAAAGTTGTTCTTCTGGCTGGGCCATTGTGTTCCTGATCCTTGAGCTTTGAATCCTTTTCCAAGAAAGGGTGCTATATTGATTGTTGCTTGACAGTCTCCAGATTCTTGTGAGCAGTTTCTGCTCGTCATGAAGGGTATGGAGACAATGTGGTGGAACTGTTGCCAGACATTTTGTGAAGCCGATACAGCTTTGGGCATCCTCCCTTCGTAAGAAAAATGGCCCTTGCGATCGATTCAGGGATGTCTCCATGAAGACCGGGGCTCTATAACCTTTCACAAGGTCGGTGGGGAAGCCACGTCGCGAACCACAAGTTCGGTGCCATGTGCGTCCGTGTGTCCCTGCGCCAAGTATGAGCCGTCTCGGGCAGACATTGATTCGCTCAGTGCTTGTCGATTCCTAAATGACCAAAACGGCAGCGGCTGGGTTAAAGGCATGTTACCAGAGAAAAGCACGACGGCAGGGATCCCGACGGCAGTGCATGACAATAGGCTCGATGGGTCCTTACCAGCACAAGGATTCGTCTGATACAGCCAAGACACAACTGCACAAGTAGCGCTACCTGGCTGTGAACTTGACAGCAAAGGCCTTGTCTTGGTCGCGGTTGGTGAACGGCTCTGTTCGGTCGCTCACTCGCTTGATGGCGTCAACAGTGTGCTACTCGTAGTGAAGACGCGTACGAATCGATGAGCTGAGGTTGAAAGGGGGGGGGGAGTGAATCAGTCAGCAGATCGGTGGCAGGAGTGGTTCGCAAAAAGAAACAACAAAGTGGTAGGATCAGGAAGTGTTGAGGAGTGCAGTTGCCTTACAGAAGGAAGGGCTGTCATGATGGGTTCAGGTTGATTGCAATGGTGCTCGTCGAGGAGACAGGTGAGGAGGATCCCTCACTTTGCGCAACCATGCTGGACATACTGGACGACATAGTCTGTCGGCAGCTGGAACTATAATACTGGATCAGTGCTCGACGACACTGGAGAAGCTGGAGCTTGCGATCACGATACCGTTCGCAGGAGCGAAGGGTGGCAAGGATGGCAAGGATGGCAAGGAAGTGCAAACGGAGGATGAGACAAAGAGGTGGACATCTCTCAAGGTGACGACCGTTTCCAGTTGTGAAGACACGCCCCCTGAGATCAATTTTTCCCACGCATGCCTGTCAAGTCAAGAACTGTCTCCTCTTCTCATCCTTATGCCCTTCCCCCTGCTCTATCCCTCTCCCTCTCCCTTTCCCTCTCCCTCTCTTCTTCTCTGTCTTCATCTCTCTTCTCACTTCTCAGTTCCCTCTTCCCTCTCCCTCTTCCTTCTCCCTCTTGTGAAAGTCACGAAAAAGTAG
>Ga0247824_10002577_pt1 | contig 10172 bp, 4 predicted proteins | sample 13C_PalmiticAcid_FD_194412 | JGI IMG/M metagenome (GOLD analysis project Ga0247824, IMG submission 194412) | Soil microbial communities from agricultural site in Penn Yan, New York, United States - 13C_PalmiticAcid_Day48 | ecosystem: Environmental > Terrestrial > Soil > Agricultural land... | reverse complement strand
CTTTTAAATAGTATTATTTTTAGGCTATTTAGATTACTTTCTATAGATAGATAGATAGATTTTCCTACACCGATATGCCCTTGAGCGTGCCGGTCCTTCTACTTTACTATGTGCAGAGGAAACCGTACCGTATAGGCCGGGTGAAAACCTCCGTCACCTCTTCGAAGCCATACTTTTGAATCCATCCTACTACAAAGGAAAGAAGGCCCTGTTTTGGCCTCTGGGCTCTCTAGCCCTCAACCACCATTTCCAGGTCTAGCCGTCGGGCCAGCCTATACTGTGGTAGTCGGCCAAAGTCCATCAACTAACCCAGAACTTGCCGAACAAGCCGTGTATTGCTAGGGACCCCCCGGAATAGGGTCTGTAGGTCCCTGTGTGACCGAATTTGCCGTTGCTCCTACGGCCTCTGCAACGGTGGGTTGGGGCACCACACCACCAAGTGCTCCACTGTTTCCCTGCCCTGGCCACAGGCACAGTAGGGGGTAGGCACCTCTGGGACCTTCACCCGGAACAGGTAGTCCCGCAGGCCTATATCCCCTATACGGGCCTGGGCTAGTAGGGAGCTCTGGGCCTTCGTAAGGCCCTCGTGCCTCGTCAGGGCTTTGTTAGTAGAAAGAAGGGTTGGGGGGTCTTCGTCGGCCATCCTCCTACCTGTGGCCCTCTGTAGGCCAGCCCTGTGGTCCTCCCACCGGGCCTGCCAGGCTAGTTCAACCACTGCGTCGGTGTTCAATTTCTGGTTTCTCTTCTTCCCTGTTTTCCACCGCTGGTCGGCCCACCTACCCACTGTAACAGTGGCTTGTTCAGTGGGTGTGAGGCCCTATGGGCCCTGTTTTGGCCTCTGCCCATGGCTCTTTTGCTTCCTGAACCGGTGGTAGACCCTGTTGCAAGCCTCTGTGATCAAGTGGCCTGGGGTGGTTCGTTCGACGTCTGGGCTAGCCCCTGTTTGTAGGGACCTTCTTTGTAGCCGGGCTTCGAAGTTGGCCAGCCGTTTGTTGAAATAGAGGTCCAACGGGGGTACCTAAGCCTCTATTTCCAAGCACTTAGTAGGGGCCGTTTTATAGGCCCCCACCATAGTACGAAGGCTTCGGTTCTAGGCCTTCGTCAGGGCCTTTGCAGGGCCCGTTGGCTTGCTGGCCCCCCTAGGGGCCGTTGGCTGGTGGAAACTGGAGGCCCTGTAGGCTATAGCACTGCGGATGCATTTGGTATAGACCTCCCGGGCCTTGGCCAGGCTGGGGCCCTACGTTTTGGCTGCAATCCTCGAAAGGGCGAAATCCTGGGTTTTGAGCTTCCTTTCCACCGCCTGGTAATAGGCCTTCCAGGATAGCTTCTAGTTAAGCCAGACCCCCAAGAACCGGGCCGAACCCACTGGCTTAACCACACTATAGCCCCTACTACCCCCTAGGTAGGCAAGGGCTATAGGGTTATCCTACTACCTATAGGCCTTGTTGAAGTGAATTAGTTCGCACTTGTAGGCCGCAAAGGCTATACCCTGGGTAGCTGCCTACTATAGGTAGGTCTTCTAAGCCTTTTCTAGTTATTGGGTGTTGGCTTAGGGGTTCTTTCCAAAGGCTAGGAGGTTTATATCGTCGGCAAAGCCCGCTATACTAACTAGTGGGTGGTCCTTCTTTAGAGCCTTATATAGCGAAGCTATATATAGGATAAAGAGGACTAGGGAGAGCGGCGAGCCCTATGGAACCCCCGCAACCACTAGTATATCCTCTGTTTTCTAGCCGTCGAAATAGAGGTTGGCTACCCGGTTGTTTAACCAAGCCCTAACCTAGACCATTAGCCACTATAGAAAGCCCTATTCCCTTAGAGTAGCTAGTAGCCAGGTATAGTTGATAGTATCGAAGGTACCTGAGATATCTAACTATAGGAGGGAAGCCGCCGCCCGTTATCTCCAAGCCTCCCGGACCTAGGCTACCACTAGCCGAATAGCTAGTTCGGTTGACCGGTACTCCCGGTTACCTATTTGTTTAGTAGGTAATAGGCTATAGGCTTTAGTAACTTTAGTGACCCTTTGGGCCATTAAAGCCTCTATAACCTTCCTAACTGTAGGTAGGAGGGCTATAGGCCTATAGCCTATGGGGGTGTGGTAGGTTTTGGGGGTCTTGCTGGGCTTCTATAGGACCATTGTTTTAGCCCTCTTGAACCTGGCTGGGAACCAACCAAGCTGGAAGTATGCCTCTGTAAGTACGGCTAAAACCGTATATAGTGGGTACCTATAGGCCTTTAGTAGGTTAGTAGGTAGAAGGTCCTTGCCCGGAGCCTTCTAAGGGCTGATTCTTGAAAGTGTGGCTTCGATGTCCTCTACCATGACCTCAACCTCTATATCAAACCTTGGAACCTACTATTGTAGTAGCTCCGGGTCCTCTATATTAGTAAGGTTAGCTACTGGGCTAAGGAAGAACCTCCCTGCTAGGGCCCTGGCTTTTTGCTGGTGGGTGGTGAGGTCGTGGCCCTGGGTAGGGTCTTTAAGGGTAGGGAGCTTCGGGGGGTCTGGGGGGTTGAAGCTTTTGCAACGGGCCCACCGTTCTAGTAACCATAGTAGGTCTAGGTGGTGGGTGGCCTTCTAGATCGTGGCCCTCTAGGCCTTCGTCTTCCCCTGGTTGATAGTGGTCGTCAGGGCTTATAGGCTCTAGTTGAGCCTTCGTTTATTATGCTCTAATAGAACTGCCCTATACTATCTTTCGGCTTCCCAGGCCTACCGTTGGGCCTCCCTGACTTCTACTGACCACTAGGGCGAGGCGTAGCCTCTATTGGGCTTTTCCCGGGGGGTGGCTAGTTTAGCTACCCTCTGAAGCTCTATGATCAACTGATCGAAGGCCTATTGTAGGCCTTCCTGTCCCTGGATTCGGGCTTTGAGGCCCTGTGGCCCTAGGTCTTCGAGCCCTATTTTCAGGGGTAGGTAGGCCGCTTCGGCTTCTACCCGGCTCTCCTTCATTATCTTCTAGTTCCAGCCCTCTAGCTAAGACTATTGTAGGGGGGGCCTACTGGTGTAGACTTCGAGGACCTATAGGTAGTGGTCTGACTTCCCCCTATATTCTAAGCTATAGTAGGCCGTTAGAAGGCCCACTATGGCCTAGAAGTGGTCAATGGTTGATGTACGGCCCCGTTGGGTGCCCTGTGGGGCCCTGGTTATAGTGCTGGCTAGGGTTCGAAGGTCGAGGTCCCACTATACTACAATTTCCAGCAGGGCTTCGGCTTCTGGTTGATACCGGTTATACTGGTCCCACTATGGGTGGTGGAGGTTGAAGTCCCCTGCAAGCACTATCGGGTAGGTGGGTATTGGTCGGTTTAGTAGGGTTGGTAGGAGGGTGTTATTATTGTCGGGGGGGGTATAGATAGACTAAAGCTCTAGCCTACTACTTCCTAGCCCTAGGAACCAGACTCTGTAGTAGTCCTCCGTAGCTTCGTAGTCCTAGTGGCCGATTTCGAACTGTCGGCTCACGAATATAGCTGCCCGGCCATTGTAGGTATGGACTAGGTAGTATTTCGAACTTCTAGGGCAGTAGGTTGACTTGGTATGCCGGTTGATCCAGGGTTCCTATATGGCTAGGAGGTCGTACTAGGCTTCCTCTAGCAGGGCCTCGAGCACATGCTTGTTGCCTTCGGTATTCCAAAGTAGGATCCTAATTTTCATCGCTTTCCATAGCCATATCCTCTAGTTGGGCCTGTTCGGTTGGCTCGGTCAGCTGGGTAGTCGGCTGGGTAGTCGGCTGGGTAGTCGGCTAGGTGGTCGGCTAGGTAGTCGGCCGGGTAGTTGGCTGGGTGGGCTAGTGGGTAGGCTGGGTAGGTTGGGCTGAGCCAAAGGTGATTCGGCCCTGTATAGGGTCCCTGCCGGCCACTGAAGTCAACGGTTGCCAACCTCTTTATAGCCGGGGCCTCTTTGCCCCAACCCTCTAAAAGCCATCTTCGTCTTCCTGTAGTTAGGGCCTTTCGAAGGTAAATAGTGGCCGTGGGGTGGGTGGTTGGCCAGTAGGTGGCTCGAACGCCCTTGGTCGGTATTGGTAGGCCTCTCTAGCTTCCTCTTTGGCCCTGATCTTCAGTAGGCACTCCTTGGCCCAGGCTATATGGCCCCCTCCACAACAGGGGCACTTACAGGGCACTTGGCCACTATAAGTAGGGCACAGGGCCTTAGTAGCCCTACCACCCTCTTTGTAGGCCCTGGTACTACAACGGCCACATAGGGCCTCTTTCCGGCAGTACCTCTATAAGTGGCCCCATTTCCAGCACTTGAAGTACTGTTTTGGTTCCAGGGCAGCCTAGTAGGGCTCGCAGTCCAGGATCTAGGCGTTCCAAATCACACCCTGATCACAGGCCCTACGGGCCTCCTCCTAGTTTTCTAGGGTAACCAATACAGTAGCTCTAGTGAACCCTAGGTTGGTTGGAAGCTGAAATTTGACCTTATCAATAGACCGAAGGCCTATAGCAATGCCGAAGGCTTCCTCTATGGTACCCTGTAAGTCAGCCCTACGTAGGCCTTTCACAAGGACCGCATAGGTTCTGCAGGCCTCCCTGGCTTAGTTGCTGAAGGCCTGTTGAAGCTACTGGTTGTTTTTGGTGTACTAGTCTTTAGTGGTAGGGTTACTAAACGTAACCACTGTATCACCACTGGGTAGCTTCTGGGCTGCGATGGCCCCCTTCTTGGCCGAGGCTTGGTTGACGGCCTGGATGATTTCAACGGGGGTTCGTTTGACCAAGTCGGCTGGTATACTGGCTCCCCGAACCAGGATTTCGCGGTTGATCCTGTGGGGGATGGTCTTCGTTGGCTGGGTGGGTTGGTTCGGCTGGGTGGGTTGGGCAGCCACTATAGCCCACGACTGGCCTTGGGTGGCTCCCTGGCTCGGGCCCTGGCTAGGGCCTACCGCGGCTCGAACGGCCTCTGTAACCACCTTCTGTAGGTGGGTTACAGTGATCACCTCGGGGCCTTCCACTGGGTGGTTGTTCTGCTGCAGGGTTGTAAACAGGGTGTGGACCTGTTTTGCAAGGCCACGGGCGATGCCCTGCTATTCGGTTGGCACTAAGGCCACCAAACCGTCAAGGAGGCCTCTGCAGGACTCCATTGCAGGCCGTGGGTCGGCTCTGGGGGCCTCTGTAGGCTTGGGTAGGTGCCGGGCAGGGCGCTGAAGTAGGCTCGGGGCCGGGTGGTTGTAGGTGCTAGAAGCAAGGCCTATACCACCCATAGTTGTTTTTGAGGGTTTTGTCGGTTTTGACGTTTTTTTTTTAGTTTTCAGAGGGTGGTTGTTGTTGATGACGGTCGTTGGCCGGGCAACCACTAGTAACCTACCAAAGTGGTTTATAGTAGGTTATAGTAGGTCGACGACGAGGTGGGTGGCAAATGGGTGGCAAAGTGGCGAGGTGGTTGTGGTGATGTCAGTGGTGATGTCGGTGGCGATGGCAATGGCAGTCGGGGTCGAAGATGTTGGATTCGCTGTTCCCGCGATGGCTCTTTCAATTCCAACACCTCCTGCGGCCACGCAACGGCGCGCGCGCGGCTGCAGTAGGTGTGGGTAGATAGAGATTTGCAAGAGCTTTCAAATGGTACCGTTTTTGGGCCGTTTGGACCACTTTCCGTGGTGCGGCCGGCGAAGCAGAAAGAGGGGCAGACCTATGTAGGGCTGATTTACAAGGTACTATAGAGGAAGCCTTTGGTACTATTATAGGCCTTTGGTCTATTGATAGGGTTAAATTTCGGCTTCTAACCAACCTAGGGTTTACTAGAGCTATTGTATTAGTTACCCTAGAAAACTAGGAAGAGGCCTGTAGGGCCTATAATCAGGGTGTGATTTAGAATGCCTAGATCCTGGACTATAAGCCCTACTAGGCCGCTTTAGAACCGAAATAGTACTTTAAGTACTAGAAATAGGGCTACTTATAGAGGTACTATTAGAAGGAGGCCCTATATGGCTATTATAGTACTAGGGCTTATAGAGAGGGTAGTAGGGCCACTAAGGCCCTATACCCTATTTACAATAGCCAAGTGCCCTATAGGTACCCCTGTTATAGAGGGGGCTATATAGCCTAGGCTAAGGAGTGCCTATTGAAGATCAGGGCTAAAGAGGAAGCTAGAGAGGCCTACCAATATTGACTAAAGGTATTCGAGCTACCTATTAGCCAACCACCTACCCTACGGCTACTATTTACCTTCGAAAGACCCTAACTATAGGAAGACGAAGATAGCTTTTAGAGGGTTAGGGTAAAGAGGCCCTAGCTATAAAGGGGTTGGCAACCGTTAACTTCGGTCGCTGGCAGAGACCCTACGTAGGGCTAAATCACCTTTAGCTTAGCCTAGCCTACCTAGCCTACCCACTAGCCTACCTAGCCGACCACCTAGCCGACTATCTAGCCGACTACCTAGCCGACTACCTAGCCAACTACCTAGCCGACTACCTAGCCGACCAAGCCAACCGAGCCTACTGAATAGGCCTAGCTAGAAGATATAGCTATAGAAAGCGATAAAAATTAGGATCCTACTTTAGAATATCGAAGGCAATAAGTAGGCGCTCGAGGCCCTGTTAGAAGAAGCCTAGTACGACCTCCTAGCTATATAGGAACCCTGGATCAACTAGTATATTAAATTAACCTACTACCCTAGAAGTTCGAAATACTACCTAGTCTATACCTATAATAGCCAGGTAGCTATATTCGTGAGCCGATAATTCGAAATCGGCCACTAGGACTATAAAGCTACTAAGGACTACTATAGAGTCTAGTTCTTAGGGCTAGGAAATAATAGGCTAGAGCTTTAGTCTATCTATAACCCCCCTAATAGCAATACCCTTCTACTAACCCTATTAAACTAACTAATACCTACCTACCCGATAGTACTTATAGGGGATTTCAACCTCTACTACCTATAATAGGACTAGTACGACTAGTATTAACTAGAAGCTAAAGCCCTACTAGAAATTGTAGTATAGTAGGACCTCGACCTTCGAACCCTAGCCGGTACTATAACTAGGGCCCTATAGGGTACCCAATAGGGCTATATATTAACTATTGACCATTTCTAGGCTATAGTAGGCCTTCTAACGGCCTATTACGGCTTAGAATATAGGGGGAAGTTAGACTATTATCTATAAGTCCTCGAAGTCTATACTAGTAGGCCCCCCCTATAATAGTCTTAGCTAGAGGGCTAGAACTAGAAGATAATAAAGGAGAGCTGGGTAGAAGTCGAAGTGGCCTATCTACCCCTGAAAATAAGGTTCGAAGACCTAGGGCTATAGGGCCTTAAAGCCTAAATCTAGGGATAAGAAGGCCTATAATAGGCCTTCGATTAGTTGATTATAGAGCTTTAGAGGGTAGCTAAACTAGCTACTCCCTAGAAAAAGCCTAATAGAGGCTATACCTTACTCTAATAGTCAATAGAAGTTAGGGAGGCCTAAGAGTAGGCCTAGGAAGCTGAAAGATAATATAGGGTAGTTCTATCTAAATATAATAAATAAAGGCTTAACTAGAGCCTATAAGCCTTAACGACTACTATTAACTAAAGGAAGACGAAGGTCTAGAGGGCTATAGTCTAAAAGGCTACCTATTACCTAGACCTACTATAGTTACTAGAATAGTAGGCCCGTTATAGAAGCTTTAACCCCCTAGACCCCCTAAAGCTCCCTACCTTTAAAGACCCTATTTAGGGCTATGACTTTACTACCTACTAGTAAAAAGCTAGGGCCTTAATAGGGAGGTTCTTCCCTAGCCTAGTAGCTGACCTTATTAATATAGAGGACCTGGACCTACTATAATAATAGGTTCTAGGGTTTAATATAGAGGTTAAGGTTATAGTAGAGGATATCGAAGCTACGCTTTTAAGAATTAGCCCTTAGAAGGCCCTAGGCAAAGACCTTCTATCTACTAGCCTATTAAAGTCCTATAGGCACCTATTATATATAGTTTTAACTATACCTATAGAGGTATACTTCCGGCTTGGTTAGTTCCTAGCCAGGTTTAAAAGGGTTAAAACAATAGTTCTATAGAAGCCCGGCAAGACCCCTAAAACCTACTATACCCTTATAGGCTATAGGCCTATAGCCCTTCTATCTATAGTTAGGAAGGTTATAGAGGCTTTAGTAGCCCGAAGGGTTACTAAAGCCGCTAAGGTCTATAGCCTATTACCTATTAAATAAATAGGTAACTAGGAGTACTAGTCAACCGAACTAGCTATTTAGCTAGTAGTAGCCTAGGTCTAGGAAGTTTAGAGATAATGGGTAGCGGCCTCTCTCCTATAGCTAGATATCTTAGATACCTTCGATACTATTAACTATACCTGGCTATTAGCTATATTATAGGAATAGGGCTTTCTATAGTAGCTAGTAGTCTAGGTTAAGGCTTGGTTAAATAACTAGGTAGCTAACCTCTATTTCGACGGCTAGATAATAAAGGATATACTAGTAGTTATAGGGGTCCTATAGGGCTTACTATTTTCCCTAGTCCTCTTTATCCTTTATATAGCTTTACTATATAAGGCTCTAAAAAAGGACTATCTATTAGTTAGTATAGTAGGCTTTACCGACGATATAAACCTCCTAGCCTTTAGAAAGAACCTTTAAGCCAATACCTAATAACTAGAAAAGGCTTAGAAGACCTGCCTATAGTAGGCGGCTACCTAGAGTATAGCCTTTATAGCCTATAAGTGTAAACTAATTTATTTTAATAAGGCCTATAGGTAGTAGGATGACCCTATAGCCCTTACCTACCTAGGGGGTGGTAGGGGCTATAGTATAGTTAAACCAGTAGGTTCGGCCTGGTTCTTAGGGGTCTGGCTTAACTAGAAACTATCTTAGAAGGCCTATTGCCAGGTGGTAGAAAAGAAGTTTAAAACCTAGGATTTCGCCCTTTCGAGGATTATAGCTAAAATATAGGGCCCTAGCCTAGCTAAGGCCTAGGAGGTCTATACCAAATGTATCCGTAGTACTATAGCCTACGGGGCCTCTAGTTTCCACTAGCTATCGGCCCCTGGGGGGGCCAATAAGCTAAAGGGCCCTGTAGAGGCCCTGACGAAGGCCTAGAACCGAAGCCTTCGTATTGTGGTGGGGGCTTATAAAATGGCCCTTACTAGGTGCTTGGAAACCGAGGTTTAGGTGCCCCTGTTGGACCTCTATTTCAATAAACGGCTAGCCGACTTCGAAACCTGGTTATGAAGAAGGTCCCTATAAATAGGGGCTGGCCTAGAGCTTGAATAAACTATCCTAGGCTATTTAATTATAGAAGCTTATACTAAGGTCTATTATTAATTTAAAAAGTAGAAAAGCTATAGATAGAGGCTAAAGTAGGGTCTATAGGGTCTCATATCTACTAAATAGGCTATTATTATAGTAGGTAGATAGGCCAACTAATAGAGAAAAATAGGGAAGAAGAGAAACTAGAAATTAAATACTAATATAATAGTTAAACTAGCCTAGTAGGCCTAGTAGGAGGACTAGAGGGCTAGCTAATAGAGGGCTATAGGTAGGGGGATAGCTAATAAAGACCCCCTAACCCTTCTTTTTACTAATAAAGCCTTAAAGAGGTATAAAGGCTTTACAAAGGCATAGAGCTCCCTATTGGCCTAGGCCCATATAGGGGATATAGGCCTATAGGATTACCTATTCTAGGTAAAGGTCCTAGAGGTGCCTACCCCCTACTATACCTATAGCTAGGGTAGGGAAATAGTAGAGTACTTGGTGGTATAGTGCCCTGACCTATTATTATAGAGGCTATAGGAGCAATGGTAAATTTAGTTATATAGGGACTTTTAGACCCTATTTTAAAGGGTCCCTAGTAATATACGGCTTATTTAGTAGGTTGTAGGTTAGTTGATGGACTCTAGCCGACTACTATTGTATAGGCTAGCCCGACGGCTAGACCTAGAAATGGTGGTTAAGGGCTAGAGAGCCTAGAGGCCAAAATAGGGCCTCCTTTCTTTTATAATAGGATAGATTTAAAAGTATAGCTTCGAAGGGGTGATAGAGGTTTTTACCCAGCCTATATAGTATAGTTTCCTCTATATATAGTAAAGTAGAAGGACTAGTACGCCTAAGGGTATATTAATATAGGAAAATCTATCTATCTATCTAACCCTAGAACCTATTATTATAATAAGTCTAGGTCCTCTATATCAATAAAGTCAGCTACTAGGCTAGGGAAGAACCTCTTTACTAAGGCCCTAGCTTTTTACTAGTAGGTAGTGAGGT
>Ga0247824_10002576_pt1 | contig 10177 bp, 8 predicted proteins | sample 13C_PalmiticAcid_FD_194412 | JGI IMG/M metagenome (GOLD analysis project Ga0247824, IMG submission 194412) | Soil microbial communities from agricultural site in Penn Yan, New York, United States - 13C_PalmiticAcid_Day48 | ecosystem: Environmental > Terrestrial > Soil > Agricultural land... | reverse complement strand
GAATGTATAGAATGTATACGATGTCGTACAAATCAATTTCACGACCTGTCGTGTACATTCTTCCGTCCGAATGGGATAGCTGGGTGCATTTGGGAGTACGATCCAGTAAGTGGCGGGTTGCACAGATATCCATTGAAGACATGGATGTCCATCGGTGACAGTGGATAAGGACAATATGACTGACTACCACTCCACCTTTTCTGTAAAAAAAACAACCACCCTGACACCTCATATCAACTTCAGCTTTGTGCGCACAACAATCGTTTATTGAGGGGGAATCAGAAATGAGACTTGATATAGTTGTACACAAGCGATACGAGAGCAACACATATCGACCCTATCAACCACAGAAGCCGTAACACTCCAAGTACAGCCACTATCACAGAGAACGCAAGAAACACCCAGACACATCCCATGAACGGATAATAGAGAACAATATACACCGCTCCAAAAATATTGTCCAGAGTAATTTTTTGTATCAATGCCAGTGTCCTCTCTTTCACTTTGAATGCCAAGTAATCCAGTCCACCTGTAGCCCCTCGCTCCCACAGTAGTTCTTTGTTGAGGCGAGTCAGTCCATTCACTCCACTTATCGATGCTCCTGCAACGCTCAGCGAGCCACTCGTGGTAACCCAGCGCAGGTGCACATCGTACGACTTTTCTTCCACCTGCCATTTGAGTACGGTCCCGTCTTGACATCCAGTGAAGAGCTCATTGATATCCACCGTTGTGCTCCAGGTTATACTCGTGACTCGTTCCTGCATATTCTGTATCACTCTTCGACACTGGCCTGACTCAACGTCCCAAAGCCGTACTGTCCTATCCAGGCTGCCAGAGGCGAGAATCCCTTTGGGCGAGAATGCGACGCAGAGAACATCATGGCCATGTCCCTTTAATACCTTCAAGGATCGAGTTTGAGTGTTCCAGAGACCCACTGTCCACTCTTTTCGGCCTGAGGCAAGCCACACACCTGAAAAGGCGAGACTTGAGACATCGCTAGCGCGACCCTTGGGAAAACCCAAATAGATGGTGTCGATACAGGTTGTGTCGTACCATAGCTTTATGGAACCATATGCACATCCAACGGCTATCATTCTTCCGTCAATCGAAAACGCAATTCTTTTGATCGTTTTGACATGATCGTCCAGGTTGATTCGGCATTCTCCAGTTTTCACATCCCATATCCGAACTGAACCGTTTTGGCTGGAAGAGGCAATACGATCCCCTTCAGGAGAGTACACGACGCTGTGAATCGTACCGGTGTGACCAGTCAACTTCTTTTCGACATTGCTTGTCTCCACATCCCACAGCAAGATGGTACTGTTGGTACAGCCAAGACATATCTGGTTCCCTCGAGGTGAAAATGCGATGCTGCATATGGTGCCTTCTATGGTTTCGGTATTCTTGTGAGCTCCTGTTGCTGCATCCAAAAGTTGTATCGTGCTGCTTGTATGAGTACAAGAGCCAACCAAAACCCCTTTTGGTGAGCAATGAACTTCCGCAACTGCTTGAGCCTGGAAGGGGCGGGATCTTTCGAGCGACAGATCCAACAGCCGTACTGTGCCGCCGGAATCCCCAAATGCGATCAGGTCCCCGTTCGGCGAAGATGCAACGCAGTTGATCGGGGTAGAAAGACCAGTCCATGTATACTGACATTCTCCTGATTTAACATCCCATACACTCAATGTACCGTCCAGGCTTCCACTAGCGACTTGATCTCCACCTGGGAAATACGCAACGCTGACTCGTTTAACATGACCGGATAGGACTTTAGAACAGTCTGCTGTCTCGACGTTCCATATCCGAATGGTACAGTCAGAACCAGATGATGCGACCTGATCACCTTGAGGTGAAAATGCGATGCTACAAACTTCGCAACCGATTTGGTGGCCTCTGAAAATGTGATTGCATTCTCCAGTTCCTACGTTCCATAGACGTACAGTAGCGTCATTGGCACCGGAGGCAATCATGTTTTCCTTTGGTGAATACGCGACGCAGCGGACCCCTTTTTCATGGCCCGAGAGTATCCGACGCCAACAACCTGTTACCGGATCCCGTAACCGTAAAGTATTGTCATCACTGGCTGAGACAAGTTGGTCCCCTTGAGGTGAGAAGGCAACACAATTGACGGCGCATGAATGGTCTGTTGCGACGTATGTACACGCTCCCGATTCCATTTCCCAAAGTCGAATTGACGTGTCGGAACTTGCGGATGCGATTCTATCGCCGTTCGGTGAGAATGTAACATTCAAAACACCCCTGGTATGGCCTTTCAGAGTCCAGATTCTCTTCCAGTTCGATGTCAAGTACACCTTGATGTTGCCTTGATCAAGACCGACTGCAAATAGTTTACCGTCTGCTGAGTAGGTGCAAGATACCACAGAGCTGTCGTCGCGCAGGCATAGCAGCTCGTCAAATCGCACGCCTGTCAAATCTGCTTTTCTCAAATTCGTCTCCCTCAACCAGGCGCCTCGAAGGTTCACATCCCTCATATCAGCTCCTTGAAACTGCGCCGAATCGAACACACCATAACTGAGATCGGCCCCTGGGATCCGAATGCCGCGAAGGTCTGTGCCGATGAACTGTTCTCCTCCTCGAACAAGGATCGTAATTGCATTGGCGGCCGCTGTGCGCCATTCCTTGTTCTTCTTCGAATACTCGATACACGCGAGAAGTTGATCTTTGAACATTGTCTCATGTTGGGCTTGCTCTGCCAAAAGTTGCACCAAGGAATGGTCCTTCTCAAAGTTCCTCCACATCAAAGGCGAGACCGGATCTGGCTCTTCGTCAACCATGACTGCCATGTACTTTTGCTCACTGCTGAAGCCAAGGCTCCGAATGGGACCTGTGCTCATATCCATACTCGGCATTCGCATGGATGATGATGACCTGTCACTCATGCCTCGTGGATCATAGACTGCACGCGCCAATCCGTACTCTAAAAGCGATCGGTGGATAAATTGGTACTGATGACCATCTCGCGACAACGGACAAGCCTCATACAGGAGCTGCGTCTCGGTAGTACCGAACAAGTCGTCTTTCCATGTTCCTAGATCAACCGATTGAGAGTACTCGACAACTGGATGACCATCTTGTTCCTTGTAGATCGCCGTGGCAAACATCTTGATATACCTGATACCATTCGATGTGAATCCTTCAGCGCTCAGCTTCTCGAATGCGGCCCTTTCTTGTGGGTTCATTTGTTTCTCGCCAAGTCGTTTCTTGCTTCGCTCCAACCACTGCTCAACGAAATGGTCCAACAACAAGACACGGCTGGCCCCTTTTTTTGAAAGATCGTGACCTGAACCAACCATACACGGTAGAACATCTAACGTCAGAGCCATCAAAAACGGATTCTTGACAAGATCTTTGAGGCTTGGATTGAGATCAAGTGCCTGCTTGTAGTCCTCTGCCTTCCATTGAGGTTCCCGGATGGACACATACTGGTTGATGTAATCTTCGACCTGATCGGTTGAGAATGACGCAAGCACTGCCTCTTGGAGCAATGGCGAATCCGATTTCTGGTTTCGGTCCCCTGGTTGAAATCGATATCGATAATTTGATCCAACGTACTCGCTGCGACAGCTGATCACCATCTGTGCGTCCCACTCCCCTGGCTGGTTCAGTCTGTTACTCGTGTACAAGTTATTTGTTTGTTGACACTCGTCGTATCCGTCGCAGATCAGTATGAACTTGCGATGATGCTTCAATTCTTGGATCTGTTGTTCGGAGAACTCGGCTCTCTTTAGACGCTTGGAGATCATATCATGTTCGGGTTTGTCGAAGGTTGGCAGATTGATATGAAGCGGGATCCGGCCTGTGCCTTCCTTGTAATCTTGCCACAGTTCGCGCTCAAGTTGGCGGCAGAAAGTCGACTTGCCTGCACCAGAGTCACCCAATATCAAAAACACTTTTTGATCGCTGTCCAGGAATTCCTTGACCTTGTCCATCAATGTGAACCGCGATTCACTGGCGGATTGAAGACCAGACCTGGCTTGAAGCGGGACGAATACATCGCTTCGTTGTCTTGTGCGATTCTTCTTAATGAGACGGATTTTCCCTTCGACATCTGGCCTTTTCTGAAATCGATCGAGCAGAGATGGGGATGCAATATCTGGTAGAGTGACGTTCAATGGGTAACAAGTAGGACCTTTCTCTTTCCATGCTTGACACAAGGCGCTCTTTTCGACATCCTGAATAGACACCAGTTCTCGTAGTAGTGTCCCAGCAACAGAAGCGTGAACTAGATCGATCATAGATAAACGCTTTCGATTAGTTTACCGCAACGATGTAGGAAGCATGTCCCTCTCATATCTGGTGGTGAGAAGTTCCGCATACCATTTGAAGCTTCCCAAGATGATGAAAACAACTGCATAAGAATGTTGAGAATCCATAGCTTGACGACTGCGTGCCGTCCCCAAGCCTCGACATCCTTGTAGATCTCTCCAAGGAATGTAACTGCACTTTGACGAATGTTATCGTCCCAGATTGGATTGGATGCCATCTCACCGAGGCGTTGACACACTCCACATAGAAAGGCTGGGTCGCGTCGGCAAGGAGCTTCACAAACAAGCCTCTTGAATGTAGCGAATTCCCCGTCTCGGATCAAGATATCTGCTCCGCGTAATGCTGCATACCAACCGCGTTTGCAATCAAAGCTGAAGCTTTCCTTGAGAGATTCTAGGGGACTTTGGTCACTCTCGGTAAACGAGGTTACTCTGCCACATGTTGATGTGACGGCACCGAGATCGACATCGCTGAACGCTCCTAGAATATCCTTCTGCTGAATGTCCTCTAGGGCGTGGATGAATTTGGTGATATCGATACCATTCTTTACGTTCGCCAGAGCTGGTATTCCTTCGATCACTTTCCCAGTATGTCGCATGGCTGCTTGCCAAGTCGTTTTGTCATCTGTTGCACACAGTAAGGCTTGGTAAGCATAGGCTGCATGATACACCAGGAAAGGATCAGAGCTCTTTTTTAGCCCTTCGATGTATGACGAAAGAGCCTCATGCAGCTCGTTACGATCCAGGCCTGTGACATTGGTGTCGGCAATCGCATCCAGCACATGCGAGACAGCCAAAGTCAATTGCATGTGCTGCGGCGCTTGGGGAGTATCCATCAGTCGCACGTTGAGAAGTTCAAGAAGCTTGACGACGTCTTTGCCAACGAGATATCCGGGACTAGCACCTTGGACTAATCGTGCCAGCCCTTCAATTTGGTATACGTTCAGCGAACCAGAGCGCTCGATTCCGGTGTATAACTCTTCGAGTAGACCCTGGAATGCTTCCTTATCCAGAACTGGCGCCAGGCACACCACCTCCGCGACGGCTTTTGCATCCTTGCGTTCATGTCTCTTGAATTCTTCAATCACATCAATGGCCATCCCATGCAGTCGTTCATACTCGTCCGTATTCTTCTTGGTGTCTTGCAACCACTTTTGAGCAACAGGATCCAGCAAATCATCAGGCGAATGCGTGGTATTCAAAAGACTGAGACAGTAAACAAGCTGCAATGTGCTGTCGAGGGTCTCATCTGCATCTGGTAGCTTGATTTTGATAGTAGGTGGACGAATGTTCACATCAAAGATGTGTCCCAGAACACTGGTGTCTTCTCCACGTTGCGGTCGCTGATCAAGAGTAAATGGATGCTTCGAACTGGCGTCTTGAGACCTCATGGGTGAGCGCAATGATCCACTGGATGATTGCATAGCGATACTGGGACGGGAGGACTCTGCGAATCGAGGTTCGTGGGCGTATCTTTTCACGATTTCACATGTGTAACGCACCAGCAAAAGTTAGAGTTTCGATTTTTGGCGCTTCGCCATTGCCCTCTGTTCAGGGGGGGGGTTCTGTTCAGCCTAATCAACATCTGGGAAACAGACTTACCCCAGTTTCTTTGCTCTGTCTTGGTCAAGGCTCTCAAGTAGGTTGTCCAAGTCAGTGTAGGCAGTAGCGATGCCTTTGATCACTGTTTGATCGTCGGTCTGGTTGGCGTCTTTCTTTGCTTGAGATAACGAGACCTCAGCATCGTGGCAGTGCACCCGGGCAATATCAGGATCTTTTGCGTTCAGTGCGTTCTGCAAGCACACATTGGCGAGTTCTAGCGCTTGTTGCGGCGAGAGGGACTTTCGTGGGGATGGACCAGTACTACCGGACGCCATTGATAGATCTATCGTGCAATGGGATAATGGGACCAGGGGTCAGGAATAATCACTCACTCAGGATACTTGCTGGTGAATAACCAACACACTCAAACGAAACTATTCATGCCCACAATTGCCGTGTCTCACCTTGCGTTGATGTCAAGCTTGTCTCCTGAACGTTTGTGTGTCCTCCGGTCCTTGTATCTTGACACTGACAACTGTCGAAAAAAAAAAAAAATGGTACGAAGGCAGGTGAGTACACGCTATGGGTATCAAACTGTCATCTCTGTTTGGTCGACAAACCAACAGAGAATAGCGTTGGGAAACGGCCATGAGTCTTACTAGAATAAATGGTGATGCGATCCCCAGCCAGCTGATACTGTGTTTTTTTTGTGTGTTTGTGTGGTTTGTGGTGTGTGGTGTGTATGCAGCTGAAAAGTTGAGGGGAAAGGGTTGACGGGGAAGAAAGAGTTGAGAGGGAAGAGTCGAGAGGGGCCTCGGGGCGAAAGAGCTAAAATGGCAAGCGGGGCGTCGACCGTGGGACTGTCCGAATTTGCCCTCTTGCAGCCTTGGTCGGTATATGTATGTTGTTAGTCCCCTTGCTTCGGGCGCTGGCTCATAGCAGGATGCCTAGCATCTGGTCATATCTGCAAGCAACACACTTTATTCGCAATGCCACTTTAGGTCGGCTGCTGCAATTTTTTCCTATTCTGTGAGTCCTCCCTGTCCTCAGAATAACACCATGTCAAATGCCTCATCTTGACAATCGCTTCCTTCGGTCCTTCGATCCTTCGGTGCACCGGTAATTGATGCGCTCTAGGTGTCTCAAGAGTCTTCAAGTTGGTCCTTTATGATGTTGCCTCCCTTGATTGAGCGGCGTCAGATTCTGAATGATCTCCATGGAGCCCGATCTATAGCAGGCTGATTACTATCACCGGTGAAGGATCCCACATATTTCTCCTTGCAGCGTGCTTCGTATTCGGAACGTGGGATGCGAATACTGATGCAAGGCCTCCCATGGTAATCCCGCCTTGGGGGGACCCGTCCCGTTAAGAACTCTGATGACCACGAGTTACTTCTCGTGGGAGTGGATGGTTGATCAACATACACTACTAGACCTTCCACACGCTCTGATGGACACTCGCAGGTGAGAAGAATGAGGGGGAAGGGGAAGAGTGTTGGTGGAGATGGTTTGTCAAAGTGATCAAGACATACATTGGGTTGCGCCGATCTGTTCCTGCTCACTCCTGGATCAAGACGAGCTGATCCTTCCAGATTGTGCCTACTCCTGAGTCTGGAGTCTGGCGACGTGAAGTGGAATGGAGGGAGAAAGCGAAGGAATTGATTCATGGCACGTGAGGGCAGCTCCTTCATTCGTTCTTCCCCTCTTCACAGAAACTCACAGCTTGTTCTTTCCCATGAGTCGGCCAACGGATATGCGGTTTGCCACCTGTAGATCCATAGGATGCCATTTGCAGAGAAGGCCCTGTAGCTCCATCGTTCGATCTATGTATGTGAGGATTGCAAACGCTGAGGTCGTTGAACCCCTCTCGTGTTTGGTAATGTGTGTGGATGGACCTGGCTAATAACTTCAGCCCAATCAGAGGGCTTTGCTCAATTTTCATCCTTTCCTTCCTCCCCACAACATTTCGTACAAACAGGCCGCACCTTTACCTTCACACCTTCGCACCTTCGCACCTTCACACATTCTTAACCAGCTCTCTCAGTAGAGTACTAGGGGGTAAGGACAAGCGGGACCTTACAGAGTACGCCCCAACCATCAAAGGTGAGAATCCTCGCTCAATATTATGGAGCAGCGATAAAATAAAGTGTGCCATCGCTCATCCCTCTTAGCTCGTGGTACAGTCATTGCAGGGAAACGGCCACTTTTACTACAAATATCGATCCTCAGTTCTCTATCGAAGGGGGTGGGCATAACACTATACCACATGCATAGCATTGGATGTTCAAACTGCAACGTTGTCCTGACCCTTGTGTCCATCATTCAATTTCGGCTAAAGAAGAAGGAACCATTGACAAACGATGTTTGGCAGCATTGTCTCGTCTCCACGAGCGTCTCTCTCACCACAAAAAGCATTGGAACTCGCCAATGCCTACCTGGAAACGGCTTTCAGTGCTGCTGATTCCGACATCGCTTTGGTGCTATGTCATGACACAGAGGTGTCGTTGGCTCAAGCGAGGAAATCTGTCAAGCATGACAAGGATCCAACAGTGGCTAAAGGAATTGCCACTGCCTACATTGGCCTGGGGAAATTGCTCGAGAGTCGTGGTCATATCTACGGATCTCAGACCAGCTTTAAGAAGGCAGAGAAACTAGCGTAGGTCTACGGTTTAACAACTCTACTTGATGGGGGAAGCATCATAACAAACCGTACTTCCGAGCTCGGAGCACACATGGCGAAGGACATGGTATTGTTTACCCCTAACGTACTTGTGATGATTTTTTTTTTTTCATGTATGGCAATCAAGAGGCAACGTTCACGATCTAGCTCGACCCACAGACACCTACCGTCCCAGCAGCATTACGGGATCACTTGAGAGGACAATGCATTCCAAAGGAGAGTCGCAGGATATTGGCACCGTGAAATCATCTCAGCTTGACCAGGAACACAGCAGCAAGGCGTTCACAGTCGCTTCGACAGTTCCCTCTCACATCTTTCCTGAGAACATTCCTCCGCCCACTGTCCAAGTGAAGCTGCCTGGACCTGACGAACGTCTCGACAACACACCACAATTAGTTTGCTGTCTTGGTCTATTGAAGGTAACTCAATCGTCAGACACCAAAATGGAGCCAGCTGCTCTCAAGTGGATGGAAGCTGTCGAGAAGGACAAGGAAGAACAGGAGAGACTCCATGGTATAGTCACAGATGTGATAAGAGCATTCAAGAGAGAGGAGATCAAGGATGCCAAAGTGGTTGCTGAGGTCGTGTGTCTTGGACCTATCCTTGACAAGGATACTTTCCACGATCTGCTTGGAGAGTTTTACTCGGCAGTCGACCACTCTGGACTGTTAAAATTCCAACAACTCGAGGGACTCGCACAATTGATCCAAGGAGCTGATCCAGGCCACCTCAGTTCTGACGATCTTGTCAAGATTCTTGGTCTTCTCGGTACTCGTTTGATGGATACACATCAGCAGTCGTCGCAGCACATGTACCAATTAACATTGGCTGTCTCTCACGTCGTGGATGCCATGGCTGATACCAAGGTCACGAATCTGGATCGCGAGAAGTTACATGAACCTCTTTCTTCGTACCTGAGCGGATTGAAGCAGAGTTCGGATCCGTTCTTGGTGTACCAAGCAGCTTATGCCTACCAAGCTTTACTGTGTGTTCCAGATGACGAGACAACGTGGCAAGCAGCCATGAGACGGACAGGAAAAGTGATCGAGGGTGTTGCTGGATTGGTGAGCGCATCGAAAGGCCTTGATCTCATCAAGTTCATGGACGGATTGGAGAATATTCAAAAAGGCGTAGCAGGAGTATCCGATGTTGTCAAATCGGCGTACGATGGAGTGGCCTCTCTGATCGCGGGAGGCCAAGGACTCATGGACTCACTCAAGGAGGGACTCAGCTTTGAAAGGAAGCGCGATTGGTATTCGGCACTACGAGGTGCTGATGTGTTGATTCGGGACGGGGAACTTGCCACATTCAGGAGGTTCATCTGTGAAGCACCTTGCCGATATGATCCAGCATTCCAATGGGGTATGTGCCAGCGACTTGGAGAGATGGCAGCGAATCCAAGGTGGAATACAGTGACCCGTCGAAGTGCAATTGCGTTCCTTGGAGAGATTTATAGGAATGATGAGATGTGGGGAAAGCGTGCCAGTGTCAAGCAATGGATCCTCAACATTCTCATGCAGCTATCTTCATCGCCTGAAGGATCGTTACAATGTATGTGAATCCGCTCACCAACTGAGATGTCATGGTGGTCCCAGATGCATCGATGTTACTGCCATGATCTAACAGAGCATCTACTCATGTTCATTTTAGTACACACTACAACCGCAGA
>Ga0247824_10002574_pt1 | contig 10182 bp, 12 predicted proteins | sample 13C_PalmiticAcid_FD_194412 | JGI IMG/M metagenome (GOLD analysis project Ga0247824, IMG submission 194412) | Soil microbial communities from agricultural site in Penn Yan, New York, United States - 13C_PalmiticAcid_Day48 | ecosystem: Environmental > Terrestrial > Soil > Agricultural land... | reverse complement strand
GTAGCTTTCCACCCGTTGGGTCCCCACCACAGCAGTTCAAGAGCTTTCCCGACGCTGGTAAGCAAGACCGGGGGCGGAGATCAAGAGGAAAGACAAGACAGCTTTTGACGTCTCACTTGGCACCAAATTTTTTTTTTTGGCTTGTGTGGAGAGTTCCAATCCCCCAGTCGGTCTCGCCAAAGCATTGGCCCTCTCTCTCTCTTGCTTTCTTTCACACACTATTCGTATCCTCTTCTCCTCTCACACTCTGATCCACTTGCATTGTACTGTGCCCTCGAAACAATGAATCCGCAACACCAACGTATCAGCTCGTCTGGGGCACCTTACGCGCCTCAGATGAATCCCGTAGTAACTGGTTACTACTACCAAGAGCAACAGCATCCGTATCCATCGCAGCAGCAACAGCAGCAGATACAGCCGATACACCACCTGCCAATGTATCCGGTTATCCCATCAATGAATCACCCTCCCCCTCCATTGATGCACCACCATGACCCATCCTTTGCCCACCACCAACCCATGCAGCAGGCACACATGCACCTGCTGCAGTCGTTTTGGATGAGGCAGATGCACGAGGTTCAGAACGTGCCACAGGATTATAAAGTTCATCATTTGCCATTGGCACGCATCAAGAAGGTCATGAAGACAGACGACGATGTCAAGGCAAGATTCTGAAAGAGGGGGTTTTTTATCTGCCACAGTCAATGAATGTCAAAGTGAATGGTCTGTCTTACCAAGTGTCTTGTAACATGTCTTTAACCACACAGGCCAAGATGATCAGTGCTGATGCACCGATGATCTTTGACAAGGGATGTGATATCTTCATTACAGAGTTGACCCTCCGGGCATGGTAAGAAAATATAAATGGTTAAACGTCTAGACAGTGGAAGGGCTTATAGCGGCAGACAGGCATGATAAACCATTTCACCCACTGCTTCCATGTAGGATCCATGCAGAAGAGAACAAGAGGAGGACATTACAGCGGAGTGACATTGCTGCTGCTATTGCCAAGACAGACATGTTCGATTTTTTGATAGACATTGTTCCACGGGAGGAGTACAAGATCTCATTGCCGAAGGAGCACAAGACACAGCACAGCATTGTCGGCCACCACGACCGTCGTCACAGCCAGGAAGTGTTCCAACCAGTGCCAGGACCCGGGAGTGCCACTGGGCCTAAAGGGTCGGGGGTCGCCGGTGTTGGTATCGGCGGTGTAGTCGATCCAGGATTGGCGCTGGAACAGTACTATCCCTATGGTGTGCTTGGCCATGGAGCATTTGCGATGGTAAGTGAAAAATGGATCGTTATGCAATTGAATGGTCTGTGCCATCGCTCACACTCTCCACTCTCCACGTTTCACGATCCAGGGTCAAGAACAGCTCCAGATGCCCTATATCAACCATCCACAGCAGCAGAGATATGACTATCAGTCATAGGGTGAGCTGCATATAACTCTTCCGGACCCCGTTTGATCTGTCCGTTGCGTTTCGGACTTGAGCAATCTCTTATATCCACGCAGCATGAAGCTATGATGTCTATCGACAGTGAACTTTGCAGTGAATGGGTGATGGACAAGAAGAACCGAATAAACATCTCCATTGGAGAAAAGACTGGAGTGACCAGTGGTATTTTTGGCGCGGATCAAGGGTGACGGCTTCTCCGGCTGGTTGACCCGAGACAAGGGGGGGGTGGAACAAAGGAGCGACAAACCGGTTCGTCGCGTCGTTGTCCTTCTTCTCTGCGTTCTTTTCCTCATCCTCCATCCACCCCCAACCTTGAGCCCCCTCGGAGACGAGCATTGAAAGTAAGCAAGTAGCAGCGATCAACCATGATTGAGCATCGGAAACAGGAGCAGCCTTCGCTTCATGCACGCGACAATGAGACTGCACAGCGTGAGAGTCAACCAGAAGGCAGCCAGGTGGCCTCCACACAGGGATACAGGAAGAAGGTCCAGGATCGGACAACTAAACCTCCACTGTGGAACACGAAGGAGTTCTACGTCTACTATTTCGTCTTTGTCACTGTGGTGCCTTATATGTTCAAGACTGCACACGATGCAAGCTCCGGTGAGTGGTGGAATCGGCATCACAACTGGGAAGAGTTCCTGCAGGAATGTGTTCCGGCTGACCTAACGACCTACGTTCACTGTCACAGAGTCCAACCCGAACTATGAGCGCTTCAAGGATCTGCTCGAAGATGGCTGGTTTGGATACAAAGTGGTACGCGTCGTTCAACTGTGCCCCTCCATGAAATATAATCTCGGAATGTGCTCAACTTTGTGCTGACCACGATCACGGTCGCGCGACCATTTTGCTTTTTGCTGGGCAGGATAACAGCGATGAACAATACGCCAACTTCCGGAATAACTTGCCCATCCTCGCCACGGTGATATGCATCTATCTTCCCCTCAGCCACTTGTTCCAGAAAATCTTTGTGCCAGCGACACCATTAAAGTCGCCCCTCCAGCCATTGTACCGGACCTACTTCTTTCTGGCGTTCTCCGCTGCCTACCTGTACTTTATGTACGGCAACGGCATCCTCAAGATCGGAGCCATTGTTACTGCCAATTACGCCATTGCCAAGCTGGGAGGATCCGCTCGATGGATGCCACCAGTCACTTGGATCTTCAACATCGCCATCCTCTTCTTGAACGAAAATTATAAAGGATACACATTCGCCAGTTTGCACGAGTCCCTAGCATGGCTGGTAAGGTCTCCCGAGCCGGCCGAAAGAACGCTTATCTACATGCCTAGACACTAACAACCGGTTCCTCTCAACACTTGTGTATTGCTAGGATGAAAATTTCGGTCTGAACGCCCGTTGGGATGTCAATTTCAACTTTACTATGCTTCGTCTTGTCTCCTTCAATCTGGACTATTACTGGTCTCTCCGCCAACCACGCGAAGGCGTCAGCGTAAGGATATGGAATATGCTGTATGACGATATGATATATACAGATGGATCGACTAGATGCGCTGACAGCTGCCTTTGGATGTTCATAGAAGGAAGAAAGGGATAAAGGACCTGCGACTGACAAGGAGCGCGTTAGCACACCAGCGTTCGCAGAGGATTACAACTTCACCTATTACCTTGCATTCACGCTTTACGCCCCTCTCTATGTCGCAGGACCCATCATGACCTTCAACGACTTCATTTCTCAGGTATGGTATTCGTCGTGCCGACATTTATATATCGGTTCGCAGTGTCTTTGCCTTTGTACTCATATCTATACTTTCCTTCGCTCAATGTAAATGACGCGTAGCTCCGCTATCCCAAAGATATCTCGATCAAGACTAAGGCAATGTGGGTTGGCCGACTCATCTTTTCACTTTTGACTATGGAGTTCGTCATGCACTATATGCACATGGTTGCTATCAGCAAGAGGCAAGCATGGGACAACGATCCAATTCTTCAAATCTGTATGATCGCGCTTTTCAATTTGATCTTGATCTGGCTCAAATTGATGATCATTTGGCGTCTCTTCCGACTCTGGGCGTTGCTGGACAACATTGAAGCACCTGAGAACATGATCCGATGTGTTATCAACAATTACTCGGCTCTGGGATTCTGGCGCAGTTGGCACAAGAGCTTCAACCTGTGGATTCTTCGATATATCTACATACCTTTGGGAGGCTCGCAGTATGCCCTTTACAACATCTGGGTTGTGTTTACCTTTGTTGCCGTCTGGCATGATATCAATCTGAAACTCTTGGCCTGGGGATGGCTCATTTCTCTTTTCATCCTTCCCGAGGTCATTGCTAGTAAGGTCTTTTCCAAGGAGAAGGTAAATTGGCGCCATGAAAAGATGAATGAATCGCATGCACACTTTAGAGGCAACTCCACCTCGTGACGATGCTCACAGTCTTCTTGCTTTTCTTGATCCGTTTTTTTTTAGTGGGGAAATTGGCCATACTATCGCCACTTGTGTGCAACGGGAGCAGTCTTCAACAATTTGTTGATGATGATTGCCAACTTGGTAGGCTTCTGCATAGGCATTGACGGTGTGAAGCACATGCTATACGACCTGTTCTCATCTCCACAAGGATATACAACCATATTGGGCTGCTTCTGTGCAATCTTTGTTGGTATCCAGATCATGTTTGAGGTGCGCGAAGACGAGAAACGACGTGGTATCTTTTTGAACTGTTAGCCTGAACGAAGACAGCCTACCTTGGATGCCTGTCCTTCTGTGCTATCTTCCTGAATGGAGGGTCAAGGAACAGGTTGGGCGGCAAACAGTAATAAACCTTGTTTGAGTGCGATATTTTATTACATAACGCTTCCGTAGAAGATGTTACGACGGTGAGAATGATTTGAGTACAAGTTCAAATTTGCCTGGCTCGTGCAAAACGACTTTTGGCATCGGCTTGTTCCCTTCTCGGATGCGATGCGTGGAACGTGCTCGCAACCCGTGTTCCTTGTAGTCCGGTGGGCAGTCATCTGCCGCCATCGCCATGCTCGTTTCTTTTTGAAACGGCTCTGTCCCTTGTCGTGGTGCAATGATATAACGGGCTTAAATCGATATGGCAATCGCATGGCAGACATGTCAGGCGGGCGGATTGTGGCACCTGCTCTCCAGTGACGCTTGCACCATCGAGGCCAGTTGGGCTGGTCGGTCTGTTTGGGTGTGCGAAAGGAGGGAAATGTGACCCAAGGCGAGCTCAAGCTGGCCGATGCCCCTTTTTTTTCTGCTCTTGTCCGACCCCATGAGCAGGTGTAGCCAGATCACACCCGCACGCATGCACACATGGTGATATTTGTCGCATCATCACCATGGCCTCCGAATCAAGTCCGAGTCGATTGCTCTTCCTCGGCTCAGCCTTGCTACTTGGTATCTCTTTTCTCAACAAACCATTTCACACTTGGGCACCAGCACATTGGCTGACCAATCTTGCACCCAATCTATTGTTCAATGCGCCGACTCGTTGCCGGCACAGACGACGATTGCAAATAAACCATTTGTCTATCCAAGAACAAGAAACAAACATTTCATGTTATCGTTGAACAGAAATCCTGACAGATAGGTAGGACAGAGGTATCTTTGGCATGGCACATTTTTGTCTTTGCACCTCTTTCTTCCCTTCCCTTCTCTTTTCTTCACACCTCACACTTCTATCGTTACACCTCCCCTCTCATCCCCTACCCGATCTTCTACCCCTATTATCTAAACCTGACAAGGGTTCACTTCCACCGCCACGCACTCTCCCTTTCTCTCTCTCCCTCCCTACGACTATTCCAAGGACCGTGGATCATCTATTGCCCTTGCATCTCCTACCTCATCCGTATCCTTCTCACCGTCAAGAATCCCCCCCCCTCCAAGGACTCTTATCAAAACCTCAGGTGTCTCTCTACCTTCCCACCGTCTGCTGATCATCACAGGAGACCCTATCTTCAATAACTTGACCGAGCATTCCTTTCAAGATTCCATACATCCAACTTAATACGACAATCCTCCAAAAGGGAAGACCAAAGTTCTACCATCCGCAAGCAGCGCCCAAAAGCACAGCCAAGCGAAATCATCACGGAAAACGACACTTGTTACAACAAGCCATGATTGACTCCGCACTTGTCGTAGAGCCAAATGCTATCAGCTTTGCAACGGCGCAAGGCAAAAGACCTCTGCCCATCACTACAGCAGCGACGACAATTACTGCTATCTCATCAGACATGTCGCCTATTTTTGCCTCATCCCCGCCTATCTCGCCCATATCACCTTCGCTTTCCATGTCACAGGCCTCTTTGAGACATATCTCACCGGATACCCTTTGTAGCGACGATGCTGCTTCTTCCACTTCCACGTGCGACGAGCCTGAAATGGCTCTGGAGGCCTCAGAGTCAGATTTGGTGAATGGTGATGCTTTATTCGCTGGAATTCTTCACAAGAAGGATTCTGGAGCCTCCATGGGTTCGACTACCTCTATCACGGAGAGCTCCAATGGAGAGGACCCTTCTCCTCCACCGCCTCCTCCTGCGAATGAGATCAGTGACAACAAGGGTCATGATTATCATTACCAACAAGCTTTACTGGGCAGTGTAAGAGCCAGGCCAGGCACTGCCAGAGCGGGTGCCACGGGTGCTCGAATTTCACGACGGTTATCCCAGCCCACCACCGCTACATCGAATAATACAGCTCCGATGGCCGCAACGTTGAGCAAAGCAACAACACCAACAGGACGTGTTCTCACACGCACACTTTCGACCTCCAGAGTCAGCTCGACCTCGACCTCCAACGCAACCGCGGCGCCTCACATCCTCCCGAGCCACCCACAACGGTCGGCAGGGTTCAACCTTGCTACACTTGGGCAGCTGTCCCCTACGGCATCCACCTCGACCATGACCATGTCTCGATCCGAGACACTCGCTTTCTTGAACTCGAACAACCATAACTCTTACTTCACAGTTGGGCCCCATGGGACTTCGAGAGTGAGTTATCATGGCGAAACGAACGGATTCCCTGGAGGCCATGGAGTAGGATCGGGAGGAGGCGCAGGACCGGGCGCAGGAACTGGCGTTGGAGTTGGAGCTGGACCAGGAACAGGAGGAACGCAACTTGAAGGGATTGTATTACCTTCAGGAACCAGTAAGGTGATGCCTATGTGTGGATCAGACGCCATCTCTTTACTCGATCTGGAGGATTCGCACAATGACCTGGTGATGATTGATAGCAATGGCAACAGTAGTGGAAACGGTGTAGCAGGAGCTGCAGTTGTGGGTGAGACCATTGCATCCGCATCGGCTATTGTCAGCAAAATTCGCCCTGCATCAGGAACTTTGACTGCCTCTACGACGTCGGCTTTCCTTAGAGCAGCAGCTGGTGGATCTGGCGGGCCAGTTGTAGCAGGAGGAAGCGCTGTTCATGGCAGTGGCAGCGCAGGAGGACTCCATGGAGAAGATCAAGGAGAACATTTTGGAATTAATGAAGGCGTAGGAGGTAGCGGTGGAGTGGGAGTCATTGTCGGTGGTGCACACCATCCAAGCAATGCCCCATCGGTACCTATATTGACCTCGCAAGCCAGGAAGGATGCCATGCAACGAGCTGCCATGCTTGCGGCAATACAACAAAACGGTGGAGCCAAGATCCTGGCATCTCAACGAGTAGGTCGTTGGCGACACGATCTCCCAAGTCGGAAGATCCGGTTCGGAGAGTTTCATCGAATCTGTGAGATTGAGTACGGGTTTGAGGATGGCAAGGTAAGGAGAGAAAAGCACAAAAATATGATCTTTTGAAAGGTGTTGGAAGAACTCCATGCTCATTCTTCTTTCTCTCTCTCTCTCTCTCTCTCTCTCTCTTTATCGGGCACGTTGTCGGATGATGAATGCAATAGCCGTTAATTGCAAACGGCAGGACTTTAGTACACACGGCACGAGTTCTCCGGATAGAGGGTGAAGAAAAACGCGAGGAAATGGTAGGTGCAACCTATGTATCTGCTCGCATAAAGATCTTGATTGTTTTCTTTCCGCCCTAAGACTCAACATACACGGTTTTCTTGGGGCCTTCTTACTGTTACTTTTAGTTGTATCTTTTCTCGGACGTCTTGGTGACGGGAACAAAGATCAGGAATCACTTTACGACTTCAGTCAAGGCAACAGAGGCTAAGAGTCCCAGTCCAGCCTCTGAAGCCTCTGGCGAGCAATTCGCCTTGTCGTCGGAAACCGATGGAACTCCACGAGGACTACCACCAGAGGCACAGAAGGACGGACTCGGAGTGGACTACCTTGACTCCAAGGACACCACTGTGAAGAATCCATATGCTGGACATTTAGAGAACCAGCACATCTCAAGGCTCATTCAGGTGCAAGCGGATGTTGTTGAGGGTGATGGTATGGCTTTGGTACTTGCTCGCATTCACTCTCTCATGATCATGGAAACCTGACCTGCTCATTGACGATCCCCCCTAACTTGTTGTTTTGTGCTGTCTCTTCGATCCAAAGAGCGCCCTTTATTGAAGATCACGGCACCTCAAATGTCTTCGGTTCTCCTCTTCGACTCGATCACTACCCGGGACAACTTCTTGGCACTACTCAACGAAACCACGGTCGCGCACAAGCACCATCTTCTGTTCCAATCCAAATACCTTGCGGATCTCAAGAAGTTCAAACGCCATTCAGCCTTCTCGTTCGATACATCATTTCTTAAGACATGGGGCATCCCCGGCGGCCTCAACCTGGGATCCATTAAACCTATCGGCGGAAGCAACAACAGTAACGGCGGCTCGCACCACGCTAACGGTACCATTGGTCCTGGAACATTCACGCCTACTTCGCCTCTCACTTCGCCTGGAGGAGGAGCTTTTGAACCATACCAGTACCAGCAATTCCTGAACCGTCCACAATCCATGGCAGGAAGTCTCTTCAGTTTTGCATTGAACAATAGCCCGTTCTCGTCCTTTGGTGACCACAGTAAGGAGAACTCTTACGCGACGCTCCGCGGCGCGAATGCTGCAAGCGCATTGCAGTACCATCACCAACAACAGCAGATGTTGCATCAGCAATTGCAGAATCGGTTGTCAATGTCGTCGACTATGACAGCTTCTGGCCTTGGACGACCCATGAGCGATAGGACCTCGTCTGGATCTGCGTTGGAGACCTTATGGTTCATAAAAGGCAACAGTGGCAATGTTGGCGGTCATGATCACGGAAAGAGCACTGTACGAAGGTCTGCCGTGGAAGTTGTCTCTGCGCTCGTCGCTGGCGATCTGGAAAGGGAGAAAGCTGGAGAAAAGGAGAAGGCTTCTGCAGAGACTGTAGTTGGATCTGGAACTTCAGGTACCTCACTTCGATCCTCATCCTCAGCATCGAGCCTGGCTTCGAACAGCAATAGCACCAGCGCCACCAACCCGAGTAGTAGCGGTAACAGCGACAACATCCATCATGAAAGCAACCAGAATCCCCCTCGGTACTCTTCTAGCACGTACTCGTTCTCGATCTTACCATCATCTGGATCCTCAGGCTCCAACTACAATACAAGTACGCTGCGAAACGGAGCCGGGTGGGTTCGAGACGAGGATGCGGCCGCCTGTATGGTCTGTATGACAACCAAGTTTGGTGTTCTTGTCCGAAAGCACCATTGCCGACTCTGTGGTCGTGTTATCTGCTGGAAATGTTGCCAGATGAAAGATGTGGTCTTGATGCCTGAAGCTGGCTCGACGCAACCCATCGTTCCCCATGAGCTCCGCAAGCCTATTCGAGTGTGCCTCGATTGTATTGAAGAGGACGCAGCTGTTGAACAACAGCCGAAGCAGCATCAACACCAACCACTCCAGCAACCGAAATCGCAACCACATTCTCCACAGTCGCCCACGTTTCCACTTCAAGGAATGTTTGGGAAGCTGATGGGCTCGACAAGTAGCACCTCACAGCATGCAACCTCGGCTATGAACGCGACGGGAAGCGCGCCTACCATGCCTCTGCCACCGCAGCAACCATTCTTCCCGAGATCAGGTCGCACTGGCCATCCTTACCCACACCACCACCGTGCATCACTCTACAGAATCGATGTGGAGTGTGTCGGAGAGGAAGACGAAGAAGAAGAGGAGGAAGACGAGGAAGACGAAGAGGAGGAAGCGGAAGATGTGGAAGATGTGACGAACAACGACGATGACGGTGTCCAGGGGCATGTCAGAGACCCAACCAGTGATGGAGCTTCTCCAGAGGGCCAACAGACATCCTCTGCGCGCCAAAGTATCAAGAGTAGGAGATCAAGCAGGATTATCCACTCGAATCATGGTACCATCCGTCTCAAGGACCTGGACCCTGCAGACATCAACGAGGATGAGATCAACAATCAAATCCGAACGCTCGAGTCAGAAGTCAAGAACATTCTGATCCAGAACGCACCGCTGATGTTTGTTGGAGCCGAAGACAGTGACACCAAGGTCTCGCGTCATAGGCGACATGATTACATGGACATTGACAGTAGCTCAGCGGGAAAGACTCGAGTCATTCGCGGTATCCCTAAAGAGTTCCTCCAAGGCACTGGTGGATTCTCTGCTGAAGACATGAGAGAAGGAAGGGAGGAAAACGAAGCGGAGGAAGAAGAAGAAGGACAAGAGAAGACCATGGAGGAATTGCTGGCTGAGCAGGATGAACATGTCACACGCATGCTGGCGCGCTAATCTCCTTGGCGATTTGCAATGGCTAGGGATAGCCATGATAACGATCCAGACACCATAACTACAGATA
>Ga0247824_10002572_pt1 | contig 10186 bp, 10 predicted proteins | sample 13C_PalmiticAcid_FD_194412 | JGI IMG/M metagenome (GOLD analysis project Ga0247824, IMG submission 194412) | Soil microbial communities from agricultural site in Penn Yan, New York, United States - 13C_PalmiticAcid_Day48 | ecosystem: Environmental > Terrestrial > Soil > Agricultural land... | reverse complement strand
TCTTCCCCCCTGCAAACACACACACACACACACATCCAGTCGCACCCTTCCTAGCGGAGGCTAGAAAAGTGTCATTGTTGACAGCCTCGGCTATTTCAAAAAAACATGAAGCTTTGCTCCCCAACGTCTTCTGGATCCTCTCTCTCTCTCCCTGCGAGGGCAATTGCGCTCCCGGGTGGGCTGTAATGAACCTTCAATATCGTTATAGCTGTGGGAAAAAAAAAGTTGTCCCCCCCCCAGAGCAAAAGCCAGATGTGAGCTGATAGAGGGTCGTAAAAAAAAAAAGTGAGCATAGTTACTGAATCACTGTAGTAGTACGGATGCCAGAATGAAATGCTCTCATGTCTGTTCCTGTCTAGAAAAATGCAGGTGATGCTGTGGGTGTAATACAAGAGGGGTGTGTCGCCATGGTTCAGGCCTTGCCTCGACCCTTGCGGCCTAGATGGAGCACCATCTGGGGAAGGGATAGTCAAATCTCTCTCTCCTCCACATTTTGCTCTCAATTAAACACAACCGTAAAAAACACACACACACGTTAGGCCCTGCTCAGTTGCCTTGGCGCCCCCCCCCCTAGGGCGCTATTACAAAAGGCTACAAAAGGTACGCGTAGTATACATAAGACTTGTGCGACCATTCCCTGCCCTCCCGGAGAATTCCATGCCGTTGGCCAGAGAACTTTTGATTCATTTGACTGCATGCGGGAGATACCTTTGATCAACAAGAACTTTACTGGGTTGCAATCTGCATGCATCAGCCTATGCGATGGTTTTGTGGACCCTGGTGGCCACTGTCGTTAGCAGTGGGTTCACCATTGGCAGCGTGACCGATCCCTTCACAATGGCAGGCTTTTGTCCAGGGACCAGCCTGAACTGATACTTTTGGATCAGCATCGTCGTGGTCACAAGCGCCTCAAGGGTCGCAAATGTCTGACCCAAACACAATCTTGGTCCCGCATTGAACGATGTGAACTTGTAGGGACTCTCCGCCTTGAACTTTCCAAATGGGCTTCTTCCATGAGCGCCGTTCGAGGGCGTTGCTGCTGTTGTGTGGCTGTCGTCCAAGGGGACGAGCCATCGCTCAGGAACAAATTGCTCCGCATCCTCGCCCCACACCTCCTTGTTGCGGCCCAGGCACCAAGTTGAGATGCCGATGATATCTCCCTTTTGGACACGAATTCCTCCTGGCAACACGTCGTCATCAACGGCCGTTTTGACGTTCTTGGGTACTGGTGGGTACAAACGCAGGGTCTCGTGGAATACCGCCTTGAGGTATGGGAGCTCATTCAACATCATTTCATAGGTGTAATCTTGAGAACCCTGAAGGACTGTATCGATCTCCTGAACAAGGTTCTTCATGACCCGAGGGTTGGTCATTAAGGAGTAGAACTGCCATGTCAGGCCCTGAGCAGTTGTGTCTCGACCGGCACTGTGTTCATAAAGTCAAAAAGTCAAAGTCAAAAAGTCAAAGTCAAGTAAGAATTTGTCCGAGGAAGAGAATGGCCTACATCAGACAAGATGGAGAGAACGTGGAACAAGGACACTTGCATCATAAAGTTGACAAAGACATCTCGAAGTTCAACATCCGTGAGCTTGGAGCCATCGTCCGCGACATGGTTGATAAAATGATCCAACAGATCCCTAGGTCGCTTCTCTTTGTCTTCAGGCGTTTCATTTCTTCGCTTCTTGACGGCCATGGCAGCAAACTTGTCCAGGACAGCGAGTGCCCCTTGCACTTTAGCCACTTTTCCTGGAGTGACCCTGTCCGTCAAGAACCAGAAGGGGTTGACCATTCGCCCATCCACGTTAGCCGTCAGGTAATCAAAGGCATCTCCAAACTCGTTCGGTCCCTCGCATCTTAGCGCTTCAAACTCGAGCCCGAACGTCAGTTTTCCAAAGGCGTCCAAGGTCAGCTTCAAAAAAAGTTCCTGAAGGTCTACCGAGCGCTGAGCTAGTCGGTTCTTTTCGAGGACAGAGATGAGATCCAGTCCCGAGTCTTTGAAGGCGCCTTGTACCAATTGTCTGTAAAGCTTCGTGGTAAAGATATTGGAAGCTGTCTTGCGGTGGAACCGCCATTCTTCTTGGTCTGCAACAAAGATACCTTTGCCGAGGATGTCCTGGAGATTGTCCGAGAAGATCTTGCCCTTGATGTAGTTGCTGAAGTTGTCTAGCAAATGAAAAAATAGGTACCCTCCTTGTGGTGAGTAGATTGGAACAACCATACGGCTTCGAATGTAAACAACATTGACAATGTTCACTCGATTGAGGACATCAATGGAGTATAGACCTACTCTTCAAGACATGCTCAAAGTGCTCTGGGGTGTTGACGAGGATGACCCGTCCAAACAACGGAATGGTGAGCGAATACACATTCCCCAAGTTCTTGAACCCTTCATTCATCGAGTGCAAAGTGTTGCCTTGGTCGCGAAGCATCTGAGGCATATTGCCTAAGAGTGGATATCCATTGGGTGTCTTGAGATCAGGTCTCGCCCGGGTCAAGAAAGCTCTGTTGGGATACTTTAGCACTGCAGCGACGAGCACGCCCATGGTCGCAAGGACGACATATTCGAACGGCGAACGCTTCCTGTTCTTGCTGAGCTGCTTGTCAACGAATCTCCGTAGAGCGACGAGGGCCATCGTATACGTTGTCATGTTGGGGCTGTGTGTATGTGGGTGGGTGTGCAAGTGCTATGTTGATGTGTGGAAATGTGGTGCAATGTCTGAAATGTGTGGAGAAGATTCGGAAAGGTGCGTTTTGGGGTGCAACAATGTTTGGAGTGTGAAGGGCAAAGAAGAGTAGACCAGAAAGTGAAGAGTAACCTCCTCTGTGAAGGGCGGGCCCAGATCACCTTTTATACCCCTCGAGAGTGCCATTGAGCGTCAGTTGAAAGCACCACTCCAGGAGAAGGGATGGGGGAGAAAACAAGAGAGTCGAGGAAAAAGAAAGGGGGAGAGACGAGCTGCATCGGCTCGCTTGGCTAAAACGAGTGAGCGCTTGACACTTGACAGATCGCCATGCAACCATAACAAATAAACAAATGCGCTGTGTGGCCCAGTGGATCGAAATCAAACGACCAGGACCTCAAGGAAACAAAGGAAACAGGAGGTCAAGGCATTCGCCAGACGTTGTAGAAACAGTAACTAGCTTGATGTGAGCCTGCCATCCCACTTGTGAACTGCGACCGCGAAAGCCATTGAGGTTCCTATCGCTTCCTTAGTCGTTTTCAACGTTCTTGTACAAGCTCTTGTTCGGTGAGTTTGTACCCCAATAGGGCGGAGAAAGTGGAAAGGGACTCGGGCGTGGATGACGCGTACGCCACTATCCATGATATATATTTCCACATCGGCTCGCACCCGATGGCAAACACTGATATCCATCGCTTGTTGAGAGAAAGAGGCAGTGGAATTCAAAGGCTCGCTTTAATACTTGTTTCCCACGCGCTCATGTGGTCTAGTTCTCTGAGGGTGTGTACAACGACGAGCCGCGCTTTCGTTTCACCAACACCAAGAGTCCACCCTTCATTGGCAGTGCACCCGAGGGTAAAGGCTCGGGAAGTGGTTGACCAGGCACCAGCTTGAGCTCGAAATTCTGGAGCAACATGCAACTTGCCACCATGGCTTCGACCGTGGCGAATGTCTGACCCTGGAGGAGGAGAGAAAGGCGAATATCGAGCATGTCAGTTTTACCGCACCCTTCACGGGTCGCACCACGAGTGAAGAGTTTCCAGGTGACTTACGAGGCACAATCGTGGTCCCGCATTGAAAGAGTTGAACTTGTACTGATTCTCCATCCTGAACTTTCCAAATGGACTCACGCCTCGGCCTGTCTTTGCCGAGACGGCGTGCGATGACACCTCACTGTCCTCGACCAGCCAGCGTTCTGGAACGAACACCTCTGCATCCTCGCCCCAGACAGATCGGTTCCTGCCCATGCACCAGGGAGAGAACGCGATCTTGTCGCCCTTGTAGATCGGTGTCCCATCTGGCAGGACATCGTCATTCACCGCCTCTCTGATGTTTCGTGGGGCTGGAGGGTACAATCGCAGAGTCTCGTGGAAGACAGCCTTGAGGTAAGGAAGCTCGTTCATCATGATCTCGTAAGCATACTCTTCGGAGCCTTGAAGAACAACATCCAGCTCCTTCAAAACGTTTTTCATGACCCGTGGATTGGCCATGAGAGAGTAGAACTCCCAGGTGAGCGTGAAGGCTGTGGTGTCTCGCCCGGCACTGGATAGAATGAAGATAAGCCAGCGCAAGTGATGTTAATATCCTTTTGGCCACACCACATTCGTAACCACTGTCGTCATCCTGCGAGATCTCCGTTTCTGCACATGAAGCTTACATCATGAAGCCAACAAAGACATTGCGAAGATCGACATCGCTCATAATAGTTCCATCCTCGCGCTCGCGGGTAAGACAGTGATCCAGCAGATCCTTTGGCCTCCTCTCCCGCTCCTTTTCTGACTCTTGTTTTCGCGTTTCAATGGCCGTGTATGCGTTCTTGTCCAAAACTTGAATAGAATGCCGGATCTTGGCCACCTTGCCAGGGACCAATGGGTCTGTCCATTTCCACAAGGGGTTCGAGACGCGCGAATCGATATTGTGCACTAAAAAGTCAAACGCATCCCCGAATTCAGTGTGTCCATCGGTCTGGAGCGAATTGATGTCCAGTCCAAATGTAACCTTGCCAAAGGCATCCATGGTCATCTTTTGGAGCAGCTCTTGTAGCTCTGCAGGCTTCCCAAGGGCTTCATGCTTGTCCAGAACGGCGCACAGATTTCTGGCTGCTGTGGTGAACCCGCCATGAGTGACTTCACGGTACAGCTTGGTAGTGAACATGCTAAGGGCTGCCCTACGATGGAATCGCCAGTCATCACCGTCCAAGACGAAGATCCCTTCACCGAAAAAGTCTCTGACTTTTTCCGAAAAGATCTCGCCCTTGATGTAGTTGTCAAAATTGGCTGGAGAAGAGAAAGGGGACATCCATTGAGCAAATTCTCATAACATAGCCATCATGACACTATCCACAACTCCACAGGGCATTCAGGAGAGGGATTGGGATAATGCAAGGACCACCAACGTACTCTTTAGAATATGTTCGATAAATTCAGGGTTGTTGACCACGAAAATGCGACCTCGGCCAGGGATTGTGAGTGTATAGAGATCGCCATACTCATCAAAACACGCCTTGAGCACATAGAGCGGATTCTCCTTGCTCGTAAGAGCTTGGATCATGTTACCGACTAAGGGATGGCCGGGGACGGTCTTCTTCTTGAGGTCTGGCCTAGCTCGGACAAAGATAGCACGGTCCGGATATTTTGCTATCGCTGCGAGGAAAATCCCGAGAGCAGCAAAGGCCGCAAGTTGACCAGGAGAGCGATTCCCATTAGCGAGATGGCGCTCGGCAAAATGTCTGACAGCTGATGCTATGGCGAGAATGGCCATCTGTACTGTATCCTGTAGTAGTAAAAAGGGGTTGAGAGAGAGAGAGTTGAAAAAGTGATCAAAAAGAGCTGAAAGTGAGAAAGAGTAAGAAAAAGTTGTGCAAAGTGCGAAAATCATTTGTACGTTGCAACAGGAAATGGCGGCCATGGGCCACCGAATCGTCACAGCCCTGTCTGGTTTCTAGGGTAACTTTGTGGGGAATAAGATAGGTCAGATGGGAGCCTCCGCTGCATCGGAACGGGGAAAGAGCACGGTCAATGTCATATTTGGACTTCCGGGACCGACAAAGATCCGTCGATGGCGTCTACCGCGCAGCATGGCGTAGACCTCCAGACCTTCAGTCGCCTCTTGTAATCGTTGATGGCGTTCTTGCCGTCGCACATACATCGCCTTCATCGATCAGGGCCACGGCAGTGCTGCAAGGGGTTGTTTATTCCCACTCGTCTACAGATCCTCCCCATTTCATCGATCCGTAGACAAGGATCTTGACGCGACTGGACCGCTTTCGAACAGCGTCTATGAACCCCTTACATATCTTGCCCGATGTCCTCATGTTCACCTTCTCGAGCGCTGATCCCCAGGCGACATGAACGACCCCTGCACATGTAAAGCCCAGGCTGGAACAAGTGATAGAGAGCTCTCGTAGATCTGAGAGCGTCAGGGCTACATGCTCCATCATCCGGTTCGTCCAATCCAAGTGTGCCTCTAGGATCTGCAAGCTGGGCATGGCATGAATCATCTCAATGAACTCTTGTTCGTACATGGATGCTTGGCATGCCTCAAAGATCAGGCGAAGTTCACGGAGACGGTCTGGGTGGGGAAGGTGCTTGTGAAGGCATTGGAGTGTCTCGACAGAAACAAACCGTGCTTGACAGATATAGAGCGTAGAAAGCGACTCCCATTTGGATAGAATGAGTTCCAAGATGTCAGTAAGAATAGGCTCGGATGAACGGTGGAGTCCTAGATGGAAGGACTGCAGTTCTGTACATTCGGCTATGGATGTCCAGTGATCCATTGTGAGCGGTCGAGTCAGGTCTAGAGTAATAGACTTGAGGTTACACGCGTCGCGCCGAAAAAGCTTGATCAAGGTGGCCTGGAGCTCTGGTGTTGTGTAGGATTCAACGTTGAAGAGCGATATTTGAAAGTAGCTGAGATGTTGCGTGGTCAAGAGCATCGTCCGTAGGATCTCACTCAGGCTCTCAGGACTCCATCCCGCGTCAGTGAGGGTGAAATCTTCAATCCTAGCGCCAAGCAGCACCTGAATCAAGAGTACGTTCCGGACACAAGCTTGATCTGCGACCTCTTCGTAAAAGACGCTGTTGCTGGCGCTGTCGAACTGGCGTCGAGAGCTGATATCGAGGGAACGTACAAAGAGACGTTCGTCAGGAGACAGACTCTGCAGGTAGCTTAGCATCCCAAGGTCTTTGAAGGGGTCGCTGGGGAGGAGTGTCAGTCGATGCAGCCATAGAGGCAGTGCGATCGCGCGCCAACGCCTGGAGACCTGGCGAGTGATGTCGGCGAGGCCTTCATAGCCAAAGATGCTCCCAAGGATCTCTGCAGGCAGAACATCGATATTGGACATGGCTCTTTTGATAGGTCGAGTGCGACCTTGGAAGGAGTCTAGGAGTTGCCACTGAGCAGAGGTAATGAGGTAGGAATGAGAGGGTATGAGGGTGCGATGAATCAGTCTGCGTCTGCTGATCAGTGTCCTCAGAGGAGGACCCTGCGAAGAGGGAGGACAAAGAAGAGGAACGAAGAAGACAAAGAGGAAGACGACCAAAAGAGGAAGAAGTGAGCAGGGAGAAGAAGAAGAAGAAGAAGAAGAAGAAGAAGAAGAGGACGAACAAGAACGAACGATAAAGACAAAAGGAAGACAAAAAAACAGAGGGGCAAAACGAGCGCATCCCACCGTCATGGACTGATCAGCATCAAAGGGCCCCACTTTTTAGCGCGGGTCCAGCCGGCTGGAATGACACGATGCATGGGCGCAGAAGCAGGGGCACATGTTTGCTATCTGATCGATCACAGCTGGAGACATTCACACGCAGAGGGTGTTGTGGACGCATTCAACATTCGCTGCTCCAGCATGCATCCAGCTGCCCAGGAGGGTGTGTGTGTTGCATTGCCATTGCGCATTGTGCATGTCGCCGTCATCAGGGCTTGTGCAGACTTGCAACACGACCCAAGGCTGCGCCAGTGTGAGCGCACCGCTCCAAAAGTCGATGGCAATGATCAGGTGACAACCCCTCCTGACAATTTGACAAACCTGCCACGCTTTCACTCCACTCTTTCCTCTCCTTCAAAGGACTACGACCGCAGGACAACACCAATCGCCCGTCTCTGCTCACGACTCTCTACAGCACCACCCACGTTCCCAACACAGGACACCTGAACCAGATTCTCCATGGGTGCGGCTCTAAGTTGCATCGCTCTTCCAGCATTAGGAGGCGTTGGCTCGATCCTCGCTTCTTGCTTCTCGGCCGCTGCATGCTCCCTCGCCTGTCGGTCATGCAACTGCAACAACTCGATAGCCACCCGTGTTGGCTACGCTGTAAGACTTTTGACGAAAAAAAAACTGCTCCCATAAACCCCAGCAGTGTTTTTTGCCTTGTCGTTTCGAGGATGGCCGGCTCTCTCCTTTTGTGCTGACACACACCTCCCTATTCTTGTCATCCTTGTGATAGCTCATCATGCTTGTCAACTCACTGGTATGCCGTCTCGCTCTCGCTTTTTGAGAACGCCCTTGCTGAAGACCAACCCACACAGCATCTCCCTTTGTCTGTTATTGGATTGCATGCATGTGTGTGTGTATTTGAAATGAAGCCTAAAAGTGTTGCCACCCACGGTTCATCAATTCTATAACAATAGCTGGCATGGATTCTGCTTTCAGATTGGGCGTCCAAGCAACTGGAGAGTATCACTCACGGATACCTCAAGCTCAACTGTGAAGACGCATCATGTTATGGAACACTCGGGGTAAAAAAAAAAAACTACGTGTTCATCTGTTGTTAGCAGCAATCACACGATTTACCATCTGATGAGCAAACGAAAAAAGATCTTTGTTACACACTTGCTAACTGTCCCCTCTCCACCTTGAATGACAACAATGACAACCCTTTAGGTCCAACGAGTCGGGTTTGCGCTGACGCTATTCCACTTGATCCTAAGTGTACTCTTGATCGGGGTTCATGATTCCCGTACAAAACGAGCTGCCATCCAGAATGGGTACGTGAGAAAGAGAAAAATGACAGGATACCATTGGACAGACACTACTGGATAGACAACAAAGAGTACTGACGACTCTATGTTCCCTTGCACATTCCAGGTGGTGGGGCCCCAAAGTTGTCGCCTGGATCCTCCTAGTGGTTGCGTCGTTCTTCATCCCTGCAGGATTCTTCATGTTTTATGGCAACTACATCGCTTTGATCGGCGCCAGTGTTTTTATTCTCTTTGGATTGATCCTCTTGGTGGACTTTGCACACACTTGGTCAGAGACTTGTATTGAGAAATGGGAACAGGACGACACGAACAAGTGGCAGTTCATTCTCGTGGGATCGACACTCCTCATGTACTTGGGCGCCGTTGTTCTGACAGGCGTCATGTACACCTACTTTGCCAGCAGCGGATGTACCAAGAACATTTTCTGGATTACATTCAATCTGATTCTGGCAGTCGTGGTGACGGCACTCGGGATCTTGCCCTCGGTCCAGGAGGCGAATCCGAAGTCAGGATTGGCGCAGTCATCCATGGTTGTTATTTACTGTGCCTACTTGGTTCTCAGCGCTGTCGCCAATGAACCTTCGGACGGCACTGACTGCAACCCATTGAGCAAAGCACGAGGCACAAGGACGACATCTGTCTTGTTGGGTGCTGTGTTTACCTTCCTTGCAGTTGCTTATTCGACCTCCAGGGCTGCTACTCAAGGAGGAAAGGCCATGGTCAACAACCAGAGTGAATATGCACCTCTTAGCTCGGACCCTGGCGTGGCAATGGTCACTAGCCAACCCACTGCGCGTCGAAATGAAGCACTGTTGGCTGCTGTCGAGAGCGGGTATGTTTTCAACACCAGGAGCTCTAGAGGAGGCGAGTAGAATCTTTGGGAATTGATCTGGACCAGCTATTCTAATCTCACTCGGATGGTTTCTATTTCTGTTTTCCTCAACTAGAGCGTTGCCGGTATCAGCACTGGACGAGGACGATGATGACGACGATGAGAGCTATGACACTCGGGATGACGAAAAGAACGGATGCCAGTACAACTACGCCTTCTTCCATGTCATTTTTGCCATTGCAGCCATGTACATCTCCATGGTCCTCACCAACTGGAATACGTTTACAGAGTCTGAAGGAGAAGGTCTTATCCTTATTGGACAGAGTTGGCCTGCAGTCTGGGTCAAGATTGTCTCTTCATGGATCTGCTATGGCCTCTATGGCTTTTCCTTGTTGGCACCCATTATCTTCCCAGACCGATTTTTGGACTAGTTAGTTCTCAATCAATTCAAATACAACAACACTCGACAGTCTGGAGACATTGAGATTAAGGAATGGATTCTTTACTAAGTACAAGGGGATCGTTCAAATAACATTGCAGTCGAGAAGAAGCAACACGGAAAGAAAGAAAAAAAAAAAAAAAAACAAGAGAGGTAAAAGGGGAAAGAGAGAACAATACAACAACCACAAAAAAAGAAGGAAAAAAGAAGCTGGTATGGCTCAATGCCCAACACACACAACCAAAGAGAATAATA
>Ga0247824_10002569_pt1 | contig 10189 bp, 13 predicted proteins | sample 13C_PalmiticAcid_FD_194412 | JGI IMG/M metagenome (GOLD analysis project Ga0247824, IMG submission 194412) | Soil microbial communities from agricultural site in Penn Yan, New York, United States - 13C_PalmiticAcid_Day48 | ecosystem: Environmental > Terrestrial > Soil > Agricultural land... | reverse complement strand
TCTCACAGTACATGGCAGCCGCCTCAGGCTCCGAAACAAGAAGCAAACGGATGGATGGGTCGCTTTCTTGAACCAAACCCGCATTGATGGCTGCTTGTCGCATTGTGTGTTTGGCTGTATCGGACCACATGGCAGGGACCCCAAGGCAGTATTGGATCTGCGATGGTTCATATTTCTGCAGAATGCCCTTCCGCACTTCCGATAGGACGTATTGGTGCAGCTCTGTCAGATAGTGCGTAATCGCATCCAGTGCCGAGATGCCGTTCTCCAGAGGTGGTCTAGCTTGGGTCTCATCCAATTGCAATTTGAAGTTGCGCAAAAGGATATAGTCTTTGTGGGCATTAGGTTTCAGCATAAATAGGCGAGCAGCAGTGCCCCACTCCACGATGGTGTCTTTTGCCGACTTTCTGTAAAGGTTGAGAGTCGGTGTTCTAGGATACGATGATAAATGCCGAGGCCTTTGGCGAGGAAATGAGCAAAGGAATGGGTCAGTCAGTCATAATGAATGTGGCGGCATATTGCTTTCATTCCACGCATGGTCCCTGAGGAGTAAAACGCTCAATGGTGACCTCCAGTGAGTTTTTGCTTCCTGTTTTGAGCCATTACCATCTAGTTATGTCGTGTACTTCTCCATCGGCTTTCAGGGCAAAGGATACACTGGAAAAGGTTGTTCCTAGAAATGTGAGGTTGATCACGTCAGGGCGATACCAAAAAACCGTTGCGGACCCTCTGTGGGCATTGGATAAAGAGCATCATACCAAAATCAATAGCCATAACTACGGGGTACTTTTCTTCCGGTCTGTTTCGAAACTGGCGGCGTGGGAATGTACCCGGCACACTTGAACTCAAAGCAGGTTCTCCATGGAGATCATGAGCGAGATGGTTTTTTTTTCGAGAGTGAGCATCAGGATTCATCGTGAAAGAGTGAAGCTGAATCAGGGGGCGAAGAGGTGTTCTTTTTTGAATTGGGGCACCCAATTTAATGTGTCTGTTGCACTTTTACCTGAGCACGTAGTCCAGTTTGTGCTTTTGCAAGAATATGCTACAGCCTCAATGACAGTAAAAGCACATTTCTTCATTCAATAGCTTCATGCTCTACGTAAACACTGGACGCGGATTCTCCTCGTACACGGCGCCCTCTGTGACCCCCTGGACTCTGAGATGCTTCAGGTTTGGTAGCGAGTCTAAAGGAAATGCACATCATCGTACAAGACATACACGAGTTAGATCAAGGCAACAGATGGGTAGTCAGGTCCCTCACTACTTGACAACACTTACTTTGTAGCAGAAAGGCCTTTGCCTCGGATACGTCCGTATGATCCAGATTCAGCGTGTTCAGTTCGGTGCATTGTGCAAAAGCAGCAAGCGCCTCGTCATGAATGAACTTGTTATAACTCAGGTTGAGTCTCTTCAGCTTGATGGTAAAGAATGCACACCTTGAAAGCGCAGCGATCCCCACTGTCGTTAATCGTTGGCATCGGTGCAGCGACAGATTCTCAATCCTCCCAAGATCTAATCCATAAACACATATTTTAGCAGCCAATACTACTACCAAAGATTCATACAGCACAGGGTATCGACAATGAAAGAATGCCGTTACCTCGTAGATACTGCATGCTCTTGTCGCCAATGCTCGTCCGGTCGAGCTCAAGATCTTTCAAGCAAGACAAATGGACAAAGACTGCCGATCCGATATCCGTGAGCTTGGTTCCTGCCAAGTAGAGCACTTGTAGATTCGTGGCTGCAGCCAGAGCTAGAATAGCATCGTCTGTAACAAACGAAAAGTTCCTCAGGTCCAAATGCGTGAGAGGTAAAGCTGTAGGTAGAAAAAGCACGTTTGTTTAGAGGGAGGAAGGTTTGGACAATCGAATCTATTGCGCGGCAATCCTTCTCATAACACATCCAAATACCTGCAGCAACTGGTAATACAGTTTCAAGGCCATGTTCGCGGTTCGGGAAATTGATATTTTGCAGAGAATCGAGTTCTTGAACAGATAATGTAAAAGCAAAGATGACAGAGCGCAAATTGTCAGATAGAGACTCGAAAGAATACACAGAATGCTCATGACTGCAGGACTACAATCTTACCTCGCACACAACACTCCAAGGCCGTGGTTGTGATTCGGGAACATGCAGTGAGATTGAGCGCCTCCACAGACTTGAGAGTGGGCAGTAGCCTGATCAGATCGTTATCACTAATAGGTGTGGTTGCTAAATCCAAGGTCAAAAGGCGCTTGAAAGCCCGGTGGTCCGGGACTTGAACAGGAGACTGGTCGAATGCAAGAGTCTTGTTGAGCTTCAGAGTCGAGAGATTCAAAAGTTCTACATCCAGCACAAAAAAAAAAAGAATCAATCATCAGTGGTTTGTATAGTTGTCGCAGAATGAGCGAGAATGTTTTCAATAAACAGGATCTGTCAATCCGTTCAAGCTGAGAGGCCTACCTTGCAAGTTGACAAGAACAGCAGGTCCTTTGATTCCTTGACATTCCGACACATCAAGCGCCTGTAGCGTGGATTTCCAGGCAGATTCTGCAATGATTCTGGCTAGACCACCCGTTGTGATCTTGGTTTGTGAGAGATGTAGTGTGTTGAGGTAGGGCAGATTCAGTGTGAACTGGAGTGTCCTGTCTGTGATGCGACAGAGAGATAGATCCAGGAACTCGAGTTCTTCAAAGCGACGAATGTTACTGAAGCCCTTGTCGGTCAGTCCATTGCATCCCTTCAAGCTCAAGTAGGTCAGCGACCGGGCTTGAGATGACCCTATGGCGTCCATGAGCGAATCCGTTGCACGCGAATATGAATCCAGCACAATGCTCGAAATAGGGCTATCAAGAATCATGATTCAGGACGAGTCAGCATCTCAAGAGACAATGAGCTAGAGTGCACGACAATGGCTGAGAAGAAATTACCATCGATGGAGTCCCCTGAATGTCAACTGGTCGAGTTTGTTGAGTTTGACGAGTTCTTGAAGAATCCCCTCCGCAATTTGCGATCCAACATTTTCCCCAAGTAGTCGCAAGTTCTTGCGCGATTTAGCGTCGTTGGCCGTTAGCATGACTACCAATGGTTGATTTAGGAGGGTGAGTGTGGCGATGGTACATCGTCAACACCTGTTTTTTGGTCCTGTATTCCACATTGCATTGTCATGACAAGTGTTAAACGTACCAGCAACTTCATAAGTGCAGAGCGCCTGTAGTGATGGGATAACTCTCTCTTTTGCATTTTTTCCATGTTTGCCAGGGCCTTCGTTCTGAGCAGGTTGAGCTTCCTCAGGTGGTTGTGCTCTGTTACCAAGTGCCATTAGGATGCGTTGGCGACGAGCATCATCCGTTTCTTCAGTAGCTGGCGCTGAAGGTGTTTCGGCTCCTTGATCAGTCGAAGATGATGGCCCTGAGAGAGAGTGCCCTGTTCCAGAAAAAGCAAAACCTGCTCCTCTTCCTCTTCCTCTTCCTCTAAAACCCCCACCTCCCCGTCCGCGCCCGCGCCCGGGACCAAAGACTGGATGATTGGGTGCTTGTCCCGGGAATGGGAAAGGCATCGCGTGCATCATATCATCATCGTCATCCTCCCCCTCGTCCTCGTCCTCGTCCTCGTCCTCGTTGTCGTTATTCATGACATTGTCTTCATCCATCTCTGTACCTCCTGTCTCGTTTTCCTCGTAGTTTTGGTCATCATCTTCATCCTCATCCTCCTCATCATCATCCAGAGGTTCCTGTGCTGGAGCCTCCTCCATCTCGACATCCGGAGGAAGCCATGCTCCAGGTGTGATAGGTTGAGGTGCTGGAATAGGCGTCTGTACGAGTACGTTGAGTGAACAGCTCGGGCACAAGCTGGCGTCCAACAATGTCAGGTCACCATCAGCTCTAGTGAACTCCCTTCTAGGAAACGGCTGAAGAAGAACGCACGTTAGGTATCGCTGATTTGATTGATCGCACAGTAGGTTGATTCATCGATCCATGCATAGAAGCTCACCTGAATTAAGCTAATATCAGCGGATCCAATGTTCCCGTCCATAGACCTTGCGAATTCAAAAAGGTCCCTGATGGTAGCTGTGTTCTCGAAGGATCGCTTTATGACTGATCCATTCTTCAGTCGCAGCTGGAGAATACAAACACCGAGAGATTGAGATCAGAATGTGTTACGTTTGTACGACATGGGGTTGGCAAGGCTTGGCATGTCCAACAAACCCAACTTGCCTGGACCATTGTCGAAGATTTGGGTGCTGGCGCAGTAGAACGGCTGTTCTGAGACAAAGCACTGATGGCGCTCGTATTTCCTGATGCTTCAGCTTCTGCCAATGTTGAGTGGGCTGCAGCAGTTGGATTCGCCGTCTGGTGTCGCATCTTCATCTTCTCTCTATCTTCCTTGAGGTCAATGAGTGCTCGTTGACGTGCCCGCTCAGCCTCCCTCTTGTCTCTTTTCGCTTGCTCAGCTCTCCTGTTTGCCTCCGTTTTTCGGGCCATGTCTTTTGCTTGTTCTTCCTCTTCATTGTGTCGAGATATGGCAGGCAACAATGGCGTGACTTTGTTGGCCGTTGTGGGAGGCTGTTGGCGGACGATCTTGATCTTCTTTGAAGGGAGGTCTTCCGAGGATTCTTCTATAGGAGAGGTTGCGTGGGTGTCGGGCACAGGCTGTGACCGAGTGGATTCTAAAAGAGCCTGGTGAAGATCCGCGTCAAATGTGTCGTCTTGTTCGTTGCGGAGACGTAGCATACTTGACCCGTTGCCACCTGAAGGGACCGAACTGCTGTTTGCACAGATCCTGTGAAAGAGTTGAGAGGGGAAAGGAAAAAAAAAAAAAAGTCAGAGTCGAGTATCCTGTCAGTCTGAGCAAGAGGGGAGGGGGGGGACCAAAACGACCAACGAAACAGAATCACTCATTGTACCAATCCAGAGCAGCCTCCACGGTCGTGTTCCCAGCAGCAATGGCAGCTCTGGCCTGACTGAGGCTGATGCCTAGATTCAGAAGCTGAGCACGCAAGTCGCTCGAGGTGTCCATGTTTCTGCCAAGGTGTTGAAAAGAGTGGATGAAGATGAGTTGTGCAAAGGATGCATCGCTTTGGTAGACTGTGGTGGCGCAATATCAGGCATTCTGGATGGGTCCACACATGCCCACGGACGCGTCAATGTGGTCCACACTTGTTGTATCCTGCTAGATCCTCCCAGTCCTATACTTATACGACCACAGGGATGGGAAAGGGGGGAGTGGGGAGGGGCTCCACGACTGGACTTTGCCTTGGGGCAGAGTTCCCTCCCCACATCATCGTCATCTTCTGTGCACTCCCCTCGGTTCGGTTGTATTGCACGTGCAATCCTGGGCTGGTTCCTTGGTCCATCGAGTCCTGAGATTTGGAAAAACCGCTTTGCAAGCATGGCAAGCTTGCGTCTACCCCAAGGCTCTATATATGCATGTCGCCTTGGCTACAGCAAATTCACATTGCCCCGGACGGTTCGAAGAAAGCGGTTTGTCAACCGGATTCTAGTTCACAGGAAAGTTGCTTGACACTTTAAAAAATTGAAAATGACGGAACAAAAGATCTAACAGAATCGTCGCGTGTGCTTTTTTCCCTCCCTCCTCCTCAAAACACAGAGCACAGCGACACTCTTGGCGTGAGCGGCATACACATGCCGATCTATTCGTTGCACTACAAGGAACATGGAAGAGCATTGACAAGATGCCAAGCGGAGGTACAGGATCCGGGGCGACATTTACATTATGGTGCTGTGATGTACTTTTGCCATGCGACATCAATGTCACACAAGAGAGGGGGCAAGTGACAAACGGGCTACTTCTGTTGGTCTCCAAGTGTTCTTTAGTCTGGTCGAAGGGTTGGCAACCTTATTTCAACGTACAGTTTCGAGCCGCATTCACTTTCGCTCTAAAGCGACTCTTCGGTCGAATTGTCGCTTTGTAACTTTTATCGTATATATACCTCCCATCCTCCCATTCCTCAATCTCACACTTACTCTTCACTTGCGTTCTTCTCAACTCGCACCAACCCCCACTCTCAACTCTACCTACTCCCACAACTACTTTTATCACCATGTGTAAGTGATCACCGCGACATTGCACGACATGGATACGGGAGATATGTCGTCTACAGACAGTACCGCCCTCCTCCCTTTCGCCACCTGGATCCCAACGGAACACTGCAATGGATCATCGACGCACAGCTGCTATTCAAGAGTGTTCCTTTGATCTAACTGTACCATTCTCATTCTTCCAACAAAATCGATCGGCTTGTAGCTCTCGCTGTTGATGGTTTCAAGACCTCTGCCGTCCTCGTCCAGATCGACGAGCACCTCAAGTCCCTTTCCGATGCCGAGCGTCAGGAGCAGGTCAAGAAGGTCAAGGGTGTCTTCCAATTCAACGTCAAGAACGCTGGCGGCCAAGTTGGTATGTTGATCCTCTCCAGCACGCAAGCAAGCACTGCCGACTCTTATAATGTTCTGTCCATACTCATCATTTTTGTTGATCTTCATGAATATTACAGCCACCTGGACCTTCGACTTGAAGTCTGGAAACGGTGCCATGCACAAGGGAACCGTCGCTGGAGTCAAGCCCGATATCACCATTGACGTCAAGGATGAGGACTTTGTTGCTCTTGCTGAGGGCAAGGCTAACGGCCAAAAGTTGTTCATGGCTGGAAAGATCAAGGTCAAGGGTGCTATCATGATGGCCACCAAGCTCGACTCTGTCCTCAACTCTGCCAAGGAGAAGACCGGCTTCAAGGCCAAGTTGTAAAGCATCCTTTGCTTCTCTTTCTCCCCCCCCCAACGAATAGACACAATTCTGCATCCCCACAAGAGGGTCGGAAGTGAATAAACGACTTGTAATATATGGTACAAACAATACTTTTACACAATGCTATGGATCCATCTGGAACTCCACCCAACGCAGGACCCATGAAACCTTGCTGGCGTCGGTCCTGATCCCATCCCCTGACAATTCTTCAGATCCACCCGCCGCCACTGGCGACGCTTTCTTTGGTTGCGCTACGCCGACGTTTGAGAGGGGCTCTGATCTGCACGACGCGGAAGCAATAGCATCCAGGTGCATCACAAGACCGTGTTCTTGTGCGTGTCTTCTCCCAGGACTGTCAGTGGGCAGGGTTGCCTTGCGTTCAGGGATCATATTCACCATCGACCTTCTGTGTGGCCTTTCCAAAGTGTTATCCTGCAATTGAAAATTGACATGAGCCCGCTGCAGGTCCAGTTGCTGTTGGCATTCGCGCGAAACGATGTCATGCTGTGCACGCAAAAACCATTCTTGAGCAAGCCGCCACTCTTTGCACCTTACGTGAAGGACCCCCAAGTTCCAGGCACTGTTGATCCTTGTCACCTGGCTGGGATGCTGCTGCTGTGGGTCGGACAGAGGAACATCCCAACTGTTCTGGTAGGCAGACCTGTAGCACTTGATCGCAATTTCCGCATCGCGCATATGGAGATCATACAAAACTCCAAGATTGTAAAGATTCTTACCCAGGGTTGGATTCGTAATGTACAAAAGATGGTGTCGAAGGATCGTCTTGTTTCTCTTTTCCGCTTCAGGTGATACTTCTGTGACAGGTGCTTCTGTCATAGTCACCCCGGTCGGCCTCCATGCCTTCAAAAGCCGTCGCGCAAGTGTAACAGACCATTCTTCATGATCATCGGCTCCAGGCCATTCTCGAGGATGATCTTGCATCTGAGAGGACCCGGGCGTTTTCTCGTCCATATCCTCCATCGTCGCCGTCCATTTCATTTTGCCAAGTGGAGGCTGGGAGGATGGCGACGACTGAGAGTAAGACTGAGCATTACCGGAAGTACACGAGTGACCGCTTCTCATTGGAAGCGATGGACATGATGAGGAGAAGAGCGACGATGTAGGCATGTGTCCAGACGGCTTCGAAGGGTCCGAAGAGTCAGACTTTGCCACACTCGGCTGTTTGTTGCCGCCATCCGAGTCATACAATCGAGTAGAGAGGCCTGGTTGTTCAGGAGTGAATTGATCTTGCACTGCTTCTCGGGGAGTGCGTTGAGATGCCTCCTGAAGTAGACTTTTGAGCAGCTTTACAGATTGGTCATGGTCCTTTTTCAATATCGTCTCACGGTTTCGGTTTTGGACGCCTTGCCGACACAACAGGGCCAAGCAAAGAATGGCCGGGAGATACGCAGCAAATGGCCCAGAAGTGGTAGCAAGATCTCCTAGAAGCATGCTCTCCAACTCGTGGGTCGGCGTTGCCTGCTTGGGTAACGGGAGTGACAGTGATGATTGTGGTCGGCTGCATCCTGTCTCGGTTGGGTCGGTAGACTCTTTCCTCAGTCCACGAATACTGCATCTGCCAGCACTTTCGAACCATGAAATTGCTTTAGACACTTCGCCATGGTTGTAGCAAATACAGCCGATATTGTAGCTTGCTTTGGTGTGGCCCTGATCTGCTGCCTGCTGATAAAAGTGGATTGCCTTTTCCAAGTCCTTGTCCACACCACCCTTCCCGTGCTCATAACAAAGGGCGAGATTGAACTGGGCAGGTGAATGATGTTTGAGGGACGAAAGATGGAAAAAGTGGGATGCAGAATGCGAACGACGGTGACCACGCGGTGGCGCTGAGGAGGTTTTTGGCGAGCGGGTATCGGTGCTAAATTCGACAGGGGTGTCCGGAGATGTACTTGAGCGTGCCCAAGAAACCGACGGGGCGTTTTGACATTCACCATGAACACCTCTCCTGGTACTTTCTCCCGACAGCGGATGCGATTGGCGATTGGATACCGGAGAGGCAGCGTTGATCTCGATCCTGATCTCTGCTGATTCCTCTTGGCTCAAGCTGGGATGTTCACAATGAGTTGAATGCGGTAGGTGGGAATCTGTGGTGGATACGTGAGCTGTGCTTTTAGGATCCTTGGTCGATAGCTGAGGCGCCGATGTCCTTTTCATTTGCCGTGCGTAGTAGAGTCCTGTGATGTTTTCTGCCTTGGCAGTAGCCAAATCCATCATGTCAGAGAAGGGTATTCCGCGCGAGAATCTTGATGTCGAAGGTAGTGGTGGAGAAGGAGTTGTTGGAAGTTCAGAAGTCGATACAGTACTGCAAGGGTGTGGTCTTGAAGATCTGTTGTCAGCATCTATCGAGTCGTTGTGGAGCAAGGGTGAGACGAAGAAGGAGGACCTGGATTTTGTCCTGGAAATAGGAGGGGCGGTGTGTGGGCTCTGGGGCGGAAGAGAGTGGGAGACTCCATGGTGACTTGGCTCGAGTGAAACGGATGCACCCCAATTACCATGCGTCTTCAAAATGTCTGCTTGCGAACACATGTCCGATTGCACAAGTGGGCTCACATCCTCTAGGGTTGTAGCAGTCCTGGGATACACCATGGATTGACATCTTTGCCTGCGTTTCTGTTTGCAGGCTATTGTAAGGGAACGCTCGTTAGCTTTTTGGGTTATCTGCTTCATAGAGAGTAGTGGGCAAATTGAGGTGCCTTGATTACCTGGCTGCTCAGAGCTGTGTGTCTCACATTGCTGGCATTCACTTTGTGTAGTAATCAATTGCGAACGTGGAATGTCCCACGATTCAAGCGCGATACCACTGTCTCGACCATTGGTACTTGCCTCGGAATCAGTGGAGCTCTTGTCATGGTCTCGGTCTGCAGCTACGTCAGGTTTTGATCGGGTTGACCCTCCGGCTGGAAGTTTCGTGGCGATCGGGGCAGGCTTCCGCCTTGATCGCGATGTGGACTGAAGTTGAGCATCTCCGAGAGATGCGCGTCGCGTCAGAGGTTTTTCAGTCGTTCCATTCGCCAACAGCGAGGATGGCGAAGATTTTGGAGTGTGCATTGATTGGGTGGAGATGGCAACTGCGCGTTGGAGCACACTCTCCAACACGAGATATGATTCGGTAGGACTAACCGTTATTGGCGATGAAGGGTGTTCAGGACATGAATAGCTGTCATGGTCGGTGATGTTCTTGTATCCGTGGTGGATTCTGTCATGGCTATCGTTCTGTGTCTCCTTCTGATCTCTGTTATCTTGGGGTCCTGCGAGGTGTTCGCAGCTCTTGCCGGCATGGTGGGCGGCAGATGCCGGGACAGGGCGTTGGTGAAGGGGCGGCTTGGACGATGTCTCGGATGGGTACGCGGTGGAATAGAGCTTCAGCAGTGGTGGGCTTCCCAGGTCATCCAGAGGAGTGACTAGAGTACACTCTGCAGAGGAGGAG
>Ga0247824_10002567_pt1 | contig 10190 bp, 30 predicted proteins | sample 13C_PalmiticAcid_FD_194412 | JGI IMG/M metagenome (GOLD analysis project Ga0247824, IMG submission 194412) | Soil microbial communities from agricultural site in Penn Yan, New York, United States - 13C_PalmiticAcid_Day48 | ecosystem: Environmental > Terrestrial > Soil > Agricultural land... | reverse complement strand
GCGATAACGGTGCCGTCAGCAAACTCGATGGAGCCAACTTGCCCCATGTCGGTCGCACGGCACCACGGGCCCGGCGTGTACTTGGCTTGTTCCATCACTCGTCCTTCATCGCCACACGGGCGTCAATTGGTGCTTGCAAAACGTCATCAGCAACAAGCTGAAGATCACTTTCGGTAGGCCCGTCAGGGTCGTAGCTCATGCCGATGGCTAGAGCTATGGCAGTGAGCCAAATGAAGAGGCGGCTCATGACGCCTCCGCAGCCCAAGCGGCCAGATCGCGCAGCTTCTGTTCGTACATGCCGAGCAGCACATGCCCGACCAGCGAGGGATCACCAGACCGCACGGCAGACAGAAGCGCGTCATCGCAGCACAGGTCGCCCAGCTCCATCGCGTTGAACTCGCGACGATGGCGGGTTAGCGCGTCGTTGTAGTCCTGCCGGAACATCGCATCCGCAGCATCGAAGGTGCGATCAAGGTAGCTCGGGCCAGAGTCGATGCGCTCGATGTTGGGGAAGGCTTGGCGGGCGTTCACGATGCTTCTCCAGCCACAACGAGATTACGGTTGCTGTAGTCGTCCTGCACGTCCTGTGGGTCGCGCCCAGTAGCCTTGCAGATGAGGTCGCGCAGAATGCAGAGACGATGTTGCCCCGCAGGGGTGCTTCGCCCCGGCCATTCGTTGCGAACGTCAGAAAGTACGGCGTACTCGGATTCGATGTGCGCCAGCATCTCGGGTGCCGCAGCGAACATATGAGGGCCGTAGCTTCCGAAGAAGCCACTGAACTCGACGTAGATGTCATCCCAGTTGCCGGGAACCTTCGCGTGATCGCTCTCGATCCGATACTGGCGCTCGTTGCGTTGGGTCACGCTCAACGGGCCGGGCGTGTGCTTATCCATGACCCACCTCCAGAGCAGGCACATTGCCCGCTTGATAAGCAATCAGCAGCGCTCTAAAGCAATGCAGTGAGGCTTCTCCTGGAAGCTCGTTGACAACGAGTACAGGCGCTTCGTCTTGGGAGTCGAAGAGGTACATCACGATTGCTCTCCCGTTGCCTTGGCGATTGCGGCTCGGCAAGCCATGGCAACACGCTCTCCGCCGACAGGACGGCGCGACACCGCGGTTTCGATGAAGACCAGTTCACTGCCGGGGTACGTGGTTGCGTAGTAGCACTTCCCCTGCTTAAACATGGTGCTAGGCCACTGCACCTTCCAGCGCGTAGCGTTGCGCGTCTCGCTGAGTTTGGTGGCGACCGGCCCCGGCGTGTGCTTCGCGCTCACGAAACCACCTCCACCACACGATGCACAACAGCGCCGTACTCGCTGTCCTTGCGGTCACGAGTGTTGCGAGCACGTTGCTTGCTGCTGTAGGTGCCGACGACCTGGCGCGTTCTGGTGTTGACTACTTGGAACATTCACTACTCCTGTTGGTGGCGAGTGAATGAATATTAGTCGGACTACTTGAGTATGTCAACAGTCGGACTGATATTTCGGATAAAATCTATCCACACCTCGCATCGGCGAGGCTCCCCAGGTTGGGGTTGATCTTTGGGAGGGGCGCGAAAGAACCCCGATGGGCCTTGCGGCCCACCGGGTTTAAAGCAGGAGCAGAAGAATCAAGATGATCAGATCGGCCGGAACCGAAGCAGTCACCTTTGCCTTCCCTACCTGTACTGCGATTTGCACTTTCATGGCTGTTCCATGGCTATGTGCAGCCGCAGGGCGCCTTGCGACCGCGATTGTTCGTGGCCGTGCTTTGGTGGGTACTGGTATCAATAGGCTAGTCCGCAATGTGACTGCGGGGCTTCTCTAACCATTGACCACCTGACGGAGCGTTAGCAATCGCTCCGGGGTATATGCAGGGACGGGTTCCTCGGGTCACTCCAAGAATTGTCCGCCCAGCTTTCCTCCCGGTGACAAGTATCCCCGAACCATTGATCAATCCCAACCTGGGGAGAGGGTGAGCGGGCATAAAAAAACCCGCTCGCGGCGGGTTCCTGCCCTGATGGCGCGTACTTCGTCAGTTGCAGCCGTAAGCAGTGCAGGTCCTGAAGAAATTGTTGCCCTGGGAATCGGTGCCTGAATATGTCGTCATGCCAGGCATGGTCTGAATCGTCTGGTTCCAAGTTTGACCGTTGCTGGCGTTGCCAGACTGATAGGTGGTGCCGCCATAGGTCTGGCTAGTCTGATTCCAGTTGCTGCCAGTCGCAGCATTGCTGCCTTGGACCTGAGTGGTGTTCCCGTATTGCTGGACGTTATAGGTGTTCCCGCTGTTATCCATGCAGGTTCGAAAGGCGCCAGTCCCATAGCAAGTCGCATGCGCGGCTCCTGTAAGCAAAAGACACAGAGAAGCGACCGATTTAAGAGCGACCGATTTCATGATGCAGATCCTTTCGCGCATCGCGCGTTGCCGAGGGCTCCCATGTTCATGGGATAGTTATAAAGGCGTACTAGTTAGAAACACTTAGAAACAATGACTACCGAACCCTGTAGAGTCGGAACGCAGTCTTTGAGCCTACGCGGCGCTCGATTTGGGAGAGCTTTGATCGGGCGGGAACTCCCCCGATAAACGCTCCACAATCAACGGAAGCATGTCTTGGTTTGCTTCTGGAGAGTCCAGAAAGCTCTGAATCGCCATGCCTGTGCTCCTCCTGAATTCAGGAGACGACCTGGCGAGTCGAATGAATGCCGCCTTAATTTCCTCGCTTGCCTGAGAGGGCGAAGGATGATCATTTGCAGCATCGCCGGCCCGTGCATTCATGGGTGAGCCCTGCATTGGAACCCCCGCTGAGATGCGCATGATTTCGGCAGCGACCGACTCACTGAAATCGGAAACCTGACAGCCAACCAGCGCGGCGAACTTGGAGGCTGCATCGGGGTTGAGTGGGATCTTCCCATTCAGATACTGGCTGGTCGCGCTCTGCCCGAAGCCCAGTTGCTCTGATGCCCAGTCCTGTTGCCAGTCGCCGCCAGCAGCCCGGCGCTCCGCCTGCCATGCTTTGAATTTGGCTTTCAGTCGTGCGGAGTCTTCGAGTTGCTCCGGAGTAAGGGGTTGCGCCGGCATACGTTGAGCCTATTAGTGAGGCTCATGAAAGCAAAACAGTCGGACTGTTGACATAAACATTAGTCGGACTGATAATGAGGCATGCATAACCTCAAACCCATCCGCGAACACCTTGGCGTGACGCAGCAGGTCCTTGCCGATGGGATCGACTGCACCCAGGGAAACATTGGCCACTACGAACGAGGGCAGGACTTCCCGCCTGATCGCGCGAGGTTGCTGATTGAGTTTGCAAAGCACCGTGGCTTTGACCTCACGTTCGACCACATCTACGGCAGCGCCGAGCTGATCGCCCCCAAGCGCCGCACCCGCTCCGAAGCCAAGGAAGGGGTGTGAGATGAGAGCCGTCACACCGCTCCGATACCAGCGCTGCAAGAGCGTCAGCAGCACAAAGCACGTCAGTCCGTTTGATCTGGCTAACCGCCGATTGATGGAAGCGATGGGGTATCGACCATCACCCGATCCCATGATGCAAGAAACGCCTCCAGCGCTTGCTCCTGCAGTGGGGTGTTTGTCAGGAACACAAGGGCGTGTTGTCTTTGTATTTCCAGTTGCGCCTTCAGCGTGTGCTGGTCGGGGTGTGCTTTGACTAGCGCTCCAAGTACGGCCAGCGTCGCCATCTGCACGCCGATGCTGCTGGCCCGCAATTGCTCCAGATCGTTCATTTTGTCTGCCCCTTGCGGGGTTCGTGTTGAGGAATGCGAACTCTACCCCGCAAGCGGGCGGGCACCCATCAAGGCCTGAGCCATGAACCACTTCATAGCGCTCATCTTCGTGGCTGCAGGTTGCGCCATCACCTCTTCTGCATTGGGCGAGTCCAACGTCATTGTTGGCTTCGGCCTGGTTGTGGCTGCCATTGGCTTCTACGGCTTTGCCACGGAGGACTGAGCGATGAAGAACCCTTGCTTCTACATCGAGTTCGTTGCCGCTCTTCTTGGCGCAATCGTCATTGCTGCTGGACTGCTCGTTGCGCTCAACAAGAAGCCCGGCAAAGGCCGCTAAGGCAGCGTCATGAACAGAAACCCAACCGCCTGAGCGTCGCTCGGCATTCCCACCAACCAACTTCGCATCAACACCATGTACAGCGACCCCGCCCTTATCCGTAAGAACTTCGTGAAGCTCAGTTTGAGCGACCGTGAAGCCGACTTGATCAACGCGTTCTGCGCCTACTCCGGCGAGCAGAAGGCCACGTTCCTGAGGGACTTGATTTTGCGGAAGGCTGAAGAGGTGTTGCATGTCGGTGAGTCTGCCTCTGGTGGCAGCGCAATGCGAGGCTCCAACCAGTCGCTTTCGGCGGCCTGAGTTGGGCCTTTTTACCCACCACGTTTGGACTTTTCAGTAGCTTGAAATGAACTCAAAAGTCCCAGCCATCGCACTGACTGACCGCGAGCTAGCGGCTGTGCAGGCTGTCGCGAACGAACGCGGCGTCTCTGTTGAAGAGGCCTTCGAGCAGCTTGCGCACGAGGCCATTGAGTCACGTTTCCGCAGGCACACAGGCCGCGCTCCGGCGCGCGTCTACCCGATCAAAGGACGGTAATTCATGAATGCCCCAGAGAACTTTTCAGTAGCTGAGAAAGTGACCGACGAAATGGTTCACGGCATGGATGACATGGCAGACCTGCCGCGCGCTCGTGCCAGTGATCCCCTGTCGTCGCACCTCGCAGCTGCAGGCTCGGTCCGATTTGCCGAAACCCACGCCGCACGAATCCTGCACGTCCTCAAGCATGGGTTCTCCGATGGCATGTGCGCCGAAGAGATTGGCGAGTGCTGCGGCCTCACCGTCGTCCAGGTGGATCGCCGCACCGTCGAGCTGCAGCGCAAGGGTCTGATCCGCGTTGTGCAGCGTGATGGTGCCGATCTGCTGGCCCATGGCATGCGTGTGTGGGAAGCGGTCTAAATGGCCCGTTCGCGAAATATCAAGCCCGGGTTTTTCACCAACGACGTGTTGGGTGAGTTGCCGGCGCTTACCCGTCTTCTGTTCGCAGGCATCTGGACGATCTGCGACAGGGAAGGGCGTCTTGAAGATCGACCCAAGAAGATCCGCGCAGAGGTGTTGCCTTACGACCTCTGTGATGCCGACGAAATGCTGCAACAGCTGCACGACAACGGTTTTATCCAGCGGTACACGGTCGGCGGCAAGGCCGTGATTCAGGTTCTCGCATGGGCTGAGCACCAGAACCCCCACATGAAAGAAGCGGCAAGTTCGCTGCCGGCACCAGACAAGCACCAGACAAGCACGGTGCTCGCAGCGGTCGAGGAACAACCTTTACCGGAACGAGCCGGGCTGATTCCCTCTTCCTTGATTCCTGATTCCCTCATCTCTGATTCCAAAGAAGAGAAGATCCCGCGCAAGCGCGAGCCCGCCCTTCAGTGCCCCGACGATGTTGACGAGCAGGTTTGGAAAGACTGGGTGCAGCTTCGCAAAAGCAAGCGCGCCACAGTGAGCCTGACCGCCGTAGACGGCGCGCGCGATGAGGCTGGAAAGGCTGGTATGAGCCTCGAAGCCTTCCTGCGCATCTGGAGCCGCCGTGGGTCGCAAGGGCTGGAGGCCGAATGGCTCAAGCCGCACGAACGCGGATCGCCGCAAGCCACTGGCGAAACCGCCTACCAACGCTCGATGCGCGAACGTGCCGAGCAGATCACCCCACGCATCGCGGCCAAGGCGCCCGGCGCATTCACCAACGTAATCGAGATGGAGGTTCCAGATGTCATTGCCGGCTGCTTGGGTGGACCGCGTGTTTGAAAAACTGACGCTGGTCTATGGCCGAGACTTCATCGGTCGCTGGGAAGGCACGGACCTGAACGCCGTGAAATCGGATTGGGGCCACGAACTCGACGGCTTTGAGAAATTCCCGAAGTCGATTGCCTGGGCGTTGCAGAACCTGCCGCCTGAGAAGGCGCCCACGGTGCTGCAGTTCCGAGCCATTGCGCGCCGTGCCCCAGAAGAGCAGGCGCCCCGCATCGAGCCGTCTGTGGCTGGCAAGGAGCGCATCGCTGCCGAGCTGGCAAAGCTGGGGCCGATCCTTGCCAAGACGGCGCCATCGGGTGACTCGCTCTACTGGGCGCGCCGGCTGATCCAGCGCCATGAATGCGGCGCCTACAAGGCAACGCGCACATCGCTGGCAATGGCTCGTGATGCACTGGGCCTCGACAAGCCGGGAGCGCAAGCATGAGCGAATTCAGCGCCGAATGCCAAGCGGCAAACCGCATCGCCGCGCAACTCCGTGGACTTCCGTCGCCGAAGCGGCAAGCCAACGTCAAGGTAAAGGTCGCTCTAGGGCCAAAGAAAAGGAAGCCCAGAGCGCTGGCGACTGGCGTCCCGGGCAAAGGGGTCTACCTAAAGCTGGTGAAGCAGGCGCTCATGGCTGAGGTGCTGACCTATTGCCGTGAGTTCTTTGCGGAGAACGACCAACTACCGCCGCAAGCCTGTATTGCCGAGCGCTTCAAGGTGACGGAGCAGACCGGCTTCGACTACCTGCACCGGCTGGCGAAGGATGGGCATATCGAGCGCAATGCGGTGGGCAAGTGGCGGTTCGCCAGGCGCCAGGAATGAAGATTTACCAACCGAAGGAGCTGTGATGGCTAAGCAATCTGTGTTGTGGGTGGTGGAGGTGCATAGCGAAGCCGAAGGCTGGGTGCGCCTCAACATTGAGAACAGTCGATTGATGGCGCGAGCCTACGCAAAGTCATATCGCAAGCACTGGGGCGCATGCCGCGTCGTCAAGTACATCCGGGAGAACTGAAATGACCGCCCTAGAAATCGTCCGCATCCCCACTGGTAGCTTCTTCACCGAGTATGAGCGCTCGGGAAAGCTAGTAAAGAAGGAATGGTTCGCAGTGAAGTGGCGGGAGCTTGGTCCTGCTGCTTCGATGGCTGATGCAAAGCAGCGGTATGGCGGATCGCCTGTTTTGGAAGACGCGAAGGAGGCCGTATGAACTGCAAGCCTGGCGATTTGGCTTTCTACGTTGGTGAGGATGTATCGCAACATGGACGGGTTGTGCGGTGCATTGAAATCCACCCCTTTTCTGAAGTCATGGGAGATCCTTGCTGGGTCACCGACCCGTCACTTCCAGTCGAAGGTGGCTTTCTGTCTCTGGCGGTGATCGACTGCGCGCTCCGCCCCATCCGCGACCCCGGCGACGACGCCCAAGACGAGACGCTGCAATGGCTCCCAGTGCCCAGCCAGCACAAGGAGGTCGCATGACCGAGTACGCCATTCGAGCCGTGACCAACGATGCTGAGCGCGCAGCCAAGCTCGGCCAGACCATCCTTGATGCCTGCCCCTACCCATGGTTCACCGAAGAAGGGAAGCTGTGGCGCAAGGTCTACCGTGCAATCGTGGGGGAGGATGCATCGTGAGCAACGTACTCAAACTCCTGCGCCTCTTGTCCGATGGAAAGCCGCGCACCGTGGCAGAGATCGCGACCGAATGCGACTTCACCATGGACGCGGCCCACGACGCCCTTCAGAACATCCGAAAGCGCAAGGCGACGCGCTCGCTCGGCACGCCATACACGCTCACGCCCGAAGGCTTGGCGCTGCTTCAAGAGCGCGAGGCAAAGCGCACCCGCGTGGAGAAGGAGCACAAGAAGCGAGGGCGCCCACGAATCCGCCCGATCCTTGAGCCCATGGTGCCCAAGCAAAAGGCTGAGACGCTGGTAGGCCTTGCAATGGAACGCCAGCCGATGCTGGCTCAGGTATGGGGAGCATCGCCATGAGATACGTCGCCGTGATTCTGTTCGCCTGCTGCCTTGGCGTACTACTCGCCAACACCTTCACCCAAGCAGCTCAGGGGGTGAAGATTGAGAAGGCGTCTTGCAAGGTCGGGAGGGCGCTCTTGTGAATACGCTCACCATCGAACTGCACAACCGCCAGCAGGCATGGGCTGCGATCAAGGCTCAGGCCTTCCCGTTCCTCGCGCAAGTCCTGCAAGGCGGCCATCGCTGGGTCATGACCATTGGCCCGAGGAAGCGCACCAAGGCGCAGAACCGGCGCTACTGGGGCAACGGGGTTCTTGCACAGGTTGCGGCCCAAGCAGCCATCCATGGGCGACTCTACAGCACCGAGACATGGCACGAGCAATTCAAGCGCATGTTCATCGGCGTGGAGCAACTGCCAAACGGCGAGGTCATCGGCAAGAGCAGCACGGCGCTGTCTACGGTCGAGTTCTCGGAGTTCTGTTCCCAGGTCGAGGCCTACGCGGCGAGCGAGTTGGGCGTCACATTTTACGAATTGGAGCCAGCATGAAGTGGACAGCTCTTTGGTTGGCCTTGAACCTTGCCTGTGTGGGTTACAGCCTGACTCTGCCAGTGATGAGCGCAACGGTGCTGATTAACGCCTTTGCGGCGGGTCTATTGACGGTGGTATTGCTCTTGGAATGGCTGGAGCGAGATTGACCCTGTCCCGCCTCCCCACGCGCTGCAAGCACTGCAGGGTGAAATTCACCGCAGAAGAGCGCGGCCTTCGCATCCATCAGGCTTGCATAGAACCATGGATGCTCGCCTTCCAAGAGAAGCAAAAACGCAAGGCAGTTGCGGAACATAAGGCGAGATTAAAGGTCGAACGTGCTGTTGATCGGAGGAAGCGGGAAGAGCAGAAGCCGAGGGCGAAGTGGCTTGCTGAATGCCAGGTGATCGTGAACAAGATTGTGCGATTGCGGGATAGACACCTGCCTTGCTGCTCTTGTGATCGTCAGGCAAGTTGGGATGGCCAATGGCACGCATCGCACTTCAGATCGGTAGGGGCCGCGTCGGCACTGAGATTCAACCTGCTGAACATTCACAAGGGTTGCTCCATCTGCAATCACCACCTCAGCGGGAACATCGCTGGATACACCCCGAGGTTGATCGAGAAGATCGGGCAGGAGCGGGTTGACTGGCTCTACACGCAGAACCAGTTGGCGAACTACAGCATTGATTACCTGGCGCGCTTCAAGGCCGTGATGGGCAAGAAGCTGCGCAGACTGGAAAAGAGGATGGCATGAACAAAGTGGGTGCTGCATTGCCGAACGAATGGACGCCAGGGTGGGAAGTCTTGGCTGAAACACCCTGCGGACAGGACATCAAGGCGATGACGAGGTTTCAGGGTGATCTGTATGTCGCCACTGCAAACCGCATCTATCGGCTGGAAGGGAAAACGCTGCAGCCGATAGAGCTCATCGGCCTTCCTGAAATCGACCCCGATCTTCTGGACACGAGCAAGGAGGCGGGGAAGTGATGCACCACCTATGGAGAACAAAGTCCAAGATCTTCTATGTGTACACGCATGCCCGACCCGATGGCTCGATCTTCTATGTAGGTAAAGGGGTGGGAAATCGAGCCAAAGACTTTTGCCGCAGGAACTCGTACCACCAAAGGATCGTGGCGAAATATGGACGAGAGAACATCATCATCAAGGCCTATGCGACCTTCGATGAGCGGCATGCATACGCTGCGGAGCGCCAACTAATCATGGCGTTGCGGAAAGCGGGAGCCCAATTGGCGAATATCGATGACGGCGGCAATGGACGAATTGGGGTGACCTTCACTGAAGAGCATCGCGAGAAACTGCGGTTGGCCGGCATGGGGCATGCAGTCAGCGAAGAGACGCGGCGAAGGATTTCCGAGGCAGGAAGGGGGAGGACCGCGACAGCCGAGACTCGGGCAAAACTGGCGAGAGTGTCACGGACCATACAGGTGCAGGCAATGGCTTCGGCAAATCGAGGAAAGCCAAAATCCGAAGAGGTGAAGGCCAGAATATCTGCTGCAAACACGGGGAAGGTGCGTACCCCGGAGATGATTCAGAGGCTGAGCGTGGCGCACAAAGGTTTTAAACAGGACCCGGAGGTGGTGGCGCGCCGCGCCCTTGCCATCCGAGCCACATTTGCAGCGCGCCGCGCTGCGGAGGAGCAAGCATGATGCGCGACTTCACGCAAGATCAGGTGCTCGACTCCCACTTGAGCGAATGGCACTCTTGGTCCCGCGCCTACAAAGCCAACCAGCAAACCCCTCGCGACCCCATGTTCCGCGACACCAAGAGCGGGAGAGGGTGGGACAGCACTGACGAGATCATTGAGGACGAGATCCACGGGTCGATGATGGAGGCCATCGACTTCCAGGTGTCTGAGATGCAAGACCCGCATCGGGCGGCCATCTAC
>Ga0247824_10002566_pt1 | contig 10190 bp, 5 predicted proteins | sample 13C_PalmiticAcid_FD_194412 | JGI IMG/M metagenome (GOLD analysis project Ga0247824, IMG submission 194412) | Soil microbial communities from agricultural site in Penn Yan, New York, United States - 13C_PalmiticAcid_Day48 | ecosystem: Environmental > Terrestrial > Soil > Agricultural land... | reverse complement strand
TGTGTACGAGCGCGTGCTGCTGCTGGAGACCACGTCCGAGACGTCGGCCAACGTCAGCTTCGGCGACCTTGATGGCGATGGTCATCTCGACGTAGTGCTCGCCAAGGGACGTCACTGGCCGCTCGTCGATCGCGTGCTCCTGGGTGATGGCCGCGGAGGCATTCGATCCGCGCACGACCTCGGTGCCGCTTCCGATCGCTCCTACTCGGGCCATCTCGCTGACATGAACGGTGATGGTTCGCTGGACGTCGTCATCAGCAACGACACGCCGGACGCGAAGCTGGTGTACCTGAACGACGGGAAGGGACGCTTCCGGGCGGGCTCCTCCTACGGTCGCGCGGAGTGGGAGACGCGCAACGCGAGCGTCGCGGATCTCGACAAGGACGGACTGCCCGACATCGTCGTCGCCAATCGACGCAGCAAGCCGGCGAACTACATCTGCCTGAATCGTGGAGCGGGCCGATTCGATGCCGATTGCACGGCGTTCGCGCGCTATCCGTCGACGACCATCACGCCAGCGGACTTCGATGGCGACGGCCTGATCGACCTCGCCGTTCCGCATCGCGACGGGGGCCAGAGCTACGTGTATATCGCGTCGGCCCGCGCGAGCTTCGATGATTCCCGGCGAGTACCCTTCGGCCCCCCCGATGCCACGATCAGGATGACCGAGACCGGCGACTTCAACCGGGACGGACGTGTCGACATCGTGGCCATCGACGAACGGACGGGCGTCTCGCTCTATTTCGGTCAGAAGGACGGCGGGTTCGCCGCCGCACTGTCTGTCGAAGACCGTTCGATCGTGCCGTACGCGCTTGCCGCCGCCGACCTCAATGGTGACGGCTTCATGGATATGATCGTCGGCCACGTCGAGGCACCATCCACCATCCATTTCAACGATGGTTCCGGCAGGCGCTTTACTGCTTTGCGATTCGGCGATAACAAGGGCACCGTGTATGGGTTCGCGATCGGCGATCTGAATGAGGACGGGCTCCTGGATATCGGCGTCGCCCGATCAGAGGCTCCGAACGTTGTTTACTTCGGGGATCCACCGCGAGCGCGTCGCCTGCCGTGAGCCTTCGGCGCAGCCACCGTCGCTTTGACAGCCCGCTGCTGGCCGGATTGCCGCGGACGTCTGAACTCGAGGACACGAGGAGAGGAGCTTTGGTTTAAAACCAAGGCGCTCGTGATCTCGTGATTCTCCTGTAAATTCGTTCGTGCTGACGGCGAAACACTCCGATGTTCGAGGAGAAGCGAAAGTGAGATGAAAGGACTGCTTCGTACGCTCTCGATTCTGTGCGCGGCGCTTCCGTTCGGGTTCGGTTTGATTCGCGCCGTTCAGACCGGGAACGATCTTCGTTATCTATGGGTCGCGCTCGCGGCCCTGTGCGGCGCCCCCCTTGTCATGCGCGTCGGCAGCATGCCCGGCACCGCACCGAACCGCCCCCTCGCGCGCTCGGTGACAGTGTTCTTTGCATCGAGTTTCCTGGCCGTATTGATCGCGCTGCTCCTCGGGACGAGGCTCGGGCCTGGAATTCTGGTGGTGGCATCCGCCTTCGGCTTCTGTTTCGCTGCCGCGACGCTGCTGTACGTGATGAGCAGATAATCAACTCCCAACTCCCAGTTTCCAATTCCCAAGGAAGCCGCCTGGGAGTTGGAACCTGGGAGTTGGGAGCTGACAAAGTTTTTCTCTATCTGATGGTCTTCTTCGTCGTCGGCGAGACGAGGATCGTCGGATCGAGCCCCTTGCGCAACTGCGGAACGCCCTCGACCATCCACACGGGCGCAGGCGCACCCTTCAGGTAATGGTCGAAGAACTGGCGCATGCGGATCTGGAAATCCTTCTGGTTCTCACGCCGCCCGAGATGGTGCGCTTCGTCGGGGTACGACAGCAGGATGACCTGCTTGCCCAGCCGCCGTGCCGCGGCGTAGAACTCGAGCCCCTGCCCGTAATCCACGGAGCCGTCCGCCGTGCCGTGCAGGATCATGAACGGCGTCGTGATCTTCGTTGCGTTGTGCACCGGTGACTGGCTCTCGTACAGTTCGTGCGCCGACCACGGTGTGACGTTCTCGCCCATGCGGACCTGCCCGACCTCCGTGATTCCCTGCTGGATGTTGCCGCTCGATCGATACAGCGTGCCGTAGAAGCTGGTGAGATCGGTTGGCGGCGCGCCCGTCACGACCGCCGCAAATATGTTCGTCTGCGTGACGATGAACGAGGATTGATAGCCGCCCCAGCTGTGCCCCTGCAGGCCGATGTGCGCCGGATCGGCATAGCCCAGTTCGATCACTTTCTTCACCGCGCTGGTAACGCAATCGACTGCCGACGATCCAGGCCGGCCGATCTCGTAACGGACATCCGGCTGCAGCACCAGATAGCCGTTGCTCGAATACGTCGACATGTGCGGACGGTCGTCGTAGACCGGGAAGGAGAAGTTATGGTGCGTGTCGGACATCAACTCGTAGAAGTACACGAGCATCGGATATTTCTTCCCCGGCTCGTACCCGGCGGGTAACGTGAGCGTTCCCTGCAGCCGCTGGCCTTTCGAGTTCTTGTACTCGATCAGCTTCTTCGTGCCCCAAGCGTACTCCTTGAAGATCTCCGGCTGCGCGTCGGTCACCTGCCTTGGATTGGTGAAACGTTTGTCCGCCACCCAGTAGTTCGGGTACTCGTTGAACGTCTGTTCGGTGAAGATCATGCGGTCGGCGTTCTTTGCCGCTATGGGCGAGCCGATCGCCTTGTCCGCCCAGATGAGCGGGGAGATGCTACCTCCTGGCGAGAGCTCTGCGTAGCCGGACTTCTTCGTCCACTCACCCGCGGTCGAGAGCAACACCGGCTTGCTCAGATCGATCGGTTCCTGCGCGGCGCCGCCGCCGCGGCCGCCTCCACGTCCGCCGCCGGCACGTCCGAGCTGCGTGACTCGATAGCGAACGGACTGTTTCGATCCTTCACCCTTCGTCAGGCAGACGGGCGTTCCTCCCTCGAGCGGCAGCGCCCAGACGTCATAACGATCGTAGAGCAGTGCCGACTTGCCGTCGGCGCTGAAGCCGGCGACACCGTACACGGGCTTCTCGTAGGCGTGATCGTCTTCAGCGTTGACGAAGCTGCGCCCGCCGTCGATGACTGTCTTCGCGCCAGACGCTATCGCGTACGAGTACACGCGTCCCCCCTTCAGATAGAGAAACCACTTTCCGTCGGGAGAGAGTCCCATCGTTCGCGACAACCCGCGTTCGATCGGCGTGCGCTCGCCGTTGGTGAGGTTCACGCGATAGAGGTCGCTCTTGCTGCCGCCCCACGCAATCTGCCCGTTATACGGCTCTTCGATCCGGCCGATCGCCCACTTCAGATCGTCGGTCGGTGTGATCGCGATCAGCTCTTCGTCGACGATCTGTCGTATCGACCCTGAGCCGACTTCCAGAATCGCCGCCTTCGTCGCGCGCCTCGCCTGCGGGAGCTGCACGATCTGCACTGACTGCGGCTCGTCGTCTTTCCAGTGCCACACGTCGACGTTCGCCTCGGGTTCGGTGGCGTCCGGCTTCTCCGCGTCCTGTTCCTTGAGGCCGACGAGCAGGCGCGCGCCATCATCGCTCCAGCGCGGCGCGGTGAACTCGCTCACCACCATGCCCGACGGAAAGGCAGGGACCTTCGACGGATCCAGAGTCGTGGCCTGCATCTGCTGCGTTCCGACATTTCGCCATGCGAGGACGACGTTTTCGCGCTGCGCTTTGCCGCGTGGCTTGTCGCCGCGAAGCACAGCGAGGTTGGTGCCCTCTGAACTCCACGCGAGCTGGTCGTAAAGAGCGGCGGTCGCGTCGAGCGTGCGCTGCTCGCCGGTCGCCAGCGTGATCACGTAGATGCCGTTCCCGAGGTGTTCCTGCCCGCGTACCGTGTACGCCATCTGCTTGCCGGCATCGTCGAAGGCATACGCAGCGACCTTTCCGAGATAGCGCTGCTCGCCGGTGGCGAGCCGTCGCATCAGCAGATCGACGGCGGGCGCATTCGCGTCGGACTGGCTGGCACCGGCAGCCTGCCCGCCCCGGCCGCCGCGCCCTGCTGGCGCACCGCTCGCAGGCGCAGCCGTCGCCGCCTGCGGACGCATGAGCAGCCACTCACCATCGGGTGAGAATGCGAAGTTCGCAACCGATGGGAACGATGTCTTCACTCCCGTCGAGAGCTCGATCACTTCGAACGGCCGCGCCGCTTCGGGCTCGTTGGCGGCCGCGCCCTGCGCACCCTGCCCGCGTCCGCCGCGGTTTCCGCGCCCACGGGCGCGTACCTCAGACGCTGGCGGCGCAATGAAGTAGCCCACCCAGCGGCCGTCATCCGAGAATGCCGGGTTCGCGCCGCGCGGGACCTCGTAGACTTTGTCCCCGTCCAGCGCCTTGACGAAGAGTGTGCCGTCTCCGTCGTTCGGCGTGACGGCGTAGAGCATCCATTTGCCGTCGCCTGAGATCGACGCGCTCGTGATGCGCTTGAATTTCGCGTAATCCTCGAGCGCGATCGGCTTCGGCGCCGCCGACTGCGCGCGGATCACGAGCGGCGCGGTCGCGAGAATCAGAACAGGCAGCAGGAGACGACGAGTACGGCGAGCAGCGATCATGGAGTGCTCCAGGTTGCGCCAAACAGAAGCAAATCGAATTAGGGGTGAGAAAACGGGCGCAGAATATCACGGCGGCAACATCAGGTGAGCGAGCCGGACACTGAACAGGAGGGAGAGATGAGATGGCCGTCACGGTTCATCGTCGGTCTTCTCGTGGTGTGGCTCGGTACTGTTTACACAGTCGGCAGCGCCCGAGGCCCCGTTCCTCAACCGGCGGCCATGCGACCCGTTCTCTACGACCCGGACCCGAATCACCTGTGGAACCGCGTGCACGAGACGTTTCACGCCCGCGTCGCAGCTGACGGCACGCGATATGGGTTCGACACGGTCGATCCACTCCTGTGGACCGAGACGAAGTACCTCCTGAGTGGCGCGTCGCACGCTCGCGCGATCGCGCTGATGGACGAGTTCCTGAAGTCGAACGGTGAGCGCCTGATCTCCGACCCGCTCAAAGGCGCCGTGTTTCAACATGACCTCTGGGCGATCTTCGACTGGCTCGCGGTCACGTCCCAGGGGGATGTCGCGGCTCGACGTGCGCTGATGTCGCGTGTGGCGCGCGTGATCCGCCGCGTGGCGCTCACCCGAAAGCAGATCGAAGCGCTTCCCGATACGTACGCCGGGGCGATCGCATCAGGTGCGTTCGCGGCCGCGGTTCGTGTGTCGGATCAACAGATGATCCTGCCGCCCGACCTCGCAATCGCCGGGGGGCCGTGGATAAGTATCGGCGGTACACAGCCCATCGTGCCGCAGCACGCATCCGAGCTCGGTCGTTCGGCGTTCATCGTGCTGTGGAGTGTTCCGGGCGGATCGAAGGCCACGTTCGAGTATTTGAAGAAGCTCTGGGAACATCCACAACCCTTCGTCCCTGACGACTCCTTCCAGTTTTCGAGGGACGGCGAAGTTCGCGTGAAGATCAATCCCGCACTGCCCGCCGTTCCCGACGGGACGAGGATCGCGCTCGTTCGAAGAATGCTGCTCGTCGACGACCGTGGCGTCATCGTGCCCACGAATGTCATCGAAAGCATTCAGCTGCGCACGTTTCGGCGGGTGCAGGAATTCGCCGAGTGGCAGATGTCGCGCGAACGCCTGTTTGCGGGAAAGTCAGGTGGCTTGCGGCAGCTGGGGGCGGACGAGCGAGGTTTCACCACGTTTTCGGCCAAGGGGATGGATGCCTTCGAGGGCGAGTCGAAGCGGATCGCGGCCGGCGCTCCCGTGCTTCAGGGCTGTGCCATCTGCCATCAGACGGAATTCGGACCGGCGATCGAATCGATCCGCAGCCTGCGGGGAGTCCTCCGGCCGTACACGTTCGCCGACCCACGGCACGAACGATGGACGCGCTGGTTCACGCAGCCGATCGTCGCGGCGGAAGCGAAGGGTCGCACGTACGAATGGGGTGTACTGCAGGGATTGTGGCAGTCACACCCGCGGTGAGCACCGAATGACATAACGCGCGGCGAAGGCTGTACGATCGACAGCGATGGTCTTCGTCGGGTTCGCTGGTATTCGCCGCGCCGCTCAATCTCTCGGTCCTGCCGCGTTTGTCGCCATCGTCGCCGTTGCTTTCGATGTGATGAAGTGGCTGTGGGCGGCACCGCTGTGGGTTGATGAGGAGATGATCGCGCTCAATATCCGCGATCGCGGTTTCGAGGAGCTCCCGGGACGCCTCTGGCTGGGTCAAGGGGCACCATTCGGCTGGCTCGTCGTGCAGCGCATCATCCTCCTGGCGCTCGGTCCTTCCGAGCTGAGTCTGCGCTTCCTTCCCCTGCTCTTCGGAATCGCCACCCTCGCCGCTGCCGCGTGGGTGGGCCGCCGCTGGATGGAACGCTACTCTGCGGTGCTCTTCGTGCTGCTCTGCGCCATGGGGCAGTGGATGTCGCACTTCCGCTTCGAGCTGAAGCATTATTCCGCCGACGCGCTCTTCGCGTTGCTGTTGCCGGCGATGGCGGCGTGGGCGATCGCAGAGCCTGACACTGAGCGGGCCAAAACGCGATGGGTCCGGTGGTGGCTCGTCGCGGCGCTCGTCCAGTGGTTCGGCCTGGCGGCGTTGCTGGTCACGCCCGCGTGCGCGTTGCTGCTTGTCATCGCGATCTTCGTCCGGCACGGATCGCGCGCGGCACTGCACTTCGCCCTCGTCGGAATTATCTGGGCCGCATCCTTTGCGGCTCACTACGTGCTGTCGCTGCAGTACACGAGCAACAACCCGTATCTCAGGTCATATTGGGCCGAGCACGTGGCGCCGAGCGGTCTCGGCGCATTCGACCGAATCGGGTGGGTGGTGGCCCAGCTCGATGCGCTCGCCAGCGATCCCGGAGGAACGACGCGCACTGTGGCGCTCTGGGCGTGCGCCGTGTGCGGTTTCATCTTCACGCGGCATCGTGTGCTGGCGGCGATGTTTGCGTCCGTACCCCTCATGGCATTCCTGCTCGGGGCGATCCGACTCGTCCCCTTGAGCGCCCGTCTCGCGCTGTGGATCGTGCCGGCCTTGTATCTGGGCATCGCGCTCCTGGTCGACAGCTGCCTTCGCCAGGCGCTGCCTGCGTGGCGCATGCGCCAATGGCCGCGGCTCGCCGCCTGCGCGATTGCCGTAGCTGGCGCGGTCTACGTCAGCTCGGACATCGTGGTGCGCGGTGCCGGGAGCCGCTATCTCGCCCACCGTCCCCACAGCAATCGGGGAGTGGACGACCGACGTGCCGTCGCGTGGCTGATGGCCCGGCACCGGCCTGGGGATGTGATCATCAGTACACGGCTCGGGTGGCCGGCCATCTGGTGGTATGCCGACATCCCGATCCGACGGCCGATTCCCGGAGGTCACATGCGCGACGGCAGTGTCATGTTCGATGTTTCGCAAGAACGGGTGCGCGCCGGGTGCCGCCAACGGATCCGGGCCTCATTGGAGAAGTATCAGCGAATCCTCGTGTATGTCGGCTTTCGAGACATGCCGGAGCCCTTTTTCGATCGGCTGCTCACCGAGCTCTCGTTCTTCGGTCCTGTCGTCGAGCAGGGGCAATTTGCCGGCCTGGGTCGCACAGTGGTGATCGAACGATACCCGCCCGGCAAGATGGCAGGGCCGGATCCACCAAGTGACCCAGAGGAGGAAGCACGGCTCACCCAGTGCGTAGAGATCCACACCGCACGTCGCTGGTGAGTCTGCGTCGGGGCGGCCGACGGCATTTTTGCCGATTGTGGTAGGTTCTCGCGCACGGAGGTGGTGCGTGGCGCAGATTGCGAAGGAAGAGGGCAGGGAGGCGGCGTGGAGTTCGACGGCGCCCGCCGGTGAGTTCCGTCCGTACGTTCCCGAACGCGCGAATGTGGCGGAGTTCACCTTCAAGGCAATCCTGTTCGGCGCGATCTTCGGCATCATCTTCGGCGCTGTCACCGTCTACGTCGGTCTGCGCGCCGGCCTCACCGTTTCGGCATCCATTCCCATCGCGGTCCTCAGCATCAGCCTGCTGCGCGCCTTCGGCAAGGCGACGATCCTCGAGAACAACATCGTTCAGACGGCGGGATCGGCGGGCGAATCGGTCGCGGCGGGAGCCATCTTCACGTTGCCAGCGCTCATCTTCATGGGCTTTCCGTTCGAGTACTCGCGCATCTTCATGCTCGCGCTGATTGGCGGGTGGATCGGCGTGCTGTTCATGATCCCGCTGCGCCGGCAGCTGATCGTGCAGGAGCACGGGAACCTGCTCTATCCCGAAGGTACGGCGTGTGCCGACGTTCTCGTCGCCGGTGAGAAAGGCGGATCCTTCGCCAGCCGCGTGTTCTGGGGCCTCGGCCTCGGTGGCGCCTATACGTTCCTCATGGCGACGGTGCAGATGTGGAAGCAGCGTCCGCTCTACGAGCCGGCGTGGCTGCCCGGGGCTTCCTTCCGTGCCGAGATCACGAGCGAGTACCTCGGTGTCGGTTACATCATCGGGCCGCGCATCGCCGGCACGATCTTCGCGGGCGGCGTGTTCTCGTGGCTCGTGCTGATGCCTGCGATCAAGTTCTTCGGCGAAGGGGTCGCCGCGCCGCTCTATCCGAGCACGATCCCCATTCGCGACATGTCTCCCAGTCAGATGTGGGAGAGCTACATCCGTCCCATGGGTGCAGGCGCCGTCGCCATGGCAGGGTTGATCACGCTGATGAAGACGATGCCGACGATCGTCAACGCGCTGCGGAGCGGGGTGAAGGACATCCGTTCCCAGCAGACGGCCAGCGAGGCCGGCGCCGGGCGGCTCGACCGCGACATTCCCATGAAGTGGGTCGTCTTCGGCTCGATCGGGATCGTCGCCGCCATGTGGCTGATGCTCACGTTCAACCCGGTCGCCGGCGCGCGCACCACGGGATTCGAAAACCTCATCGCATCCCTGTTCGTCGTCGTGTTCGGTTTTCTCTTCGTGACCGTGTCGTCGCGCATCTGCGGATTGATCGGCACCTCGGCCAACCCGATCAGCGGCATGACGATCGCGACGCTGATGGCCACCTGCGCGATGTTCCTCGTCATGGGATGGACGGCTCCAGCGTACGCGGCGCTCGCGATCACGATCGGCGGCGTCGTGTGTGTTGCCGCGGCGAACGCGGGCGCCACCTCGCAGGACCTGAAAACCGGCTTTCTCGTCGGTGCGACTCCCTATCGCCAGCAGATCGCGCTGATGATCGGCGTGATGGTGTCGGTGTTCGTCATCGGCGCGACCTTGATGCTGATGAATTTCGGTCTCTCGGAGTTCCGGCCGATGCAGCGTGCGCTCGACATCGAGAAGGTCCGCGCCGAACAAAGCATGCGCGGCGCGGCGGTGAGGATCGAAAAGGACATCGACGATCCGCACCCGCAGACCTACAGGGAGAAGCACTACATCCTCGTGAACGCTCTCGGATCGCGCGAGCTGCCGGATGGGAAGTATCTCTACGATCCCGACACGAAGCAGATCGAGATCCAGTGGATCACCGGGATCGGCAGCGACAAGGCCGCAGCGCCGCAGGGGCGGTTGATGGCGACGGTGATCACCGGGATCCTCAACCAGCGATTGCCCTGGCGCCTCGTCGCGATGGGCGTGTTCCTCGTGATCGCGGTCGAGCTGCTGGGTATCCGGTCGCTGTCGTTCGCCGTCGGATCGTACCTCGGGCTCCACACCACGCTCGCCATCTTCTGCGGCGGGGTCGTCCGCTGGCTTGCCGAGCGCGGCAAGGAGAGCGGCGCTCACGCCGAGAGCGAAGTCAGCCCTGGCTCCCTCTTTGCGAGCGGACTGATCGCCGCCGGCGGCGTGCTCGGCCTCGTCGCCATCATCATCAACGTCCTCGGAGATCCGGAGCTCGGCATCCGCGTCATTCCGCCAGGCGTGTTTGCCCTCGGGCCAAAGATCGCGCCCGGGCTCGCGACGTCGAACATCTTCGCTGTGGTGATGTTTGCGCTGCTCGCGTACTCGCTCTATCACTTCGCGCGGAAGAAGCTGGACTGAAAACGAGTTCCGGCTTCTGGACACGGCTTCCGGCTTCCGGCTTCCGGCTTCCGGATTGTGGATTTCTAATGACGTCACAATCGCTCGGCTCCGACATCCGTGCCGTAGCTCGGGCGACTGCGGCTCTGTTGAATGCGGTGAACGGGTCAGACATCGC
>Ga0247824_10002565_pt1 | contig 10190 bp, 6 predicted proteins | sample 13C_PalmiticAcid_FD_194412 | JGI IMG/M metagenome (GOLD analysis project Ga0247824, IMG submission 194412) | Soil microbial communities from agricultural site in Penn Yan, New York, United States - 13C_PalmiticAcid_Day48 | ecosystem: Environmental > Terrestrial > Soil > Agricultural land... | reverse complement strand
GTGAAGAAGGGGGGGGAAGCGATAGAGGCGTTGCCCTGAAGGCAATGTACGACATGCTAAGACTACCCAAGGTACTCGTGTAGGGAGTGATGAGACGAGAAGATAGAAACAAGCCATCCCATACTGATACCTGGGGAGTTGCAACGGGGAGGATCGAAGCGCGTTACTATGTGCTACACGTAGATTCGCTGACTTGGAGGGCATCACAGCTGTTGCTCCAGGGATCGGACACAGCGTAGCAAACTCAACGAACTCTTGGACCTCCCACACTTGCAGACCGCTCCATCTTGCCTTTGTTGCCTGCAATGACTCTATCAAACAGCTTGCGTCCATCATCCTCCTTCTTCCACTTCCCATGAATATCATAATACATCACCGGTTTTGTCCCATTCAAGCCCATCCATCATTGCAGCAGAAACTGAACGCGTGGGTGGCTACGATGTGCCCTGGCCAATACCCTTGCCGGGCACCCTTGGCGCCTTGAAACCCTGACACCCTGGACAGGACGCCTAGTCTGAACGGTGGATGTCTTTCGTGGGGATGGCACTAGGAAATTAGGCTCTCTCGGCTGTCCCCGAAGTGGAAAAAGTACCCCCTTCCCCGCGATTTCCGAACCAATTGTCATCTCTGGGGGCTTGGCCGTGTGTTCCCCACGGGGTATCCCCACAATCTCTTAGCCGATGGTGTCACGATCTCGGGGGGCTTGGGTGTGTCTCCCCGGCATGGCTCACTCACGATTATCATGCCAGTATGGCTATCCATGGTTTCTGACCTCCGCATAGACAAGGCTGCCTCCGCGGTGAAAGTAGAATAATTAGCTTAGGTCGTAATTGCCTACGGAAGCTCTGTGTCCGGATTTTTTTCCACTTCTCCACGTCTAGCCTGCAGGAGAAGAAAACAAACGTGCGTTGATGAATCTGGGTCTTGGGGGTGGTATGTACTAAACATTAACTTCTTGGGCACACGGAAGTGAGGAGTGGAAAAGGCGACAGCCGGAGAATGTACAAGAGCCTGCGCTTCGCCGCCAATTCAAGGTCTTTCAGCGCTCTCACCCAGCATCTCTCCTTGGTCGCCTCTCTGTTTACAACCCGGATGCATCTCTCTTGTTACGATGGCCCCCTTCTTTGCCTCTGCCCTGCTTTGTGGGCTCTGGCTTTTGCAGGCAGCATGCGCGCAAACCTACGATGAGCTGTACCGGCCCCGCTTTCACTTCACACCGGCCAAGAACTGGATGAACGATCCCAACGGTCTTCTTTACCACAACGGCGTCTACCATCTTTACTACCAGTACAACCCGGGAGGAAACACCTGGGGAGCCATGTCGTGGGGTCATGCTACCAGCGATGATCTGATCCACTGGAAGGAGCAGCCCGTTGCCCTCCTTGCCCGTGGCTACCCAGGTAGCATCACTGAGATGTTTTTCTCTGGCTCTGCTGTCGCCGATACCGGGAACACGAGTGGCTTCGGCGCAAACGGAACCGTTCCGCTTGTGGCAATGTACACCTCCTATGTGAGTCCTATGAACTCCTCACTTGGCATGCTGGCTAGTTCTAATGCATTTTCTGCCTAGTATCCCGGGTCACTCAATCTCCCCAGCGGCAAGTCAGTCAACGGAGGACAGCAAGCCCAATCCATTGCGTACAGCCTCGACGAAGGCACCACCTGGACAACATACGATGCCGCCAACCCCGTCATCCTCAACCCGCCAGCACCATACGCCGATCAGTGGCGTGACTTCCGAGACCCGTTCGTCTTCTGGCACGAGCCAACCCAGAAATGGGTTTCAGTCATCTCGCTGGCCCAGCTACACAAGTTGCTCATTTACACCTCGCCCAACCTGAAGGACTGGACCTTCGCCAGCGAGTTCGGCCCGATGAATGCAGTCGGAGGTGTCTGGGAGTGTCCTGGCATCTTCCCGCTTGCCCTCGACGGAAACGCGGAGCAGACCAAGTGGGTTGTGCAGATTGGACTCAACCCTGGCGGGCCACCTGGAGTTGTTGGCTCTGGAACGCAATACATCGTCGGCGGTTTCAATGGCACGGCGTTTGTTGCCGACTCCAACACTCCGCCTCCAACCTCCACATCCGTGTCGACACCTACGAGTGCCGTTTCCCAGGCATCCAACACTTGTCCTTGTCAGACAGCAGCAGCAGCAGCAGCAACCGGGGATATCACATTCCAAGATTTCGAAGGCACTGCCGACTTTGCGTCTCGCGGCTGGGTTGCTACAGGGGGATTGGTCGGGGCTGCACCGGCCCAGGGGACACTCCCTGGACAGCAAACCGTCTCTGGATATGCCGGCACTCGCCTCGTGAACACTTTCCTGAACGTGGACTCGACCACCGGCACGCTCTCCTCGCCGTCCTTCACCATCACTCGGCCGCTCATCAACTTCCTCATCGGCGGCGGGAATGCCCCGGGCGTGGAATGCATCAACCTTGTGGTCGGCGGCCAGGTTGTCCGCACTGCCACTGGCAGTAACAGCGAACAGCTCGTGCCAGCGAGCTGGGACGTCACAGCTCTGATCGGCCAGAGTGCCATTATCCAGATCGTGGACCTCAGCACGTCTGGCTGGGGACATATCCTCATTGACCAGATTACCTTCACTGGTACTGCTACCCCTCCTCCGCCGCCGAGTACGAACTTGAATGATGTTTTCGATTTCAACTGGACCAGCACTTTTGAGAGTCAGGGATGGACCACCACTGGAGATCTGGTTGGGAAGAGCCCGGCTCAGGGCACACTGGCAGGACAGCAGGCTGTGACGGGGTATCGGGGGAACTTCGTCAACACCTTCTATAACGGCGATGCGACGACTGGAATTCTCGTCTCACCACCCTTCAACATCACTCGATCGCTGGTCAACTTCCTCATTGGTGGTGGGAATGCCCCGGGAGTGGAATGCATCAACCTCAAGGTCGGTGGCCAGGTTGTCCGCACTGCCACGGGCAGCAACAGCGAGCAGCTGGTGCCGCAGAGCTGGGACGTTACAGCCCTGATTGGTCAGACCGCCGTCATCGAAATCGTGGACCTCAGCACGGCTGGCTGGGGACATATCCTGGTGGATGAGATCTCCTTTTCCGACATATCGCTTGCGCCGCGAGGGACCAACTGGATGGACTGGGGCCCTGACTACTACGCTGCGGCAGCGTTCAATGGGCTTCCGTCTGCAGACCGCACCAACATTGCCTGGATGAACAACTGGCAATACGCGAGCAACATTCCTACCTCTCCATGGCGCAGCATGTTGTCGATCCCTCGGAAACTGTCACTCCAGACCATCCACGGGTGGCCAACCCTGATCCAGCAACCTGCCGTCAACTTGACCACTCTGCAGACGGGGACGTATTCCAATGCCCTGGACACTGTGACTCAGGGGACCCAAGTTATTCCGCTCTCTGGGAAGTCCCTCGATATCACCGCTACATTCTCTGACCGGGACTCGGCGTCAGCTCAATTCGGCCTCCTCCTCCGAGCAACCTCTGACCTGACGCAGCAGACGCGGATCGGGTACGACTTCGGCTCAAAGCAGATGTTTGTTGATCGAACCAAGTCCGGAAATATCGGCTTTGACGGGACGTTCTCCAATACGTATTACGCCCCGCTGGTGGCTGGCAGTGATGGCAAGGTCACGCTGCGCATCCTTCTCGATTCCTCTTCGGTTGAAGTCTTCGGCGGCAAGGGCGAGGTCACCTTGTCGGCCCAGATCTTTCCCCAGGACGCAGGCGTGAATGTCTCTCTTTTCTCAACTGGGGGAAGTACGAATGGGGTCACGATTGATGCAAAGATACTGGGGTCGGCTTTCAACACGCCCACGAACAGCACGACTCTCAGCACGACTCTCAGCACGACTCTCAGCACCAGCACTACCCTCACAAGAACCGCAACAAGCACAACCGCCACTGTCCCCCCTTCCGCCACCGTGCCCGTCGACTTCCGCCCTGTTTTCCACTTCGTGCCGGACCAGAACTGGATGAACGAACCCAACGGTCTTATCAAGATCGGCTCCTCGTGGCACCTTTTCTTCCAGCACAATCCCACTGGAAACTTCTGGGGGAACATGAGCTGGGGCCATGCAACCAGCATCGATCTGGTGTCCTGGACGCACAAACCTGTTGCAATCTCCAGTGCAGACGGCATACAAGCGTTCACCGGGACGTCGTATTCCGACCCGCAGAATCTTTCGGGACTGGGATCGTCATCAAACCCACCATATCTCGCGTTCTACACTGGTTACGCCCCCTCGACTGGGGTGCAGGATCAGCGGCTGGCGTACAGTGTTGACCAGGGCGTCACATGGATCAAGTACCCAGGCAGTCCGATCATCTCGACAACCCAGGAAGCGCCCCATGATGTCACCGGCGGTCTGGAAATCCGGGATCCGAAAGTCTTCTACCATGCTCCCTCGAGCAGATGGGTGATGATTCTCGCACAGGGCGGTCAGGATAAAGTCAGCATCTGGACATCTAGCGATGCACTAGCCTGGACCTGGAGCAGCGACTTCACGGCCAGCAACATTCCAAACTTTCCCGGTGGGATCAGAGGGTGGGAGGTGCCGGACTTTTTCCAACTCCCAGTCAGCGGAACAAACCAGACGAAATGGGTCATGGTCGTCACGCCTGCCAACGGGTCCCCTGCTGGCGGCAACGGCGTCTTTGCACTCACGGGCTCTTTCAACGGCTCTGTGTTCACAGCGGATCCCGTCGACCCCAGCACGTTCTGGCTCGACTACGGCCGCGACTGGGACGGGGCCCTCAGCTGGGAAAATGTCCCCGCTGCGGACGGACGCAGGATTGTTGCTGCCGTGATGAACAGCTACGGCACAAGCCCGCCGACAAACACCTGGAAGGGGATGCTCTCATTCCCCCGCACGCTGGAGCTTCAGCAGTTCAACAACAGGCTGCGGTTCCTACAAAAGCCCGTGGATGAGCTCGACACGTACGGGTGGCTCGTGGCAAACATCACGAACCAAACGCTTGCCCCTGGCCAGTCTCTGCTCTCCAACATCCATTCCCGTACCCTCGACATCAAGCTCTCCTTCACCCCTTCTCCTGGCTCCACGCTCTCTCTCGCCGTTCGGAAGGCAGGCTCGGTACAGACCCTCATCAACTATGTGCAGAGCTCTCAACAACTCCAGGTGGATCGCAATGCCAGTGGGAATACCTCATATGATCCTGCCGCTGGTGGTGTTCACACCGCTACTCTGCAGCCTGGTTCGAATGGGCAGGTGCAGTTGCGTGTTGTGGTTGACGTGTGCTCGATCGAGGTCTTTGGCGGGCAAGGGGAGGTGGTTATCTCGGATCTGATCTTCCCTGACGTGACCGCCGATGGTGTGTCTCTGGGGGTGTCTGGGGGAAGTGTAGTTCTGGGGTCGGTGGAAGTGAGGGAAATACTTCTTTGAGCTGGGTTGTGGTGATGTGTCTGCCTGCAGACCGCCTAGCCATTCTGTCATCGCCCGGGGCACTTTCCGACGCGAACCACTTCCTCTTCTGCTTCTTCTGCTGCTTCTGCTTCTTCTGCTTCTTCTGCTTCTTCTGCTTTCTTCTGCTTCTTCTGCTTTTACGTAGATAGCAAATATCGTGTGCCCTATCATTCTCAGTGATCTTGCGTCTCCTATAACGCTTGCTCTAACATGTACTAAACTCGGGATGTGTACCGCTCTCTACACGTCGGTGTAAGTAAACTGTAGTCCTTTGAGATTCGATTAGATTATCCATTACAGGTTGCGTGGTTGACAGCCGACCGTACCGTCGGTCAGTATAGATCAACTAGATGATCGCGTGATTGTAGTACGGTACACCTATATCGTATCATTACTTCAGTACTATGGCGCACTGAGGGTCGGCACTCCTGAACACTTGTAATGAGTGTTGAAGTAGTTAAGTGATGCCGTTGATTTGAGTGGTAGAGCGAGGCTCTGTTGTGGCTAACCATCCAAGTAATGCGGCCTGTAGGTCCGGTTTCCGGCAGGGCTACGTCATAAACCGTCCCAGAGCTTTTAGAGCGGCCTTCACAATATTCGTCAAGTTCGAGTTCCAATCGACATATCTATGTCATCCTTTAGTTTCTAGGCCCACAAACAACTCGACGGAGCCAGTTTGACATGTAATAAGTCTCAGCTTCAAGAACTTCGCACCACCATGTAACTAAGTAGCAGACTCCCCAACGCCATCCTTGAACCCGTAATCGCGAATGCGCTCTGAATATTATCGAATATCTGCCCTCAAAACAGACCAAGAGAGGCCAAAGACTACGCTCGCTGTAACGATCAATACGACAACAATAAATTAAACCGATCTCCAATGCCATCCCTCCTCGAAATACAATCCCCACCCCAGCGCCGATTCCTCATGCGACGCCGCGAGATGTCCGCAAGCCCGTTTGGGCAGCTGGTTGAAGATTACCGTCTGCATTTCAGAAAGACACTGCGGATGTTTGGAGTAATGGGTTAGGTAGTTGTCTCCGAAGACGGGGAGCTGCTTGGGCTTTTCCAGTGTCGCGGGTCGGCAGCGGTATTCGTTAGTGCTTGTAACACGCTGGCGCGTAGGTAGGCAGACGCAGTCCGTGGAATTGCAGGTCTCGCCACTATGGATACAGCAGAGAAGATGAAGTATGTCAATCTCAGACGTTCCTGGGCTGCTAGCTTGGTGTGGGTCATTGTGAAGGGGAAGTGGAATGTCGTCGTTGGCGCTACCACGTCGCATCGAGTCGATCATTCGCTTCATCGGGTTGCATGAGGCTAAGAAGCTGCTTGTGAGATTCCAGCCAGGTATTTTGGTGGCCGGGTTGAGAAACACCACGGTTCGCAGTGTGTAGTTCAACCTCCAAGTCTTTCAACGAGCCTTGTTCTAGTTCGGTGAAATCGTCGTAGAGATTGGCACCACATTTCTATCTTCTAGTTAGTAGAGCAGAACGTCGAGCGCGGAGAAGGATGCTCATACACATTTCCATCTCGCACGACCCTTTCCGAGAAGAATAGGCGGTTCCCAGGAAGGAAGCAGAAGGAAATCCAATAGGTAGTCGACAAAACCGCACGTCTTCCCGTTGCTCCTATTCAGCAGGGCTCATCCCAGATGCGGCAAAAGCTGCAGCATTGTGGGTTCAGAGCCAGCGAAGAAGCATGGGGGAATGGGCATGCAATGAGCAGTGAGAAGGACTGGAGCAAAAAGAGTGACGGCTTGCCAGATAGGACGTGCGGTGAGGGGGGGATCAGGTGCAACGACAGCGGTTGCTGGTGGGGATCTCTACCCCGTGCCCGTGGTAACGGTGCTATTGGCAGAAAGGCGTTTGGTTACACGCATGCTTTGTGCTGTACCAGCCTTGTGATAACCGGGTCACCGGCTGTCTCTTTCTTGATGGCCGCCCAAGGGTGAATCCAAGCCAATGTCAGGGTCGGGGTTAAGGATATGTATGAATTTACCCTTTGCAAGTATTTGAGTAAGTCAAGTCAACACAGATATCCATCGGGTGGTAGCCAAGTCAAGGCCAAGTATGGCCCTGTATTTGCCTTGTTTGGCGTGTTACCTGCAGCCTCGGTTCAGACGATTCAGATCCAGATGCCCAGGCTTTCAGCTCCTAACACTCTATACACATTATGACCCCTGCCTCCGCAAACACTGTCTTCGCCTTCTCATCCACGAAATCCAAGCATCACCCACCCCCAAACCAAGCCCGGCACCCATGTCTGGGGCACGGCTCATTCCCCGTTTCAGATCTTCTCCGTCGAGGAAGGGGCGTGAACGGCGATGTCCTCGTGCTCAGACGTGACATTTTCCCGGTGCTCCCACGTCAAAGACGTGGGCTTCCAGGCTGCCGACTTCCGGGCGTCGCTGACCTCCTCGTACAGCTGGTCGACCTGCTCGAGGGTGAGGCCCTTGGTCTCGTAGATCATGAGGTAGACGAAGAGGATGCAGAGGAAGCAGCAGGCAAACCAGACGAAGAAGATCTTGGACTGCAGGTTGGCGTAGCCCTCGCCGTAGTTGACGAGGTACGGCGTCGAGTAGGCGATGGCCCAGTTGAGCAGCCAGTTGGTCGCGGTCGTGATGCTCAGCGACTTGGCGCGCGTCTTGAGCGGGAAGATCTCGCCAGTCACCACCCACGCAAGTGGGCCCCAGGTCGAGGCGAAGAAGAAGATGTAGATGCACACAAAGGCCACCGCGGCCTTCTGGCCCGCGATATTCTTCACGAAGATCTCCCCGTTGTCGTATTGGCCGGTGGATAGTGTGCCGCAGAGGGCCACGATCAGCTGCGACACGGCCATGCCGACGGCGCCCCAGAGAAGGAGGGGCCGCCGGCCCCATTTGTCGACAGCGTACATGCCGGGAATGGTAGAGGCGACGTTGATGGAGGAGGTGATCATGGCGATGGCGAAGCCGCTGGAGACGCCGGAGTTCTGGAAATACTTGGTACCGTAGTAAAAGATGAAGTTGATGCCTGCGGAGAGAGAGTTCAGTTTCTGTCTGGAATTCGGACCGGAAGACAACAGGTCGAGAAGGCTCGAAACTTACCTGTGAGCTGCTGGAGCGCCTGCAATCCCATGCCGGTAAGCTGTCTCTTGAGGATGGGGGCCCTCAGGCAATCCAAATAGGAGCCTTGGCCCTTGGTCATCTCAAACTCATGGACCGCTCGGAATTCAGCCAACTCGGCCACGACGGCTTCATGGTCGGCGGGCAGGCGTCGAAGACGGCTGAGGGCAAGTGCAGCCTTTTCCCCGTTGTCCCTCTTGACCAAATACCGAGGCGTTTCGGGGAGAAACAGCAGGCCAGAGAAGAGGATGAGGGACCATGCCAGCTGGATAGCGACGGGGATACGGTAGCAGCCTGTGTCGTTTCGGTTCGCAGTGGCGTTGTTCACAATGGCGGCGAGGAGCAGGCCGATGGTGATGGCCCACTGATACGCACCGACGATGAAGCCGCGGATCCATTTGGGAGCCGTCTCGGATTGGTACAGCGGGACTGCGGCAAGGGCTGTCAGCCGACGATCTTGGTGGCCAACATGACTGGATAACGCATGACATTGACTTACCCATGGCGGACAACAGGCCGACGCCGAGACCGGCAAAGAAGCGGCCTGCCAGGAACATGGGAATGGCTGTGGCGGCGGTGTGCAGCACAACACCCAAGTTGAAGACCCAGGTGGAGATCATCAAGCCGGGGCGGCGGCCAACGGAGTCTGCCAAAAACGGAGAGGCGAGGGCGCCAAAGAAGGTGCCGGCGGAGAGAATGGACACGATGGCGGACTCCTGAGAGGCGGTGATGTTGGGATTCCCGTCGGCGTCGATGTAGCCCGTGCTAAAGAGACGTTGCCAGTAGGGCATAGCCAAGATTCCACTGATGGTACCAGTGTCGTATCTACACAAGGCGGACGGTCAGCTCGGCTGGGCTGGATGAGACGGATCAATGACGGCGGATTACGGAACGCACCCAAAGAGAACACCGCCGAATGCAACAAACATGCCAACCACGAAAGCAGGCCATGCTTTGCCTGCCACGTCGTCGGGCCGCGCCAGGGAGACGCTCTTGAGGAAGCCCATGGTGTTGGGAGGGGCGTCGGCGTTGGCAGAACGCACGTAGAAACGGAAAACAAGGCGGAGAGGGAAACAAGGAGACTCGAGTCGTTGCAGGTGTTCCTGGACAGCTTGATGATTTGTGTGGGCTACAGAGACAGCGCCTTGGCCCTTTTATGAGTTTGATCCCGATGAGTCCATGACGGTTATCACCATCATCTCCATGGCGATGCAAGTTTGTCTGCACTGGTGAGGCAGATTGGCGATCCACTCGGCGTCGCCGAAAGGCTGGCCGCGGTTCCAGAAGCATTCCCTTGTCGCACTGCGTGCAGCGTCGACGCCGTGGTGAGATCCAAGACAAGACCATGCATCGTGCATCGCCGGCGGTTAGAACCCTAACTTTCGAAGTGAATGTGATCCCTCCAATGTTTCCTCCACAGACCTTGCGTTCCCCCCCCGCTGCCGACCCCACTCTATCAGGGATTATTTTCCACTTCGGAGTATTCCCTAGGTCAGCTTGCACGCGGATTGTGACGTCGCGGAGATAGGAGTCGAGGCCGACGCTAGACTCGGCCGTACCACGGGGGTTATACCCGAAATGGTAAGGAAACTAGCGGTCTTGTGCAGCCTATCAAAGGATCAAGTAGAAAAATGTGGCTCGAGGCGTGAGGGGTGAGGTGCGGGG
>Ga0247824_10002564_pt1 | contig 10190 bp, 11 predicted proteins | sample 13C_PalmiticAcid_FD_194412 | JGI IMG/M metagenome (GOLD analysis project Ga0247824, IMG submission 194412) | Soil microbial communities from agricultural site in Penn Yan, New York, United States - 13C_PalmiticAcid_Day48 | ecosystem: Environmental > Terrestrial > Soil > Agricultural land... | reverse complement strand
GTGCCGGTGTGTAAGCACTTGTTGGCGTGCTTGCTGGCTGAGAGGTGGGAGGCTGCGTTGGGGGGATATGTGATTGAGCGGAGGGTGGGGAGGGAGGAGATGGCGGGTATTGCAGCGGAGGTGTGAGGAGCTGTGGCAAGCTGAAGGGGAGCAGTGCTGGCTGGAGAACCGGCAGCATCTACAGGTTGAGACAACATGGTCCATGATGGCCAAAGGAAAGTAGAAGACCGCTTCACTCGCCCCAAACCGTGTCATTTCCGTAATATTAACACGCCCGAGCCTTCTCGAGCAATCTACGAGACCTCGTACAGTCATGCCCATGCCATCCGGTGTCCGCCGTGCCCGGCTTATTTCTTCTTCTCCTTGGACCCCTCCTTTTCCTTATCCGCCCCGCCTTCCTTGGCATCGCCATTGGCGGCCGGGCTGCCCTCCTTCTTCTCGCCCTCCTTGGCCCCGTTCTCGCCCTCCTTCTTGGCCGCCTCCTTCTCCTCCTGCTGCTGCCTGTTCTGGATCTTGTTCTCGATCAGGTCGTGGAACGCCGTGATAGCCCGGATGAGACTGCTCAGGTAGATAGCCATGAGCTGGTCGTTGGTCTTTACGCTCATGGCGTAGTTGAGCTCGGTGTCGCCCTTGCTCCCGTTCGCCGCAGCGCCCGGCTTGGGCGTGGAGAGATTCGGCAGCAGGTTGAACACATCTTGGAGATTGCCGAGGATGGCGTGATTGACCGGGAGCTGCCCGTCGAGGACCTTCTGCAGGTATGCTTGGATGTCACGGAGACGGAGGTGGAGGCCCTGGAGGGATTGCAGCTGGTTGGTAACGCGAGTGGAGAGGGTGCCGACCGCGACGTCTCGGATATCGCGCAGGAGGTGCTCGACACCGATCTCTTCGGCCTCCTCGGCCTCAATAATCGATGGTGTGTGGACAAAGGTCTTGGATGTGGTGGTTCCGTCCTGTTCAGAGGCTTGTTAGCGGGGTCGCGAGGGGCGGGGACGCCCAGGCCACATACATCCTTGATCTCCTCCACAGCAAAGTACGCATCCGTGGGAACGCCGGCCTCCTTCGGTTGGACATCGATAATGACCAGCAGCGGGTTGGGAGTGTAGCGCTTGAACAGTTCGTTGACCTCGAGATCCGACGCCCGCAGCTTCGGGCCCGAGTGGTACCACCCTATTAGCTTCTCGCGCGCATTGACCTTCTTGAACATGTCGTTCATCGCCTCGACGTAGTTGTGGTCCAGGAACCAGACCGACGGGTCCTTGTCGTCTTCCTCGAAGGGCACTGTGCGATGAGGTGAGCAGGCAATCAGGGAGCACCGAGGAGGGGCAATGCTGCGCACCTGCGAAGCTGTTGGATACGCGCGCGTTCTTGCCATCGTTCTGTCCTAATAGCACACCCACGACCCGCTTGGTCTTGCTCTTGTAGGCTTCTGTGCGGTTGTAGTGGTCGACGACCGAGAGCAGCACCAACGGCGCAACCGAGACGTTGCGCGTCACCAGCGACAGCGTCTCTGCGGTTGTGGCTGGCATGGTGGAGACTGAGAGTGGTGTGCTAAGTGTCGGTGAGGGTATCGGAATGCGAGGTCGTGGTTCGTGGAGTAAAAAGTGCGGGTTGGGGGAAGGTGTGTTTCGTCGTTTGTGTTGCTTGCTCTCAGGTCGTCGTCACGCAGCTCGTTGCCTCACGCAGTTTCAAGGTCAGTACCCAATCAGGCTAGCTTGATCTTCAGTTGTCAGGGCGTTGGGCCACAAGGCTGGAGGACGCTTGGGCCACCACACCTGGGAGCTCCAGCGGCGGGGACCTGCTGAATGCAGCAGGTTACCTAAGCCAGGTCGGACGGACCTGCCTGTTCGGCCAGGATGCTTGGGCCAGCAGGTCAGCTCCGAGTGGGCAGATCAGCAACCCTCTAAAACGAGGGGCCGCTCCTTCATTAATCCAGGGCGGGAAGCCATCCTCTTGCCACCTCGACAACGAACTGAACATCGAAAACCGCGTCATCGTTTCTCAATCAACTCAGAACACCAACGCCGTCTTCGCGACACTCAAACCCCAAAAGTCGTCACAGCAAGCCTCCGCCAAGCCGCAATTATGAGACTGTTCTCGTTCCTTATCGCTGCCCTGACGCTCCTCTCTGGCGTCATCGCCGTCGACATCCAGAAGTCGGTCATCGTCACGTATCCGCCCGAGACCCCCGACTCGGTTGTGAACCAGGCCAAAAAAGCCATCATCGATGCTGGTGGAATGATTACCCACGAGTACACTCTGATCAAGTAGGTTCCCGCCGATGCCTCATGCGCCCGTCCATTCTTTGGGCTCCAGATGCTGACAACAGCAGGGGATTCGCGGCCAGGGTTGGCGAGCAAGTCCTCGGCTCGGTTTCGGCATGGGGAAAGGATTACCAAGTACTTGTTGAGGAGGACCAGGAGGTACACCAGATGGGCGGTGGAGTCAGCATTTGAAGTTGGAAAGGGAGAGTTGGAAGGGAGGACTCTTGGACACGACGACGAGGACATCGACATGATGACGAGCTATGAGGTACCCTGCTGGCGGCGGATGGTTTAAGCCGGATCAGTGCACCCACCTGTTGCGAGGATGGTTGGTTTTCTCTTGGAGTTCTGGGTTGGTTAACACGGGCAGCGTGCTGGAACTTGCAGCCAGGGATTGTTGGATTCGGTGTGGTTGTTGGTTGTCAAGCGCACAACACTTTTCTGATCTATTCCTGAAACACGACTTCATACAGTTTCTGAGATTACCACACATTTTTGGGAATGGCGGCTTGGAAGCCGAAACCAAGAGCAGTTCAATTGAGTGGACTCAAGCTACCTTCCAATCCAGGCACAAGACAAAGGCCGAGAACAGGCCTTGAAGTGTGGAACAACCAGAGCACAAGGTTAACGACTAGGACTGCCCTTCGTCACGCCAAACCAGTGAAGAGACTGCCGGAACAAAGGGACGGGCCTGAGATGTCTTTGTCTGGTAATGTACTGCAGGAGCGTTGGAAGCGGCTCTGGTTAATGCATGACGCTGCCCAAGCGTCTCTAATCTGTGCACCCAAGCACATCTCCCGGGTCCCCACAGCCAATCGGCAGCTGGGGGTGAAAGGCGCCCTGCAGGGATCGCCCGGCGCCGGGTGCCTCAAATGCGCCATAGTCACTGAAAACCGCGGGCGACCTGAACAATGCAAGAACCGACACAGCCAACAATCATGAAACGCGGGAGTCCTGACTGAGGCAAGACTCCCAGCGCAGCTACTGTGTTCAACACAAGTTTTCTATGTTCTCGGAACAATGTGCAACGGGTCTTCGTCCATAAAAAGCGCCCTGCAACTGCCTTCGACATCCTCTTGAGCGTCTTCGGTTCCTTCTTCCTGCACCTTCGCAAGTTGCTGGACAACTACCTGGCTCCTTGCAGCAGTCCTCCACCACGCCTCTCCCAACCATGGCGCAATACGCCCCCCTAACCCAGCTCGCCCTCCTGAAATGGGCCAACACCTTCGAGACCCGGCGCAAGGCCGACACGCTGCAGGACCTCCGCGACGGCATCATCCTCGGCCAGATCCTCGAGCAGATGTTGACGCCCGAGTTCCACTGCTCCAGCCTCGTTCTGAATCCGCAGTCCGACCATGACAACCGCCAGAACCTCGAGGTCGTCTACCGCGGCCTCGCCAGGTTTCTCCGCACCGACAACCCCCTCCTCGCGCCCTCGCCCTCCGAGTTCCGTGCCATCGCCGAGAACCCCACCGATAATGCTCTGTGCGAGTTCCTCTCGGCCTTCCTGACGGCGGCGTGCATGGGCTCTCTCTCGCGGACCTACGTTCCCAACATCATGAAGCTCGATGGCCAAACCCAGGCCGAAATCGCCAAGATCATCAACCAGAAGACGGAGCTGAGGCAGCACAGAGAGAAGAACGCAGAGGAGGAGCCGCAGGGGGAGGATCCCAACGTCGATATCGACATCCACGCGTTTAGGGACCCGGAACTGATGGCCGAAGAGCTGGAGCAGATGAAGGGTAAGGTTGACATTCTCAAGAAGCAGAATGCCGATCTGCAATCCCGCCTCGACAAGCTTCTCGACACGCGGGAAGCTATGCTGCACGATCTGAGGCTGGCCCAGGATGAGCTCACGACCCTCAAAAGAGCTAGGGGCTCTGACGCATCATCCGCCATCCGAGACCTGCGAAACGAGATCCGGGACAAGATGGCCGAGATCGACCGGCTCGAGGACCTGCTGGAAAAGGAGACCATGCGGTCGACGAGATTCGAGAAGGAGAACGACACTCTGCGCGGCAAGGCTGAGAGGCTAAAGGACCTTGAGGACAAAGTCACTGTGCTCGAGCACGAGACGAAGCAGCAGCAGCAGCTGATCAAGGGGCTGGAGAACTACAAGAAAAAGGCCCAAGACTTGACAGTCATTCAACAACGAAACAGGGCGTTGGACGAGCAGATCTTGCAGCTCGAGCAGGACCTTCGGGGTCTGGACGAGGTGAAGGCGCAGAACAGGCGGCTGCAGAAGGAGATCGACGAGAAGGTTCGCGTCTTGACCAACAACGAGCAGGAGATCATCTACACACTCCAATCCAAGAACGTCTTGCAAGACAGCAACGAGGAGCTCAAGAGGAGGGTCGAGTATCTCGAGTCAAAACGCCAGCTCGATGAGAGCACTATCCGAGACCTCGAGGAACAGCTCCAACTGGGCGACGTCCCGCTGCCAGGCACCGACAGTCCGGGCGCGAGCGGTGCCAAGTTTAACCTCGAACAGGAGCTGGAGACGACCGCTGATCCCGCAGTCGCCCTGCGCCTCGAACTCCAGCGTCTGAAGGCTGAAAACAGCCTCTTGCGCAACAACATGACCGTGGCATCCGAGAACGAGAGACTGCGCAGCGAGCTCGACAGCGCCGGCCAAAAGGTCGAGTACTACCGCCTCAAGTGCACCGAAGCCATGGAGAAGCAGGCCGTGGCGCAGGAGCAGATCACCGCGTTGGTCAACCACGCCACGAGTGAACAGTTAGTCGCCGGCATCCAGGCCGCCCTCGCCGTGAGCTCCGATCTGAGTGTACTAATCCCCGGCTACTTTAGGGACGAGGCCTTCATCAACATGCGCCGGGACCTCGTCAGCGCCACGCACGACCTCGAGCAGCTCCGCAAGCGCGCACAAGAGCTCGAGCGCGACGCCGCCGACCGCGAGCGCGAGCTGCTCCGCCTCAAGACAGACTGTATGTTGCGCGACTACGCCGACCAGGTTGACCTCCAGATGGACCTTGCTGACATGGGCATCTCAACCGCAGTGGACGCCATCGGGCAGGAACAGACCACCGCGCTGGCCGCGCTCAAGTCGTCGGACGAGCTCATCTCGGAGTCGCTGCGCACCGAGCTCGAGGCCACGCGCAAGCAGCTCGCGCAAAAGGTGTTTGAGCTGGACGAGATGAAGGAGCAGCTCATGGGCGCCCTGGTGTCCAAGGATAAGGTCCAGAGGCGGCTGGATGACACCCTCGCTTCGGCCGCTGGGCAGCAGCTGGAATCACCTCCGCAGGAGGAGGCCACGCAGCCCAAGGGCAAGAAGGAGGACGCCGAGAAGATCGAGAAGCTCAAGGCTGCGCTGAGGCAGAAGATGGAGGTGAGTCATGACCCGAACCCGAGGATTGATTCGCCTTATTTGGTGTCGTTTTTGGGAGATGGATTGAAGAAGGTGGTCTCTCCCGAGACTCGAAAGTCTGAGCAGCGGAGGTCGGTGAAGGGGAAGAAGTGGTTTGCTCGACTACTGGGCAAATCATCCTAGCTTCCTTCCCTTTCCTCTTCCCATCGGGTTCATGTCGACCAGTCTTTTTGTTTGGCACGGTGTTTTGCTTGGTTGCTGACGTTTGGGATTTCCTTGCAGCAACTGGAGAAGTCGGAGCAGGAGAAATATGATCTCCAACGACGGCTCAAGGCTGCCGAGAGCGGCGGCGCATATGCGGCACATAAGGTACGTTTCCTTTCCCTCAATAACAATTGTTTATCTTCCAGAACGTCTGTCAATCTATCGTGTGATCTGCTTCGTGACATGAACCTTATCCCCTCCTTCCCTGAACCACAACCACCCCTTCTCTTACCCCTGACCTCACCTCCGTTTTCAGTCACCCCCCGAATATCAAACTGACTTTGATCCCCGCGCAGGCTGCCACCGACCAAATCATCAAGAACCTGCAGCGCGAAAACGCCATGATCACCACTGCCTGGTACGACCTCACCAGCCGTCTGCAGAGCAACCACGTCGTGCTGCAGCGGCGGCACGACGCGCCCCGGAGCTGGCTGAACAAGCAGCGGCAGATGGTGAATGGTGAGTCTTCCTGCCTCTTCTTTTACCCCCGTCCCTCAATCCTCTTCACCCAACTTCTGTCCACCGGCTCTATGCCTGATGCTTGGTTCTGTCTGCGTGTGCGTGTGCGTGAGTGCTGACGGTCATTTTCAGCTACGCCGAGGAGGTAGTGGCTCCAGGAGTGTTAGCGGCTTCTTCATCTGCGCAGGTCCCTCTTCGTCCTCTACTGCTACTACTCGTATTTTTGCTATCACTACCTCCACTGCCAACGCCACCACCACCACTACCGCCGCCGCCGGCACATGTCTTTCTTCGCTCCCTCTCCATACTCTCTGTCTTCCTCCTCGGGAGGAGAGGGACGGCGTCCGGCGGGTGTGGACGCAGGTGCAGGCGCGGCCTCTGGCGGCCTCCTCTGGTCGGTCGTGAGCATGGCGTGGGCAACGTGGGTGTTTGTGTGGGAGACGCGGTCGTGCTTGTTCCGGGGGTGTTGGAGCCGCATGGTGATATTGGAGTAGCAGTTTTCTTTCGTTTTCCCCTTCAAGTATCTTTCTCGGCCGGGGGTGTGATGGTTGGCTGCATGGGTTGGTTTTGCATATGGAATACCCTTTTCACACTCATACAAGAGGAGGAGATGGATTTGGTGGTGGTGGTGGTGGCGAGTGCTGTTCCTCACGGCCGTGGTAGATTCAGATTACTTATATACCCCTTGAATAGACATTGGTTTAATTCTGAGCTGTGAATAGAGAAGCTGAAGTTGGCGACAGAGTTCCCGCTCCTGGCCGTGTGTATCCGGTCTACTTTCGGTTTGGCCCTTGTGAGCAGGGACGTCTGCTTGCTCAAGGCTGTTTGTGATACTATTCAAGTGTGAGAAAGCGGAAGGAGGTGTGGCGGAGGTTGATATCCGCGTGTTCGATTCATGTGATACGAGGCCGACTCGGGGAAGTATGCCTACGCCCAGAAAGCGTCGCCTTCGGTTTGCTCTGTGCGTGTAGTGCATGCTTCAATGTCACATCGTAGATGTGCAAACTCCTTCTCACATGGGCAGAATTAGATCATCTTTAAGAGCGTAATAGGTCAAGGCATTTCTACAGTGTTGTAAGTACAGGCTTCTATCACACGAACCTCGCCATCTCGGCGGATCCCGTCCGAGATTCGCCACGGTTGGCACTGGGTATCAGCCGATTTTCCGGTAACTCCTCCCCATGAAAACCCGCAGGAAGCCCGTCAATCGGATGGTGTTGGGCGACAGAGACGAAAATTGTTGGGACATCTGGAATGACTCCCCTCCTCCGGCTTCAAGAAGCGCACGTCAAGGACCTCTTCACAACAACAAGTCCTACAACCGACTCCTCCATCAACCGCGGCCGAACCAGAGCAGCATGTCGAGTTCCTACCGCTCCAGATTCCTGCCGCTCATTCTTGTCTCGGCCCCACTCCCGTCCCCAGCCCCGTCCACGCCCGCGCCGCCCATCTACGCGCTGGGCGCGAGCTTGCCGAGGAGACCGCTGCCGGCGGCGCCGGCCTTGGCCTTGTCGCCGTCAAAGATGGCGAGCAGGCTCTTCCAGACCTGGCCGGGCTGCTGGGAGGCGTCGATGGCCTTCCAGATGCCCGTCTTCCTGTAGTAGTCGACGACCGGGGTGGTCTGCTTGTGGTAGGTGGCCAGGCGCTTCTTGAGGGCCTCGGCGTTGTCGTCGCTGCGCTGGATCAGCGGCTCGCCGGTGATGTCGTCGGTCATGGACACCTTGGGCGGGTTGAAGGTGGTGTGGTAGCTGCGCCCGCTGGCGGGGTGCACCAGGCGGCCGGTGATGCGCGAGACGAGGAGCGCGTCGTCGATCTGCAGCTCGACGGCGTGCTGCAGCGACTGGTTGCGCTCGCGCAGCATCTTGTCGAGGCCCTCGGCCTGGGGGACGGTGCGGGGGAAGCCGTCGAGAATGAAGCTGATGGGGGGGGACAAGTATTAGCGCACATGCCGGAGCCTGCCAGCGGAGCCCGTGGCAACATACCCGCCCTTGCACTCCTTGTTGTTGTCCAGCTCCTCCTTGATCATGCCAATGACGATGTCATCGCTGACAAGGCCGCCCGCGTCCATGATCTTCTTGGCTTCCCGGCCGAGCGTCGTCTTCTTGGCGACCTGGGACCGGAGCATGTCGCCGGTAGCCTGGTGGTCGCAAAAGAGCGGGGGTCAGTGGCTGGAGTTCAGAACTCAGGCGCGGGCCAATTGGCTTACCAGGTGGCAGCAGTTGAACTTCTCCTTGATCTTGGGCGCTTGTGTCCCCTTGCCTGTGCCGTGTGAGCGCACCTGTCCGCGTGCCCGGGGTGACCGCCTTGTCGGTGGTTGACAGCATCACATACCAGCACCGGGGGGGCCGATGAGGATCATGCGAACCTCCTCCGCCGTCTTCTTCTGGCCGCCGCCTATTTGCCTGCCCTCCAGGGCTTGCACCCGGCCCTCGATGTTGTTGATGATGCCCTGCAGGCGCTTGACTTCGTCGTCGAGGTAGCCCATCTTGTCCGGTATCGGCTGGGAGTGTCTAGTGTGGGAAAAGGAAATGGGGCGAAAGGTGAGTTCGCGGGACACGGAGGAGGAGAGAGCGGGGAGGGTGAGGCACAATTGATCACAGGTTGGGGGGCTGGGAAGCGGAGGTTGTGTCGGAGGATCGAGAGGTTCCCGAAATTTTGAGGGTTTGGATGCTGGCTGCCACGGGCAGGCGTTTTTTTTGGCCGAAGCGCAATGAGACGCGGGTTGCCACCAGGGGATGCGGCTGCAGGGAACCGGTTGCGACAGCCGCTAGCCTGGCCGTCCAGGGTTCTGTTTGTGTTTCTTGGCCGCTGCCGAGCCCGGAATTCGAGGATGTGCTCCTGCCTCACCGACGGCCAACCTTAAAATCCTTATTAATTACCGATCAACTTGCTGGGATTCTCTCCCGGTCGACATTCAAGATTACAAGCAATAACATTTTGGGATTTCTACACAGCACTGGCTAGAGTCTCTGCTCCTGCGCGCTTCAAAGAGTCCCTCGCATCCATTGCCTTGCGATGAACACACTGTGCAGATCCCCGAGCCTGGAGATCCACCCGCCTCACGTTGCACCTCCCGTCCACCGAGGTCCCTTCGGATGAGCTTATGCTGCGAATCAGGGCACAGCGCCTGTGCGAGCCGAGCGGGAAACCGGATGAATGGCCCTGTTGGGCGGGGCGTCCGAGGAACTCCACAGCATGTGGTTGCGGGGGCCAACTCAACATTTTGCGGCATGTTGCGCTGCAACTTTCAAGATGCAGTCCAGCGGTTGCCACGCCTGGGTTCCATTTGTGCGTGACCTGACTGAGGATACCGCGGATGGCGGAGGTTTGCGAGTAAGTTGAATCGACATTTGCCGATACAGGCTGGAGGGCAGCAATGCCCAAAGCGCTGTTCTTCAACCATCTCCGCGTCTTTGATGCCAAGACTCTCTTGGCCGATTGGGGCGATTCGATCGGCATGCTTAAACGGCCCCTTCCGGTTTGACATCATTGAGGCCATTCGGATGTATAAACGCGCGACTTTGCCTCCTCGCGCCCCGGAAACGCCGTTTCGATTCCAACGCCGTAGCAATGCGTGTCTAATCCGTAAAACCCGTCGTGATGCCTTTCCCTGTGGTCCCAAAATGATGCTCTCGAAGCCCGAGATCAAGCCTTTGCACTCCCAGAGACACTCTCGGTGTCGTCTCCCCAAAGCTCCTTGCTCTCCTGCTCGACTGCCCGCATAGCGATAGCCACCTCCTCCAGCTTCGCAACCACATCCAGCACCCCCTGATTCACCCTGTGAAAGTACCGATCGTTCGCCTCCCTCCTCTTCCTTGCCAGCAGGATATCCACCTCGGTCTCCTCCTCCTTCTGGCCCCCCATCCTCTCCTGCCCACCAC
>Ga0247824_10002562_pt1 | contig 10194 bp, 8 predicted proteins | sample 13C_PalmiticAcid_FD_194412 | JGI IMG/M metagenome (GOLD analysis project Ga0247824, IMG submission 194412) | Soil microbial communities from agricultural site in Penn Yan, New York, United States - 13C_PalmiticAcid_Day48 | ecosystem: Environmental > Terrestrial > Soil > Agricultural land... | reverse complement strand
GGTTGAATTCGCCGGTGGAGAAGTCGTAATTGATCGAGCGCAGGAACCCTCGCGCCAGCACGTCCTGCACGCCCGAGATCGTGATGAAGCCCGACGTAATCTGTATCGGGTCCGCCGAAGCCTCCGGCGCCAGCGCGAACACTGCCGTCAGTGTGAGCGCACCAAGCCTCAATAGCATCCGCGACATACCCCTTCCCGCCGATGACATACCTTGATGGGCCGGTCAAGCAATGGGTATGCCGTGCTGGCAACACGGTTGCTTGAGGTCGCTCGATGAGATGGCCCACATGCACTCGTTCATCAAAGAGGCGGATCCTGCGAAGTACGAGCAGCTGCGAAAGGAACTCGCGTCAGCACTGGTCGTATCGACGTTCACTTGATTGCGTTTCATTGGTACCGTCGCGCATCGCTGAGTAGCGCTCAGTGAGACAACGCCAGGTCGCATCTCAGCGACGCTGAAGGCTCGACGGGTGAACAGCCCCGTCGAGGAAGCGTGAATGTCTAAGCAATTTGATATGCTTTCCCGATGATCCGTCCGTTCATTGTCGGCTTCCTGACCACGTTCAAGCACATCTTCAAGAAGCCGATCACGGTCAATTATCCCGACCAGAAAATCCCTGTTTTTCCGAAGTGGCGCGGCAAGCAGGTCCTGATGCGCGATGAAAACGGTCTGGAGAAATGCGTCGCCTGCGGTCTGTGCTCGGTTGCCTGCCCGGCGGACGCGATCTACCTCGAGGCCGCGGAAAATGACGGCAGCGTGCAGGCGGGCCCGCGCTACGCGAAGGTGTACCAGATCCACAAGACGCGCTGCATTTTCTGTGGAATGTGCGAAGAAGCCTGCCCGGTCTCGGCCATCTTCATGGGCAAGGACTACGAGCTCGCCGTCTACAGCAACAAGGATTTCATCTGGGACAAGGCCGACCTGCTCGTTCCCGCGTCGGCTGCGCCTCCGCGGTAACGAACAGGTCGGATGGTAAATGCTGCTTTTCCATTTACCATCTACGATTTCGTGTGCCCCTCTTCGGCGCCCTCGGCGATATCCACGGCGATTTCGAATCCGCTCGCCGCTTGATGGAGCGGCACCCCGCCGTCCCCTTCTGGCTGTGCGTCGGTGATGTGGCCGCTGCCGATGGCCATTACGAAGCCCTTCCCGCACCGCTCTACTGGATCAAAGGGAACAACGAGAACTTCGACGTCATCGCTGACACCGAAGGCGACGTCGCGCGCAACCTCCACTACATTGCGAACGGTGTGCTGCTGGATCTGCCAGGCGGCCTGCGTGTGGCCGGCCTCGGTGGAACGCTCGCGCCGACGATGTATGAGATGAGTGCGAGCGACCTGCCGCATCCGAAGAAGAGCACAGCGAAGGCGACCGGGCAGGCCGATCGCCGACGCCACTTCGTCCGCGAGGAGGTCGAACGCTGCCGGACCCTTCACGACGTCGATGTCTTTCTTTCACACGAAGCACCGGTCCCGTTCCGCGTCGGCCGCGTGCAGGCAGGAAAGCGTCCGATCAACGAAGTCCTGATCGCGCTGAAGCCGCGGCTGCATCTGTTTGGGCATCACCATCGATTCCAGGAGCTGATGGTCGAGGGCGTGCGTTCCGTGTGCCTGGCCGGCGTCGGGGAGTCGTACCTGCTGATCGACCGGAAAACCTTGGAATATCAGCACTTGGCGTCGTAAAATAAAAGGTCGACTTGATACGAACTCCTTTTCTCGACGCGATAGAACAGCGGGTGCTCGTCTGCGATGGCGCGATGGGCACGATGCTGTATGCCAAGGGGATCTTCCTCAACCGGTCCTTCGACGAGCTCAACCTTACGCAGCCCGACCTCGTGGCCGAGGTGCATCAGGCGTACGTGCGGGCGGGCGCGGACGTCATCGAGACGAACACCTTCGGCGCGAACCGCATCAAGCTCGGCGCCTTCGCCCTCGGCGACAAGGTGCATTCGATCAATTTCCAGGGCGCGCGGATCGCGCGCCATGCCGCGCGAGACCACGTCTATGTGGCCGGCGCCGTTGGTCCGCTCGGTATTCGCATCGAGCCCTGGGGTAAGACCGGCGTCGAGGAGGCCGAAGACTACTTCAGGGAGCAGGCGAAGGCACTCAACGAGGGGGGCGTCGATCTCTTCGTGCTCGAAACCTTCCGCGACCTGAATGAAGTGAGCGCCGCGATCCGGGCGATCCGCAGCGTCTGCGACCTGCCGATCGTCGCGCAGGTCACCACGGAAGACGACGGCAACACGCTGGACGGCGTCGCGCCGGAGAGCTTCGTGCCGCGGCTGCAGGCGCACGGGGCGGACGTCGTCGGCGTGAATTGCAGCGTCGGGCCAGCCGGCATGCTCGAGACGATCGAGCGCATGTCGCAGGTCGCCACCGCGAAGCTGTCTGCGCAGCCCAATGCCGGCAGCCCGCGCGAGGTCGAGGGTCGCAACATTTACTTGTGTTCGCCCGAGTACATGGCGTCGTACGCGCGGCGTTTCATCAACAACGGCGTGCGCCTCGTGGGTGGATGCTGCGGCACGACGCCCGATCACATCAAACAGATCAAGGCAGCCGTTCGGTCACTCGCGCCCGCGATCGCGACGCGTGAGAAGCCGGTGCCGGTCGCCTCGTCCGCTCCGCGGGTCGAGATGGTGCCGCGGGTGGAGAAGTCGCGGATGGCAAACGCGCTGTCCCGCAACGTGTTCACCATTTCAGTAGAGCTCGTGCCGCCGCGGGGCGATGACTCGCGGAAGCTGGTGGAGCAGGCGCGGCAACTCCGCATCCACGGGGTGGACCTCGTGAACGTACCCGATGGTCCGCGCGCCAGCGCTCGCATGAGCGCGCTGGCAGCCTCAGTCATCGTTCAGCAGGAAAGCGGGATGGAAACGATCCTCCATTACGCCTGCCGCGACCGCAACCTGCTCGGCATGCAGTCCGACCTGCTCGGTGCGCACGCGATGGGCATCCGCAACGTGCTGTTGATCACCGGCGATCCTCCGTACGTTGGTGATTACCCTGACGCGACGGCCGTGTTCGACGTGGATTCCATCGGGCTGACCAACGTGGTGTCGCGGCTCAATCAGGGCCTCGACATCGGTGGCGAGCCGATCGGCTCGCCGACGGCATTTCACATCGGCGTTGCGCTGAATCCCTCAGCGCTCGACCTCGAGCACGAACATCGCCGCTTCCGTTACAAGGTTGAGGCGGGGGCTGAGTTCGCCATTACACAACCGGTGTTCGATGTCGACGCGCTGGTCGAGTTCCTGCAACGCAGCGACTGCCGCATTCCAGTGCTCGCGTCGATCGTCCCACTCGAGAGCCTCAGGCACGCGGAGTTCATGGCGAACGAAGTGCCAGGTGTGTCCGTTTCAGAAGCGGTGGTCGAACGGATGCGTCGCGCGGAAACGGCGGGTCGTGAAGCGGCCGCAGGGCTCGAGATCGCGTCCGAGCTTGCCGCTGCCGTCAGGCCGCACGTTCAAGGAATCCAGATCTCGACGGCAGCCGGTGCAATCGATTCCGCGCTGGGCGTGATGAAAGCGCTCGCCGCGTGAGGACCTCCCCTTGCTTGCCCCTCCGTATGTGGCCGGGATATAGTCGCAATTTCTTATATGGCCTTATTTGAACGTAAGTCGCCGTCCGAGGATGAACTTGTGTCGGGTGACGCCGGGAGCCGCGCGCTTTCCGTCGCTGCCGTCGAAAACGACTTCGTCGAGGGCGTTTACGACAAACTGGCCAAGGTCTACGACCTCACGTTTGGTCCGACCCTGCACCCGGGGCGGCTTCAGGCGATCCAGCGGATGGACATTCAGCCTGGCGAGCGCGTGCTCGAGGTCGGCGTGGGTACTGGCATCAATCTCTCGCTCTATCCAAAGAATTGCACCGTCACCGGCATCGACTTTTCCAGCTCGATGCTGGAAAAGGCGCGGGAGCGCGCCGCACGCAAAGAGATCCGCAACATGCGGCTGCTTCAGATGGACGCCGGCGACCTCAAGTTCGCCGACGGGTCGTTCGACATCGTTTATGCGCCGTATCTGATCAGCGTGGTGCCCGATCCCGTCAAGGTCGCGCAGGAGATGCACCGCGTCTGCCGTTCAGGCGGCAGGATCATTTTCTTGAACCATTTCCTCAGCCCGAATGCCCTGCTGTCGCGGCTGGAGCGATGGATCTCGCCTTACACCATCCACATCGGCTTCAAGGCAGACCTGGATCTGCCAGCCTTCCTCGCGCAAGCCGACCTGCAGCCCGTCTCCATCGAAAAGGTCAACGTACCGCGGCTGTGGTCACTCGTGACCTGCGTGAAGGACTGACCGACGTACTGCCCGTAGAGTGGAATCGTCACGCTCGCTGCTCCCGCCGGGCCGCACATGGATCGGTGCAGCGCTCGTCCTCGCGTTTTTCTGCGTGCCGTTGTTCGTCCACCTCGGTCGCGCCGATCTCCAGGGCGATGAGCCCATCTATGCGTACGCAGTCGATCTGATAATAGAAACGGGCGACTGGTTAACCCCGCGATCCATACCGCACGAGAACGAACCTTTCCTCGAAAAGCCGCCGCTGAAGTTCTGGATCGTCGCGGCTTCCATGCGCGCCGGCCTCCTGCCGCATGATGATTTCGGGCAGCGCTTCTGGGACGCCGTCTTCGGCGCGATCGCGTTCCTCTACGTATTTGGCATGGGTCGGCGACTCGCCGGTTCCCTCTGTGGACTCGTTGCAGTGTTCATCCTGTTCGTGCACCAGCCGCTGCTCTTCGAGCACGGTCTGCGTAGTCAGAACATGGAGGCGGCGCTGTTCCTGAGTTATTGCGGCGGCATGTTTCACGCGCTTGCCTGGTCCAGCGCCGAAGAACGTAAAGCGCGGCGCGTTCATGTGTTCGCCGTGGCCGCGTTCTTCGTCCTCGGCTTCATGACCAAGTTCGTGGCAGCCATCTTCTTTCCCGGGGTGCTTGCGGTCATGTTCCTCGTATTCCCGTCCTGGCGCCGACGTCTTCGCGAGGACTGGAAGATCTGGGCGACCGCCATCGTGCTGATAATCCTGACGACGGCTCCGTGGTTCGTTTATCAGAGCGTCCAATACGGACAGCGGTTCTGGCACGTGATCCTGGGCGAGCACGTGTACAGGCGCATGACCGGCTTCCTCGATCCCGGCCACCTGCACCCCTGGCACTATTACTTTTCGACCCTCTATCAGGAATGTGTCTTGAACAGGACGCTGCTTCCGGTGGCCTGCGGCCTCATCGCGCTGCTCGTCGCCACCGTCCGGCGACGGTGGGATGCAGGCGCGCTGATCCTGTGCTGGTTGATCGTGCCGCTGTCGGCCATCTCCGTCGGCAGCTCGAAGCTGTATCACTACGCGTATCCGTTCCTGCCGCCGCTCGCGCTCGCCGCCGGATACCTTCCGGGGATCATCCTTCGTCGTGAGTCGCCGGCCTATGGAGCGGTGGAGCGATGGGGCAGTACCGCGTCGGACATGATCGCCCGGAAGCGCGTTCCGGTGTTGAGCTCCATGGCAACCGTTCTCGCACTGCTCGCGTTCACGGTGGCCGCGGTCACCGTCACGTATGGACGCTTCGGGCTACGCATCGGGGACGTCGTGCTCTTGCGGAATTCGTCGGTGTTCCGTCCGCTGGTGCTGGGAACCGTCCTCCTGATCCTCTCCAACCAGGGGAGGTTTGCCGGACGACTCCTGCTTCCGCTCCTCGTACTCGCCACGCTGCCGCTCGAAAACTATCGCGGTACGCTCGACCGTCTCGACGACGGGCGTGCGCCGGTCAAGGCGCTCGCCGAATGTGTGCGGCGCGAGACTCAGCCCGGTGAGCCGCAGGGCATCTACGTCCACGCCGCCGACCTCGGCCAATGGAAGTACGTCTATTATTTTCGACGCGTTGGCATGGAGCAGCCGCAGGACCGTCCGCTCGACGTGTTGATTCGGAAGCTGTTCGTTCCTGAAGAACAGCAGCCAGTCATGGTCTCCGACGAGGACTACAGGCAACTGCGCGCCACGCTCGCCGCTCCGACCGGCGGTGCCCTCGCCACGGTTGATGCACATCGGACGACCTTTGCCGACATCCCCAGCGTGCGGCTCGACGACGGACTGATGCTCCTCCTGCCGGGCCGGTACGCGACGTGTCGCGGGCCGGCGGAGCAGCGGCGTTAGGACGAGCGCGATGTCGCCACAGCCGCTCTCGATGTCAACCATCATCCCGGCCTACAACGAGGAACGCGGGCTGCCGGGCACGCTGCGCACGCTCTCGGCGTATCTTGCCGGCCGCAACTGGAACTGGGAAGTGCGCGTCGTCGACGATGGATCCGCGGACAACACGCGACGGATCGTCGAAGAGTTCAGCAGGTCGGAGCCGCGGGTCGTCCTGCAGGCGGAACCGCATCGCGGCAAAGGCGGCGCCGTGCGCGCGGGCATGCTCGCGTCCCGGGCCGCGTACCGATTCATGTGCGACGCCGATCTGTCCATGCCCGTCCACGAGCTCGACCGCTTCATGCCGCCGGCGCTCGGCGACACTGATGTCGCGATCGGCAGCCGCGAGGGCATCGGCGCGCGGCGTGTAGGGGAGCCGCTCGTCCGCCACCTCGCAGGGCGTGCGTTCAACTCGCTCGTCAGGCTCTCCACGGTCCGCGACATCCAGGACACTCAGTGTGGTTTCAAGATGTTCACCGCTGCCGCGGCCGACGCGATCTTCCCGCGCGTCACGATCGAGGGGTGGGCCTTCGATATCGAAGTCCTGTATCTCGCCCGACTGCACAACCTTCGGGTGCGCGAGATCCCGATCGAATGGCATTTCCGCGCCGATTCACGGTTGCGGATGGGCCGTGATGCGATTGCGATGCTGCGCGAAGTGATGCGGGTTCGCCAGCGCGCGCGCCGCGGCGACTACTCGCGAAGCTGATGCCTGTGGAATCGCTGCCGCGCGCTGCCGTGCGGATCCCGTGGTGGGTGACTGCGGCCGACGTGTTGTGCATCGTGCTCGTTGCGCTGATCCTGCGTTCCCTCGCCGGCGATGGCTACCGTATATCGATCGGCCCTGATCATTACATCTCGCTGCGGTCGTGGGAGCGGCTCGCACTCTGGCTCGCGGGACTTCTGGCGATTCGTCATTACGTGTGGCGCGCGGCTCCCTGGCACACACGTGTGGCCGGATGGATACGGACGCTGGCGAGCAAGCCGCCGCTGCGCGCCGCGTGGCCTGCGTTCGCCCTGTCGAGGGGGCTCGTGCTCATCGCCGCATACGTAGCAGTGGTCTCGATTGGATTCAGGCAGCCGCACACGATTTCGTCGGTGAACGAGTTCGTCGACCTCTACGCCCGCTTCGACGGCGGCTGGTATTTCGGCATCGCCGACGATGGCTACGAGGACGCCGGCTCGTTCGATCCGTCGGTCCAGAATTCCATCGCTTTCTTCCCGGCGCTGCCGCTGCTCATGCGCGCGGCCGCGGTGATCCTCGATGTGAATCTCTGGACGGGCGGTGTCGTCGTCGTGACCGTCGCGTTCCTGTTGGGACTCGTCTATCTATATCGTCTCGCCCGCCTGGATCTACCCGATGAAGAAGCGCGGGCGTCGCTGATGCTGCTCGCCCTGTATCCCTTCGGCATGTGCTACAGCGCCGTGCTCACGGAATCCGTTTTCCTGCTGGCGGCTGCGGCAACGTTCTTTTACTTCAGGCGTGCCCAGTACTGGAAGGCGGCGCCGTTCGCTCTGCTCCTCGGTCTGTTGCGGCCCAACGGCTTTCTGATCTCGCTGCCACTCGGATTGCTCGCGGTGCTGCCTTTGGCGCGGAGTCGTGGCTGGCTGTCTGGTTCTCATTCAGGCGAGGTCCCCAGCTTGAGCCGCTTGACGAAGCCGATGTTGATTGCGGCGCTGCCGGTGGTCGGGATGCTTTGCTACGCCGCGTACGTCCAGTCGCTGACCGGTGACCCGTTCGCGTTCGTCAAGGCCCAGCAGGCGTGGGGTCGAGGCAAGGCCGAGATCGTGAACGTCGTGGACGATCGCAGCAACCTGATCGCCGCCGAGGGCCTGGCGACGTACGTGCGGTCGTTCCCGATCGAAGTGCTCGAATCCGTGACGGCGCTGTTTGCCCTGGCTGCGGTCGTGCCTATCGTTCTGCGGTTCGGTCTTGCGTACGGTCTGTTCGTCGGAATGGCAGTGTTGCCGCCGTTCATCACGATGGGATCCATTTCGCTCGGCCGCTACACCGCGCCACTCTTTCCCATCTTCCTGTGGCTCGGAGCCGCCGTGCCTCCGAGCCGTCGGACGTACTGGCTGATCGCGTTCGCGTTCGGACAGGCGCTGCTGTCGACGCTGTTCTTCACTTCGCGGCCGCCTTATTGATACTTGCAGTGCTGAAGGCTGAATGCAGCAGAAGGCGGAAGTAACGGACGGTTACTTCCGCTCGATGACGTCATGTTCGGGGCGGTCTCTCCGTGGTTCGAGAACGACGATTCGTTCCTGGCTCGAGTTCCGCGGGCGGGGCGCGTTCACGGTGTCGCGCAGCACGTAGAGGGGGCGCCGCTTCGACTCCTCGTAAATGCGTGCCAGGTACTCGCCGACGAGGCCGATGGAGAGCAGGATGGCGCCGGAGAAGAAGATCTGCAGGAAGACGAGCGAGGTCCAGCCCGGCACGGTGGCCTGGACGATCAGCGCGCGGTACGCGGCGTAGACGAAATACACGGCGCCGAGCGCTGTCATGAACAGGCCGAGCAGCATTCCGAGGCGCAGCGGCAGGCCCGAAAACGAGGTGATCGCCGTCCACGCGAACGCCGCCATCTTGAGGGTTGGGTATTTCGTGGTTCCTGCGGCACGCGGGCCACGCGCGAACGGCACGGTCGCTTCCTTCAGGCCGAGCCACGCGATCAGGCCGCGCATGAAGCGGTGCTGCTCGCGGAAGCCGCGCAGCGCGATGACCGCCTCCCGGCTCAGCAGCCGGAAGTCCCCGACCTCCGATTTCAGACGTTCGTCCACGGTGCGTCGCATCAGCCAGTAGAACGCGGATGCCGTGCCGCGCTTCCACGCGCTGTCGCCCTCGCGGCTCTGGCGCTGCGCCGAAACCACGTCGTAGCCCCGTCGATACAGATCAACCATCTGCGCGATGATCTCGGGCGGGTCCTGGAGATCGGCGTCCATGATGACGACCGCGTCCCCTTCGGCGAAGTCGAGCCCGGCCGTGATCGCCGCCTGGTGGCCGAAGTTGCGGCTGAAAGAGAGAAGCCGATATCGCGGATCACGATGCGCGATTTCGCGAGCGAGCGCGGGTGTGTCATCCCTGCTCCCGTCGTCGACGAGGATCACTTCGCTCTCGCAATCGAGCCTCGCGATTTCTTCGTCGAGGCGCGCCACGAGCTGCGGCAACACGGCCTGCTCGTCGTAGAGAGGAATGACGATCGACAGCAGCATCAGAACGGCTTGTCGAGCGACTCCGATTGCGGTGTGAACAGCTTCGCGCCGTCCTCGGTGATGTACATGTCGTCTTCGAGCCGCACGCCGAATTCGCCGCGCAGGTAGATACCCGGCTCGTCGCTGAACGTCATCCCCGGCGCGAGCGGCAGCTTGTTGCCGCGCACCAGGTACGGCCACTCGTGCCCGTCCATGCCCATGCCGTGGCCGACGCGATGCGTGAAGTACTTGTAGTCAGGCCCGTAGCCCGCGTCGACGATGATCTTGCGAGCGGCGGCGTCGACCTGCTCGCAGGGGACGCCCGGTTTGGCCGCCGCAAGGGCGGCGTCCTGTGCCTTGCGCTCGATGTCGAAGACAGCACGCATCTTTGCCGTGGGCTTGCCGAGGACGAACGTGCGGCTCAGATCCGACTGGTACCCGCCGACGTCGCAGCCGCCGTCGATGAGAAGGATCGTGCCTTCGCGGATCGTCTGCGGCGCGATCGAGCCGTGGGGTAGTGCGGAATACTCGCCGACCTGGACGCCCGCCCCGCCCTCGAACCCGAGCTGCGCGTGCGCAGACTCGACCAGATGCGCGAAATCGTTCTGCGTCATTCCTTCCTTCAACGCACGATATGCGGCGTCGTACGCCTTTAGGGTGACCGCGGACGCGAGGCGCATCAACTCCAGCTCGTGTGCGTCCTTGATCATCCGGCATCCTGCGGTGATCGGCGTGGCGCTGACGGCCGTTATGCCGGACGCGGCGCGCCGAACCCCGTCACTGAAGACGAAGTCGATCCGCTCCTCGATCCCGAGCTTCCCGGTTGTGATACCG
>Ga0247824_10002561_pt1 | contig 10194 bp, 3 predicted proteins | sample 13C_PalmiticAcid_FD_194412 | JGI IMG/M metagenome (GOLD analysis project Ga0247824, IMG submission 194412) | Soil microbial communities from agricultural site in Penn Yan, New York, United States - 13C_PalmiticAcid_Day48 | ecosystem: Environmental > Terrestrial > Soil > Agricultural land... | reverse complement strand
GGAGCAAGAGGGGTGTGGAAGGGGCCGAGGTGAGGGATGTGAGGCTGCAGGCGCAGGGGGGGAGGTTGACAAGTTGCGAGGTGGTTGAGGGGAAGAAGGTCAAGTGTACGAGGGTGGTGGGTGATAACTAAAGAAGTGTAATAGTACTGCAGCGGAGGAGGAGAGTTGGGTCTAGATGGTCAAAAAGGAGGCGATGGTTGTCTCAAGAAGGCAAGGCTTGATATTCCAAATGTAGCAACAAGTCTAGTTATCCATCGGGCTGGATCAAACAGCATGGCTCACCGACCCCTGGTGCGTCGATCTACTCCCCGGCCGCCACATCCTCCGCTGTGTTGACACGCTATCCAAGCTCTGCCTCTTCTCCGACTTCTCCATCTGCTCGTCGATGCTGACACGAACCCCCTCCTGCTCCTCCTCTTCCCTCGGCGACTGCCGGATCGAGGCCAGCCGAGACATGCTATTATCCGGCTTTCTGTTGTGATAGACATCCTGGAAATCCATCCCGGCTTCCACCACAGCGGCCCTGCTGTTTCCCCGCCTGCGGAGGACCGGACTCGAAACGGGCGGCGGGTACGATTCGTGAGCCGTGCTCTGGTAGGTGGGAGGCGGCTGGACCTGGGTCCAGTACAGAGGCATGTTTTGCATGCCGCCCGGCTGGACGAGGCGCGGCGTCTCGAGACCCATGTCGTGCATCTGGCGCATGAGCTCGACGGCGAATTTGTTGTGCCTGTTGAGGCGGAGCAGCTCGTTCTGGTAGTTGCTCTTGTGGAAGAAGATGATGTTCATGGTGATGCTGCTGACCTCGTCGATGGTCTGCACCTCTGAGATGATGCGCGGCGCGTAGTCGCGCTTGTTCTGGAGGCAGAACTCGGTCATCCGCGCCTTGAGCTCCTCGATCTGCGCCTCGGACGTCCCAAAGCGCAACTTCAGGTTGATGGGGTCTGCCAGCCCCTGACTGCGCCTTTGGTTGAGGATGAAGAGCGTGTTCAAGACCGAGTTGGGCGCCTGGACGACATGGCCTTCCATCTTTTTGAACTCGGTGTACAGAAGCGAAACTTCGAGGACGTAGTAGTCGTCGCCCCTCATCATGGAGCCCGTGTTGCCGTAGATGGTGACTCGGTCACCGACATCGAAGGGATGTTTCACAAACACAAAGATGATCGACTATCGAAAGGTTAGAAGGATGACTGGAAAACAAAACGAGTCAACATACCTGAAGAAACTCTTGGGCAGTCGCCTGCAACAGCCACGACAAGCCCAGTATCACAGTCCCCGTCGAGGTCAACGCAGCAGCAGCCGAATTAGAGATAATGCTGATAAACACGATAATGACAATGACGACAATGAGGAACATGAAGACCTCGTCGAGCTTCTTGATGACCGAGTCCAAATCTTTGAGGGATGCCGCAATGGCCTTCTTCTCCAGGTGGATCTCGTTGCACACCATCTCGAGCTCCTCCATCGAGATGTCCCCGTTGAGGTCCTTGTCGAAGACGGAAAAGCACACCTCGGCGTCCTCCTGCGCGGGGAAGACCGGGTAGAGGTCGTCCACCGTGATGGTCGACTTGTCCGGTTGAACAAAAGTGCGGTAGAAGACGCGGGCGAGGGTGTAGCTCGATTCGGTGTTGCGCAGGAGTTCCACGACGACCTTGCGGGGGTGGTTGCCCTTGAGGATCCGCCGCCCGGTGAAGTCGCCAGCCATGCGGTTGGCAGCGGTACCGACCTTGCTCCAGACGTTCCGCGCGTTGTTCTGCAGGCTCTTGAGCGGCGACGGGCCACCGGAGGAGCCCCGCCTGCTAGCCGGAGACTCCCAGACCGGGTCCTGCGCCTCCAGACGGGTCTTGGCGTACGTGTAGAGGGTGACCAGGCAGTCAATCTGCATCTGGTTCTCGCGGATGCGGTGCGAGTAGGTGCGCAGGTGGAACGAGGTCGCGATCCACTTGATCAAGATCTTCTCCACCACGTTGAGGGTCGCGAGGACGAACAGGGCAATGATGACCTTGTAGACGACGTCGATCCAGGTTACATATGGGACCTTGTCGTCCTGCTTAGGGTCGTTGATCACCCGGTGGTCGAGGATGGGGTGGTATGACACCAGGACCGACAGCAACCAGAGGAAGATGGCCGTGGGGAACTCGAGCTGGCGCCCGATGTCCTTCCATTTCTTGTGGTTTGTGGATCCAACCGTGTCGGCGATGAAGGCGACGATCGGGGGCATGAGTGAGGTGACGATGCGAGAAGCCCAGAGGGTGAGCCAGACGACCTCGAGCCAGATGCCAAACCACAGGAGCTGAACTCCACCGCGGCCCCCGACTGGGGCACCCTTGCGATCGTAGGCAAAGAGGTCCAGGAAGACGGGGATCAAAATGAGGATGCCGGCCGGGATGGCGTAGACGACATAGCGCAGAACGCGGGGAAACTTCTTGAGCCTGAGCCAGAGCTTGGTGAGCCAGGTCGACTTGATGGCCGTGGGAGCGGCTGGGGTCGTCGGGGAAGCAGCGGTAGTGTTGAAGGCGTCGTCGACTCGCTCGTGGTGGCTTCTTCTCGACCTGGGCCGGATCGAGTCGCGTTCCTGATGTGACACGACACGCTCGGCGCGGAGGAGCTCCAGGTCATCGTGGAGTCTGTTCGCGGCCTCCCTCGAGTCCCTCGGGCTCAGGGGCGTTGCCTCAGGGGCGAGGTGGTCATGGTCGAACTTGGCGTTGCTGGTGCTGTCGCCCTCGGGGCTCGGGCCGGAGTAGGAGGGCATCTGGACATGCAACACCGGCCTCGTGGGGGGAGGAGTCGGCGACTCGGCGGACGAAGCCATGCTGTCGCATCAAGAAGACGGGCGCTACTGTGTACGCTTGGTTGGGCCGCGGGGAGAAGGCGGGAGAGAGCATCCTCTCCACGAAAGATGAAGCACAAAACCTCAAGGTATCAACCCGGCGGGGCTCCATGGGGTTTTCGTCCCAGGCTCACTGTTCACAAACAGGACGATCGGCACGGTGACCCACAGAAAGGGTGGGACGACTGCATCCCAGCCTTGTATCCAGACCATGGCGTGGTGGTGTTGGCTCCAGTCAGTTGCGGGATGTCGCGAGCTGGACCGTTCCATGGCGGCACACGAGTCAAGATCAGCTCGTTTCGTTTTAGCCAAGGGTCTCTTTTGTTTCCCAGCGGAGCTATCATTCTGAATCCTTGACGATTTGACTGAAACAAAGCACAGCGGTAGCAAAAGTACTCTGCTCTACGTGGTGTGGATGTCGGCACAGATATCCCGACCGTGTCTCTGGGAGGGTGTCTTGGCCGGAATCTCGGATGCGAGGAATGATGCAGTGTGGCCCCACGCAGCTTCAGGGCAACCGCGAGAAATTCCCTTGTTTGCGCGCAGGCCTCTGTGTTCTCGGGTTGCATGCAGCTTGAACCAGTTCGTAAAAAGATGCAGTGGAAGGGAACATCCGGGAGAGGCGGCAAACCCCATCCCTGAAGATCATCCCGTCCCGGACCAATACGTGCACCTCGTCCCATCTCGGACAAATCCCATGTGCGTGTCCCAGGGTCTGATTCTTATCTTTCCAGAATGTCTCAGGATAGCGCAATCTGAAAGGTGGATGTGATGGAGATGGGAATTGGCAGGCACCGAATCGCCCCCTGAAAACCTGCAGCTGCTCTGACGTCATTCTCGGCCCTGAAGACCTTGGCGCCAAGCCTTTGGCCCGCTGGAGAGCGCTTGGCCGAGGACCCTTTCCTTTGGCTCTGGGATGGCTCAAGGGGTGGGACGTGCTCCCCCGCTGCACCGGATGGGTTTGAGTTCTAGGTGTCAGGTAGAACGAACAGTAACACGAGGAGATAAAAAAAAAAAAAAAAAAAGCCTAACTCGCCGGGAGCAAGGGCTGAAACAGCGACTGTCCCAAGGTGAAGGCAGTCCCTTGCCGCCGCTCGTCCCGACACCATCCCAGCCTTGACTGGCAAGGAGACCCTTCTCGTCTGATGTTGCTGGCTCTGGTTTTTCGATCGATCGGGTTCTGGTTCCTGAATTCGGCAACCTCGACAACTCCGCGGGTTTGACGCTGCAATACGAGCAGTGCCCGGAGAACTTTGAATGCCGCAAAGGTTCCCGCCCTGTGTCTGTTCTAGAAGGTTGTGCTGTGCGAGACAACAAAATGGCTTACAAGAGAATGGTGATTTAGAAAGATCAGACTCAATGTTTCTGATATGATTGAACCAGTCGTCGGCTCCTGCACCCCGTCTCGAGCCCGTACGCCCCAAGAATGTGGGGAAGCAATCTATCCATGCAGCACAGCCGTCGGCAGACACAGTAGCATCAAAAGAGAGCTTGCATTTGGGTTTCACAATCCCACTTTGACATCGGCGAATATTGCGCTTGACAGTCCAACAACAAACCTCAAGTTGTGATTAATTGCGACTCAAGTTCGGTGCGAGCGCCTGACTCATTTTTGAGATAATTGTTTTTCCTCATAAAGTGCGAACTTGTCGGTTCGAAACCACTGCTCAACTCAATGTCTACTACGGCCAGACATTCCTTCTCCCACACTCGTCGCATTTCTTCCACAGATTCCTGCTCGGTGCCGGGCATGTCGGCCTGTAAGTTGGGCACGTTTTATGCCAGAGCCCAAACGGCAGAACCAACGATGCCGCTGAGAGCGGTAGCGCTCCCGCTATTGGGCCCGTGGTCTCTGCTCAGCCGCACTTGACTTCTTCGAGAAAAGCGCGCTCGCCAATTTGACGCCATGCACCATTCATAGTAACTATTGTTTCGGCGTCGGGCTTGGAAGCGCGCGGTGCTGAATTGTCCCGCTCCTTACGGATCACTCCATTCTCATCTGCATTCTACTCTCCTGACGCCGATCCTCCGTCTTCTCCTTGCTGTCCTCGGTGAGACCAACTGGCCTGTTGCGATGCGTCCAGTGAAAAGCACGGCCTGAGCGCTCAGAGGTTCTTCTGGCCCTTCTCTGGCTCCGCGGGGCAACCTGCGCTGGCCGCGGATTTTGGACACGGCGAGGCTGCGTTCTTCTTCACCCAGTCTCTGCGCTTCAGCCGCACCCTGCCCGACTGTGGTTCGAGTGTTTGCCCGACATCATTGCGAACCCCCCGGCGTATCTGACGTGGCCAGAGTCAAATCGAGTTCGAGTCCAAGATGGCGGCGCTCCCGGAGAACTGGGAGTGGGACTACGACGGCACCCGCTGGTTCTACCGCTACAAGCCCACCGGCCTGGTCCAGTACACCTTTCCGAAACCCGGCGACGAGTTCCCCGAGTTTGTCGATTACACCGCCGGCTCCGACCTTGCCCCCGAAGAGAAGCTCGTCAGTCAGCAACAGATCAAGAGGAGAAGCACCCTCGGCGAGTCTTCGAAACAGGCCGCCTCGACCACACGCCGGGCTCGCGCAACGTCCAATGCCATTTCCGATCCCGATGATGGCACCGCTCCGTTCTGGCTGCAGCCGGATGGCCTCATGTACATGGGGCCGGGCGCGTACAATGATATCAGCCCTTTGCAGGAAGAGGAGGACGAGCGAGGACAAGAAAGCATCCAGGCGGATGAGAAGGACAATGCTGCCGGGACAACGCCTGGCCCAGCAGCTGTCGCGGAGACCACAACATCTCCAGACCTGGCCAAGACCACGCCCGTCACCATTTCTACAGAGGCGACCCCTAACCAGGCTGTCGTGCTGCCTGCACGCTCCCAAATATCTCCAGTTGCGAGTGTAGAGACCACTCCGCTGGTCATCAACAGCCAGCCGGTCGTCGCAACCCCCGAACTGGACAGCACAGCAATCGTTGAGATTGTTCAAGCTGTCCCCCTTGACGCTACGGTCGTCAGCGAGCCCGAGATCGCGCTGCTCGACAGCCGGGAGGTGCAGTATAACCCGGTTGGCTTCGTTGCCGAACTGGCCAGCGAGTTGACGGCTCGGTGCGACGAAGAAATCAATCCGGCGCCTGTGGAAATGCCCAGCAATGAGATCATGATCGACACATCAGAGCCTCTACCCTACGCGAATGCCTTTCATATTGCTCCGGCCGAACTTGCCTCAGACGAAGCCCCTGCTCGACGCACTGCGACCCGGAACGCGGTTGAGGACAAGTCTCTGGCGTGGCAACATCCAAACCATGAACAGGTCCAAGAACAGCAGCAAAAGGCATACCAAGCGGTGCAAGATTTGCTCAATCGCCCATACAGGCCTGCTGGGCAAAGCTTTGTGCCGCAACCCGCAGCCACACTCACTCAAACGCCCGATGCCACCCCCGACCCCACGCCTGGGAAGTTTCAGCCGTATAATCCGTCGAGGCATGCCGCTTTCGCTCCCGACGTCCAGCGGTATTCCACTGTCGAGCCTCGAGGTCACCAGCCATCTGTTGACAATAAGAGGCACTCCCTGGCAGGATCAGGAATGCCGCACTATCCGCCATCTAATGTCCCCTCGGTTCTACAGGTGCCCCAGGTGCCCCCGAAGCTTCCTTTGGACTCTGCCAGCATAAGTGGTCAAACCATTATTCCCGGCTCTGGAGCGCGCCACGAGAGTATTTCGGGCCCTGCTCCTCAAGGAGCGTCGGGTAACCTGGCACATTTCCCGTCAGTCCTCCAACCTGCCCGCGGGCGCGCCGTCATACGCGCGCAGTCGCCTCCCCAGAGCCAAGGGGCCAGCCCTGCCCGGACCTACCAGGCCTATAAGCCATACCACGACTTGCAACGGGACATTGAGGACACAGTGCAGCTTCTGTCCAAAACCGGATATGGCCAGGGACCTGCGGTCCCTTCTGAGTCGTCTAGTTCTGGAAGACCCCAAATCTCTAGGACAAGCACGCTCCCCGCACACCTTCCCGCACTCCCTTACATGGGTGTCCGCCCACATCTGCCTCCCTCGGTGGCGAGCGAACCGGTAACTCTACGGAATCTGCAACCTCGCTACGCGCATCCCGGTGAGCCTGGTGGAAGTACCCCATCCGGAGGAGAGGTAGGTATGGCGATACTTCAGGAATACTCTGTCCCGCTTCCGCCGTCAAGCCCTGACCTTCCGCAACCCTTGAACCTCTCTCGCAAATCGCCTCCGCCTCACGGCAGCGTGCCAACTTCTACCCCTTTTAGGCCTCCTGTCACGACGGAACCGGATATGACATTTCGGGTGGTCACACCGGCACCGCTCAATACCGTCGTTGTTTCCGGTCCGGCGATAGCCAGCCCTGTTCATGAGACGCAGTCTCAGGACAACATGGGTGGTTTGGGCAAGACTCAAATCAATGTTGCGCAGACTGGAGCTGTTGCTCAAGTCGGTACCCCGGCTACCACGAGTCTTGGTCGCTCGACCTCTCCTGAACACCAAGGGACGAAGAATACCACACCCAGTGCGCAGCCACCGCCTGCCGTGCATGCACCTCCTGAACACGTAATCTCGAGCGGGTTCAGTGTCATGGTGGACTCCCTGATTCCTGCTGCTCCCCAAGTCACGCCAACGGTGCAGCCACCTGTGCAACCCGAGACCACCAACCAGCCAGCTCCGGCGACTTCATTCGCCGTCGATGTTACAGACGCCCAGCCCTTGTTGAGGAGCGAAACGCAGACATCATCACCCCCTAAAGAAACCCTTGCCGCGAAGGCTTCATCAGCCGGAACGCACGTCGTGGTCGCGGATTGGCAGCCCGGACCTTCGAATTCTGAGGTGGTGTTGCAGGGGAAAAGCCAGCCAACTTTTTCCCAGTCTAACTTGGTTGCCTCTGGACATGCTCAGAACTCATCCCAAATCATCTCCGACTACGTCCCATCGGTCCAAGCCCCACAGCAGTCTTCACAGCAACCGACAGCGAGCGTACCGGCCGGTCAGCCAGTCCATATCCGGGACTCCAGCAACGCTCGGGTTGAAGCGCCTGTCATCTCGGAGTGCCATCCTGTGGCTCAAGTCCATCAGCAAACCCCATCTCCACAGACTGTAGGGCAGCCGGGGGGCCAGTATGTCCAAGGTTGGAGCTCCCAAAGTGTTCAAAATGCAACGCATGTCATCTCCGATCCCCTCCCTGCCGTCCAAATCCATCACCAACCTCCGCCGCAGCCGATTGTGGGCCAACCCGCCCATCAGCCCTACCACCAGTCTCCTGCACCACAGACGGTGAGCCAACCGGCCGATCGGCTTGTCCAAGGTCAGGGCTTCGGAATTGCTCAGGGCTCACCACATGCCATTTCCGACTCTCCTCATGTGGCCCCCGTCCATCAACAGCCACCACAACCGACTGCACGGCAACCGACAGACCAACTTGTCCAACCTCAGAAGCCCAACGTGCCGCTTGTGTCACCTTCTCCAGCCCCGACCGTGGAACGCCAGCCATCAGTGGCCAACCATGGCAACGGACTCAGTTCACAGCAGGCGGTGACCCCGCCACCATCTGTCACCCCTCGGCCACCAAGCCCTCGGACTCCCAGCCCCGTTTCGCGAGCTTCGTCTCCGCCAACGCAGCAAAACAACTTTCCGCAAAACAATCCAATCATCACCCCGCTTGCGGCACCAATGGCGAGCGTTCAGCAGAATCCAGCACCCCCAGGCCACGCTTCTTCACCTCCGCCCTTGAATGGCACGCCAGTGGCAGGCCCATCAACCCCAGTATACACTCTTCCGTCTGGCCACCATCCGCTTGCCTCTCACCCGGTGAATGTCTCTCCGCCTCCCCAAGTTAGCCAACATCCTCCATCGGGGGCTGCTGGACAGATCGGATCGGGTGTTCAACCCCAAGCTCATACGGTGGCCCAAACCAATGTCGGAATCACACAGCCGGCAGGGGCATCAAGCCAGCAGCCAACTGCTCGAGCGGCACCCGTTCCAGCGCCTGCCCAACAACCGACTCAGAACTCCATCCCCGGCCAGGGCCAGCCCAAGCTGGTTTCACAACCGTTTCCCCAGCAAGGGCCTGCACCGCCCCATGTACCAGTTTCTGGCCACGGCCAAGCGCAGCCGCTTACCCAGTCTCCTGTGCTCCAAGCACCGTCAGTCACTGGTCAAGCCCAGGTTCCGGCGCAACCAGTTGGGCAGGTGGCCCCGACGCCAATGAACCAAGGACAAGCAGTTGCAACGCCGTCTGGCGCAACCCAGGCACCCCAAAATATGCCACTGCGGACTTACTCGCACCCAGTCGTGTCACAGTCGGTCCCGCCGCCTCATCCCGGCGCACCAGGGACAGCACCCCCTCAGATGCACATGATGTATGCTCCGCCGCCGATGGCTCCCGGAATGCCGCCGCAGGGCGCTCAGCCCGGGGGGATGCAGCCCGGGATGCCTCCACCGCAGCAATACGCCTTCCAACCTGGCGTGTTTTCCCAGGCAGGCATGCAGTACCAGCAGATGCCCCCGCACATGATGCCGCCAAGCCAAATGCAGGGCGGGCCATACGTCATGCAGCAGCCCCAACCCGCCCAGCCAGTAAAGGAGGAAAAGGGCTGGTTTGGCAGGCTGTGGAGGAACGACAGCGTGAAAAAGCCAAGCCCCAGCATTCCAGCGATCCCAGTGAACCCAGCGAACAGGCTACAAAAGGCACCCGGTGCGCGCCCTCAGGCGCCCCTGTCGTTTCCCCCTCAACTCCATCCCAACCAGCCGGTGCCGATGCCTCAGTTTGCACCCCCTGGTTCTCAAATGCCGCCTCACATGATGATGCATCCTGGCCAACAAGCTCAACAACCCCTGAACATGCAGCAGCGGCAGCAGGGGACTCAACAGCAACCACAGCAGCCGCAAGGGCCTCCGCAGTTCCAACAACAGCAGCAGCAACAGCAGCAGGGTACCCAGCAGTTTCAACACCAGCAACAACCACCCCTCCAGTTCCAGCCACCCCAACAGCAGCAGCAACAACCACAACAACAGCTGCAGCAACAGCCACAGCCACAACCACAACACCAACAACACCAGCAGCAGCAGCAACAGCCCCTGACATGGAAGCCGACCAACGGGAATCAGACGATGCCCCAGTTCCAGGCCCCGCACCACAACCCCAACCAGCCTGTGATGCCGCCGGCGCACGTGCGGCAGGCCATCCAGCAGCAGGAACAGCACCTCAAACAAGGGCATCGGCAGAGTATGGGTATGGGTATGGCTGCGCCGAGGCAGGTGGGTGTTGTTCAGAACACGGCGGTTCCTCCTCAGGCGGGGGGAAATCCTGGGAAGCAAGCTGCTGCTACTGCGCCCGCTGCCGGTGGGAAGGGGGGCGGCGGTGG
>Ga0247824_10002560_pt1 | contig 10199 bp, 7 predicted proteins | sample 13C_PalmiticAcid_FD_194412 | JGI IMG/M metagenome (GOLD analysis project Ga0247824, IMG submission 194412) | Soil microbial communities from agricultural site in Penn Yan, New York, United States - 13C_PalmiticAcid_Day48 | ecosystem: Environmental > Terrestrial > Soil > Agricultural land... | reverse complement strand
GCGCGGACCTGTGCGGCGTTCTCACCGACGCCGGCGGTGAAGGTGATGGCGTCGGCGCCACCGAGGTCGATGAGGTACGCGCCGATGTACCGGCGGAGGCGGTGGATGTACACGTCGTAGGCGAGCTTCGCATGCTCGTCGCCCTCGTCGATGAGGGCGCGCAGCGCACGGAAATCGTTCTCACCGGCCAGGCCCTTGAGCCCAGAGCGACGGTTGAGCAGATCGTCGATCTGGTCGATGCTCATCCCGAGGCTGCGGCCGAGGTGCAGCACCAGACCGGGGTCGATGTCGCCGCTGCGGGTGCCCATGACGAGTCCCTCGAGCGGCGTCAGTCCCATCGAGGTGTCGACGGCGCGGCCGCCGCGGACCGCCGAGGCGGAGGCACCGTTGCCCAGGTGCAGCACGATCTGGTTCACCTCGGACGTCGGACGCCCCAGGAACTTCGCGGCCTGCTGCGAGACGTACTCGTGCGAGGTGCCGTGGAACCCGTAGCGCCGCAGGGCGTGCTCGGCGGCGAGCTCCCGGTCGATCGCGTAGGTCGCGGCGGCGGGCGGCAGGTCGAAGAAGAAGGCGGTGTCGAAGACGGCGACCTGCTTCACTCCCGGCAGCAGCTCCCGCGCCACCTCGATGCCCTGCGCGTTCGCCGGGTTGTGCAGCGGCGCCAGCGAACTGAGCCTGCGGATCTCGGCGAGCACGTGATCGTCGATCAGCGTGGGCGAGTGAAAGGAACGGCCGCCGTGCACCACGCGGTGTCCCACGGCGGCGATCCCCGCGGGGGTGCCGGCACCGTCGGTGAGGTCGAGCCCGCGGGCCGCGAACTCCTCGAAGACCTGCCGCAGCGCCGCCTTGTGGTCGGGCACGTCGCTCTCACCGATCCGCTCGACGATGCCGCCGTGCACCACCTCGCCCGTATCGGGGTGCAGCAGTTGGTACTTCAATGAGGAAGATCCGGAGTTGAGGACCAGGACGGTCCCCGCGACGGCACTCATCGAGCGCTCCTCTCGGCGGCGAAGGCCTGCGCCTGGATCGCCGTGATCGCGACGGTGTTGACGATGTCCTCGACCAGTGCGCCCCGCGAGAGGTCGTTGATCGGGGCGTTGAGACCCTGCAGCACGGGACCGATCGCGACGGCGCCCGCCGAGCGCTGCACGGCCTTGTAGGTGTTGTTACCGGTGTTGAGGTCGGGGAAGACGAGCACCGTCGCCCTACCCGCGACCGCGGAGTCGGGCATCTTCGACGCGGCGACGCCGGGGTCGACGGCGGCGTCGTACTGGATCGGGCCCTCCACCAACAGTTCCGGCGAGCGTTCGCGGACGAGCGCGGTGGCGGCACGGACCTTGTCGACATCGGCGCCGGTACCGGACTCGCCCGTCGAGTAGGAGAGCATCGCGACCCGCGGATCGATCCCGAACTGGGACGCGGTCTGCGCCGAGGAGATGGCGATATCGGCCAGCTGGGTGTCCGAGGGATCCGGCACCACGGCGCAGTCGCCGTAGGCGAGCACCTTGTCGGCCAGGCACATCAGGAAGATCGACGACACCGTCGAGACGCCGGGCTTGGTCTTGATGATCTCGAAGGACGGCCGGATGGTGTGCGCCGTGGTGTGCGCGGCACCGGAGACCATGCCGTCGGCCATGCCGAGGTGCACCATCATCGTGCCGAAGTAACTGACGTCCACCACGGCCTCGGCGGCCCGCTCGAGCGTCATGCCCTTGTGCTTGCGCAGCTCGTAGTAGGTCTGCGCGAAGGTCGCGATCAGGTCCGTCGCACGCTTCGGGTCGATCACGTCGGTATCACCGAGATCGACGCCCAGTTCCGCGGCGCGGGCGCGGACCCGCGACTCCTGGCCGAGGATGGTCAGATCCGCCACCTCGCGCTGCAGCAGCCGGCCGGCGGCGCGCAGAATGCGATCGTCTCCGCCCTCCGGCAGCACGATGCGCTTGCGGTCGGCGCGGGCCCGGGCGATGAGGTTGTACTCGAACATCTGCGGCGTGACCACGCCGGGATTGGAGACCTGCAGTGCTTCGAGCAGCGCGTCCGAGACCACGTACTTCTCGGTGAGCGCGATGGCGATGTCCACCTTGCGCTCGGAGCCGGGACCGACCCGCCCGCGGGTCTTGGCCGCCAGTCGCGCGGTCTCGTACGTGCCGTGCTCGACGGAGATGATCGGCAGGTTCGGCTTGAGACCGTCGACGAGCGCGGCGGTCATCGGATGCGGCGCGTACCCGCCGTTGAGGATGATGCCGGCCAGCGACGGGAAGCCGTTGGCGCGGTGCGCCGTGACCATCGCGAGCAGCACCTCGGAACGATCGCCGGGCGCGACGACGGCGACGCCCTCGGTGAGGCGTTCGAGGCTGTGCTCCGCGGTCATGCCGGCGACGAGGACGTCCATCGCCTCGCGGGAGAGCAGTTCCGGATCGCCCCAGAGCAGCTTGCCGCCCATCGCGTCCATCAGCTCACCCATCGTGGGCGCGGTGAGCACCGGCTCCTCCGGGAGCACCCAGACGGGCAGCCCGGTCTCGGTCTTGAGCGCCTCGCACACCGCGTCGAGCTGCCGCGGATCGCACCGGTTCGCGATGATCGACGAGGTGTGGGCGTGGTTGGCCCGGATCTCCGCCATCGACTGCTCCGCGACCGCGACGACCTGTTCGGGCGTCCGGTCGAGCGCCTTGACCGCCAGCAGGATCGACGAGCCGAGGTTGGCGGCGATCCGCGCGTTGAAGGAGAGCTCCGTCGGCGTGGTCACGTCGGTGTAGTCGGAGCCCAGCACCAACACGAAGTCGCACTTGTCGGCAACGGCGTGGAACCGGTTGACGATCTCCGCGATCGCGGCGTCCGGATCCTCGTGCACCTGCTCGTAGCTGACGCCGACACACTCGTCGTAGTCGAGCTCGGCGGTCGCCTGCTCGATCAGCAGTTCCAGGATGTAGTCCCGCTGGTCGCCGGTGGACCGGGGGATCGGCCGGAACACGCCGATCGTCCATCCGGTGGACGTGAGCAGGTTCATCGCGCCGAGTGCGATGGTGGACTTGCCCGTGTCCCCCTCCGGAGAGGCGATGTAGATGCTGGTCGTCTTCGGTGCTCGATCCGCGGCCATGGGCTTCACTATCGCAGCCGCGGCTCAGCCGAGCACACGCAGGCGGGGCTCGAGATCGCGCTGGAAGTTGTCCAGGAAGCGCTGCTGGTCGTGACCGGGGGCGTGGAAGACGAGGTGGTTGAGGCCCGCGTCGACGTACTGCTTGACGGCGGCGACGGCCTCGTCGGGATCGGAGGCGACGATCCAGCGCTTGGCGACCTGCTCGATGGGCAGTTCGTCCGCGAGGCGCTCCATCTCGGCGCTCGAGTTCACCGAGTGCTTCTGCTCGGCGGTGAGCGAGAGCGGCGCCCAGAACCGGGTGTTCTCCAGCGCGAGTGCGGGATCCGGGTCGTAGCTGATCTTAATCTCGATCATCTTGTCCAGCGCGTCGAAGTCGCGGCCGGCGATCTCCGAGCCCTCCTTCGCGGCGGGGATGAGCTTGTCGGTGTAGAGCTCCATGCCCTTGCCAGAGGTGCAGATCATGCCGTCGCCGGCGCGGCCCGCGTACTTGGCCACCACGGGGCCGCCGGCGGCGATGTAGACCGGGACCGGCTTCTCCGGAATGTCGAACAGGACGGCGTCCTTGGTGTGGTAGTAGTCACCCTCGAAGTTCGTGATCTCGCCCGACCACAGCTCGCGCATGAGCCGCACCGACTCGCGCAGCCGCGCGAAGCGCTCCTTGAACTCGGGCCACTCGCCCTGGAATCCGGTGGCGTACTCGTTGAGCGCCTCCCCCGATCCCACGCCGAGGAAGATGCGCTCGGGGTACATGCACGCCATGCTCGCGAAGGCCTGCGCGATGACCGCGGGGTTGTAGCGGAAGGTCGGCGTCATGACGGATGTACCGATCTTCACTCGCTCGGTACGCTCGCCGACGGCGGCCATCCACGCGAGGGAGAACGGGGCGTGGCCGCCGTTCACACGCCAGGGCTGGAAGTGATCGCTCACGGCGACCGAATCCATGCCCGCGGCCTCCGCCGCCACCGCGATCTCCACCAACTCGCGCGGACCGAACTGCTCCGCCGATGCCTTGTACCCCAGCTGCAACTTCGCCATGTGACTCACACTACTGGGAGTCCGTGCGCGCGTCCTAGGGCGCGGGAGCGACGGCCGGATCGTCAGCGCGGGACGCCCCGTACTCGGTCTCGTAGACGCGACCGTTCTGCGCCATCACCAGGCCGTAGGTGCTGACCACGACGGCGTCGGTCCGCGGGTCCTCCTTGTCGACACCGCCGTAGACCTGCGATGCCTGGGTGTCGTCGAAGGTCTCGCCCCGTTCCGCTCCGCGCACCAGCACGTAGGAGCGGGCAGCGATCGCCTGGGCCTGGAGCGCCGCCACGCCGCCCTGATCGGCCCACCCGGGCGAGTTCTCGACGGGGACGACGCTCCGCACGTAGTCCTCGATGCCCACCACGTTGAGTACGCCGCCGTCGCGGGCGACGAGCTTCCCGCGGTACCGGGCGTTGTCACTGCAGAACCGGAGCACCTGGTCGGCGGCGATGCCCTGGTCCGCCTTGAGCGGGCCGATGGTGCGGTCCTGGACGTCGACGGTGCCGAGCACCTGCCCGCCGCAGCCCTGCCGGACAGTGGCGGTGGTCCCGTCGAAGCTGACGGCCTGACCGGGCATGACCTGTTTGCCCGCGATGAGCGCCCCAGCGGGCGCGAGGACGTCGACCCGGCTCCGTTCGCTGAGGCGGACGGTGACGGGCAGGCCCGTGTGCACCGTGCCGAGCGTCGTTCCCGGGTAGTAGTGCGCGAGGATCCGCTGCGCGTCCCAGCCCTGTTTGGCGTACGTGAGCGCGCCGAGCTGACTCATCCCGCGGCCGTGCCCGCCCGCGGCGCCGGCCGCGACATCGCCCGGTGCGTCGACGAGGGAGGTCTCCGGAAGGACACCCGTCCCCGCGAGTACCCCGCCGATGGCCAGGATGGGCACCGCCGCGACCGCCGGGGGCCGCCGTCGATCCACACGGGCATCCTCGGGTCTCCTTCAGTCGTCGGCCACGAGCCCGTGGGGCTGACGTGACTGTTGTGACTACTGAGACTCAAGTAAAGATCGAGGGTTGTCAAGGGAACACGCTCGAAACACCTACTTCCTCCGCTCCCCGCGGACATCTCCGCTCGCCCCGCGAATCCGCGTGGGGACCGGAGACTTCTGCGGGGAGAGACGCCGACTTCCGCGCCGGCAGGCCGATGATCAGCGCCAGGCGTCCCGCGCCACGCGAAGGAAGTTGCCGCCCGTCACGGCCTCGATATCGGTCCGCGCCCAACCCCGCCCTTCCAGGTGCGCCCCGAGGCCGACGAAGACCTCCGGCGGCATCCATTGAATCGGACCCCACCGGGTGTACGACTCATCGAAGAGCCCCGGATTCGTGGCGATCTCATCGAGGAAGTCCTCGAAGTCGAAGGAGTGATCGGTACTCACGCCCACGTGATCGATGCCGACCAGCTCCACCGCTCGTTCGAGGTGACGGGTCATCGCCTCGAGTGTCGGAGTGTTCGGCCCGAGGAAGATTCCCACTCCCGTGATGCCGATGACGCCGCCCGTCTCCGCGCATGCGCGGGCCTGGTCGTCGGTGATGTTGCGGGGATGCTCCCAGACGCTCGCCAGACAGGAATGGCTGTACACCATCGGCCCCGACGATGCCTCGGAGATCTCGAGCCCCGTCCTGCGGCCGCAATGGGATCCGTCGGGTACCACGCCCTCGTCGTTCATGCGCGCAACGAAGTCGCGTCCCCATCGGGTGAGTCCCTCGTCGACGGCGTCGAGGCAGCCTCCGCCGGCGAGGTTGGCGTGGTTGTACGTCGGGCCGATGGTGCGGACACCCAGGCGGGCCAATTCCGCGAGGCTGTCGAGATCACCGTCGAGGGGGTTGGCGTCCTCCAGGTCGAAGGCGACCGCGACCTCTCCCGCATCGGTCGCCACCCGCAACTCCCCGACGGTGCCGGCGACGCGGAGCCCGGGATGCGCCGCGATCGACGCACGGAAGGAGGTGAGCAGTGCCGTCGAATCGGCGAACGACTGCGGCCGGTAGCCCGCGTTCACCGACACGTAGGTCGGCGCCCCCGCGCCGTACCGGGTCAGCGGCGCGACATCCGCGCCGACGGAGAGCGGCAGGCACGCGTGTTGGTCCCAGATCAGCGATTCCATGCCCCGATCCTGCCCCGCAGGAACGCCGCTGCGCGCGACCAGCCGCCTTCCCGGTTTCGCGCCGAGCGAACGGACTGGACATCAACGTAACTTGAGGTCCTAGCCTTGTGTGCATGAGCATGGAATCGGTCGCCTGGAGCACGCTGTACCAGGGAAATCGGTCGCTGGACGCACCGACGAGGAGCCCGCGCGAGACGGTGCGCCGGATGGGCCCGTTCGCCCGGCCGCACCGGTGGCGACTGACCGCGTTCCTGCTGCTCTCCGTCTTCTCCGCGGCGCTCGCGGTGGCCACTCCCCTGCTCGCGGGCAAGGTCGTGGACCGCATCGTGGGCGGAGGCCCGACGAGCACCGTCGTCGAGATCGCCGTCCTCATCGCCGTCATCGCGATCGTCGGCGCCGGTGTGGATCTGCTCTCGCGCTGGTTCTCGTCGCGCATCGGAGAGGGCCTGATCTACCAGCTGCGCACCGCGGTCTTCGATCACGTGCAGACCATGCCGGTGGCCTTCTTCACCCGCACCCGCACTGGCGCGCTGGTGAGCCGCCTCAACAACGACGTCCTCGGCGCGCAGCGCGCCTTCTCTGACACCCTGGCCGGCGTCGTCACCAACCTCGTGACCCTGGCCCTCACGCTGGGCGTCATGCTCAGCATCTCGTGGCAGATCACGCTGCTCGCGCTGGTGCTGCTGCCGGTCTTCATCATCCCGTCACGCAGCATGGGTGTGAGGATCGCCGGGATGTCGCGCCGGGCGGCCCGGCACAACGCATCCATGAGCGACCAGATGACCGAGCGCTTCTCCGCTCCGGGCGCCACCCTCGTCAAGCTCTACGGCCGGCCCGCGATCGAATCCCAGGCCTTCGCGATGCGCGCCGGCGCGGTCCGCGACATCGGCGTCAGCACGGCGATGTGGCGCATGATCTTCGTGACCATGCTGACGCTCGTCAGTTCGCTGGCGCTGGCACTGGTCTACGGCCTCGGCGGCTTCTACGCGATCCGCGGCGACCTCCAGGCCGGCGCCGTCGTCGCCCTCGCGCTGCTGCTCACCCGCCTGTACGTGCCGCTCACCGCTCTCGCCAACGCGCGGGTCGAGGTGATGACGGCGCTGGTCTCCTTCGAGCGCGTCTTCGAGGTGCTCGACCTGGAACCGATGGTGCGCGACGCCCCCGACGCGATCGACATCGCCAAGGGCCCCACCGCGCTGCGGTTCGACGGCGTCGACTTCGCCTACCCCTCGGCGGAGAAGGTCTCCCTGGCATCGCTGGAGGAGGTCGCGCAGCTCGACACCCGCGGCGGCGAGACGGTGCTGCACGACATCGGTTTCACCGCGGCGCCGGGCTCGATGGTCGCGCTGGTCGGCAGCTCCGGCGCCGGCAAGTCGACGATCGCGCAGCTCGCCACCCGCCTCTACGACCCCGACGCGGGGGCGATCACAGTGAACGGCATCGACCTTCGTGACATCACGGCCCGGAGCCTGCATGCCACCGTCGGCCTGGTGACGCAGGACGGGCACCTGTTCCACGACAGCATCCGCGCGAACCTGCTGCTCGCGAATCCGGACGCCACCGAGGACGAGGTCCACGACGCGCTGCGCCGCGCCCGCCTCGAGGACCTGATCGCGCACCTGCCCGACGGTCTCGACACCGTCGTCGGCGAGCGCGGCTACCGGCTCTCCGGCGGCGAGCGCCAGCGCCTGACCATCGCGCGCCTGCTGCTGGCGCAGCCCTCGGTCGTCATCCTCGATGAGGCCACGGCGCACCTGGATTCGACGTCCGAGGCCGCCGTGCAGGCCGCGCTCGGCGAGGCCCTCGCGGACCGCACGTCGCTGGTGATCGCACACCGGCTGTCCACGATCCGCGCGGCGGACCAGATCCTCGTGCTCGAGGAGGGACGCATCGTCGAGCGGGGCACGCACGACGCCCTGCTCGCGCAGGGTGGGCGGTACGCCGAGTTGTACCGCACGCAGTTCGCCGATCAGGCGGCGTGAGCACCGTCGAGGCCGCGGAGCCGATCCCGTCGGCTCGTTCTGCGCAGCTTACGGTGAGTCCATGCTGAAAGTGATCGCGCAGGACTACATCCGGCCCGACGCGGTGGAGATCGTCCGCCCGCTCATGGAGGAGCTGGTACGCCTCACGCGGACGGAACCGCTCTGCATCAACTACGAGCTCTTCCAGGATCAGGAGGATCCCGGCCACTTCGTCTACATCGAGTCGTGGCCGGACCGCGCCGCGTTGGACGCGCACTGCGCCTCCGAGCACTTCCGCAGGCTCGTCCCGCAGATCGACGCGCACCGCCGGCAGGACGGCACGGCGACCCTCATGGACCCGATCGCCTAGGGGCGGATCAGCCCTGGGCGATGCAGAATTCGTTGCCCTCGGGGTCCTGCAGCACAGTCCACTGCACGCCCCATTCGTCGTGCTCGCGCAGCGCCGTCGCTCCCAACGCGACCACACGGGCGACCTCTGCCGCGCGGTCGTCGGCGTGCAGATCCAGGTGCAGGCGGTTCTTCACCGTCTTGCCCTCGGGCACGGCGAGGAACATCATCCGCGGCAGGACGGGGCTGCCGTACCCGACGGTGCGCATGAAGGCGTTGCCGTCGTTCTCGTCCACGGGCACGCCGAGCGCCTGCGCCCAGAACGCGGCCTGCCCGGCGACGTCGGCGCAGTCGAGGTTGATCATCTGCAGGGTGAGGGCCATGTCAGTTCTCCTTCGTCGAGGCGGCCAGGACCGGCCACCAGATCTCGGTGCGCAGGTCCGCGGGTCTCGCGGCGGCGCAGGGGTCCACGAGGTAGCGCTCGATGACGGCGCCGCCGGCATCCGACGCGTTGCGCGCCACCCACGCGCCGAGCTGGCCGTAGGTCTCGTCGAACGCCTCGTACGCTCCGTGGTGCACGGCGACCGCGCACAGCGCGCGGCCGAGCCGCCGGTTGCGCACCCGGCCGGTCACGGTTCCCGGTCCGGAGACGGGGATGAGGGCCGCGACCTGTTCCACCTCCGCGACGTGCGACGGGTACTCGGCGAGGGAGGGCCCCGTCACCGCCAGTCCCGATGCGGCCGCGCACGCCTCCAGCTCGGCGTACGCGGCATTGAGGAACTCGGGCAGCCGGGCGTGCTCGACGTCCGATGCGATCTCCAGGACGTCGATCGCGTCGAACTCGCGGAGATGGATCGGGGTGTTCGCGACAGGGGCCGTCGCATCCTGCAGCGCGACGATGGCGCGCTCCAGGCCGGCCCGCCGTTCGCGCAGCACGGCCTCGTGCTCCGCGAGAATCCCCCGGGTCACGTCGGGATCGCGCGCCTCGAGCACGCGCGCCACCGCGGCCAGTGGCAGGTCGAGGTCACGCAGCCGCGTGAGCACCGCGGCATCGTGCACCTGCGCCGCGTCGTACAAGCGGTAGCCCGTCGCCGGATCGATCGCGGCGGGCACGAGGACGCCCTGCTCGTGGTAGCGCCGCAGCTGCTTGACGGAGAGCAGGGTTGCGCGGGAGAACATCCCGATCGACATGAGGCCCGGTGTGGTCACGGATCGAGTATGGGGTCTCCCCCCGAGGGGAGGGTCAAGTCCGGCACGACGGGCTACGGTCGGACGATGGCCCCCACCGCTCCCCAGCCCGAGGATCTCCCGTACCTCCGGCGCTGCCTCGACCTCGCCCGCACCGCCCTCGACGACGGCGACGAGCCCTTCGGCTCCCTGCTCGTCCACGGCGGGGAGGTCGTCTTCGAGGATCGCAACCGGATCGCCGGCGGCGCGGGCGTGCAGCGCGCGCAGCTCGTCGGCGAGCGACGGTTCGGGGCCGGACACCGGCACCGTCGGCGCGACGGCGTGGATAGGCAGCGGCACGACGGGGCCAGGGGCGACGCCCCACTCGGCGTGCCAGGCGACCAGCTGCTCGGTGCTGCCCGCGTAGACGATGCGGCCCAGCCCGACCCAGGCGTGCGCGGCGCTGCACATCGCGCAGTGCTCGCCCGACGTGTAGGTC
>Ga0247824_10002559_pt1 | contig 10199 bp, 8 predicted proteins | sample 13C_PalmiticAcid_FD_194412 | JGI IMG/M metagenome (GOLD analysis project Ga0247824, IMG submission 194412) | Soil microbial communities from agricultural site in Penn Yan, New York, United States - 13C_PalmiticAcid_Day48 | ecosystem: Environmental > Terrestrial > Soil > Agricultural land... | reverse complement strand
CCAGATCGCCGACTGCGACAGCCGACGCAGGATGGCGTCTCTTTCCTCCCCATTCATGGGGAGGGGGACCGCGTAGCGGTGGAGGGGGCGGCGTCGCGGTCGGCGATCTGGGGCGCAAATGCGGACAAGGCGGCGTCGCCCCCTCCGTCACGTCCGCTGCGCGTCCGCGCCACCTCCCCATGAATGGCGAGGAGCAAAAGCGCCTAGCTCGCCAGGGCCGCCGGATCGCCGCCCGCCAGCCAGTGGGCCAGGGCCCCGGCCAGCTCCGGGATCTGGATCGGCTTGGCCAGATGCCCGTCCATGCCCCAGTCCAGGCAGCGCGCCACCTGATCCGCCTGGACGTTGGCCGTCAGCGCCAGGATCGGCGTCCTGTGTCCGGTGCCCGCCTGCATCCGCCGGATTTCCCGGGTCGCCGTCAGCCCGTCCATGACCGGCATGTGCACGTCCATCAGCACCAGGTCATAGCTTCCCGTCTGCATGGCCTGCACCGCCTCGGCGCCGTCGCAGACCGTATCGATCTCCAGCCCCAGGCCGCGCAGGATGGCGCTGACCAGCTCGCGGTTCCCCGGCGCGTCGTCGGCCATCAGGATGCGCCCGCCGGCCAGACCGCCCGAGGTCGCCATCTCGTCCTCGCCGCCGGCCAGCGCCCCGACCGTCCCGCCCTGGGCCAGGGGCGTCTCGAACCAGAAGGTCGCCCCCTCGCCCGGCTTGCTGTCGACCCCGATCTCGCCGCCCATGATCTCGATCAGACGCCGCGAAATCGCCAGCCCCAGGCCCGTGCCGCCATAGACCCGCGTGGTCGAGGCGTCGGCCTGCGAGAAGCGCTGGAACAGGACCTCGATCTTTTCCGCCGGAATGCCGATGCCGGTGTCCGTCACCGCCACCCGCAGACGCCAGCGGCCGTCGCTCTCGGGTCGTCCCCCGACCCGCAGCGTCACCCCGCCCTTGCCGGTGAACTTCACCGCATTGGACAGGAAGTTCAGCATGACCTGACGCAGCCGTCCGGCGTCGCCGGTCAGCACCTCGGGCAGGGCCGCGTCGGCCACCACCTTCAGGCTCAAGCCCTTGGCCAGGCACTGACCCTCGACGATGGCCGCCGCCCCGTCGACCAGGGCCGCGACCTGGAAGGGCTCGGGGTCCATCTCGATCGCGTTCGCTTCCAGCTTGGAATAGTCGAGGATGTCGTTGATCACCCCCAGCAGGGCCTCCGACGCCGTGGCGATACGCTCCACATAGGTCCGCTCCTCGTCCGGCAGGGCCTCCGACCCCTGCAACAGGCCCGAGAAGCCGATCACGCTGGTCAGCGGCGTGCGCAGTTCGTGGCTCATGTTGGCCAGGAATTCGCTCTTGGCCTGGGCCGCCTTCTCGGCCCGCTCCTTGGCCTCGATGACCTCGTCCTCCAGCACCTTGCGCTGGGTCATATCGCGGATCACCACCACCACGTCGTCGACGTGGCCGTTCTCGTCCTTCAGCGCCTTGAAGGTGCACTCGACCCAGATGGTGTGACCCTTGCGGTGCACGGCGCGGTGCTCCAGCCGCGTCGGCGTCCCGGTCTTCACCGCCTCGCCGATCGCCTTCAGCACCAGATGGCGGTCCTCCGGATGGACGTAGTCGGTCGACTGCCCGCTCATCTCCTCGAAGGTCCAGCCCAGAAGTTGCTGGATGGCCGGCGAGATATACTTGCTGGACCCGTCCATCTTCACGCGGGTGATGACGTCGCCGATGTTCTCGGCCAGCAGGCGATAGCGCCCCTCGTCGCGCCGGGACCGCGCCAGGACCTTCTCCTGCTCGGTGACGTCCTGAAAGACGCCGAACATGGCGACGACCCGGCCCGTCTCATCGACCTCGGTCTCGGCGTGGGTCAGGATCCGCCGTTCTTCACCATCCGGCCGCACGATCTGCAGCTTGGCCAGATAGCCCTCGCCATGCTCCACCCCGCGCTGGATCAGATCGGCCAGCGTCTTTCGATCCTCGTCGACATAGAAGTCGAGCGCGCTGTGCAGATTGGGGTTGAAGCTCTCCCGCTCGACCCCGTGAATGCGATAGACCTCGTCCGACCACTCGACGACGCCGGTGTTGCGTTCCAGCCGCCAGTGGCCGACGCCCGACATCTGCTCGACCAGCCGCAGCGTCTCCAGCCGCTCGTCGCGGATGCGCGCCGCCTCGATGCCGGCGATGATGTCCTCGGCCATCCCGGCCAGCAGCTTGAGCTGCTCCAGCTCGCGGTCGCTCGGCATGGGCAGGCTGTGGTCGTGCAGGACGCTCAGCGCCCCGATCGGCAGACCGTCCGGCCCGCACAGGGTGGCGGCGGCGAAGAACCTCAGATTGGCCTGCCCCGTCACGATCGGATGGTCCCTGACACGCGGGTCCTGCGTCGTGTCCGGAATCACCAGCACCGCCCCGCGTCCCATCTCGGTCACCAGAAGCGCCAGGCTGTTTTCCCGCGGGGTCCGCGTCGAGCACAGCCCCGCGTTGGAACGGATGATCGCCTCGGTCGGCGTCAGCAGGGTCACCACCGCCGCCCGGCAGTCGAAGACCGTCGCCGCCAGGTCGACCAGGCGATGGAAAGGCCCGGCCGGGGCGTCAAGCGCCTCGATGCTCTTGCTGGTGAATGACAAAGGCGCCCCCTTCCTAGCCTTCCTTCTCGCTCATACCGGCGAACGAAACGTTATCGGCCGGGGTTTTTCGACCCGCGTTCCAGCATCCACTCCGGCGCCTCGAAATCCAGCGCATCCTCCTCGGTGGCCAGCGCCGTCTCCGAAATGGTCTGGCGACGGATCGACACCCCCGCCGTGTGCACCGTCTCGGGATCGCCCGAGATCAGCGGATGCCACCAGGCCAGACCCCGCCCCTCATGCACCCGGCGATAGCCGCACGACGGCGGCAGCCAGCGCAGCCCCCCGATCTTGCCGGGCGTCAGCTTGATGCAGTCCGGCACATGCTCCTGCCGGTTGGCGTAGTCCGAACAGGTGCAGCGGTCCGGATCAAACAGCTTGCAGTGCACCCGTGTCGGCACGATCTCGCCGGTGTTCTCGTCCTCGAAGCGAATGACGCAGCACAGACCGCACCCGTCGCACAGGCTCTCCCACTCGGTCGCCGACATCTCGGTCAGCGGCGTTGTTTCCCAGAAGGGTTTCATGGGCGGGGCCTATACGCCCCCTGCACGCCCCTGTCGCCCTTCAGTGCGTCACGCTCTTCGAGAAGAGGTTGATCACCACCACCCCGCCGACGATCATCACCAGACCGACCACGGCCGGCAGGTCCAGCTTCTGCTTGAACAGGAACAGGCCGATCACCGAGATCAGCACCACCCCCAGCCCGCTCCAGATGGCGTAGGCCAGCCCCACCGGCATCTGCTTCAGGGCGATGGTCAGCAGGTAGAAGGCCAGGCCGTAGCACAGCGCCAGCCCCGCCGTCGGCCAGGGTCGCGTGAACTGCTGCGACTGCTGCAACAGGGTGGTGCCCAGCACTTCAAAGCCGATGGCGCCCAGCAGGGCCGCCCAGGTGGTCGGGTTCATTCGAAACCCTGGGCTTCGGTCAGGATGCTGCCCGGCGTCAGCAGGGACAGCAGGGCGCGGCGCTGCTCGGGCGAGACCTCATGGGTGCCGAACAGGTCGCTCATCCACAGGCCGTCGGCGATCAGCCGCAGCATCAGGGCGTCATCCTTGCCCGCCGGATCGACCGGGTCGTCCTCGGCCAGGGTCCGCATCGCCGCCCGCCAGCGCGCGATCAGGCTGGGCTCCACCGCACAGGCCACCAGGGCCGCCCGGCCGATGCTGACGTCGCGCTCGGTCACCGGCTCGTTGACCGTGGCCCGCAGATAGGCCCGCGCATTGCGGCCATAGGGATTGGGGTCGCGCGCCGCCTCGGCCAGGATGGCCGCCGTCATCTCGTTCGCCAGATGGTCGATCACCCCTTCCAGCAAGGCCAGCTTGGTCGGGAAGTGATGCAGCAGGGCGCCCTTGCTGAACGGCAGGCGCGCCACCACCGCGTCCAGTTTCAGCCCGGTCGCCCCCTCCTCGGCGGCGGCCTCGATGGCCATGTCGATGATCTCGGCGCGGGTGGCTTCCGGCGCGCGGCGGCGGGTCTGAGCGTCCATGTCGCTTTACATACCAACCGGACGGTTTCCTTTCAAACCATTTTCATCGAACGACGAACTTCGACTTGCCGCCCGCCGGACCGCCCCGCTACAGACAGCCATCGCGACAAGGGGGCTTAGCGTGATTATCGGCATCGACCTGGGAACAACCAACAGCGCTGTGGGCGTCTGGCGCGACGGCAAGGCGGAGCTGATCCCGAACAGCCTGGGGCACCTGCTGACCCCCTCGGCAGTCAGCCTGGACGAAACGAGCGGCGAGGTTCTGGTCGGTCTGGCCGCGCGCGAGCGCCAGTCCACTCACCCCGAACTCACCGCCACGGCCTTCAAGCGCTACATGGGCTCCAGCCGCCCGACCAGGCTGGGCAAGCGCACCTTCCTGCCCGAGGAGCTGTCCGCTCTCGTCCTGCGCCGCCTGGCTGACGACGCCGCAGCCTACCTTGGCCAGCCGGTGACCGAGGCGGTCATCACCGTCCCGGCCTATTTCAACGACAAGCAGCGCAAGGCCACGCGCCGCGCCGGCGAACTGGCCGGGCTCAAGGTCGAGCGTCTGTTGAACGAACCCACCGCCGCCGCCCTCGCCTACGGCATTCACGAACTGGACGATGAGAGCCGCTTCCTGGTCTTCGACCTCGGTGGCGGCACCTTCGACGTCTCTGTGCTGGAGATCTTCGAGGGCGTCATCGAGGTCCGCGCCTCGACCGGCGACAACCGCCTGGGCGGCGAGGACTTCAACCAGGTGCTGATCGAGGCCTTCGGCAAGGTCATGGGCGACCGCCTGTCGCCCGCACAGCGGGCCGACCCACACCTGCGCGAACGCATCCGCGCCGCCGCCGAACGCGCCCGCCGCGCCCTGACCGAGGGCGCCGCCGCTTCGATGGCCGTGACCTGGAAGGACGAAAGCTACGAGCACGGCTTCACCGCCGACGCCTTCGAAGAGATGTGCTCCGGCCTTCTGACCCGGCTGCGCGATCCCGTCCTGCGGGCCCTGCGCGACGCGGGCCTGCGCGCCGACGGCCTGAAGGAGATCGTCATGGTCGGAGGAGCCACGCGGATGCCGGTCGTGCGCCGCGCCCTGACCCGGATGTTCGGCCGCTTCCCCTCCAACGCCGTCGACCCCGATCAGGCCGTGGCCCTGGGCGCCGCGGTCCAGGCCGGGCTCAAGGCGCGCGACACGGCCCTGAAGGAGGTCGTCCTGACCGACGTCTGCCCCTACAGCCTGGGCGTCGAGGTCAGCGAGCGCGGCCCCGGCGGCATGGTCCGTCACGGCGTCTTCTCACCCATCATCGAGCGCAACACCGTCATCCCGGCCAGCCGCATCCAGGTCTATTCGACCATGGAAGCCAACCAGCGCCAGGTGAAGCTGCCCATCTATCAGGGCGAATCCCGGGCGGTGATCGACAACATCCGCCTGGGCGAGCTTGACGTGGCCGTCCCCGCCGCCCCGGCCGGCGAAATCGCCATCGAGGTCCGCTTCTCCTACGACATCAACGGCCTGCTCGAAGTCGACGTCCATGTGCCGAAGACCGGCGAGCGCCGCGAACTTGTGATCGCCGACGAGGACGTCATGTCCGGCGCCGACTTCCAGAAGCGCCGCGAGGCCCTGGCCGCGCTGAAGCACCACCCGCGCGACGCTGACGTGAACCGTGTCGTCCTGGCCCGCGCCGCCCGCTGCTACGAGGACTCCCTGGGCGACCAGCGGCACTTCATCGGCCAGCATCTGGACCGCTTCACCTTCATCCTGGAGCGTCAGGACCCGCGTGAGATCGAACACGGCCGCGCCGAGCTGACCCAGGTCCTCGACCAGTTCGAAGGCGCGACCTGGCTGTGAGAACCTCCATCTGGCGCGAGCTCGCCATCTCCCCCTCGACCGACGAACGCGAGATCCGCCGCGCCTACGCCCGGCGACTCAAGATCGTCCATCCCGAGGACGATCCCGAAGGCTTTCAGGCTCTTCGCGCGGCCTTCGAGCAGGCCCTGAACCACGCCCGTCACGCCGCCTGGGAGGCCGACAACGGCTGGAATGAAGACGACGCCGTCGACGAGGGGCTGGACGCCTCCGCCGCGCCCGTCGGCGAGAACCACGCCCCTCCTCCCGCGACGCCCTCGACCGACGCCTCGCCGCAAGACCCCGTCCTGGTCGCGGAAATGGCCCGCGACCGCGCTGACCGCGACGAGCACCAGCGCCGCTGCGACGCCCTGAGCGAGGCCCTGCGCCGACCGGCGCCCGACGACGACGCCGTCCTGACCGCCCTGGTCGCCGTCTTCCGCTCGCCCGCGCTCGGCGCCCTCGACGTGCACGATTCCACCGAGCACTGGCTGGGCCAGCTGGCGGCCCAGCGTGGCCCCGCCTTCGAGGCCCTGCTGGAGCCGACCATCGCCTTCTTCGGCTGGGACCACCGCCCCGTCGGCGACCACTGGAACCCCGGCCTCGCCGCCCTGCAGCACCGCGAGGATGTCGAGACGATCCGTCGCCTGCGCAACCCGGATTCACCGGCTCATGACTCCTACATGGCCCTGAGCCGACCGGTCGGCTGGCGAATGCGCCTCGACGCCCGGTTGAAACCCGAGTTGGGACGCCGCATCGCCGACCTTCTGGCGCGCATCGATCAGGAAGCTCCCTACGTCCTCGGCTACCTCAACGCGGACTCCGTCGCCTGGTGGCGGACCTATCTGTCACGTCCGCGCCTGGGAGCGACCAGTTGCTGGTTCATTATCGCCATCACCCTGCTTGCGGGCTTTTACGCAGCGTCGGAGGCGCCGGCCGGCGCTGGCGGCGTCCGCTTCATGACCGGCCTCGCCGCAGGACTGATCTCCTCGACCTTGCTCGCCCTGGCCGCCCATCACCTCCTCGTTCTGCCGCGCTGGAAACGGCTCAACGACATAAGCCGCGAACCCGGCTTCTGGATACGCTCAGGTTGGGTCCCGGCCTCCGCCGCGCTGATCCTTATCGCGTCGTTCATCAGTACGGACCTCAGCGCCGCCGCAGCCCCCGTTGTGCAGGCGATCTTCGGTTTGACCGGGCTTGCGATCGCGGCCTGGGCAGTGGTCATGGTTGACGACGATCCATGGTCCCAGCGTCTCACCCGGCTCTGGGCCTGGGCGCCGCTCTTCCTGCCCCTCTGGTTCATCAGCGGCTTCGCCACCGCCGACCGTCATGCCCTGCAACTGACGATCATGACTGGCTTGCTCGCATTCGCCGCGGGCGGCCTTTATCTGAACCGTCGCTGGCCCGCCGACGACCAGGGCCATAAGCGGAGCGGCGCCCTGCTGGCCATCGCCGCGACCATCGGCGCCGTCCTGGCCGACCAGTCCCAGAGCTTCCCGGTTCTCGCTGGCCCGGCTCTTGCCGTGCTCTTGCTGTCCGCAACAGCAGCCGTCGTGGCCGGACCACGACAGGCCTCCGGCCTCGTCCTTGTCCGAAGCTGGCTGGTCCCGCTGGCGGTCTTCTTCATCGCGCTCATCGCCGAAGACGCGCCACCGCCCTACAACCGCAACCTTTTCGCCTGGGGCGGCCTGTGGTTCGGCGGCCTCCTTGCGCTGACGACGCTCTGCGATGTCCTGGGCCTTGGCCACAACCCGTTCAGCCGCAAGCGCCGCAAGTCCGTCGACCGCTTCGCCTGACGCCCCGTCGCGTCGGGCGTGGCGGTCGGGCGCGGGCCGCGCTATAGGCCCCGCCATGGCTGCTCGTCCCCCTCTCGTCGCCCTCAAGGATGTCCGTCTGCAGGATGGTCAGCGCCCGCTGTTCGACGGTGTCGATCTGGCGGTCGAGCCGCGCAGCCGCGCCGCCGTGGTCGGCCGCAACGGGGCCGGCAAGTCGACCCTGATGAAGATCGTCATGGGCCTGATCGAGCCGGATTCAGGCGACCGCGCCGTCCAGGCCGGCACCCGCTTCGCCTATGTGGCGCAGGAGCCGGACATCACCGGCGACACCCTGCTGGACTACGCCGCCTCGGGCGGGGCCGAGCGCTGGACCGCCGAGAGCTGGCTTGAGACCTTCGGCCTGTCGCCGTCCAAGTCGACCCGGGGCCTTTCCGGCGGCGAGACCCGCCGCGCAGCCCTGGCCAAGGCCTTCGCCGAGGAGCCGGACGTCCTGCTGCTGGACGAGCCCACCAACCACCTCGACATCCTGGCCATCGAACTGCTGGAGAACGAGCTGGTTCAGGCCCGCTTCGCCGTTCTGGTGGTCAGCCACGACCGCGCCTTCCTGAACAAGGTGACCAACACCGTCCACTGGCTGGACAACCGCCGCGTCCGCACCCTGAACAAGGGCTTCGACGCCTTCGACGACTGGGCCGCCAAGGTTCAGGAAGAAGAAGCCCTCGCCCTCGAAAAGCTGACCAAGACCATCGAGCGCGAGACCGAGACCTTCTACCGCTCCATCACCGCGCGGCGCACCCGCAACGAGGGCCGCGCCCGCAACCTGGCCGCCCTGCGCGCCGAACGCGCCGAGAAGATGAAGGACGTCCCGCGCGACCTCTATCTGGGCGTGGATTCCGGCGCCGTCTCGGGCAAGCTGGTGGCCGAGCTGAAGGGCGTGACCAAGGTCTTTGGCGACCGCACCATCTTCAAGAACCTGACCACCCGCGTCATGCGCGGCGACCGTCTGGCCATCGTCGGCCCCAACGGCGCGGGCAAGACCACCCTGGTCAAGACCCTGCTGGGCGAGCTGGCCCCCGACGAGGGGACCATCCGCCTCGGCGCCAATCTGGAGCCCGTCTATCTGGACCAGTCGCGCGAGGGGCTGAAGTCGGACATGACCCTGTGGGACGCCCTGACGCCCGGCGGCGGCGACAGCATCCTCGTGCGCGGCTTCTCCAAGCACGTCGCCGCCTACGCCAAGGACTTCCTGTTCCAGGAAAGCCAGCTGCGCCAGCCGATCTCCACCCTGTCGGGCGGCGAGCGCAACCGCCTGCTGCTGGCGAGGGCGTTGGCCAAGCCGGCCAACATGCTGGTCCTCGACGAACCGACCAACGACCTCGACATGGACACCCTCGACAAGCTGGAAGAGCTGCTCGAGGGCTATGACGGCACCCTGATTCTGGTGTCGCACGACCGCGACTTCGTCGACCGCCTGGCCACCTCGACCATCGCCATGAACGGGCGCGGCGACATCGTCGAAACCCCCGGCGGCTGGCAGGACTTCCTGCGCCAGAACCCGACCTTCCTCGCGCCCCCGCCGACCCACGCGGAAACGGCCCCAGGGGCGCGTCGGGTCGAGAAGGCGGAGCCTTCTGACCGCGCCCCCAAGAAGACTGCGAAGCTCTCGTATAAAGACGCGCGTCGTCTGGAAGAGGTCGAGAAGCTGATGGAGACTCTGCCGGTCGAGATCGCCAGGCAGGACGCCATCCTCGCCGACCAGTCCCTCTACACCCGCGACCCCGCCGCCTTCGACCGCGCCATGAAGGCCGCCGAGAAAGCCCGCGCCGACCTCGAAGCCGCCGAACTGGACTGGCTGGAGCTGGAAGAGAAGAAGGCGGCCCTGGCGGGGTGAGTTGCAGGTTCCACGGTGGACAACCCAGCAGCCCGCCAAGGGTGGAAAGCGACCTTCCTCGATCTGAAAGCGGAGTTTGGTCTGGCCTAGGGACGGGCAATCAGACCGTCGGCGAAAAGGGAGAAATCGCGCTAACCGAGCCGGCGTCTTAGAAACCTTACAAACCCAACTATCGCCAGCCCGCCCATGAAAACCGCGAACAACAGTGCGAAGGCATCAAGGGTGTACGCGGGTGGCTCTCCGATCAGATTGGTGAGAAGAGCGTGCGCGGCCAGAGCGGCAGCCCCGATCATCACCCACCACCCTGATACTTCCATAAGTGCGAGGGTGGCTGGGCGAGGCTTGAGCATGGCGGGAGCTTACGGCCGTCTATCTCACGAGGAAAGACTCCAGCGGGTCGCCAGCGGCCCTTCTTCCCCGGCCCGAAAGCCGTCCTGCCTGCCGGCGGGTGCTGGCCGTCAGGGTTTCGCCGCCCGCTTCAGGTTTTCGGGTTGGTGCAGACGCCCGTTCTCCATCACGGCCGCGACCCGGGTCAGGGCGCGAATGTCGAGCGACGGATCGGCTTCCAGAAACAGGATGTCGGCCTCCATGCCCGGCGCCAGTCTGGCC
>Ga0247824_10002557_pt1 | contig 10202 bp, 5 predicted proteins | sample 13C_PalmiticAcid_FD_194412 | JGI IMG/M metagenome (GOLD analysis project Ga0247824, IMG submission 194412) | Soil microbial communities from agricultural site in Penn Yan, New York, United States - 13C_PalmiticAcid_Day48 | ecosystem: Environmental > Terrestrial > Soil > Agricultural land... | reverse complement strand
ACGATTCAGAGAACGCTGTACTGGATGTTGAGGCGATGAGTGTGAAGGATGTGATGGTATCCGGCACTAGAAAACCCTGTTTCGCTTTGGTCCTGCATGACAGGAAAGGAGACACGCTTTGCGCATCAGCCCAAAAAGATAAACAGACAATATGCAGCTGTCATGCTGGGTAGAAGCAGGTCTTCTTTTATTGCTGCCCCTCATTCTCTTCAGTGCTTTTATGCCTCTCTTACGGGTCTGACATCCTGGAGTGATGCAGGTCAACAGCCGTTGGGGGAAAGATGGCCTTGGCGACTTGTTCCAGTCAAACTGTGCACGTCTTTGGCCAGCATCCGTTGGGTTGTTGGGATATGACACGTCTGAGTAAAGTGCAGGAAGGAGACAAGCCCAATTGATCCCCTCTCTCAATTGGGCGCTGGAGTGTTGTCGCTCTCTCACCAAATCAAGGCTGAGCGTGCCTTGCATTTTCATAGACAGCCTTCAAAGGGGGGGTTCTGCTGACGATTCAAAAGATGGGTCGAGAAGTTGGTGAGGCGTTGGAGTTCTCCCTGCATAGCCCACAGCTGGCGGCTTAAGAGTGGGCTTCTGGTTTAGAGTGGGGCGAATGATGAGGAAAGCGATGGTGAAGGGAGAGGGATGAAGAACGAATCGTTTTCTGCATACCTCACGCTTCGCCTTTTTTCTCTTTTTGCACAGGCGCAGAGCAGCACAGACTTTCCCTCCTTTCCTTCTTCCCACCACTGCCTACTCCACCTGTGTTTCGGTAAAGATCCGCATGCTCCCCTCAGTGTGCTACTATGCATCCCCACAACCCTTGATGCGATTCGATTCGCTCACAACAGCCCTCGGTTCCTGTTCCTTGATTTCAGGTACCATTCGCAAGACACAGGAACAAGCAAGCGCTCCCGCCATCACATATTCAAACCAACAGGACCAAGAGTAAGGTCACCCGTTTCTCCCAACAACAACAACAACACATACCGGCAATCAAACAACAGCTGCTAAGTCTTCTCGAAACCACCCTCCATGTTGAAATAAGCGTCGTTGCTCGACGGACAAGTGACCATCTGACTATCGGAACCACCCGAGCATCGGGCTATTCACTCACATCCAAAGGAAAGAACAAAAGAAAAGGAAGGGTACGCACACTTCTCACGTAGCTCCATGCAATATGCCTGCTCACTTGATACAAGTGTGTACTAACTCTCGTCCCTCTCAAATCACATATTGCCAACAACACGATAGAAACCAGCAATGTTGTTTGGCAGTATCATCGCATCACCGCGAGAGGTCCTCTCGCCAACACAGGCGCTGGAACTAGCCAACATCTACTTGGACAATGCTCGCAAAACAACCGATCCCTACATCGCCCTGACATTGTGCCACGATACTGAAGTCACATTGTCGCAAGCAGTACGAGGCTCCAAGCGCCTCGCGATTCCAGTTGTACGCAAAGGAATTGCTACCGCCTATGCCCAGCTTGGATGGCTGTTGAAAAGCCGCTCTCTTCATGGTGAAGCAGAAGCTTTCTACAAGAAGGCTGAAAAGTTGGGGTAAGTGAAAGAACAGTAAACCTCTATCATCTGAACAATGGAATCCACTTGGTTGTTTGTCAGGAAGGAAGGCTCATTCCTCGATGTCATTTGCTTTTGGATATATTGCAGTGAACATATTCAGAGACAGCAGCCGGATCATTTCGTGGCGTTGTACCAGGAAAACCATCAGGAGGACCCTCCAGAACAAGTTCAGGAATCTAAGCGCCGAGATGATCATCAGGGAGATCGCCAGGAGCATCTCCAAGAAGATGTCCCGGACACCAAGCATGAGCCGGATCATCTTTCACAAAACCAAGCGTCACAGAGACCTGATTTCAACACGGCTCATGGCTCTAAGGATGCTATGTCGACTCCCGACGATTTGAAGCAACCTCAAGATTCTACTGCGGGACAAAAACAAGGTCGTATCATGGTTTACGTCCCTCAGGCCATCTTTGCCAAAAATATCCGGCCTCCCGCCATGGAGATCAACTTGCCTAAAGCAAACGAACGCCTAAGCACCACTCCTCAGCTGGCTGCATGTCTCAGTCTCTTGAAGCATTCACAGCTGCTAGAAGATATGCTAGAACCATCTACTCGAAAATGGTTGCAGGCGATCGAGAAGGACACCGACGAGCAGGATAGACTCGGAATCTTGGCAACAAACATCATCAGGGCCTTCCAGCGTGAAGAAATCAAGGACGATCAAGTCGTTGCTGAGGTGGTATGCCTCGCACCCGTCCTTGAGAGAAGCGACTTCCAGTACCTACTCAGAGAACTCTGCAAAGGCATCGACCAGTCAATCTTGCTAGATGTCCATCAGCTTCACGGAACCGCTCAATTGATACATGGTGCTGCACCTGGATACCTCGATGCAGATGATCTGGTCAAGATACTCGAACTCCTCAGTACTCGACTCAGAAAAACGCACAGTCAGTCATCGAGCCACATGTATCAATTGACGATGGCGGTATCGCGCGTATTGGATGCCATGGCTGACACCAAAGTCAAGGGTCTTGACCGAGAGAAGCTGCATGAACCTCTCACTTTGTACTTGAGTGAGATCAAGGACACCTCTGACCCGTACATTGTGTACCAAGCAGCGTATGCATATCAAGCGTTACTTTACGTCCCAGATGACGAGACGCTCTGGCAAGCAACATTGCGACGCACAGGCAAGGTGATGCAAGGAGTGGGAGGACTCGTGAGTGCAGTGAAAGGTCTCGATCTCAATGGATTCATGGACGGATTGAAGGATATCCAACAAGGAGTGTCAGGCGCTGCAGGAGTACTAAAACTGGCCGAATCCACGTTCGATGGAGTCAAATCGATATCTGATGGTGGAAAAGACTTTGTTGAGGGTATGAAGGAAGGGTTGGGGGTCAAGCGCAAGTTGACATGGTACCCAGCGCTGCGAGGAGCAGATTCATTGCTTCGAAGCGGTCAACTTTCTCAATTCAAGAGACTCGTCTACGAGGCCCCTTGCCGACTTGATCCAGTTTTCCAATGGGGAGTATGTCAGCTGCTTGGAGAAGTCGCAGCCGATTCCGTGTGGGATGCAAAGACTCGTAAGGGTGCACTTATATTCCTAGGGGAGATCTACAGTAACAGAACAGTATGGGGGTGCCGTGCAAATGTTCAAGAATGGATCCTTATCATTCTTATGAAGCTGGCTTCGTCATCTGAGGACGATATGCAAGGTGAGATGAATTGGACATCTACTGATATCAACCTTATCGATTTAGACGCACCGCCGGCACAATCTATTAACCATACACACACTATCATCACGTAGCTGCGGCTAGAAACCTCATACGAGATCTAGAATCGAAAGCCGACGCCCAGGACCTTGCGCATATTCAAGCTTGTCGACAGAAGGACCATGCTATGTATCCCTTGAAGATCGTCTCTTCAATGACGGTGTCTCCCTCGCTTATTGATCGCGCTCAGAACAGACCAGATGTAGAAGGTCAATTACGCCAATTGAGAAAGCAACATCTGACAGAGCAAGGAATCGCTGTCTACATCCCGCCTCAGGCAAAGGCTGGATTGCAAGCGTCGGATGAATCTCGATTTCAGTTGATGGATAAAGTCAAGGAGTTCTTGAACGGTGAACAGAGAGTATTCCTGCTGTTGGGAGATCCAGGAGCTGGAAAATCGACATTCAGTCGTGCGCTCGATCGCGATTTATGGAACGCCTATAAGAAGGATGGCGACATACCACTACATATCAACTTGCCAGCCATCGACAAACCAGAGCATGACATGATTGCAAAGCAATTGAGGAAGATGGAACTCACTGAGCCACAGATCAGAGAACTCAAAGTGCATCGCAAGTTCGTTTTGATCTGCGACGGTTATGATGAAAGCCAACAAACACACAACCTGTACACAGCAAATCGACTGAATGAGCCAGGGGAGTGGACCGCCAAAATGATCATCAGTTGTCGTACAGAATACCTTGGAATCGACTATCGATATCGCTTCCAACCTGGAGATCGTAACCAGCAATCGAAATCGACACAGTTCCAAGAAGCCGTCATGACTCCGTTCTCTGAAAGTCAGATCGATGACTACATCAAGGAATATGTGTCGATCCATCAGCCTCTGTGGGAGGAAAAGGATTACAAGCAAGCACTCAATCTCATTCCAAGCTTGAAGGAGTTGGTCAAGAATCCGTTTTTAATGACTCTCTCCTTGGAAGTGATGCCGCGAATGATGGATCCTGGTGAACACCTCTCAGGTGCACATATCACCAAGGTCGGACTGTATGACCATTTCATTGAGCATTGGCTGGAGCGAGGAAAGAAGCGACTCGGAGAGAAGAAGCTGACCCCTCAATCGAGAGCAGCATTCGAGAGTTTGATCGACGAAGGATTCACCCGGAATGGAATCGATTTCTTGAAGAAGCTAGCAGTGGCGATCTACAAGGAGCAAGATGGCCAACCGATTGTCGAATACTCGCGCTACAAGGATGAGCACTCGTGGAAAGCCGAGTTCTTCAGCCGCGATGATGAGAAGCAGCTCTTACGCGAAGCCTGTCCTTTGACACGGAATGGCAACCAGTACCGATTCATCCATCGATCGTTACTCGAATATGGATTGGCACTTGCTGTATTTGATCCGCATGACTGGCGTCAGAGTATGACATCTCTACCTTCGTTAGGCCGTCGGGGAAGTGCGAGTTCTGTCTCGAGCTTTGAGATCCGCGGTTCTGTTGAAAGAGTGATACGCCAAATTGAACAAGGACCTGATTTCGATTCACCTCTTGCCTCGAGAAGTTTCGTCAATGAGCACTCGCTTGTCCAGTTTCTGGAGGAACGTGTCCATCAGGAAACAAAGTTCAAGCAACAATTGTTGGACTATATCGAGTACTCAAAGGTGGACAAAAAATGGCGTACAGCAGCTGCCAATGCAATCACAATCTTGGTGCGAGCAGGTGTCGAGTTTAGGTCCGCTGATTTGCAAGGCATTCAGATTCCAGGAGCGGATCTCAGGTATGGCGTGTTTGACTCGGCCAACCTACAGGGAGCAGATCTGAGGAAGGCCAATCTCAGCAACGTGTGGCTTCGTGGATCGGTTTTGAGCAGAGCACAGATGAAAGATGTACAGTTTGGCGAGCTGCCGTATCTCAAACATGACCGCAGTGTGGAGGTGTGCATGTATTCACCGGATGGATCATCATTCACCGTGGCTCTATCTGATGGCAACATCCACGTCTATGCGACATCGAATTGGGAGAAGACATGGATATTGAGTGGTCATAGCCAAGGAGTTAAAAGCATTGCATACTCGCCGAACGGAGATCGGATTGTATCAGGCAGCAGTGACTCTACAGTACGAGTTTGGGATGTCGCCACAGGAGATTGTCTTTATATCTTCATCGGTCATGCCGGCGCAGTCTACAGTGTGGCGTATTCACCAAAAGGCAATGTTGTTGCTTCAAGGGATGGTGACGGAACCGTGCGGCTTTGGGATCTTGAGGCAGGAGATCGCCACTGTATTATATCTGAGTGTGGCTATATCACTGATATGGCATTTTCGCCAAAAGGAGACACATTAGCCTTCGGTAGCAGGGATTGCAGAGTTCGACTTTGGGACGTTGCTTCAAGGGAGTTCCGCAGCATTCTGATAGGGCATACCTACAGTATCTCAGCCATCTCATTTTCGGCTCAAGGTGGTCTTCTTATATCCAGTCAAGAATACAGCGACTTTGTGAGAGTATGGGAGATGGCATTAGGTGCATGTTGCCACATCATTAGAGCATATGGATCCCCCGTTGTATCGCCAAAGGGAAATCAAGTTGCCGTCTACAGTCGGAGTGACACAGGAATAGAGTTGTGGGACACAGAGACAGGAGCATGCATTCGCAGATTGTCGGACAACAAGAGTTGGATCTACAGTGTGGTGTACTCACCTCATGGAGACCAGATTGTCTCAGGTGACAGTAACATGGCGGTACGATTGTGGGATGTGGAGACTGGTGAGTGTCGCCAAACAATGTTTGGACATACCAGAGGGGTGACAAAGGTATTGTTTTCCCCGAAGGGAGATTGCATCGTCTCTACCTGTTACGATAATACAGTGCGGTTATGGAATGTAGGAGCAGGATCCTCTCGACAAATCTCAAACCATCACAGTGGCTGTGTGATGAACCTCAAGTATTCGCCGAAACGGAACCAGGTTGCCTCTTGCAGTCAGGACTCGACAATACGGCTATGGGATGCGGAGACAGGGATCCACATCCGTGCGCTGACCGGCCATAGCAACACTGTGTACAAAATCTCATACTCTCCCCAAGATGACCAGCTTGCCTCTTGCAGCTTCGACAACACGATTCGGCTATGGGATGTCGAGAGTGGCGCTTGTCTACACATATTAACTGGTCACACCAGTACCGTTGTCGACTTGGTGTTCTCTCCACATGGGCACCAGATCGCCTCCGCCAGTTCTGACATGACAGTCCGGCTCTGGAACGTTGAGACAGGGGAATGTCAATATATTTTGATTGGACACAGTGACGGTGCTTGGGTCGTTACGTATTCATCTCAGGGCAATCAGGTTGCATCTGCTGGTGAGGATGGGACTGTGAGACTATGGCACGTAGAGACAGGAGTCTGCCAACATACCTTAAGAGGCCATTCCAAGACAATCCAAAGTATTGTGTATTCACCGAATGGCAACCAAATCGCCTCTGCCAGCGACGACGCGACGGTACGACTATGGGATGTCATGACGGGGGCGTGCAGCCATATTTTCATTGGTCATCAAAGTGGTGCTACACGTGTAGTCTACTCACCACAAGGACACCAAGTTGCATCTGCCAGCTACAACGATCTAACAGTACGGCTATGGGATACGGAATCAGGAGAATGTCTCCATGCCTTCACAGGTCACAAGCATAATGTTTTTGCCATTGCTTATTCACCGAGAAATGACCTCATTGCCTCATGGAGCGACGCAGGAGAAGCGATGCTGTGGGATGTCGAGACAGGAGAATGTCGCTGGAATCTCAATCACGACGGATCGACATGTTCGGGGGGTAATTTTTTGGCACACCCTTTCGTGTGGATGTCCCCTGAAGACGACTCTTTCATCACTGGTTGCGGCGATGGATCTGTTAGGGTGTGGGATATGCCAAGAGAAGATGACCAATATCGTGTTCACATGCGATGGAGATCGACCAATGATCAGCTTACCGTGGAGGATGCGTGCGTACAGGATGTACAAGGGTTGAACGATCTCAATAAGCGGCTTTTGAAGCAACGTGGAGCTACGGGTGAGCCATGTATCCCGCTACGCGAGACAAGCAAGAATGTGATGAGCATGGTATCCGTTGTATCTAAACTCAAGTCGTCGTCTTCCAACAGAGAGGCACTGAATTTGTCATCCACCTCACCAGCGATCTCTTCTACGAGGCAATCAGGACAACAAACCGAATAGGCGACGGAGGCAGAGACATCTGATAACTAGTCGATGCATTCTGTAGTGACTAATGGACAGGACCGTGCAAGAGCTTTAGCATAAAAGCTGTCGTTGTTCTTTCAGTACTAGCTGTTGAATGAAACCATATCATGGAATCAGATCGCGCTGTTGTGGTTCATAAAGTCGGATGTGGTGTTGAATGGTAGATGGGATGTCAAATGAATGGATATCAGATCACTTTGACCAACACATTGGGTCAGCCGTGCTTTTGTCATCCCATGCAATTCAGTGCAGCTGCAGAGGGAAATGCTGAGATGATGCCACATGCCATATGAAGCCAAATTTATTCAATTGCTATTGCTATGTGGGGGAGGGTCAGGTCGAGGGAGGCATCATATTGGAGGAGGGCGTGTCGGGGGGTGAGAGTCAGGTTCATGGGTCGTCGAGGAGGGGAAGGCGGAGGGAGGAGGGGAAGGTGGAGGTAGAGCCTCTCGTTTTCGCTTTTTCCTTGCCCGAGTGGCGGTGTCGTCGGAGGAACACTCATCCGATTCTGACGTTGTTGACATTTGGCTCGCGATCATTTCTTCTTCTTCTCAAGGTCATAGTAGTGAACTCGGGCAAGGGGTTTTCTTTTCTAGAATCACGGGGTGGATACGGGCAAAGGTCCTTTCTTTTTTTTTTAGGGCTTTGATGGATCAGGGCCGAGGCCAGGGCAGGATGAGGACGTTGGTGGGTTGGAGCGTGATCCGGTCCTTGATGTGTCTGAATGGATTGTGATTTCCTTTTCCTGTCGCCCTAACAAGAGTGGAAGAGTGGAACATATCAGAAACGTTTCAATGTCAAGTGGAAAGCCCGATATGCATGTCATAACAAGCTTACCAAGACAATGTCTTGTACATAGGACAGTATTATATTAAATGCCTTCTTGTCGATGTCCGAAGGAAGGCGACCATACTTTGACTCGAATGAATGAATTAGAGACTCTTCCATTGGTGTAAAGAAGGGTAACGAGTGGAGGAGAGAGGGGAGAAGAAAGAGAGAGAGAAATGCTGCCGAATACCTTTTTATGCTGGACTTGACTTGCATCGCAGTCATGGTCGACTCTCTGTCATGCACGATGATCATGGATACACACTTGACCGCTTTGACCTCTCAGGCTTGGCCTTTTCCTATCCACTGCTCTATAGGAGAGTTTGCATTACGTGCATGGGTGACCCGAGTGACCCAAGAGTTGCGCCAAAAGAACCATCCTTCAACGACGATGGATGACACGGACCTTCTTGACCTTCTTGTTGGAAGGCCGACTCGTGTCCGCGTGTCAGCGCACCTCAGCGGTTGTTGGTCTTTGGTCAACCACAACAATCAACAATATACTGGCCTACCCGCACCTCGGTAGTACGTAGTTGGTAAGGTGGCATATTATATAGTGCTTTCTCATCAACTGGGAGAGCACTCCATCGAAAAAAAAAGCTTGTCCCGCCAAACTTTTTTCAAGAACATGTTGCCAGATCCAATGTCATGTTGTGGTTTCGACTGCGTTCTGAAGCAGCCAAGCCAACCTTAAACGCTTTTAGCTTTCGCCACTTTTTTCCCCACACGAGGCCACCATGACAGGGGAACGGATAAAAGACATTTTATGCAGCGAGTGTCATTGACAGGGAGGAACTGCAAATGAGCATTGACGAGAGAGTAGTTCTGGTCCAGAGATACATGAATGGTTTGAAGCCCCAATGCGTTTCCTCCTTTCTTTCTTCTTCCTTCTTCACACATATCAATGAGGACAGTGCAGTTGTCACAATTGACCGCCTGTTGCCAGCAAGGACAAGAATCATCCGGGCGGTTCGAAACCTTTAGCAAGTACAGGTCCTGAGATGATGTTTAGCGAAACCATCAGAGTACTTTTTATTGGTGCTCTTTGCGAACTGCTGAGTAGGACTGAAGCTAGTCGAAGGTACGGCATAGCCTGCCCGCCCATGGAGAGGCTACCGTTTTCAGGGCAGGAAAAAAAAGATCAGGACCGATAGAGAGAGTGAGTTGTACGCGCCTCGAAAGAAAGAAAAAGAAAAGGCGATTGTTGGCATCCCTGTTGTTCCATCTGCTTTTGTTCCTGTCCCTTCCAGGTTCAAGCAATCCCGTTGACAATCCGAGCTAGCTTCTCTGAGGAGCCTCCCTCCTTCCATTGCTCATCAAGTCAAGGTCGCCGTTGTTTGCAGTTGATGTGAAGCTACTTTGAAGTCAAAAAGTATGGGTACTTTATTTTGGATCAGTGACTAAACAAACCATGTTACCTAACAATCTCTTGGAAGCAGTTGTGTTGGGTCAAGGAGGTTGAGGTCCCGCGGATTTTGTTCCAGCAGAGGCGAACGACTATTACAAAGTGGAGAAGAAAAGTGAGGGGAGAGGACATGTAAGTTGCGTTTGACGATGGCATGCGTCCTGGTCGACGCCTGTTGCTCATCCCGAGTATCCAATCATTGTTGAGTAGAGTCAAATGAGTCCTTGGATGGGTTCGTTTGCTATTGGGAACAGGTTGTTGGATCTCCAAAGGTGCCATGAGTCGAGGCTATTGCTCATCCGCGACAACCAGGGCTATTGCTCATCCGAGACAACCAGGACCCAAAGACGTTGCAGTGGACGGCAATCTGGTGTGGGTCAAGGTGAAGACATCGCGGGGGCAATCCTGCGCTTGAAGGGACGGGGGAAATTGTTGGTGAGTGGACAGGGTGTCGGTCCTGGCGAAAG
>Ga0247824_10002556_pt1 | contig 10206 bp, 7 predicted proteins | sample 13C_PalmiticAcid_FD_194412 | JGI IMG/M metagenome (GOLD analysis project Ga0247824, IMG submission 194412) | Soil microbial communities from agricultural site in Penn Yan, New York, United States - 13C_PalmiticAcid_Day48 | ecosystem: Environmental > Terrestrial > Soil > Agricultural land... | reverse complement strand
GGTTGGATCAGGTGCTGAGGCCGGATGCGGGTTCTGGTCGCTTTCAAGGATCCTGAAAGAGGTTCGGTTAGTTATCCTGTTGAAGTCTCCTTCTTCACGGAAAAAACAAGCACCAGAATACTTACATGGCAGAAGGGAAGCAGAAAAGAGTGACTGACAAGGGAGTGATGCGTGCGGTCATGTTTTTCATAAAAAAAAGGGGGGGGGGGAAACTTGGCTTGGCAACACTTATCGCACAGCTTCCATCACAACATGAATTGGTCACACAAAGCTTGGCATTCACCCATGTCCAGACAACAAACATCGCCAAACATCGCACAGATCCCCTCGCAAGTTGGTGCAGGGGAACAAAGAGGCCACAAAGGTTGCGGCGATTGAAAAGCCTGGCGCAAACAGCGTGTGAATTGCAGTATGGGGCGGGGCCCTTGAACAATGCCCCTTGAAGGACAGATGTTGACACAAGGTAACGATAGCACAACAACGACTTGAAGGGACAGAGAGCGAGATCATTGTTACAGCGGTAAAGCTTACCTTGCGCAGAAAACAATTGACAATAGACAACCCCAACCGATCGAGAGATGGTAAACTGTTGGCCTCGTGGGCCACACAACTGTATTCTTGATCGCACTAATCTACTCACGGCAAGGCATCCAGACTCAATCCCGGTTCATGATCACCCTACCGCTGAATCACACAATACCAAACTTCCTTGCCAAATGATTCTCGAGAGCATCAGCATTGCGATTGTAATCTATTCCTTGGTAGATGTCCGCATTCGCAAGTTCTTGGAACAGTTCCATGGAGAGATCCTTGGTCACCAAATGGCTCATCATCATTCGGTACTTGTCGGCCTTGCTCGTCAGTTGCTCGAGACTCTCCGAGGTGTTCCCTGCGTTCTGAGAAGCAATCGTGAGCAAAGTAATGTGCTCTCTGTTCTGGTTCTCCAGAGTCCTGTTCAAACCATCTATCTCTGACCTCCATCGAGCAATATCATGTTGGTGCTTCGTACGCTTTGTCGTGTACAAGGTAACCCACAACAGTCCGTATTGGAACTGGTGTCTCTTGAACTTGATATTCCAAAACTTGTGACCATGGCCTCCTTCCTGGTGCTGCCACTCGATTCCCTGTTGTCCCATATCGATATGGTCGATGGTATGTTCTTGATGATGAAACTCCATCCAGTGATGTGCATTAGCTCGTCCAAATGCGTCATGCCACCAGGTGTCAAAATGTACCCATTCTTCATACTTTTGATGGAAAAGCTGTATACGTTCATCAGTGTCGTGCTGACGGATATGGTCGTTCCTCCAACCAATCTCCCGTTTGGTCTCTTCGATCCTGGGTGCCAATTGAGCTGCCTCATTCGTCTTGCGTCGAGAATCGCATGCCTTGAGAACGGCATCCAGCTTGCCTTCGCACCTTCGATGGACAAGATTGTCGACTTCAATCATCGGTGGTAACTTGTGAATATGAGATCGCCTCATCGGAGCCGGGGTCTTGGTCAAGACCGACTCAAGAATCTCTCGGATCATGCTGCGGGTCATGAAGACGTGCACGGGTCCAGTCTCATCCAGGTCACAGTCGATTCTCTTGGTTGGAATCTCGCGGCCCACCACTTCATTGAAGAAGTTGGATCTCTCCGAGAGCTTGGCATCGAACGTGGGGTTGATTCCAGGGTAATGGTGATGGTTGAATACTTTGGTGTGGACAATCGTGATGAGTCCTTTAAGCTCTTCGAAAAGACCAAAGTAGGCTTTGAAGGCATTCTTTTGCGAAGCGAGCAACGGAACGTGGTGAGAATCCATCAAGATGACAAAGTGGAACTCGTGTACCACCGAGAGAGCGGAGAGGATCTGTGCAATGTGTTTGGTGTCATTGCCATCGGTATCATCGAGACCTGGAGTGTCGAAGAACCTCAGTTGGACGGTAGTGGAACCAGGAGCCTCCTCTTGCTTCAGTTCAACGTCGTCGTCACGGAGAAGCAGTTTCTTGAGAGCCTTTTCGTTTTTCACAGCGGTGATATCGAGGTCGCGGTTGTCGTTGTCTTGGTCGAGTAATCTGTAGATGGGTAGGTTTGTCGACACCACCTCATCATAGACGTCTTGAGTACAAGATTGGTTGCCGATACCAATGCGAGCGGTGTTGACTTTATAGGTTGGATTGGCGTAGAGCTTGACGCTTTCGAGGAATGTACTCTTTCCGGACTGTGTAGGTCCGAGGAGGAGGATGTTGTATGTTGGGATTGTCCTGGAGAGAGTGAGTGTGAACGAGTCAGTTTTGGCCATGATAAAGCGAAAAAGGAGCAACACCATACATGTACTTACATGAATGAAATGTGGATGGTACAGCACAGGTGAGAAGGAAAGAAAGAGGCGCCTTAAAGAAGTCGCGATCAAGGGGTCAAAATGATAAGTTGGCTTGGCATGGGTGCAGCTGATAACAATAAGACGCCTCCAAGGCATTGTTCCAATAGGGCTTGGCATTGAATGGTCCGGGTTTGGAGGGCCCTCGATCACGCGCTTGTTGGTGGAACATCATAGAAAGTCCTCGACCCATGAAAGAACACAGCAAGGGACGCATTGGCGGATGATTCACAGGAACGACAGGCAAGGGGTACAAGGCAGCAGGTGTAGTGAAGTGTCAAGTGAAAAGAAGGACAATGTGGCGAGGGTCAACGACAAGCCAGGCCAAGGGTGGCAGCTGGTGAGAAGACAGGACTCTGAGGGTGTGTGTTGGGGTAGGGAAGGACCAGCAAGGAGTGGGTTTGAGAGGGAGGCGTGGGAGGGAAAGAGAGATGTGCGAGCAAAGACGGCTGAGTTGTTTTTCAAGCCCGACGGGGGCAAGTTATTTCTGCTCAGTGATTCACTATCGAACAAAGAATTCACTAGTAGGCAAGGTACTAGCACGCCATGTATAGTGCGAAGAATGAATAGACCCAAACGCGTAGGCCAGACTGACAAGCACCAGATAGATCACCGCGCTCTCCAATCAGACCTTTGGGGGCACTTGGGGCACCTTCTCTGCATGCTGCTCGAGAATGCGATGGTGCTCATTCGTCAAGTCAGGATTGCTGTTCGAGTGGTAGACGCTGGCATTCGCGAGTTCCATGAACAGCTCCAAAGGGAGGTTTTCGGCCGCTGCAATCTCAACTACCCTTCGGCAGTTGATTATCATGTTCTTCAACTTGACAAACTCGTTGGAAGAGCTACCCGAAGAGCCGATCTCTTCCTGACTTTCCATGGTACTCAGTTCTTGTCTCTTGGCTCTCTTAGTCTTCAACTCCTCCTTCAATTTCATCACTTCCGACCTCCATCTCTCAATGTCCTTTTGGTATCTGGTGCTTTTCTTCATCTTCAAGACAGCGTGGTAGTATCCTGTTTTGAATGCGTGCCTCTTGAATCGCACACTCCAAGACTTGTGGCCTTTACCTCCTGATTGCCGGAAGACATGGATCTCCTGCTGAGATACTTTGACATTCTCGATGGTATACTCTTGACCAGGGAGCTCCATTATGTGCTCATGGTTGGCTCGACCAGCAAGATCCGCCCACCAACTAAAGAAATTCACATCTTCAGAGAATCGTCTCTCGAACAATAGTAACAGATCATTAGTGTTGTGCTTTTCGATATCCTTGTTCTTGTTCTTGATCTCTTCTTCGGTTTTCTCGATGTCAACAATGAGCTTCTGGGATTCGCTCTGGCATTCCTTGAGGTGCTCGTTCAGCTTGGCTCTGTATGCCTCATGAACAGACGCGTCGACTTGGAGCATGAACCGAGTCTTGTACACATTCGTCGTGTTTAAGGTGACTGCAGCCTTGACCTTCGCCATCTCGAGAATCTCACGGATCGCGTTACGTGTCATACACAGATTGCCTGGCTCGTTTTCGCTTGGATCGCAATCAATCCGCTTGGTAGGTATCACTAGGCCCGTGATTTTGTTGAAGAAATCGGACCTTTCTTTGAGCTTCCTGTCGTGCAGAATGTTCATTCCAGGTACCCGACACTTGTTTGGAGAGTGGGTGTGTACAACCGTTATGAGACCCTTCAAATCACTGAAGAGATCAAAGTACGCTCCGAAGGCGTCCTTTTGCGAAGGGTTCAGTGGCACATGATGTGAATCCATGATGATGATCAAGTTGAGATGGCCGACCTCCGAGAGAGCAGAGAAGGTGCTGGCGATGTTTTGTATGTCGTTGCCGTTTGTATCGTTGAGCCCAGGAGTGTCAAAGATCCGGAGCCAGACCTCGGGTGAGCCAGGAACCTCGACTGGACGTAATTCGAGATCGTCATCACGGGCGAGGAACCTCTTGAACCCCCTTTCATCCTTTAAACCACCAGTGTCGAATTCAACGCCTTTCTCGTCATACACCTTGAAGATTGGCAAGGTTGTGATGATATCTTCAACACAACTGGTTTGCGTGTGGGATTCGTTCCCGGTGCCAATACGCGTGGTGTTGATGGTGTACTCGGGATTCGCGTACTGCTTGACATTTTCAAGAAATGTACTCTTGCCAGACTGTGTCGGTCCAAGAAGGAGGATATTGTAGATAGGAAGTACGCCTGAAGATGCACTTGATGGTGAATGTTGTTCTGCAGCTTGATGAATATCATCAGTGGCGAGCTCTTTGTCCTCGATGGGCACCGAAGATGGCATAAGGTCTTGCTGTGTCGTATCAGTGGAAGGATTTTCAGGCGTCAAGTTCGAGACAGGATCTTGCGGTGTTTCCTCGGGTGTTGCATCGAAGGGTGGGTCCTTCGATGTCGAAGCGGAGGAAGAGTCTTGCGGTGTCGACGCTGGGAGGGTCTCTCCAGATGACGAAGCGGGAAAAGGATGAGATGTCAAGCTTGAGAGAGAGTCCTGCAGTGTGCTTTCCTCAGTCGACTCCTGAGAAAGGCTGTCTGAGGTGGAAGCCAGTGTAGGCTCGGGGACTTCCTTCAGCATCCTGGAAGCGTTATGTCAGTGCACGGTGTCATACAAGTTTGAAAGAGGGAGCGAAAGTGTGTGAGCGAACGAAGACTTACATGGCGACTCGTGAGGAGCGTCCAAAGGAAGAGGGAGTGAAGAAAAGGTGCAAAGAGTGTTGAAAGCAAAAAATTGCAAGCAGGCATCTCGAGCAATATCACAATCAGCCTTCGTTTGCAAGATGCTCCTCTTCTCACATGTCTCAAACAGGAGCCTTGTCGACTGGTTACTGGTACCAATGCGTATGGTGTTTGACTTTATATGGCGGATTGGCGTAAAGCTTGACGCTTTCGAGAAAGGTATCTTTCCGGAGCGTGTCGGTCCGAGAAGGATGTTGTGTTAGGATTGTCCTTGAGAAAGAGTGAGGGGATCCGTGTTGGCCAAAAAAGGACTGCCCTCATCAGATCATCCTCTCGCTGGTCTTCCCTCGCCAGCTGTCGTCTTGCTGCCTGACCTTCCGACGGCCTGTCTTCTATATGTAGCACTTCTGTGCCCTATCGCTGCTGTAATCCTCCGCTCTCCCTTGTGACGAGTACAAGAAGCGCATATCAGGAACCTCAAACACGGTGCGTCCAATGCCAAGTCCTGTTGGGACAATGCCTTAGAGGCGTCCTTATTGTTATAAGCTCTGCACCATCCCAAAGCCAAATTGACCCTTGGTCACGAACATAAAAGCGCTTCCCGTGAGCATCTCTTTTATTCCATTACACTCATATCTGCGCTTTACACTCACGTTTCATTCTGCGGAAGGCTACTCATATAAACACGCTGTTACAAGAAAGAGTGTGAGAGAAGGGGGGGGGACTCGAGCACAGCTTTTGTTGTCTTCATGCTTCACAAGCCAGCTATGACAGTGCCCAGCTATGGCAGTGCTGCGTTTCCTGACACCGATGGGTGATCCAATGTCGAGCAAAGGGTTCACTGTGTAAGGTACTCGTACGCCATGTAGATAGCAAGCAATGAATAGAACATGAAACCCCCGAACATGTAGGCCAGACCGAAAAGTACAAGGTAAATTGCCACGCTCTCCAATCGGACCATGCCCTTTCTAAGTCCTTGTCCCGCAACCTCCTCTCGCCCAAGCATCTTCTCCGCATGTTGTTCGAGAATGCGATGGTGCTCCCTCGTACTGCCGCCATTGTCATCCTGCCGGTAGACCCTGGCTTTTGCGAGATCCATGAACAGCTCCAAAGGGAGTGTTTCGTCTGCTGCAATCCCGATTATCATTCGGCTCTTGGCTATCAAGTTCATCAATTTGACAAATTCGTTGGAAGAGTTACCCGAGGAACCGATCGCTTCTTGACTTTCCAGGGTAGCCAGTCCTTGTTTCTTGAGTTTCAATTCCTCCTTCAAGCATTCCACTTCCGACCTCCATCCCTCAATGTCCTTTTGGTATCTGGTGCTTTTCTTCATCTTCAAGACAGCGTGGTAGTATCCTGTGCTGTATTGGTCCCTCTTGAACTTCACGTTCCATGACTTGTGACCACAGCCTCCCGTTTCATCCAGAATATGGATGGCCTTCTTTGCAACATTGATTTCGTCAATAGTATACTCTTGATCAGGGAGCTCCATTGTGTGCAGCTTGTCGGCTCGACCAGCAAGATCCGCCCACCAACTAAAGAAACCCACCTCTTCATCGAATCGTTTCTCAAACAGTGGTAGCATCTCATCAGTGTCGTGCTCATCGATATCCTTGTTCTTGTCCTTGATCTCTTCTTCGACTTCCTCGATTTCGACACTGAGTTTCTGAGTGGTGCTCCTGCATTTCTTGAGGCTCTCATTCAGCTTGGCTCTGTACGCGTCACGAACAGACCGGTCTACGTGAACCATGAACGGGGTCTTGTACACATGCGTGGTGTTTATGGTGACAGGCGCCTTGACCTTTGCCATCTCGAGGATCTCGCGGATCGCGTTGCGTGTCATACACAGATTGGCAGGCCCTGTCTCGTTTGGATCACAATCAATCCGCTTGGTAGGTACCTCTCGGCCCATGATTTGGTTGAAGAACTCGGACCTCCCTTTGAGCTTCCTGTCGTGCATGATGTTCATTCCAGGTACCCGAAATTTGTTTGGAGAGTGAGTGTGTACAACCGTTATGAGGCCTTTCAAGTCCTTGAAAAGATTAAAGTACGTCTTGAAGGCATCCTGTTGCGAAGGGTTCAGTGGCACATGGTGTGAATCTGTGATGATGATCAAGTTGAGATGACCGACCTCAGAGAGAGTCGAGAAGGTACTGGCGATGTTCTCGATGTCATTTCCATTTGTATCGTTCAGGCCTGGAGTGTCAAAGATCCGGAATCGCACCTTGGGTGAACCAGGAAGCTCAACCGGACGCAGTTCGAGATCATCATCACGGTTGAGGAACCTCTTGAAACTCCATTCGTCTTTAATGCTGCGGGAGTCGAATTCAAGGCCATTCTCGTCATACACCTTGTAGATCGGCAAGGTTGTGATTACATCCTCAACACAACCGGTTTGAGTATGAGAGACGTTGCCGATGCCAATGCGTGTGGTGTTAATCTTGTACCACGGATTAGAGTACTGCTTGACATTTTCAAGAAATGTGCTCTTGCCAGACTGTGTCGGTCCAAGAAGGAGGACATTGTAGACAGGAAGCATGCCTGAAGGTGCGTTTGGTGGTGAGTAGTGTTGTGTAACTTGATCAGCGGCGAATCCTTTGGCCTCGACTGGTGCCGAAGGTAGTGGATGGTCTTGCCTTGTTGATGCAGAGGAAGGACTCTCAGGCATCAAGCTTGAGAGAGGTTCCTGCGGCGTTTCCCCAGGTGTTGCATCGAAAGAATGTTCCTCCGATGACAAAATAGAAGCGGTATTTTCAGGTGTCAAACCTGAGAGTGGATCATGTGGTGTTTCCTCAGGTGCCACATCGAAGGAAAAGTCCTTCAATGTCGAAGCAGGGGATGTGTTTCCGGATGCCAAGTTTGAGGGAGGGTCCTGTGTTTCCCCAGGTGTTGCAGCGAAAGGCCCTTCCTTCGATGTCAAAGTAGAGGAAAGGGCTTGCAGTGTCAAACTTGAAGGAGGATTCTGCGGCGGCGTGCCCCTCGGTGTCATAACTTGAGAAAGACTGTCCGAGGTGGAAGCCAGTGTAGGTTCAGGGATTTCCTTCAGCATCCTAGAAGGAGCATTGTATCAGTGTACGATGTCATACAAGTGAGAGAGATGAAGAGAGTGAAAATTAACGAAGGACTTACATGGCAAATTGTGAAGAGCGACCAAAGGAAGAGGGAGTGAAGAGGGAGTGAAGAGAGTGGTTGAAAAGCAAAATCGTGGCGAGACATCTTCATACATCTTGAGAGATGGCTTGGCCCCGGTGTGCATGGATCGTTTTTTTGTGTTGTCACAGACAACCCCTCGTTCCACTGTTCTGGCTGCATTGATGCGTTCTTTCATATGTTGCCCTTGGAGCTTCAGCGTCATGCCGGTGAACTGCGACCACGAATGACAGTCTTGGCAGGAAAGAGAAGACACGTTTGTCTGCATGAATGAAAGGTGTCCCGTCTAGGACAACCTTGGGACGAGGGCGTCCTGCTTTCCTACTCCTAAATAAGGGAGTAGGGCGGGAAGCATGTTAGTCTTGGCAACCTCTGCATGATTCATGTGCACAAGAAGGAGCACAGCAGTAGAAGGCGTTGTGTAACACAGTAGAATGGGTGAAGGCGAGTGACCATTCGCACTGGCCCATTCACCATAGACAAACTGCCATCCTTTCCAGTCGGATAGAGCGCTCTCGGCCATCTCAGGTGTCTCGCCCCGCTGCCTCTTTCACGCCCGGGTGACGTTTCCCACTTATCCGATCGATTCATGCTGCCTTTTCATAATATTGGGATCGTGCACAGCATCATGACGCTGATAGATATCAGCTTTTGCGAGATCCATAAACAGCCCTAATGGGAGTGTTCGGGCTGCTGCAGTGTTCGAGCCGCTGCAATGTTCATATTGTCCTTCGACGGTGGGTTATCGAGCTCCTCAATTCAACGAACACGTTTGAGGAACAGCCGACCGCATCCTGACCATCCAGGATAACCAGGCCTTGCTTCATGGCCTTCAGTTCCTCGTTCAAGTGATCCACTTCCCACTTCCAGATCCTAATATCCACTTGGCATTTGGTGTGTCTCTTCGTTTTCAAGATAATGTGATGGTCTCATGTGTTGAATAAGAATCTCATGAACCACACGCTCCAAGCTTGAACTCACGACTTCCTGCCACCAAACTGCCCTCTTGGTCAGGGAACTCCACAAGTGTGTACTCCTGTAGGAATCGACCAGCATCAACACACCAAATGTCGGAGTTGTTTCGAATCAAAGTGGAGGAAGGGCTTTTGCGGTGTCAAAGCTGAAAGGGTCTCTCCGGATGTCGAAGCAGAAGAAAGATCCCGAGATGAAAGACTTGAGAGCAGGTCCTGTAGCATGCGCTCCTGTGTCAACACTTGAGAAAGGCTGTCTGAGGGGGACAGAGTAGTTTCAGGAAGTTCCTTGAGATGCTAGAAGGAACATTATGTTAGTATACGGCGTCATACTACAATTTTTGGAAGGAGAGTATGAGAAGTCAACAAGGACATACATGCCACCAGGTTTGTGAGGAGCGACCAAGAAAAGAAGGAGTGAAGAAAAGGTGCAAAGGCAGTTGAAAGCCAAATCGCAGCGAGACCATCACCATACATCTCGACGGGCCATAGTCCCCATGGATGCTCGTTCGACCGTTGTTTGCAGAAGCCGCCTGCTCTCCCTCCATATGCCGTTGGCTTTGTTGAACACCGCTCCACCATAGACGTTTTGATTGCAAGACTGGTTGCGGTGTCGACTTTATAGGATGGATTGGCGTAGAGCTTGACGCTTTCAAAAAAGGAACTCTTTCCGAACTGCGTAGATCCGAGAAGCATGTTGTATGTTGGGATTGTTCTGGAGAGAGTGAAGGAATCAGTGCTGGACATGATAAAGGTATGATTTCTTTCTTTGAAACGAGGAGCACCACCATACGTACATGAGTAGGCAACCGCGGAATGAGACGAAAATGGACCCAAGTGAGAGTGTGAAGGAAAGAAAGAGGTGCTTGAGAAAGGTGCCTCTCTGTGCATCGAGTCTGTGCATCGTGTTTAGAGGTCCCTTGAGTATGCGCTTGTTGTTGCAACACACCACAGGAATGTCTCGAATCATCCGAGGACACGGCAGGGGTCGCATTGGCGAGCGATCACAGTGGTGACAGGCAAGGAGTACAGGGCAAGGGGGG
>Ga0247824_10002552_pt1 | contig 10214 bp, 7 predicted proteins | sample 13C_PalmiticAcid_FD_194412 | JGI IMG/M metagenome (GOLD analysis project Ga0247824, IMG submission 194412) | Soil microbial communities from agricultural site in Penn Yan, New York, United States - 13C_PalmiticAcid_Day48 | ecosystem: Environmental > Terrestrial > Soil > Agricultural land... | reverse complement strand
GACTGCATGAGCTCGGACCAGTCGGCGAACACGCAGCCCGGGGTAGCCTCGGCGTCGTTTGAGTCGTCGCACTGGGACCGAATGTAGGGGAGATGGGCAAGGAGCGAGATGACCTCGTCCGACTTGCCCAGGGACTGCAGCAGGACGGGGTCGGCATTGACGATGGACGGCCAGCCGCCGGCGGGCGGGTACGCCACCTTCGACTCGCTCAGGTACATGGTAGTGAGGAACTCATAGTAGCCCGTGACAGCCGCGATTGTGGCGTCGCGGTCATACGTGATGTCCTCAAGAGCGGGCATGTTGAAGCCAGAGATGTCACCTAGGATCTGATTTTGGGGGCGATGTGGATTGAGGTTCGAGGTTCGAGGTCGAAATTGAAAGTGAAATTGATGGCGTGGACGGCGGCCAGTCTGGTGTGGCTGAGGGAGAAAACGATGCTTGCCACCAACAGACATGCCCGGGAGGCAGCCTGGGTTTTCAAGGGGCTCCGGCTCGATTTTTGGACCCCAACAAGCGGCACAAGCCCCTGGGTGCCAACTGCGTTATTTGGGGAAGGAATGTGAACCTGATTGGCTGGCAAACGCGGGCTGAAGATGTTTGCATCTCGAATTGAGGTTTGTATGGAGTGGTCCGGAATAAGGGGCGCGCCCATGTCATTTCCCTTCCGAGGCGGTTTGGTTTGTTGAATGTCAAGAGAATTAAATAGGTAAGTTAAGTAAGGTAGGTGGGCAATTCGGTGCCTGCTCACTCGGCTCCCTCCCCTCGAGTCCCTTTTTGAGTTCCTCTGCTGTTTTCCTTGTCTTTTGGGCGGACTATTCACTCTTTCTGAACTTCACTCTCCCGATATTTCAAGTACCCCAAGGCCAACCCTCTGCCTCCCTAGCTTCCGTCAACAATGCGCTTCTTCGGCGGTGTTGCCGTCCTCACGGCGGCTGCCGGAGTGTCGGCCAGGTTTCTGCCCGACTCGCCGCCAGTGACTCGGACGCTTCCCGATCAGCTGCAGAACAGACAAGCTACAGCAACAGTGGCACCGCCCGCCGTTATTTCGGAAGACCCTTGGCAGTGCGCCACAGAGGACATCACTCAGTACTTTGACCCCCCTCAACCCTCTGCGAACGTTCTCGACGCCATCAACTCGTACGGCGATGGGCTGGTCAAGCCCTGCGTGGCCACGGCAATCGGCGCCGACGTCTTGTCCTGCACGGTCACGGACCCGAAGTCCTGGTGCGGCTTCACCACCGCCGCCCCCTCAAGCATTCTCGCCACCTACTCGACCTGGGTCTCCGAGGCCGTGTCGTTCTGGACCTCCAAGAGCTCCACTATGTCCGTCCTGGCCACGAGCTGCCCCGTGGCCTGGGGCAACTTCGCCATGGTCCATACCGCGTGGGTCTCGCTCGCCGTTGCCCACGCCGAGTGCTATCTCAGCGCCCATCCCCAGACCAAGCCGTCGACTGGCGCCAGCACCCCGACGGCGTCGACGACACCCGCGAACCCTTCGACTGCCACGGCGCCCGGAACGGGAACGCCAACGGCAACGACGACAAAGACGGCTAGCACCGCGGCTCTTGGCCGCCGTGGCCAGGTTGTCGAGGCCCTTGCGTCGCTGATTGGCACCGGGTTCGCCGTTCTTGCCAATGCGGCGTGATGATGGCTCAGTGGATGGCTTGCGGATGTGGTTCTGGATGGCATCATGCCGAGTTGTACTTGGATTGCATTTGTATCAACATTGTTGTAATGCCGTTTCATGCTTTTTTTGTAGTTGGATAATGGACCATGGGGGCCAGTATTACCTTTTGACTTTTCCAAATTCAGCAAAGCAATAAACCAAGACAAGTTCCCTTTCCTCGCTCGGGCTTTCCTGCATCCCAAATTCGGGGTCTGCTCTCTGTTCCCTGTTCTCTCTTCTCAAGCCCGTGAACCCCCGGGCTCTCTGACGTTCCTGCGGCCTTCGACGAAGACGGGATGCACCGGTTGTCGTCCACAATGCGCTGGACTGTCTGCGGAGCGAAATTGCCTCCAGGCACCCAACGGGCTCGAGCCTATCTCTTCGGACCTGCAACCATGTTGCTGCATTGCACTTGTCCCTTGATTTCTTTCTTGATCTGGGCCGTTCTACCGCGGCCGGCAGCTGCTTGGTCTATGCCCAGGCCCCTATTGAAGATAAGGGGCGTAATCTGTTGTCCATGAGTTTGCCACACAACGGCCCCCACGGTGCTCTTTGGCGCATGACCAACGAATACAGGGGAGATTCTGGGCTGGCTACCGCAAGGAGACAGGGGGCGGTTGGCCATCATTCATTTGCGAGACATGACAATGGCATCCCCCCACCGAGAACGCCCCGTATGAGTTCCAATCAAGAGCCACTCACCCTTTCACTCACAACGTCCCTTGGAACGCGTCACATGAGGAAAGGATTTTGGCCATTTCTCTGCGCCGCTTTGCCAAGTTTCTCAACCGTCGAGTTGTTGGACCCGAGATTTGTTTTGTGTGTGTTGGTTCCCTCCATGAATTAATCTCTCGGCGCTTTGGTCTGCAGCCCGGTGTTGGGCTCATCCGGGAAGGCTGTTGGGCTTCTGGTGATTGTTGTAGTGTAAGCAGGTGCCGGGGCGTCGGCCAGGCTGTCGGTGCATGTAATTAGAGATGTATGTACGCCATGCCCTGGTTGAGAAATGGAACATGCATATAGTCCCATCTCCCACCCCCTCCCTCCGGTTGTTCTCTTCTCGCGCGCAGCAACACGACTGTGCGACAAGTACCATAATGTTGTCTCTTGCCTCACTCTCCCTTTTTCTAGGCACGGCCGGCCTCTTCCACATCGCCCATGCTGCCCCGGCCGGTCCTCTCGATGCTCGTGACGGCGCAACCCCAAACCTGACCTACGACCCCAAGACCACCAGCTACTGCAGCTGGTGGGTTGATCTTGACACCGCCAAGGGTTGCGCCAGCCTGCTCTCGGAGAACTCTATCACCGAGGAGCAGTTTCGAAGATGGGTGAGTTGCGAGGTGCGCTTGGACGCGGACATGTGCTCACGCCGCAACTCTTAGAATCCTTCCATCCCTGCAAACTGCGGCACGCTCCCCGCCGGACACTCGTACTGCGTCGAGGCGCAGTGGGAACCCGTGCCGACCACTGCGACGACCAACAGCACCGGCCCGGCCACGACCCTTCGGCCAACCGCCACCACCCTCCGGCCAACCACCTCCAGCACCACTCGGCCGACTCCCACCACCACTACCCCTAGCAATGGTGTGGCAACGCCGTCGCCTACGCAGCCGGGCATGGTGGGCAACTGCAGCAAATTTGTCAAGGTCAACTCGGGCGACACGTGCGATACCATTGCGTTTTACAACGGCCCCATCTCGACCGACGATTTCTTGCTCTGGAACACGGGAGTAGGAGGGCGCGAGTGCCGCAAGCTGCAGGTGGGCACATACGTGTGCGTCGGCGTGCTGGGGGGCTCGCCCACCAAGCCTTCCAACGGCGTCACAACCCCGAGCCCGACGCATCCCGGCATGGTGAGCAACTGCAACAAGTTCGTCAAGGTCAACGCGGGCGACGGCTGCGACGGCATCGCCTTCTTCAACGGTCCCATCTCGACCGAGGACTTCAAGAAGTGGAACGCCGGCGTGGGCTCCGACTGCCGCACGCTGCAGGCGGGCACGTACGCCTGTGTCGGCGTCATCGGGGGCACGCCGACCAAGCCCGGCAATGGCATCGCCACGCCCTCGCCCATCCAAACGGGCATGGTGACCAACTGCAACAAGTTTGTCAAGGTCAACCCGGGCGACAGCTGCGACATCGTTGCCTTCTTCAACGGGCCTATCTCGACCGAGAACTTTAAGAAATGGAACGCCGGCGTGGGGTCCGACTGCCGGTTCCTGCAGGCGGGCACGTATGCCTGCATTGGCGTCATGGGATAGAGCTTTTCTTTCTGTTGGTATTGTGTTTGGGGCGTACTCTGCGTCCTGTTGGGGTAGTGGTTGGTGCCTGGCGGCACCTGCCTGATGAGAATCTACTACAAAGTAGAAATGGTGGGATAATTCTCCAGGTGGCGCCCGTTCCTTCCTGTGAGGTGTACTTCAGCTTTCAATGCCCACTTGAACAGGGCCCATTAATCCGTCTCTCCCCAACCAAACGTTGGACATCCAACATCGCAAACACCACAGAGCTCTCACCCACAACAACTGTACACCGTGAAAGTCCAATCTTAGTTTCCCGGACTTCTCTATCTTTGTAAAATCCTTGCAACCTCTACACTCTCTACTGGCAGAATTGCTGGATGAACTGCCGAACAAGGTCGCATAGCTGATGCACGCTCTCGACCTCGACCCATTCTTCACGCGAGTGCAAGCCTGCGCCCGACGGGCCCACGATCACGCTGGGGATGCCCGCCTCGGTGAGCAATGCGGCATCGCACCAAAACGGGACGCTCTGCACCCGAGGAGGGTGTCCGATCACGCCGGTGCCCAGCTCCACCAACTGCTGCACCACGGGGTGGTCGTGAGGAACGTGCTGGCTGGGGCGCCACAGCGTGATGCGTGGCTCGCGGTAGCGAAACTCGGGATGCTCTTGGCCGAGTCGCTTCAAAAGCGCACCCAGTTCGGCCAGAATACTCGCATTAGTCTGCGCCGGCACCGTCCGGTACTCCAGAGTCAGCGTGCAGCTGGCGGGGTACGAGGACACCTCCTCTCCGCCCTGGATGAGGCCGCAGTGCAGCGACGCCGGTCCGAGGACAGGGTCAACGGGCAGCTGTCCCTGGTAATCGCGCAGCGCGTGGAGCAGGAGTCCCATGTTTAGGATCGCGTCCACCCCCTCGGCCGGTTGGGACCCGTGGGCCGCGCGGCCAAGAACCTCCACCTCCACCCACACAAACCCCTTGTGCGCGTGGGCGACAGCGAGGTTGGTCGGTTCCAGCACCAATCCGGCATCGGCCCGCCATCCCGCCGCAAGCACGTCCTTGGTCCCCTGGGACGCATCCTCCTCATCGGCCACGGCTGCGATCATGACGTCTCCCGCAAGCGGCGTCGCGCGGGCCACGAGCAGGGCCGCGAGCCCGGCCGCAAGACCGCCCTTCATGTCCAGCGTGCCGCGGCCAAACACCACCTCCTTCCCCTCCTTCATACCGAGGTGGCCCGTCAGCGCGTCGCCTTCGTAGGTGGTCAGACTGACTGTGTCCACGTGCCCGTTGAGCATGAGCGACGCGCCGCCGCCGGACCCGCGCACGATGCCCACCACGGACGGCCGGCCCGGCACGGTCTCAATGCGGTGGTGCTCGATGGCGCGGTGGGCAAACCAGGCACACAGGTAGTCGGCGATGGCCGATTCCCCAGCTCCCTGCGTCTTGGAGAGAGTCGGGTTGGACGAGTTGATGCGCGTGAGCACCTGGGTCAGCGTGACCGGGTCGTCTACCGAGACGTCTAGGGGGATCTCATAGGGGCGAGAGCCCTCGGTGCTGAGAAGCAGGATGACCGACTCGGGTGAAAGAAGGGCAGACGTGGCCGGGACCTCCGCCATGAGCCGACGGATCGCCGCCAGCGGAGCAGCACCGCAGGGGCCCGCGTCGATGGACTGCCCCGCGAGGTCCTGGACCGCGCAGTGGCTCTCCCAGTCTGAGACGGTGACGCTAACATCGAGCAGCTGCTGCAGCACTGGCCAGGCGGCGGACGATACCGTGCCGCAGTTCATCCCGGCCATGATGCTGGGACTGGTGACGACAGATGTCGGCTGGCCTTGCCCCAGGCTGTGAGTCAGGCACGGCGCGGTGTCCGGCTCGACGGCCACCACCGTCGCCTGCGTCTCGCGCGACTTATAGTGAGTCGCCACGGCTTGAGCGAATGAGCCCACGCCCACAGGTGCCACGACGACACTCGCCTGCAGGCCGAGGTCTTGCAGCTGGGCGTCCGCCTCGCGCAGCAAGGTGGCATACCCTTCCACCACCCACGCCGGAATCTCCTCATACCTCTCCATCGCCGTGTCCTGCACAAGAATGCCCCGAGGCAGTTCCACAGCCGCAGCAGCTGCCGTCTTCACGGCTCTGTCGTAATCCCCATCAACAACCACCACCTCAGCCCCCTCAGCCCGGATCCTCTCCCGCGTGTAGTCATGCATCGTGCACGAGACGTAAATCCGACACGGCAACGCCATCAGCCGCGCAACACGCGCCACCGCACGGCCATGATTTCCCTCGGTGGCCGCCACGAGGGTGATGGGCTCGGGCTCGGCGCGCACGCGCTCGACCAGGGCCTCGAAGGGTGTGCCATCCGGCAGTCCCAAGTACAACCGGACGGCCTGGTAGATGGCCCAGGAGGCGCCCAGGACTTTGAAGGACGGCAGGCCGAAGCGGTCGCTCTCCTGCTTTAGGTATACCGCCTGGACGCCCAGCTCGGCGGCCACGGTGGGGAGCGAGATGAGGGGGGTTGGGGTGTAGCCGGGGAATTGTTTGTGGAAGGCCAGTGCCCCTGACGGGGTCGGTGGGGATGCTGTTGGGGTTGTTGTTGGGGTTGTTGTCGGCGTCGGGTTGACGTAGATGGGTCTGCGGAAGGAGGACATGATTGTTGGTTTGACCGTTTGTGAGTGTTTCTTGGGTGACTTTGTCTCGGGAGTTCAACCCATTGAGCAGGGCGGGGATGATTTTTTATGTTGAATGGTTTTCATTCGAGTTGCGCCCTCGCTCGACAGATGTCTGGAGAAGGCGCATCATTCCCCACTGCCCGAAGTGCGCCCTCCTGCGACACCCAGATGTCCGGAGAGGGCGCGCAGAGGCGAAAATGACCAGGCGATAAGAACCCGGTCCCGCACAACAACACCAATGATTCCCATTTCCATCACGAACGTCACGGTTCACGACTGCAACCTGCGATCCGACCATGTTTGGCCGTACAATCCCGCGCCGATTGGTGCGGCCAGCATTGCGCCGCTGTCTTTCTACTCAGGCTGGGTCCGGCCTCCGCATCAACTCGGATCGGCTTCTGGAGACGCTCCATCAGAGCTGTAAATGGGGGAGCGCACACCGCTATGGCGAGTAAGTGAGTGCCCGATGGGAACTTTCTTGCGCAGTTGTCTGACTCGATGGAATGCATGAAGCGGTCCGACCGAGACTGGCATGGCACGGCTCTGCCTGACAGACGAGGATGCTCAGGTGCGCCGCTGGCTCCAGGAGGAAGTCGAGACGCTGGGCTGCACCGTCACCGTCGACCAGATGGGCAACATGTTTGCTCGGCAGCAAGGGTCCCTCGGATCACCCGCGCCCATGACGGCCATGGGCAGCCATCTCGACACTCAGCCCCGGGGAGGTCGCTACGATGGAATTTTGGGCGTTCTCGCTGGCTTGGAGGTGCTGCGAACCATGAGGGAAAACGGATTTCAAACGAAGTTCGATGTCGGGCTGGTCAACTGGACCAAGTAGGTTTGTCCTTATGTTGTGTTTCGTCGTCGCAGGAGGACACGAGGATGCTAACTACCAGGCCAACAACAGCGAAGAGGGCGCCCGATTCCCCAAATCCATGTGCTCATCCGGCGTCTGGGCCGGGGCAATCCCCATTGAGAGCGCCTGGGCGCTGACGGACATCTTCAACCCAACCGTGACCCTGCGCTCCGAGCTGGAGCGCCACGGCCTCCTCGGCCCCGCCGCCTGCTCCCACGATCCGGCCACTGGATACCCGCTGGGCGCCCACTTTGAACTTCACATCGAGCAGGGCCCCATCCTGGAAGACGCAGGCAAATCCGTCGGCGTGGTACTTGGTGCCCAAGGCTATCGCTGGCTAACCGTCACCGTCGGCGGGCGCGATGCGCACACGGGCACCACCCCGCTGGCCGCGCGCCGGGATCCCGTACTGGCCGCATCCAAGATGATCGTCGCGTCCAACGCCGTCGCCAAACGGCACGGCGCCCTCGCCTCCACGGGCGTGGTCAAGCTGCCGCGCACGGCGTCGACCAACACGGTCGCGTCCGAGGTCAGCTTCACGCTGGACATCCGCCACCCCCTGGACCGCGCGGTGCACGCGGTGCAGGACGAGTGCCTGCGGGTGTTTGCCGAAATTGCGCGGGAGGACGGCAGGGGCGTTTCCTGGGGCTGGACGCTGGACACGGACTCGGCCGCCGTGGAATTTGATGAGCGCTGCGTTGCGGCCGTCCGGGACGCGGCTACGGACCTGGTCGGCGAGGGCCGGTGGATGGAGCTGACGAGCGGCGCGGGCCACGACAGCGTCTACACTAGCCGGCGCTGCCCGACGGCCATGATTTTTGTGCCTTGCAGGGAGGGGGTGAGCCATCACCCCGAGGAGTACTGTAGTCCGGCTGATTGGTAAGTGTGTCCTGCCGCGTGGTTGGGGCTGAGCTCCTTGCTGATTCCTGGTTAGTGCTCTCGGGACTCAGACGCTACTCGAGGCAGTGGTCAACTATGACCGGATGAGAAGTGATGGAGTGGCCGATGGCTAAGATGAAGAGAAATGACAGCTCATACCGGTATGATGAGCCCAGCTCGGCATCAATCAATCACATAACAAGTTGAGGAGTGGGCGAGGAGGAAGGCGATAATAACTGGCTTTTGGAACAGTATCTGGTTCAATCTGAAATTGCACGAGGATGCTGGCACAACATTCCCCAAGCCTGCCGCTCGAAGAACAGATAGTTCTTTTTAACAAGCATGGAGGACAGAAAACGAGCAAGTTACAAGCTCGAAATCCACCAACAACCATAAGTTAGGACTGGGTCGAGAAAAACAAAGGCACAGATCTGATTTCGTTCAAGTCGAGCATGCCAGTTTCCTGCTTCTTGCACTCTGCGCCCCCGCGAGCCGCATTTCTCAGTAGGTACGAGGGCACCTAGGTGGTTAGCCCACTGTCCACTTGACTTGCTAGACTCGCTGCAGCTTGATATGCGAGTACCACACCCTGGCTCGAGCTTGACACCATACATATGTAGGAGCCGCTGACAGCGATCTGCAACTGCCCGTGTTCTTTACGAGGAAGAAAGTCCGATGCTTGGCTCGAACCTGGTGGCCCTCAACACCCAGGCTTCACTGGGATTCAAGGCCGGCAGATGAGTCGGCAAATACGTGCGTCTAAAAGAGTCAAGATACCAATCGAACTCCCTACTTTAGTTGCAGCAACGGTTGGTAAGTCGTCGGGGCTCGAGGTCTGCACCTCCGTACTTCCCCTTGGGGCGAATACCGGATCGATTCGATAGCTGGATCATGGCAACCAGACGGTTCACCGTTGCGTTCCAATGCTGATCTTGGCGTCTTGTAGGTCGCCAGGCATGCCCCCGACGTCTGGTGTGGTGTCATCAGAAGCCCCGAGTCCCGGTTGTCCCAAGAATCCCGGGGTCTGGGCCCTGCAACGCCATCTCTTGACCCCTTCTGAATCCAACGGTATGGACCCACTCAACCGATGCCGGTTTCAGTCTTGGGGTTCCATTGGTGCAAAGCATCCCCGTTTGGTCTTGCAAGGACGGAACTCGGTGTCAAGGATCGGCGACTGTCCAAGCGGCCAAATTACCTGGACAGAGAGCACATGATACACCTGGCCTTGGGCAATTTTGGAGGATGCTGTGGAGTGCCAGGACAGAACTTTTGGCCCCGGATTACTACTTTGAGGACGGGAGTCAGCCCTTGATCGGGACAGCGGCCCGGGCTCCTCTGCCCTGGACCTGGACCTTCTCTTGCCACTCGGTTGTCACTTGTACATATGGTTAGAGGCATTCCCAATTTGTCAAGGTTCAAGAAGGCATTGTCAATTTTGTCAAGCTCATCGGAATCCTTGAACCTGGCTCGCCTGGTCCCCGGTTGTGGCCGGGATGCAGGAGTGCCTGCCGGCGTCTAACATTAGTGTATTTTCATGCGCGCATCTCACAGCCTGGAAACCGGGATGTGGTGGCTGCTGTCTTTGCTGTTGCTAACGTTACAGTGTGAGCAGTGCATGATTGGGCTACAGAACAATCGCACTTCGCATATCGGAATATACCAACAACCCACGAGTTGGATCTAGGTTCAAGAAATTGGCAACGGTCTGGTTACCTGGGTCAATCTCAAGCTGAGCATGCCTAGCACTGGCAGAGAACACTGCTATGTTTCATCTATCTCACTGCTTTGATCAAACGCTCATATAGGTCAAGTCCACTTACCTTCTTCACCCCCCTCAGGCCACTCCAGCCTCCAGCGCCTCCCACGCGACCTCCCTCCCCTCCACCCCATCAAACGCAAACCCCTCTAATG
>Ga0247824_10002551_pt1 | contig 10215 bp, 17 predicted proteins | sample 13C_PalmiticAcid_FD_194412 | JGI IMG/M metagenome (GOLD analysis project Ga0247824, IMG submission 194412) | Soil microbial communities from agricultural site in Penn Yan, New York, United States - 13C_PalmiticAcid_Day48 | ecosystem: Environmental > Terrestrial > Soil > Agricultural land... | reverse complement strand
CCATACTGCAACACAGTCTTGTCTCCAGTGTTGGGAGTGTAGTGAGCGGCGCAGTGGTTCAGCGAACATCCTGTAGGGAATCCAATGCCCGACTCAAAGCCATTGGCCTCAACCAAAGCTCGAGTGCCGTTCTCAATCATCTCACAAATGTCGATCATGGCCATTCCAGGCTTAATGTTGCGGCGCGCATACTGACGGACCTGGCGGTGAACCTCGGCTGCACGACGAACCTCGTTGTACTGATCAGCGTTTTGTCGCTCCAGATAGCGCTTCTCTTCGTTGGTGGTTCTCCAGAGGTTCCTGTTTTCGCAGGTGAGAAGTGAGTGAGGCGAATCATTAATATCAAGTCAAGTGTCCCCGCCCTCTATTCCCTGAGTCGGTCAAAGAGTAACGCAAAAAAAGTAACCTACTCTTCTTTGTAGTCGCAGATCTCACCCTCAGGATAAATCTTGTTGGCAAAGATCTTGGAGACAGGAATTGTTGGGGGTTCCGTTTGGGTTACTTTGTTCTTCTTCTTGTTCGACTTTTTCTTCTTCTTCTTCTTGGCAGCTGAAAGAGATGTGCAAGAAAACAAGGGAATTGAGAATAGAATGTACAATAGGAGAACAGAATTGGATTCCTATCGTTTGGCATTCCAGCGACATACCTGTAGCCTCTGTAGCATTGGAGCCGTCCTCCTCTTCATCATCATCGTCGTCATCTCCTTCAGCGTTCTCTCCGTTAGGCTTGTCGTCCTTCGTTTCGGTTTCTACAGGAGCTGTTCGAGTCAACAGCATATCCATACACATGTTTAACCAGAGATTTCCTCAGCGCTACACCCATTGAACCTTTAGGTTGCAAGAGACTCCTACCAGTCGCTGTAGCTGGCTTCTTATTCTTTTTGTTCTTCTTTGCTCCTCCACTAGCAGTGCCTGCTGCTGTGTGTTGCTCGGCATGATCCTCCTGACCCTCCACTTTAGTTTGGCCGATAGAAGCCTTGTTCGTGAGGTCTGTACTGAGTGTTTCCATGGTTAGGCGATGTTGGCGAGAGAGAAAGAGAGAAGTGAGAAAACCGAAAGAACAGTTCCCACGAAGGTAAACAGCCTTTAGGACAGTCACAGCCCAGCTTTCAACGGGGAGCTTATCACACATGATGGGTTGAGGGGGCAATTGCACTGGATTCTGTTGCTCCTCTCTGGGCTGACCTACTTCAATCCACGAGGCATAGATCAAGGAGATTCGAGAAGCCATTTTCGAAAGTTGTTGCAACTTGGCACGATATATTGAAAATGTGTCTACAGAACAGAGTAGTCGGCAACGTCGTAGTCAACGCAGAGACGATCGTCAAAGTTTGGAAGGATGTGTCCGTCGACAACCTCGCGATGTTCTGGGGACTTGTCGTACTTCTCAAGCGCGGCGCGGTCCTTGAAGATCATCGTGAAGCCGTGAGTGAAGCCTTTGGAGCGCTCAGAAAAGTTGACACCCAGGTGAACAGACTCGATCACGCCTGGAAGTCTTTCCTTGAGGTCGGCGATAGCCCTGAGGGCCGCGTCGGCGTTCTCGGCTTGCTCGTTCTTGACCTTGAGGAGAATGATGTGGGCAACGGCCATGGTAAAGTGATGAAAGACTGGTTCGTGAGAGAAAGACGCGCAGTCAGGACACGGTGGAAGAAAAAGAAAAGGGTGAAAGTGACGTGAGCGCCACCAGGCTCAAGTTCGAGGGATCACTCCAACTTTTTTTGATGCAACTCTCTTCATCACCAGCAACCGGGAACTATGAATCACTACCGACACCACACAGGACTCCTTGCACGGTCTGCTAGATCACTTGTCTCGACCAGGATACTCCCAGCAGCATCGATCACTGGGACTTCTGCGTTTCACACGTCTATCCCACGAGAGAGTCGATCCAGCCAAAAGAACCACTATGAGAGTCTAGGTCTGACCAAGGATGCAACCAAGAAAGATATCAAAGCCCAGTTCTACAAACTATCAAAGATGCACCACCCGGATAAGAACTCTTCGAAAGAGTCCCGCAAAGCATTCCTTTCTATCAATGAAGCGTACTCTGTCCTAGGCAATGAACGACAACGACGGGATTATGACCTCACTCTGCTGGACAAGTCAGGATCTCTCTACTCGAATTCGTCATCCCAACGACCAGCACCAACAAGAGGAACCCTCAGGAGGACCCCGTTCCGCCACTCTGCACAGTCTGCAGCCGCTGCAGCTGCAGCGAGGACTCACGCAGCCTTTCGGCCTCAATATGGATTTCGACAGAGTGTGTCCCATTTCGATTCAAAATCTCATCAGGAAATGCACTACAATCAGGAACTACGACAAGAGGAACGACGCCAGGCCAGAATGCGTTCTACCGCCGAATACCAGGAGCAACAAACATTCGACGAGTCGGATACGTGGACAAGCAAATTCCTCAGAGCTTCACTTGTATTGGTGATGGTGATGTTGTCAACTTCTCTCATGAAAGCATTCGCAGAGGAGGATAATGACGAAGAGAGGCACGATTGCCATCCTCAAAGGCACCGAGTTCGGTGCTCGATGGACTCTGACAGAATTGAAGGGAACTCGAGATCAGGTTCAGAAGGAGCAATCCTTTCTGCACTCCACTCCAGACATTCAACATAGCAACTGGTAGAAAAGCGTCGGCTTTATGTATTGTTAATAATGTACAAAAGAGCGCAAAGCGCAGCAAGATGGAGAACTGAAAGCGGTCCTAAGGCATAGGTGAAGCAGGCTGTAGTGGTGAGCCGCTAGTCGTCCAAGTCTGGGATGTGGGAGAACGAATATCCTTCATATTCCTGGTAAGCATAGTATGCAAGCCCAACATGATACGATCCTATAAAGTTATAACGGCCGAAGCAAGCAAGGTCAGTCCCAATGAGATACATTGGCGAATGGCTCCATGGTCAATCAACACGCACCTGGAATGAAGCAGATTGCTCCTAGGATCAACAATGGTGTGCCCTTGTCCAACCAGTCCTATCAATTAAGAAAGCGGAGCCACGGGTAAATCACTCGAGCAATCCCTCGGAAATGGATGTATGTAATTCACCCTGAGACCCACTTACAGGACTATCGATGATGCCGACTTTGAGAAGGGAACCAATGGTCAGCCCGACGATTCCGAGAACGAGGAGAACCACAGCCAGAATAATGGATTTCCATGGAACTATGACGAGTTGCGATCGATATTATACACCGTCAGTTGGGTATAAAAGTATTACTCCTTTTAGTGTTGGTGGGAGCTCGGGCGAAGAACGGCTTGCAAGTTGTATGAAAGTACTTTTTGGGATAGGAGCCAAGAACTGGCCATCAGAGAAGCCGTTGTCCTCTTGCATCTGCAAGAACTTGTTGGCACGACGTGGGAAACGCATCTTCTTGGTTCTGTGAACAAGTTTCTGGACGCCGGAGACTGGTTTATATGTTGTGGATGAGGTCATGAAGGGACAGTGAAGCGAGTAACTGCGAGGTGGCAGACAAGCTGTAAGTGTGAGGAGGGAGGAAGAAAGTGTGCTGGTGGGTCGGGGTCATGGGTGGCCAAACAGCCCATCAACCCAATCTCACGTGCACGTCGCATCGCAAAAGCAGCACAGCGCTCCTTTCACCCTCCGCTTTCACCTCCGAGCAGGCCTTTCTCCTCAGGTTGGGGTCTGATGTGTCTGCTTGGATTGCTTGTAATGTCTCTTCCTTCCGTACTCTTCTGTCCCTCAGACACATGCTTGTTCTTGGTCATTGACTTCCTGCACCATGGACGACAGGAGATGATCTTGTCACTAGCCCCCAGTAATCCTTCTCGAGTGCCTCCACCGCTAGCGTCACTTTGTTTTGTGAGAAGGACCGAGAGCCAGGGCATGGGGAAGTGTGCTCTCCTCAGAAATGCCTGCGCTACAAGGTAAAGGAGTCGTGAAAGTACAGTCGAAACTGTGTAAATGCATACAAATTATTGGAGAATATGCAGTTAGAAAGTATCTGTTAGAAAGATGTGGTGAGTATCCACTGTAACGAGAACTCCACCGCCTCCTGTAGCCTATCTTCGCTAACATTGTCCGTTTTCTATCTACGACCAGTCTATCGTAGAGCCGACAGCTGCTTCGAAGACGGATCTTCTTACTCACGTTCATGATGAAGGTATATGTAATGGTTCGTTGAAAATTGATTATCAATGCGATATGTATGAAGAAAAAAAAATATGAAAAAGTGAGCACGACCAGCGTGCTGACTCCAGTATCCTCTTCCTGATGGCGCCTTTCGGCATCGTTGACCTTGGCACCGGTTCTAAGGCGTCATTTTCCGGAGAATGTTAAAAACCGATGTCTTGGGAGTATTGAACTTGTCACCAATCTCCTTAAACGACTTTCCTGGGTTCTCATCACGGTACTTTTTGATCTCAAGCCTTTCCTCCGGAGTGTAGTTCTTTCGGTTTCTTTTAGCCTTAGGCTGGTTATCGTCCTGAACTCGATCTTGACGTCCTACTTGTTTTCTATTGTAATCTCTCTTTGCAGGGACAGCCTGGACGATTTGATGGACAACAGATAGGGTTTAGGGGAATCAGATCGTTGGGTTGTCGACAGCAATCTGTTGTTGCGGCTGCTTCGCCACGACCATCACCAGAGTGTGGATGGCTTACCTCATGAAGTGGTCTTGGTGCAGGCTCAGAAGTCAACCGGGGGTTGGTATCCTCTTGACGTGTTAACTGACTCAATAGGACCTGGCCTTCGACTGACTGCGAGAGTTGCTGGACAAACAGGTTAGAGAGAACACCGTCAATTGCAGCCATGTTCAAGGGACAGTTTGACAACGATTGATATATTACCTCTGTCGTCCCGGGCAGCGTGGAGCGCTCAAGGCTGAACTGCTGGGACAGAGCTTGCTGTTGTAACAGAGATGGAGCATGGTAGAAACCCGTCTGCTGTACAGCATGCTGTATCTGTTGCTGCTGTTGATATTGCGGTGAAGCCTGAGAGAACCCAGTCTGCTGTGTGGCATGTTGTGCCAGTTGCTGCTGTTGATATTGAGGCTGTGGCTGTGGTTGCTGACATGCGTGCTGATTCGCGGCCTGCGGTTGTCGAGGGTGGAATGTCTGCAGGAGCCTATCGATCAGTCCATGCATGGAATAAAACTGTTGGGCTTGCGACTGCATATCCACAGCAAGTGCTTGCTGTGTGCCTGGAGAAGGGGATGTGTATGATAGTTGAGTGGAACGCTGCTCGTATGGGAGATGGTGTGTTGTATGGAGCTGTGTATTACCAAGGACATTCTGGCCCGACCCAAGGGGATGTTGCACGACCAACGCGACCGGCGCAAATGATCCTCCAAAGCCTGCTGTCAATGGAATGGACTGTGCCAATTGAGTAGGAACCGAGGAATTGCTTGATACAACCGTGTCTTGTTGGTACGAGTCGTGCCATGGAATATACAGGCCAGGAGAGGAGGGCGCAGGATTTGGGTGTGGATTGGCGCTCGCAGCTATTTCTTGAGCCAGGAGATCAGAGAATTGATTACTCATGGCGTCCACAGGCGAACGGGTTTGGGCCATGAGGGAAGTATACCGACCGAGGATTGATGGGCTGTCAGTGCGAAAAGAACACTGTTAGTGAAAAGTAGATGGAGGCGCGGTCAAGTCTATCTCACGCCGCTTTTCGCCTTTGTTCTGTTGCGCATTCCCCCCAAATTTAACATTGGCCAATGACTGGAAGCTCAGCAGACGTTCTTACTAGTGACAAGTCTTTTTGTTCGCGTACCGTAGTAAGGTTCGGGTGGGATAGCGAGAAGGTGGAGTGATTGACAAAAGGTGCAGATCGAGCTCACAACGCGCGGAAAAGCCCACTCTCTGGGCAAAAAAAAGAAAAGCAGGCGCTGAGGTGTGGTTGAATGAGAATGAGGAATGAGTGAACGGGGGGAAGACGAGCTGGTGCTACAACGGAAAAGAATAAGGTTACGACGGTGAGAAGGAGTGAAGAGAGAGAGTTCAAAGTGTTCGGAGGGAATGAGCAGTGGAAGGTGAATGAGGAGGGTGTGAGAGTTGAAGAAACGCAAGAACACTGGCAGCAGACAGCGACTTAAATACCGAACCCTCAGCTCAACCGAGCTGTGTCGGCACACCCCCACACCCTCGCGGACACCTTTGTGGACACCTCTCTCACACCCTCTCACGCCCCTTGCACCCCTCGCACATAGGAACGCCCATGATGATGCCCAGCTCCGATTTTAGGTTGGAACGCTTGCCCTGACCGGATTCCATCAATCTCGATGACACTTACGTGATCCTCGCACTTGAACTTAGGATCCTTGCGTTCAGTGTGTGAGGGGCACGGATAGATGAGATCGACGCGATCATTGAGGTTACCCGCCATGCCCCATTCAAGGCTTGTTTCCGGTTCTCGCGTTGGCAGACTTATCACTTGGACTACCTGATCACTGGGCCCTTAGAGTTTATGTGTACCATAAGGTTCGATGACGATGTGGATGCACGAACCTCAACAGACAACAGATGTCATCTATTTCGGGAGATGCATATGCCGATAGTCCAACAACAGAGGCGCAGTATGCCTTTCTTGACCACCATTCGGACATGGGCATAGGACAGGCTGCCTCTTAAGCGCCATTGTACTCTGATGTTCCCACCTCGACTCTTTCTCTCCACACTTCTCTTCCTTTCCAATGCTGCAACACATTCCTCGTCCTTTTCCACTCTGCAAAATGCACTCTTCCTCCTCGTTTTCCCAGACACTTTCCTTGCTTCGATACAACAATCCCTTCATATCACTGTCAACAGAGACTCGCACCCTCTCCAGAAAAGACGGTGGTCTTCAAACCTACGCAACACTGGACGGTGACTTCAACAACCTTCAGAGTCCTTGAAACCGCAAAGACGCAAGAGATGAAAGTACCTCTACTCGGCTTTCACCGTCGAAACAATGCAGGAGAACGGTCGACTGATCCCTGTGTCACCAGCAATGTCGTCCCATCCAAATGCGAAAACACAAGGACGGCGTGTCATCATATGCTGTGGGTTGAGTAAACGGGTTGAGTAAACCGCATGAGGCTGTTGGACTTGTTTGAAGGTGGAGAGCGCACGCACTTCTTCCCTGTGGTCGAATATGACGAGACAAAAACAAAAAGCGTGCCCTCCTGGAGAAGGCTTGCGCTACATGGTGTAGGAATCATGAAGTGATCACACCCTACATTCACACACCCCTCTTTACTCTCCTCTCTTCTCTCCTCTCTTCTTCTCTCTTCTCTCCCACCCTCTCACACACCCTCCCTCACACACACACACACACACACACACACTCTCTCTCTCTCTCTCGGGTCTTCCTGCTAATTCTCCCGTCAGTCCCGGCACCCTTTCCTGCATTGTAACTTGATACTCCTCCTGTTTTGTCCCCCCCCCCTATTGCAACTACACAATTCTCGTTTTTTTGCTCACGGTGCTCCCTTGTACTGACGCGCGTTTCCATGGCCGCTCTTCCCTCTCCCTCTCATGCTCCGACCCTTGCGATCCCATTCGATCCCTCATCCGACAACCCTTCCTCCCATCGCAAACCCTCCTCCTTGCAAGAACTCAACGAAACCGGTTGGCCTCATTCCGACGCTAGTTGTACCCAGCCTGCCCGAGGTACCAGGACGGATTCATGCAGGACAACGAACCTTGCGGTTTTCGATCGGGACAACCATGAAGCGCGACAGCAACAACACGTTCAGTGAGTTGCTCAGTCGCAGGAAGCTGTGGGGCACAACTTTGGGGTCATGCACGGTTTTCAGGGCGATGCTCGTAATTACAGACACCAGTAGGTACTGGAACAGACAGAACCTCGTCTCGGGCTTGCGAGGCTATGATCAATCTATTCTCCACTAAAGCGAACATGGATTAAGAAGCGGATAAGCAAAGGACATCACCAATACAGTCCAACGAACAACTCGACCAGAGGCAGTATGCCCAGGGCTGTTCCCTACCTTCGGATCATTGAGGTCGTCATCTTCGTTAAGCTGGAGACCGATGATGAATCTATTTGACTGGTAGGTCGCAGCTACGTGCTTCTACTTCTTGTGCGCACGTATCTGGAGATCGATGAGTTGAGCAAGAGGCAAGTGACTAAACTTTTTTTTTCAATCTAGTACCGTTTATTGTGCGTGAAGGAGAGGGAGTACGACTCATGGATGCTCGCAAGAGGACACTGGACGCTTCAAGGCTATATCGGACTCGGTCGATGTTGGATAATTCGATACAATCGCGTGGACTGCAAATGACCGAAAGTACTCTTTCATGTCCACGGAAAGGATGATCATCAAGGCGCCAACGCTTCGTCCAACCGATTACCTTTGACATGATGGGTTCCGTTGATACGCCACTAGCATGTCCATCATTGTCCTGGACCAGATCCCGCATTGTCTGATCTATAGTCGATCTTCCGACTCCAAAAACGTCTCCAACTCCCTGATACCGCACTCGCTCGATACTATCCGCTGAGCTGATCGCCAAAGGCTTGTATTGTACACTCATCATCGACACCCCGTGTTGATAGTCCCTGCCCACCAACAGACTTTACTGTAAATTCCCATTTGGATCGCCTGCCCCTGGCATTGAATCTTCGGCGTCGGGCTTAGCGGTCCTGTGGGCTGTTGATGGTCCTGTGGGCTGTTGATTTGGAGACACCAAGTTCCTTGCTGATCATCCTAACTGACATGGTTGGATTTTTCTTACGAAGTTCTATGATCTCGAGTTTCTCCTCTTTTGTGAGGCGAGTTCCTTTTCCCTTGGCCTTAGTGTTGGTCTCCGCTCCGCCCTGACGCTCTACTTCCTCATTGACATTTTCAATCTGGATGGTTAAAGGATCCAACAGAATCCAATGGAAATTGTCTACTATTGCCTGCAAGAGCTGTTGGACACGAAGGTAAGCGAGAGCACACCGTCAAATGCGAACATATCCGAAGATTCTTTGAGGATCATTGGAGTAACTACCTCTACGGTCACTAGTTGGGGCGGTAGATCAAGAATGGTTGATTCACACAAAGGAGTGTTCGGGTCGAAAAGGCAGTTTGGATTGTTGCATACAGGTATTCCAAAGTTGACGAAAAGTTGAGTTATTTCTTGAGGCTGGCTGCCAGATGGTTGGGCGCTCATGGCTTTCAAAGGTGTGGAGGAGTGTGAGGATGTGAGAAAGTACAGAGGTCGGAGGGATGAGCGACGCATTATATATGTTAGCGATCCAAATGTGAGTGTCCCAACGGAAAATCGTTAACGGACCACTTGTCCAGTGTTCCAGTCGCAATATACTGGACAATAACCAATACACTTTGTATGTGGTTCTGCAGTTGTACATGAATGCCGCCATTGTTATCAGGCTTACGACCGGCTACCATGTGGAACGACCTGAAATCCTAGCATCCAGCACAAGATGCTTTCATGGCTGACAATACAAAGACCAAGAGCCGTGAAGAACCATCTTGTCCCAAACGAATTTGTCGGTCAGTAGATGCCATTAGCTATACGAAAACAAGGATGATGTTCAGACAGGGCCGTCAGCAAGAGATCTCTGGAGTTCCATGTGGTTGATCACACATTATTATGATCGGGATGGAACAGTCTATCGCCCAAAACGTATTTCGACGCGAGGCTTATTTCACTGTGACATGACCGCTGCCAGTCTTCCCATCCAACGTCTCCAAATGTGTGTATGAACTGAACCCCGCCAAATGAATTGACCCTTCAAGCGTATCCAGTGTGCTCGGTTGAGGATAGGAAGTGCGAGATCATCTGAATTCAGTGTCGGGTGAATCCGAGTGAACATGGGCTTGGATCAGACACTCCTTGGGTGGAATCTGTTCCATACATGGGACAGAAGGCTTTGCTGGTCCATAGGAGCCATTATCGAACTCAAAGTGGGACAGAACTTTTTTTTCCATCATCAATGATATCACTGTTCATCTCCGAGTAATCTGCCGGACCAATCCCTGCTGCCAATCCCTAGTTTCGTGTCACCCAAACGTCGATCTCCGACGTGGAGTTGGCCTGTGCGCTGCTGGGCCAGGGCAGATCTTGAATGAGCTGCTCAGCTGGGAACAGGTTCCGCTCTGTCATCTCAGGCGCCATCGACGTCAACTCCTTGCACAGCAAGGCTTGAACGTTGAACGTCTTACCTTAGCCATCAGGCTATGTTCCTAGTTCACCATCCCGGGCGCTTTTTCGGTCCATGTGGATGGTTCGAATGAGTGT
>Ga0247824_10002549_pt1 | contig 10217 bp, 24 predicted proteins | sample 13C_PalmiticAcid_FD_194412 | JGI IMG/M metagenome (GOLD analysis project Ga0247824, IMG submission 194412) | Soil microbial communities from agricultural site in Penn Yan, New York, United States - 13C_PalmiticAcid_Day48 | ecosystem: Environmental > Terrestrial > Soil > Agricultural land... | reverse complement strand
CTTGCGGCTTCGGGGGCCGACCCAGCGGTTGCGGGTGACCAATGTACTGACCATGGAGACCTCGATCTCCAGCTCCGTGGCGATGTCCAGGTGTGTCCGGCCGTCCTTGACGCCCTGCTCGATCTTTGCCTCCAGCTCCGCGCGCTCCGGGGTGCCCTTGCGGGGCACGCGCCAGATCCGGTCCGGGGACGTCTCGGGAGCGAACAGCTCCGGGTCGGCCTTGTAGACCTCGGTGCGCCGGGAGGCCGAGATCTCCTCGCGGTTGCTCTTGATCTCCATGGCCTTCAGGCCGACACGGCGCAGGCTCCAGATGCTGTGCGAGCCATGGACTCCACCCCGGGAGCTGTTGTCCCCCGGGGACTTCGGCTTACCCCTGGCCACCGGACTCCCCCTTCAGTTCCTTGATGACCTTGAACAGGTACCGGACGTCACGCAGGTACCGCTCGGCGCTGACGGACTCGACCACTCGGGACCACGGACCGCAGTAGTCCAGACGGACCTCGGTGTCGTTGGCGAACTCGGCGATCTCCTGGAGGCACGGGCCCCCCTCGATAACTTCGCGCTCGGTGGTCACGACGCCTCCAGCAGTTCCAGGAGCTGCGTGCGCTCGTACAGCACGCCGGTGTCCTGAGCGCGGGTCAGCAGCTTCAGGTGCTCCTTGAGGCTGATGGGCTCGTAGTCGTACTGGGGCCACGGGCGGGTGACCTCCGGGACGTCGGTGTCCCAGACGAAGTTGTAGATCTCCTTGACGTTCGGCACGGCCAGGAAGACCAGCAGGCCCCGGTCGTCCTCACGAACGTCGGTACCGTAGAGCTGCTCGAACATCACGACACCTCCTCGTACGCACTGTCGAAGCTGTACTTGTCCACGACCTTGAAGCGCTTGCCCACGTGCTGGCGGATGTCGAAGACGAGCCAGTCGCCGTCCTCCAGGTGCTGGGGAAATCCGACCGCGCCCTTGACGTTGAAGATCACCTGATTCTCGTACGCCTCCAGCTCTCCGATGCCCTCGCGATCCAGGAACCACGCCAGGAAGCGGGAGACCTTGACCGTGTCGTCGGGGCACCACTGCTCGGCATCCACGACCTCCAGGCCCTTGGGGATGAACCTAGGCATTGCGGACCCCCTCGGCGAACGTACGGATGGACTCCACGATCCCCCGGTGCAGATCCGCCAGGGTCGCGCCCAGGGTGCGCGGAACCAGGCTGTGGGTGGGCAGGGACTCCAGGTGGTCCGCCACGGCGTCCAGGGCCTGGGCCTCGATGGCGTTCTTGCGCTCGGGGGTGAGCAGGACTCCGGCGCGGTCGCAGACCTCCGCCAGGTCCAGGCCCTGGGCCTTGGAGTCCTCCAGGAACGCGGCGAACTGCTCGCGGGTGATCACCCGGATGCGGCGGACCGGCTTCACGAGATCACCGCCCGGACGATGTCGGTGACCACGTAGCCGGTCAGGAAGGCCAGGAGGCCGTCCCGGACGGTGTTCGGCAGGCCGAACGCGCCCGACTGGCGCTGGAGCCGCATGACGATCGTGGTCAGGCGAAGGATCTGCTCGGACTGGACCTTCAGGGACTCCGCCATGCGCACCATGAGATGTGCGTGGCGAAGGGAGTCGTTCGCCTGTTCGGGCTCCGGGGGAACCTCGACGTTCTGTGTTGTCATGACACGAGCATACACACTCGGTCATGCCGGGTCAACCCTTGACCACGGGCACCCGGTTTCTCCGCAGGGACGAGCGCCGCCTGGGCTGGCCGGACACCCACTCGGTTCCAGCGCGGATCATGTACGACTCGCCGGTCTCCACGGCCTCCTCGTAGCACTGGATCAGCGCCGGGCACCCGAGGCAGATGTCCTTGGCCTCGTCGCACATCCAGCAGGCCCGCCACCCCGCCATCTTTCCGTGCTCGTGAAGGTCGGGATCCCAGTAGGCCGGGTCCTGGCCGTAGCACTTGGCCCCGGAGAGGTCACGCAGTCTCATGAAACCTCCTCGGGACAGATCATGACATGCGTAAGCCCCGGAGCACGAGCCCCGGGGCTTACGTCGTTCAGTCGAACTCTCCATCCTTGACTGCGGCGATGAACTCCTGCCACTCCTCCTCAAGGATGGTCGTAACGTTGTTCGGGCCTCCCCAGGTGGTCCGCAGGAACACCAGACCCGACCCGCCACTGCGGTAGACCTCGACGCATGCGCTGGTGTCGCAGGGCCGGTACCACTCGTCGGTGATCACGAGTCGATCGTACCCTCGCGGTCGTCCGCGAGCTTCGCGTACGCCTTCTCGCGCTCCCGCTGCTCCCACCGGGTGTACGCGTGGAACAGGTGCAGACCCGTAAGGATCACCAGACCCGTGGTGATGACGATCTTGCCCAACCACTGCGAGTCCGGGTCGATCCAGGCGTCGGCGGTCAGGATGACCTGACCCACGTAGATGACCGGATTGATCCACCGAGGTCCGGCCTGCTTCCTGCGTCCGTGCCGGATCCACCACCAGATGGCCACGATGAATGTGGACCACGCTGCGAGTGTCGCGGTGACGTCCAGGATCTGCTGAAAGTTCATGACCTCTTCTTTCGTCCGAGGCCCAGCACGATGGCCAGGCACAGCAGGGCTATCCCCCATGCCAGGATGGCGTCGGCGTCACCCTGGGACTTGAACTTGATGCAACTCGGAGGCTCGCAGGTCTGCGAGGTCGTGGGTTCGACGTACGGCTCAGGACTCACCGGCTGGCTCCAGTTCACGGCCTCCCCTTGATGTTGACGCACTTCTTCCAGATCTTCACGTACGGCCTGGTGTCCGGACCGTGGTAGCGCATGCCGAGACCCTCCAGGTACCGCCGGAGATTCTCCTCGTTCTTGCGCTCACCGGCGAGCTTGCGACACGCCTTGGAGCATGCGGTCTGCCCCATGTGCCAGGGCTCGAACAGCTCCCCGCATCCGACGCAGACCTCCTCCCCGTACTCGCCGGGACTGCAACGGCAGTACCGGCACGCCCGGTGCATCCGCCACGCAGGCGCGACCGGGTTGTAGTGCTTCTGACCATCACGAAGCACGGGGCAGCTCCCGGACCTCGTCGACCTCCACGACCTCGCCGTCGATGACCGTGTGGTCGCCGTGCACCGCGATGTCGTTGAAGTCCGGCACGCACACGCACTGCCGACAGCAGTCCGGGTGCAGCAGGGCCCCCGGACCGTGCAGAAGGTACTCCTCGGCCGCCGGGTGCCGGGCACCATGCGGGCACTGGCGCATCATGAGCCGTCGCTGGGGGTCCCAGTACGTCGGCCAGTCCTGCCAGGGTCCGGGCATCGGGGAGTGGACCACACACCACTTGAACTTGCAGACCAGGATGTGGTGCGTGGCCATCACCTGACCCAGACCCGTGGTGTAGGTCCAGGCGTTCACGACCGCTCCACGGTGTCGGAGTACTTGGACTCCGAGACGATGGAGTCCATGCGCCCTCGCATGTCCGACAGGTGCGTCAACAGGAGCGCCGGGACCTGCTCGATGCCCGCGAGGAGCTTGAGAGCGTCCTCCAGGACCCGGGCCTCCAGGTACCACTGCTGGACGCTGTCGATGTTCTCGCCGCGCTCGACGTTGAGCTGACGGATCACGGCCATGATCAGGGTCGGCATGGTGCCCCAGGGGATCTGGATCATCAGGTTGTTGATCTCCATGCCGACCTGCTGAATGTCCTCGGGGTTCTGGTCCGTCAGCGCCTTGACCAGGCGGGCGTCCAGGTACCCGAGCTGGGCGCAGAGCTGCTCGATACCGGCCGCGAACTCGCCGTAGACCATCTTCTGGAACTCGTCATCGGTCTCGTCACTCACCGGCGGCCTCCGTCATCTCATCGAGCGCCTGGACCAGGTCGCCGAACCTTCCGTTGAAGGTGTGGACCTTGCAAAGGCCGTCCGTGGTGTTGTAGTAGATGTCCACCTCGTATTCCGTGCTGGCGCAGGTGTAGCACCCTCCGATCACGTAGGTGTCCTCGTCGTAACTCGTCACCTCGACCGCTCCGGTGATCCCGAGGGAGTGCAGGTACTTCAGCATCGCCCCGAGGAGCATGTCGCTGATCTTCACGGTCTCTCCTTAGTTGTCGAAGCCGAAGACGATGCGGATGCTCTTGACGTACGAGTAGCGCTCCACGATGTACTCGGCCCACTTCAGGAACAGCGAGCAGTGCTCGCTGGGCTTCTCGGACCACTGGACCTTGATGTAGTTCCAGTCGTCCGGACCCTCGATCTCGCCCGCGTCGCTGAGGACCGCGTGGACGACCATGCCGCCACCGACCATCTGCGAGTACGGGTACGGGGGCTCGGCGTGGTCCCAGGACTCGTAGCGGTCCCGCGTGATCCATCCGGACGCGATGTAGCTCTGGTCCCAGCGCGGGTCCGCCAGGAGCTCACGCAGGTCCCACCAGGAACACGTGTGCCCGTCGCCGTCCGGCTCGGCCCACCAGTCCTTGATGCTGTGGTGGCCCTCGAAGTCCTCGTCCCGGCACTCGCACCAACTCTGACAGGTCTCGTCGATCGTGTAGTCCTTCGGCAGGCCCTGGGCATCCGCGAAGGGCTTCACGAGCCCGTGCTCCCCGGAACGCCCTCCCGCCAGGATGTCGAATAGCACGTAGTTCCGGCTGTCCTCGATCGGGCCTACGGTGCCCCACCCGGTGTTCTCGCTATAGCGGACCTGTACCCACCCATGGATGTCAGTCCCCATCCTCACAACCTTCCGTTCGGACTCGCGACCGTGCAGCCGCGAGCAAACCCACCACCACAGTAACACACCGACATACCGATACTCAAGACCACTCAGGTTAAGTGACAGATTGATCTTCGATTCCGGCAATTAGGATAACCTGACCCTCACCAACTGCTCTTGACCTGCACCGATTAACCGAGATACCTGACTTTTACTCAGAACGAGGAGATGGTGAAGTCAAGAGGTCCATGGAGTCCGAACGTGTAGTAGCCCTATAGGGGTCACCGGAGCCCGAAGTCACTTAATGGGTAACCCAGAGGGCTGTTTCCGCAGCTCAAGGTACTCACGACTATCCTAGGCTATGAGTTGGTGACTCCAGGTAGTCGTAGATGATCTTGAGGTGCCCTGTGGTACGGTACTCGCATGATTACCTACGAGGCATCACCACCAAGCACACCGGAGTCCAGGATCGCCGAGGTCAGGGCATTCCTGGAGGCCCGCATCACGGACGGCTCGGTGGCTCTGGATCCGAACGGCACCTGCAAGGTCGCCGAGATCTACGGCCTGTACGTGAAGCACACCCCGGGTCACCCGATGGGCCGCAAGCGTTTCAACGAGGCCATGATCGCGCTCGGCTCCCCGAGCTTCCCGGGCAACGGCAACGTCCGGATGCGCGGCGGCCTCCGAATCCTCACGCCGCCTCCGGCACCGAAGCTGGATACCTGGATGATCAGGTACCAGAAGTCCTAGCTTCCTAGGACGCTCCCGGATCTCCGGGCTCGCCCGGCACCTCGTCCACACGGGCCACGAGCTCCCGCTTGGCCACGAGCTCGGAGATCCGGGAGCGCACGCGCGACTGCGAGGACTCCAGGACCTTCGCGGACTCCGCACGGACGCGCTCGCGCTCGGCCTCCAGGGCGTGCTGGGCGGCCTCGATCCTGGCGGACTCCAGCATGCGCTCCACGACGGCCGCCGGGAGCATCCCCGAGTCGTCGCGGGGGCGGTCCATGGCCTTCCACAACTGCGCGTACGTCCGCACGGCCCCGGTGTAGGCCGCGACCATCCCGGCCGTCATGGACGCAGGGTCGTCCCGGAACACCTCGTCCACGGACGCCAGGAGCTGGTCCAGACGCCAGGACAGGTTCCGGCGCACCTGGGCGCTCACGGTGTCGAAGTCCTGGGTCTCGGAGGGCCCTGACAGCTCGTCCATGCGGATCTCCCGTACTACGTAGTGCACTAAGTAATTCCGGGCACCCCCCGTCAATCCAGGACACGTTCCCGATCGACGTTTTTCCGAGAAATTGCGGGAGCCCAGGTCAATGGTAAACGTTTTCTATAATCGTTGTGTATGAATCAAGGGGGGTCCGGGTGGCCTCCGTCCGGGGTCCCGGGAGTCAAGGGGGCTTCCCTTGGCCGTCCGGACCCCCATGATCAAGAACCCTTTGCCTACCGGACCCGTAGGAATGGGGGGGGATCCCGGGGTCCAAGATCAACCCAGGATGATCATGCATCATCAACATGATCGATGAGGTCGGTGATCATGGATAGGTTGAACGTTCAACATCACCGACGACCATGGATAGGTTGACGATTCAACCACTGCCCGGACACACGTTGAACGCTCAACCATCACGGGCACACTGACCCCTTGGCCGATCATGGACCCCCGGGGTGGGCACGGTGGGATGCGTCCAGGGTGGCCCCGGACCGTGCCGGGCACCAGGGCCCCGCCCGGTACCCCCGGGGTCCCCTGGCACGCCGGGCGTTGCGGGCCGGTCCAGGGCGGCCCTGGACGGCACCTGCGGCCAGGGAGCACCGGTGCTGTACGTCCGAACGTGTTCGGGGGGTACCTGGGACATGCATCAGAAAAGATCTTGGCTCAGAATCCACTACAGCGGATCGTGCCTGGTCACGTCCCGGGCGTTCCGGGCCGGTCCAGGGTGCAACCTTAAATCTTCCTTAAACCCTGGGAACATGACAAACCGGATATCCGCAGGTCAGGTGTGGTGTCCGGATGTACGTGTGTGCTTGACTGTCCCTGGCCCCCTACGGGGCCCCCGGGGACGGCCCCCGGTGACCAGGGAAAACGGAGGAACGATCATGAAGGTTCAGCAGGTCCAGGTTGTGGACATCACGGACCACGGTTTCGAGTCGCACTCGCGGCGTCCGTCCGAGTGCCGTATCTGCAAGGCCCCGGCGGGCATGCACGCCACGTGCGCGGACGCCTTCCAGGGTCTCTGGAAGTCGCTGCGGTACCCGCTGGTGACGGACCGCTTCCAGGGCTACTCGGCGCGCACCCTGGGGGTCCTGACCGCCATCGCCGCCCAGGGCGGCAACGTGGACTCGTGGGACCTGGGCAACCGGGGATGGCACAAGACGGCTGTCAGCATCCTGATCAAGGACATGATCATCATCGAGCTGAACCCGGACACGCACCCCCGGCAGTACACGCTGAGCGAGGCGGGCCGTCAGGTGTGCGCCTGGCACGGTATCGAGATCACGCAGGTGCAGGCCCCGGAGACCGTGACGGACGTGATCACGGAGGACGCCGACACCACCGTCACGGGTACCACCGTGGCCGAAAGGGTCGCCCGGTACGCCAAGCGTCACCACCTGAGCGACGCCCAGGCTGAGTTCATGATCACCGAACTGACCGCGACGCTCGGTGACGCCTGGAAGCGCGCTGAGAGCGAGATCTGGGCGGGCACCGGCACGGACGTCCGCACGCGGCCCGGCAGCTTCCGCAAGATCAAGAACACGCGTTCCAACCGTGCGCGCCGTGGCGGTGCCCGATGAGGCTCTTGATCGTCGCGGTCGAGATCATCGCGATCATCACGATCACGCTGCTGATCATGCGTACGTCCCGGGTCGGCCCGGGACGTACGTCCTCCGGACGGCCCTCGCGCTACACCGGGGGGCACCGGATCGTGCGGACCCCCGTCCGCGTGTACCTGGAGCTACGGATTCTGTCGATCATGGCGCGCGTCCTGCCCGCACCTACCTATACCCGGAAGGCTGTCTGACATGCCCCGCAAGCCTCGTAACGCCCGCGTCGTGATGTTGGAACGCGTCCGGACGATGAAGCGCCGCCTGGAGTGGCTCCGTACCGTCTGGACCACTGAGAGCACCGTGTTCGAGACGTTCACGGATGTCCGCCTGGTGCCGTGCGCGGACATCACCAAGGCGACCGGGAAGGTGTACCCGCCCGCGACCCCAAACGGTTTGGCCCGCGTGGAGCAGACGTACACGAACTCCCGTAAGCGCCCTCGCGAGGCTCACGAGTATCCGGAGAACGATCTCCGCGCACTGGTGGACGCCTGGACCCAACTCAACTCGATCGTCTCGGAGGCCACGGCCGCCCGTGACGCCATCCGCGAGCACTACGAATCGCTCAACCCCGGCTACACCATCGGAACCCGGGAGCAGTGATGACCGCAGAGGAACTCATCCGGCAGATGATCATGGATAACCGGCACCTCATGGCCGAACACGTCCGGACGATCAAGGACCGGTACGCCATGGACCCGCAGGACCGGGCCGCCGCGTACATGCTCATGGATTTCGTCCGGATGGGAATGAACTTCACCAGTGGCGAGGCGCTCGCCTACGTCAAGATCCTGACCGCAACCGTCTAGAAAGGGATGATCATGCGAGGTACCGAACGAGTCATGATCGACATTTGCAGCACGTGCGCGGCATGGTCCGTGCACATGAAGGCCCCAGGGCGCACCATCGCCCGCAGGGAGATCCCCGGCACCGCCCAGGCCGACGACTGCAAGGACAGGAGCATGCACGGCGAGTGGCTCAACCTGGGACACGCCCAGGCCGGACGCCTGGCGCACTGGGCACTGACGACGGTGCTCATGCGTGAGTCCGGCACATCCGCCGTCCGGGTGAGCCGCCGGGACACGGCGCACGTGCTTCAGGAATGGATCGGATGCACCAACCCGCACCGCAGGACGGCCGCACCCATGGGCTTGTTCGAGTCCTACGGACTGTCCGACTACGGCATGGCTACGGCGCGCCACGTGGCGAGCCTGTACGCCAAGACCTGTGAGGGCCCGGACGTGTCCTACTGGTTGTCCGTGGCCACCGTCCTGCGTGCGCCCACGGCGCGCCGTGGGTAGCCGGTGCCACAAGAGGCGATGCCCGATCATCACGGAGAGGTGTTTCGTGGTGTCGGGCATCGCCCGTGTCTGGTGGACATGCGGCAGGCACGGACGGGCCACGATCGAATCGCTCATGGCCCTGTATCCCGGGGCCCGCATCACCAGCAACGGCCGGACCGTGACCGGTCCCGACGATTGGGAATGATCATGATCACGAACGTGTCGTACCGGCTTCGACGCGAGATCACGCGAGTGTCCCCGATGTGCCCGATGGGTGACGGACCGCGCCTGGTGTCGGCCGGATCGACCATCGAGCAAGCACGGCGCATCCGTGACGAGCTTGCGAGCGCCCATCCGATGTACCGGTTCACGCTCGAACGCGTGACCGTCGAAACCGTGGAGGAATGATGATCCGGGCCCTCACCGGGGCCCTGGGCACTGCCGTCCTGGCGGGCACCCTGGGGGCCATGCTCTGGGCGTCGTCCAGGCCCCCCAGGGCCACTGTGACGCCTGCCGGATGGGGCATGGTGGTCCTAGGGGCCACGACCCCCACGGACCCCTCTACGGGCCTGCTGGACCCCTGGGCGGACCCGATCCCCCAGGGCCCCGCCATCACCCCGGAGACCGGATGGCAGGAAGCCGGACGGTGGGCCGGATGGCTCGCCAACCAGTCCCCGGCACTGCCCAGTACCCACGGCTGACCGGGAGACCGCTCCAGGCGGGCACCTGGAAGTCAAGGCCCCGGACCACATCGGTCCGGGGCCTTTCCGTATGTCTGCCCATGTCTCTGGAACGTCGTTTAAGGGCCCTGAGGGCCACGCTGAGCCAAGATCTCGCCTCTCGCATCCGGTCACCCCGGGGTGCCGGAGATCTTGCGCCCACGGAGTTTCCGCAGGTCAGAGGCTATGCGCAAACCACCCTGAAACGGACATGATCTCCGATGTCAACTCGGGAAAGCGCTTTCCGGAGCATCTGTCAGGTATCCGACACCAGGGATCGGGGCCCGTCCGAGTTTTCCCAGGTCACGGGGGTATGCCCGAGTGTGTCAGGGCTTGTCATCCCTTGACACGGTGTGTACGATTGCCGTAGGCAATCGACCACCAGCCCAGGGAGACACGATGATCACCAAGCCTCAGACCCTCGCCCAGCAGATCAAGCACGCGGACCTCATGGTCCGCACGGCCACGGCCGCCCAGGACGGCCGGGGGGTCCGGATGTGGACGGCGCGCCGTGACGCCCTGACGGCCCGGATGTGGTCCGGCGTCGGCACCAACTGATCAACCGGGCCCCGGAGATCATCCGGGGCCCTTTCCCGGGGTCCTTCGGAAAGCGCTTTCCCGGTGCCGACAAAGCATCATAGGAACCTAGGATGCCGCACGTGACCAGGGAAAGGCCCCGGATGATCATGCCATCCGGGGCCTTTCCC
>Ga0247824_10002548_pt1 | contig 10218 bp, 18 predicted proteins | sample 13C_PalmiticAcid_FD_194412 | JGI IMG/M metagenome (GOLD analysis project Ga0247824, IMG submission 194412) | Soil microbial communities from agricultural site in Penn Yan, New York, United States - 13C_PalmiticAcid_Day48 | ecosystem: Environmental > Terrestrial > Soil > Agricultural land... | reverse complement strand
CCCCCAGACATTTGCAAAGTGGTCCGCCCCTGTCACTTGTTGGCTAGGCATCTCCCTTCCGTCTCACGATCCACAAGTACATTCCAGCTCGACTGGTTCTTCCACTGACCACTCTAATCCGCCACTTTGCCGTCAGGGTTAGGGTTATACAATGGCAGAGCTCCACTCTTGCTTGGAGGGTTTGTAAGAGGAGCGAGTTCCACCGCAGTGGTTGAAGGGTCATTTTCGGATCGAGCAGACTTGGAGAGCGACGCCGTGTTGGCAAGGGCAAAGTTCTTTTGAGACTGCTCCGACTTGCTGTAGCTGTACAACAAGCCCGCCAAGAATCCCAAGAGGATGCCAACCACGTTACCCGTTGTCGCGGGGTCGCCGAGAAACAAGATTCCACTGGCTGCTACTGGAAGTTTGTTCAAGGCTCCGACCATCGAGTAGGTAGTGGAGGATGTGCATCGAACACACCATGCGCTACCATAGGAGATCAAAAACGAGGTCACTCCAGAGAGCACCATCGCTATTGTGAGAGCAGATCGAACATCTGTAGAGCTAATTGAGCATTTCAACAAAGTGGGGATGCTATCGCAGTGAGTAACGTTGTCCAATGAGTTTTTGTTTCCCACGATTGCTCCTTCCAACACGATGACTTTGAACAACATACAAAGTTCTTTCCAGTTCTCCTGACATCCAACCTTCAAGGCAGAGACTAAAGAGGACCATGACTGGGAGGCTGAGCATATTGTTGTAGTAGACTGTGTCAAAGTCCTTGAAGTTGAAGTGCCGGATCCGCTTGCGCATGTAAAGGACATAGCCGGCGGACGAGAGGCAATTGAGTGCCATCCATACGTATCCCGGGTTGAATAGGACGAGATCTGTCGGGTCAGTACTTTCAGACGAGTGGATGTCAGACCATCCTGCGACAATGGATGATATAACCTGAAAAAAAGAACGTTGGCACAACAGAAGCGTTTTAGTTGACTGCCACGCGCACGAGACACAAAAAGGAGGTTGCAAACAGAAACGTAGTTACCATGATTGCAAAGCTTAATAACATCAAAGGGGTCACTTTGCTGCCGAACCAAAGGACTTCACCATAAGCGATAAGGATGATCGTCAAGTTTTTGAAGATGGTGTAGACAGGGATACTAAGGAACTGAAGGCTGAGAGGATGTGTGTGAAAGCAGACCATGTCAGTCATGAAAATCCAGCAATGGCTATCCTTCTGTTGTCACTTGAACATCCTTCAATGGCGAGTGGGGGTGTTGTTGTTACCTCTTACTCCCTGTGTAGATCATGACAACCAGGGCTAAGGAGATTGGGAACCACTTTTTGGCTTCACTTCCGTCCATCACGCGATACGAAATGAGATCAAGCTTCTTGAACATCCACAGGAGGAGTATGGCCACGATAGACTGGACACTTAGCAGCAAAAAGTTCATGTTGAAGTCAAAGTGTGAGAGGACCATCTTGTTGGTTACGGTCATAAGAATGCTGGAGGCACAGTAGGCAAGGATGCTGAGAGGCGCCGAGTTGGCAAGCGACGCCGAAGGCGACGTGGAGGACGAAGCAGCAGGCACGGTCATTTTTCTCCCCTTGTTTCTCGGTCAACAGGATACTGAAGAGTCGAAGGTTCACTGGAGTAAGATGACGCTTTTGAATGGGAAGCAGATCGTTTGCTGGAACGAGAGTGGTGGCTCCTGCTAGCAAGCCTTATGTCCAGTGCGTCCAGTCAGTAGGAAAAGGCGCAAGCCTTGGTTGTTCCGAGTAAGAGTCCGTGTTGGTACGTCCCGCGTCGATGGAGGAAGAGTGTGAAGAGTGAGGGAGGGATGCAAAGAAAGCGATCGTGTGCACACATCATCCACCACACACCCTATCAATTCACGGGCTCTCACTCTCATTCCAAATTTTCAGGTGTGGAAAAAATCGTTCACGATCCATTTATTTCAGAGACGGTTTGAGATTGATGATCGACCAGCTTAGAACTTGAGGGCGTGGGGGGCCTGGCCCTTGGAGAGGGAGAACTTGGCACACAAGTACTGGCGGAGGTGCTCGACCTTGTTGACGGCATCAATGATCAACTTGTCAGTCGACTTTTGAAGAGCAACCTTGTTCGCGGCAAGGGGCTCCTTCTTCTTTTCACCCTCGAAGAAAGCTTCCTCTGTGGCGGCCTTCTTTGCAGCCTTGGGGCGAGCAAAGTAGGCATCGTTCAACTGGGCATCGATCTAAGGTGGTCAGAACATAAGAGTGCGTGTCAGTGGCAAGTGATGTCTCTCCATGCTCCTTGACTGAATTCGTTCCACATCACATTGATCGTTACCTTGGCAGCATCAATGTCGACCTTGGTGGAGGTGGCAATGACGTAGGCTTGGTTGACACGCTTCAGGGGGACACCGTTGATCTTGAAGGGACCAGAGACGAGCAACAAACCAGACTCGAGCTGCTTCAAGAAGACAACACGCTTGCCACGGTAACGGCCGGCCAAGAGGATGAGGACAGTTCCAGGGACAATGGAGCTGCGAAGCTTGGCCTTGCCAGAAGCCTTGCGGTGCTTCTTGGGGGAAGCAACATCCTCAGCTGCGTAGAAGCGGGGAGCCTTGGTGGCAGCAATGACACGTTTGCCACCGTTCTTGGCACCCTTGACCTCAACGGTCTTATTGGCGACAACAGTGGCAGTAGTGGTCTTGACGGTGAACTTGCGCTTGAACAAGATGCGCTTGGACACGACCTGCGTACGGCTGTACTTGTAGACACCAACGGCCAAGAGGGAGTTGCGGGGCTAAACAAAGAACAGAAACCCAATGCCGTCGTCGTTAATATCCTTTCTGCCAAACTGTGTTTTGTAAGGTATGTCATGCCAGTGTCCTGGGGGGTTGCTCATTTGGCGGCTTCAAGATAAACCCATCGAGTTGAATTGGTATGAAGTGGTACAGTGTTGGTGCACGGCGTGTTTACGCTGGATTCTGTACGGGGTGTAAAAGTCGTTGGGTCACTGTTCTTGCTCCTGACGCCGGTGCCTTCAAACCGATCGGGTTCATTCCTGCAGTAGCTGCACTCATCAGTTGCCTTGCTTCATGGTAGATCGCCCTCTCATCCTGTAGCACCAAGAAACATAGCTCCTGTATGCCGACTACGAGTCTCCTGTAACAGTCTTTTGAAGTCTTTTGTCCTGTGAAACGAGTCGACTGCCCTCAACTGATGGGTATCGTCTCTGGAATAAAACATGGTGTGTATGGTGGTAATGTCGATAGACAAAAGAGAAAGAACTCCTGGTGCTTTTTAAAAGCGTCACTGGTTGGACCCAGCGGTCAGAGTTGCTGCATACCTTGTGAACCATTTCTGATATCTATTGTAGGTGAGCGACAAGAACACGTTGAGCAAGGAGAGTCCAAGGTCAGTATCCACTCTCGTTCATAGCCTACAGATCCGTCACAGCTCAAAGACGCCCAGCCATAGAATCGATCAGAATCCTGCTGGTGGTGATCGATTGCAACATCGCAATCGGTGGTAGCAGGTGGGGTGGAAGGATCCTCGACGTTGTACTGATCCCTGATCCTGATCGTGCTGGTTCCGGTACTTATAGCTGTGCGTTTGCTGGCTGTCTGGAGGTGAATGAGAAACACTGCTGAGAAACGTGGTGAACCGGTAAGGACCCGGAAGGGTCCAGTGGTGAAGTATCCATGATCCATGGTTCCTGTCATTCCGCGATACATCGCAATCCATCATAAGAGTGTCCAGGGATGGCCTGATACATCGCTGGATGAGATACATCGATGGATGGAGTGATACTCGGGTGGATGTGTTTGACCCCAAGAGTCCGCCAGTTCAATTACATTATCAATTGCACAAGAAAGAAGGAGCTGCAGTCGCACGTACCGTGGCCCATAATAACCGTGGACCGATCATGTGATATTGACTGCTGTGGAAGTTCACCGAACAACCCGCCGACTTTGGAACGGCCATCACCTTCTTCCTTCTCGCCCCTCTCCTCATTACTTCCTTTCACCACAACCAACACCCTTTCCGGTACCCTCCCGTTCTATCATAGCAAACATGAGGTAAGCTGACGAAAAGCTTTTTGCGTTCTATCTTTCTTGGTCTGGTAATCGGTTCTCTTGACACGGTGGCGTGAAATCAAAGGGTCGTGTCTCTCGGCCGTGTTAACCACTCTTTTCGTCTCTTTCTCTCTCTGCATTCTTTACCTGTGACCAATTGTTTGTTTACCTGACCGATGGGGACACTTCTTTAGCACCACGAAGCCTCTTACTCCCGAAGGTATATTTGATCAACATGATGTCGTGAGAGAGGACCCGGTGCCGCAGACTCTACGCCCGATCCGTGCTTACTTGCCACTCAGCGAGAGATGATTGTCCTAACATCCTCTGATGCTCCTCTATCCGAACCATGTGGGACATGTTCAACTGATGTCTATTGATCATTGTCCTTCATGATCATAGTTTACTGGGCCCAGCGCTCAAATCTCGTTTATTTAACGATCGACCTTCAAGACACCGAGAAGCCGGAGATCAACTTGGATAAGGATGGCTTGGTTTTCAAAGCTAACGCGGATAAAAAGGAATGGGAGTTCTCGCTCCCGTTCTTTGCGGCCGTTGATGTTGAGGTATGTGTTCTGACAGGAGCCAGTATGCTCTTTCACTCATGTGGATATTTCGTTGTGTAGTTGATCGGCGGAGCAACTTTTTTTGGACATGGAACTATGTGGCCATAACGACGGGTGGAAATGACCTCTGGAGCTACAGATGAAGGAATAATCACTTACAAACGGTTTTCTCCTCACAATCACGATGGTAGGCGTCCAATAAGTTGACCAAGATCAGTCCCCGTAACATTTCCTTAACTCTGAAGAAGGCACAGGACGGATGGTGGGATCGCTTGTACAAGGGCTCCTCCAAGCTGAACTTTGTCAAGACCGACTTTGCTCGTTGGAAGGATGAGGAGGAGGAGGACGAGGAAGAAGAAGCCGGCATGGGCGGCATGGGCGGCGACGACATGGGTGGTATGGGTGGTATGGGTGGTATGGGTGGTATGGGCGGTATGGGCGGTATGGATATTCAACAAATGATGGCCAGTATGGGCGGCATGAGCGGCATGGGCGGCATGGGAGGTCCTGGCGGTCCTGCCTTGTATGACTCTGATGATGAGGACTTGCCGGTAAGTTGTGTTCGACTTGAACCCTCATCTGGTATTGATGTTCCTGACAAGGAAAGATCCAAGGTCATTAACAGGGGAAGGCTTCTTCATACTATTGACCAATGTCAAAATAGGATGGCGATGAGGAGGATGCCAAGGAGGATGATGTTCCTGCATTGGAAACAGCCCCCGAAGAACCATAAACGACACCAACATCTTGGTACTATGGCATTTTGAAATAAACAAGCCGAACGTGTCTGGTGGGTAGGAGGGGCAGCACCGCCAACCATGATACCTGACTACCTTTGTCCTGGAAAACCATGGACCTGCACATTGGAAAGATGTCCAAGGATGATGTGGGCATGTTTGCATGAATCGTGGATCCCAGGTACATGATCTGGGACAAGGCTATGGATGACGCCAATTGATGACATCAGGGCCTTGTCGGAGTGTACATGTAGGCGACTTGCAATGCACTAGTGTCATATTTGGCTCAGCGTCCACTGTGCCTGATCCACAGATCGGCCTGGGAACCCACAGTGGATGCTTTAGAGTGGCTATTTAGTGTGTGGATGCGAATCTCTGATAGTCAGTCCGTCAGCTGCCTTTTGGCAGGAATGTGGAGCAAAAAAGCACTGTCCGTGCATGCAGGTACATCGTCCTCGTGTAGGAGTGAAGGACAGATCGACACTCGTGCACCGTGTGATCCGGTTCTACACATACAGGATCTTCTCATTCAGGACCCCGGGTCTCTTTACCGCTGAGGCTAACTGAACCCTAATGAGCTGGCGCTGGAGACATATTTAAGCCTCACCACCACACTCCACTTTCTGATCCGCCTCTTTTCACCTTTCTTTGTCTATCTCTCCCCCTCTCCCTCTCTCTTCCCTCTTCCCTCTTCCCTCTTCCCTCTTCCCTCTCTTTTTCTCGCCAATCCCTACTGCAACAATGGACTCACGGCCTGTAGCAACGCCGGACGAGAGCTCTACTTGCCAAGATGTTTCCCCGTCCACAATGGATCGCCACTCCATAACCTCCAGCGATAGTCCAACAATATTGCCTGACGAAGAACGCCTCCACGCCATCGTAGGCCAATGCCTAGCTGTAACCCCTATGCTCCCCGAAATAGAGGAGCGCCCTTTACTGAAACCACCTTCACTGAACGAGAGTCAACAAACGGCACCCTCCACCGCTCCATCAATAACGAATGCTGTTTCTACGATTGACAGTGAGGTGACAGATGAAAGTACAACAACAAACTCACACTTCCAACTTCAGGGCGGGGCAGATGCCAATGATATCTACAAGTGGCACGAAAGGGAGACCCGACGCCAACTCGGATCTCGATCATACACATACCATGCACCGCAAAATAAGGAGCAGCCCATCTCCAATATCAAGGCTCCTGGCGGGTTTCGTCGCCATTTCATTCGACAAGAAGCCGCCTCTCGCGGTCAACCCACACCTCAGATTCCTACAAAGTCGTTTATTCACTTTCTCGGTCTATTTGACATGCGTGAATTCGATCGTTTTGCTGGAGAGGATTTCCATTCGATTCCAAGGCGTTCAATCGTTGTACCCAAGGACATGGATAAGCGACGGCTCTCCATGGTGGAGTCACTTGCGAGTCGACGATACTTTGTGCCTGGAGAGCACCTCAAGGAAGACGAGGAGGCGATCGAAGCACCTGAGGAGAAGATTTCGTTCTCAAAAGCCGTGGGAATGCTTTTCAAGACGTAAGAAATCCTGTACACCGCTGAAGCTGTTAGAACAACCAAGGGTCGTGAAAGCGATGATCAGTAACCGACCTAACAATGAGTTTTTCTCCTTTACAATAGCTTTATTGCCAGTGGTATCTTGTTCCTTCCGAATGCATTCAAGAACGGCGGGATACTGTTTGCACCATTATTCATGGTCTTGATTGCCGCATTGTGTTTGCATTCCTTTCTCCTGCTCGTGAAGTGCCGGGAGCTTCATCCTGGTTCATACGGAGATATCGGCCAGCGCTACTATGGCCGGTGGATGCGTTATATTGTCCTGTTCGCTATTGCAATCTCACAATTCGGCTTTTGCTGGTAAGTGCCGAGATGCTAAATGACTCCATGTCCCTGTCACCCTTTCTACCGCAAACTTCTCACATTATCGGCATTACTCCAATCAATCACTACAAACAGCGGCTATTGCATCTTCTTTGCTCAACAGTTTGCAATCGTAGTCGACACGCTAGGAGGAGCTGAGCTGGATAAGATTGTGTGGATTGCCATCTTCTTTGTGATTCTGGTGCCATTCACACTTGTCCGGAATATCGGAAAGCTAGGATTCAGTACTCTGATTGCGGATCTGTGCATCATCGTCGGGCTCGTCTATCTGTACGCTTATGATATCAAGACTTTGGTCGTCAACAAGGATTCGCCGCACGCTCTTCGGTTATTTAACCCGGAAGACTTTGGGATCTTTATAGGCACAGGTATGTGTAAGGAAAGCACTGGCATTTGTAACCTAACCTGCTTGGATGGATACTCATGCAATTGTTCCGTCTTCCCAACATGTAGCTGTCTTCTCGTATGAAGGAATCGGGATGGTGATTCCAATTTGCAGCAGCATGGCTAACCCAAAGCAGTTTCCTCGAGCGCTGACAATCGTTCTTTCAGTGGTGTGCGTGCTTCTGGTCAGCTTTGGTAGCCTGGGATACGCTGCTTATGGCGACACTGTTCACACTATCGTCCTAGACAATCTTGCCAACGAGACCACTGGAGAGAGAGCAGGAAAGAGCGCCATTCAGATTCTGTACGTTATTGCGATTTGGCTCACCACACCCCTGATGCTGTTTCCCTGTATCCGTATTGTGGAGCACGCCGTCTTTAGGGCGGTTGGCAATGAGACGACAGGCAAGGCCAGAGTGATGAAAGAGAACGCTGTGCGAATCCTCATCGATCTTGCTGTCGCTGCAGTTGCCTATGCTGGATACACCAAATTAGATATCTTCATCTCGTTTGTTGGTTCCTTTGCCTGTGCTCCTTTGCTGTTCATCTTTCCTCCTCTGTTCCACTTCCGTGCCTTTCCCGAGCAGCCCTTGTGGCGCAAGATAAGCGATATTGCTCTTGTCCTCTTTGGCCTCCTTGTCTTTTGCTATACCCTCGTTATTACTATCCAGAGTTTTTAGAATCTTTTGCAGGTGCGAGCCTCATTCCTCCTGGCTGGCACAAACTCAAAGAGCTCTGTGCACCGAAATAAACCGTCGAGAAACATGAGCAGGAGACCGCGTTATTAACACTTACGATACGGCAGTACAATGGCATCACGGGAGGCTCAATCGAGCGTATCTTGCGCCAGACGGACGTTTGAACACCATGCCTCTCCAACTCTCCATCGTTGATGCCAACTGGACCAGCCTGAAACAGATACGTGGTTTACCAGGACCAAGTATGTCCCCTGCCTGCACTCGTCCTTATTGTTCTCCCCCCTCGCTTTGGTGCCGATCCTAAGAAGCTTTTCACCTCTGGCGATCGTTTCTTTTTGCTAAGAAAGTTCTTCCATTCAACTCACCCGACTTCAACTGTACACTTCCTGGTTGTCCAGACGAACAAAGGTCTCAAGCATCACTTTATCTCGATCCATATGCCCAAAGCTAGTTCACCCAAGAGGGTTGCTCGTATGGATACTCAACCTCTCAGTCACACAAGGACTAGCAGCAGACGGAGCAGCTCTGGAGCTCGGAAAGGACGCCATAGATCTCATCGTAAAGGAAGACCTTCTGGATCTGGACCGAGGGTCCGAATCAAACAACAAGACGCCCTGGCTGCATCAGATCAAGTTCTTGCCGACCATGAGAACGCGCATTCAGAACATACGAACCATTCACTCCTTGCCAACCACCCTTCTTCGGCACGGCACGACTATAGCTCAGATGATGAAAACAAGCCAAGAGAAGAGCGCCCTTACACCGAATTTTACCCTTTTCTCGACACGACTTTAAAGCTTGACATCGTGAGCATTTCACTAGCACAATCTGGGGATACTGAGATGACGCATGTCTCAGGCACAGATGATAGCGCCACCAACAACCGCCATGCCAGTGTTCATGAGAACGAAGAATGTCGCGACGCGATTGATCCAGCAACTGGAAGATCATCCAAGGGATCACATCCAAGGAACCTTTTGGCAATCGATAACGCTGGAAAACTATCCATATCAACAGTGATCAAGGAATCACAAAACAGACCGTTATCTACGACAACACTCAAGCTCAAGGCATCCACGGCATTGCTTCCAAAGTCGTCTTTCAGACTGATCCCAAGAAGGGATAGCGACCTCGAGGAATATCACCTGCCTGCAGGTCATAACGTGCGATATATAGGTGGGTACTCGGTGTTGCGACAGTGCTACTGTGTGTTAAGACCATGATTCTCACTCAACGTCTGGTCGCCTTTTTTTTTATGGTTATAGAACCCACAGAAACAGAACTTGCTGAGCGGGTGGAATATGATATGGACGAACAAGGTAGGCACCCAAGTATTGCACCCTCGATGCTTCCATCTGCCTGAAGAAGGTTTTATTGTTGGAAACTGATCAACCTACGTGCGCTTGATGCTAATCGATACTAGACGAATTTTGGCTGAAGCAGATCAATGTGGAACGACGCGAGCATAATCAAGGGAAAATCAATCCTCCATTGTTCGAAAAGATCATTGACAGGCTTGAGAAGGAATGGTTTGATCTGGTAGGTGGAGTGGCGCATTCAATGGCAGGAGGACACCTGGATGGATCTACAAACCATGCATTACAGCGATTAACATTTCTGCATCTCTACTTATTCCTTTTCTCCGATAGACAAAGAACATTCCAAAGTCTGTTGAGAACCTACCTCCTGAAGATTATGCATGCAACATTTGCAACGATGCAGAGTGCGAGAACAGCAATGCCATTGTTTTCTGCGATGGTTGTAACCTTGCCGTGCATCAAGGTGAGAGACGAATCTACGGCAATCACGGCATAGTAGGCCCTTTGTTCATGTAACTGACATCTAATCTGCCACGAATTCCATCGAAACAGACTGTTACGGGATCCCATATATTC
>Ga0247824_10002547_pt1 | contig 10219 bp, 16 predicted proteins | sample 13C_PalmiticAcid_FD_194412 | JGI IMG/M metagenome (GOLD analysis project Ga0247824, IMG submission 194412) | Soil microbial communities from agricultural site in Penn Yan, New York, United States - 13C_PalmiticAcid_Day48 | ecosystem: Environmental > Terrestrial > Soil > Agricultural land... | reverse complement strand
TTTTCCCTTTCCGCAACTCTTTTTTACCTCTGTCTATTCATACTTTTTTTTTTTTTTTTGTTGCACACCTCTCTTTTCACCGCTGCACACTACTGTATCTCGCACCACTCACATCACTTTCACACCAACCCCCCTCCCCTTCCTTCACACTCTTTTAAATACCTCTTTCCGACCCCCCTCTTCCGCAACTCTTTTTTCTCTCACTCGACCACTCTCTTCTCTCTCTGATACTCATATGCAACTGCCACTATGGTCGCCTCTCACTCCACGAACGTTCTGCCTCAGTCATCGTTCTCCCCTCATGTAGTCGAGCACACCCTTTACACAAAGCGTTGCAGTCAACGCTCCAGTCAACGCTCCAGCAACCCGCCTGATCTCTTTGACGCTGCTTGGAGTCACCCACCCAACTCTCTTCAGGAACGTGTGTCCCTGCCTTCACCACCATGTTCGCCAAAATCATCTCACACATCGCCCTCCAGCATGTCCTCACAGTCCCTGACATCCCTGACTCCCTCCATGTCACCCTCATCGATTGTCTCGCTTCAGAGGGTCGCACGACAAGGAAAGAAACACTCTTGCGCCTCACCCAATAATCGCTCGCAGTCCTCTATTGCCCTGGCCAAGGAACCAACCAATCGATCGGCGATTTCTCCCTCCATCAAGAAGAAGAAGGAAAAGCGGTCTAAAGGCCACAGTGAAACGACCGCGCCGGAGGATGTTCCAACGTCCAAGAATGTTTCGAAAAAGCCCAAGAAGGGCATTTCGGGTTGGGCACTGTCCATACGGCAATCCCTTTCTTCAAAAGCCGCTCCACAGCCACCTTTGACGCCCATTCCCTCTTCTTCTGCCTCTACATCATCCGGTTCACCTCGACCTCTTTCCATTGGGTCTATGACGTCTTGTACTGTACTGAAACATGTAGTAGAAGAAGACGAAGACGAAGAAGAAGACGACGAAGAAGACGACGACGAAGAAGACGAAGATGAAGAAGGACAGCATACTCTGCACCACGCCGTCTTGTTCCAGACAGATAGCATGCATCCTACAGCCAAGAAAGCAAAATCGGCGGCGAACACAGCCAAATCGGGTGACGCCAATGTCACTGCCGCTCGCTTGAAAGAATCCCTCTCCTCACTATTTCCCTCTTTGGATCACTCAAGAGTGCGCGTGCGCTTCTTGAGGCGGAATCGAAAGAAAAAGCTTGGCACCGGAATGATCACCGTCTTCTGTGTCACTGCTGTAGTCATCCTCATCTTATGCTAGATCTCCCACCCACCTCCCCTCTCTCCCCTCTAATGACCATTGTACATAGTAACGTTCCGTTCAAATAATAGACATTGTCCTCGCTTTTTGCTTGCATTCTTTTTCTTTTTTTCGCCTACGTCCCTTGTTGCATGCTGTATTGTTATGCATTTACTTGCTTCGACTCCTAGCCGGCTCTAGCATGCAAGGTGCCGTCCTCTCATAAAAAAAAAGAGCACCACTCTGGTTTTAAACTGTAAAGACGGCAGACACCGACCGGACACCATCAAAGATAAACGTGTTGTCCATTGGGGTGTACTGGTGAGTGATCAGTTTGATGATCTCCTGACTGACAACACCCCCCATGAACGATGCAATATTGTGGACAGAGCCATTTCCGTAACGACAGCTAAAAAGGTCAAAGAGCAAAAAGGATAAATGGCCGCGCGTGCATTGTGGTGTTAGACAGGGCCCGCTTAGGGTATTGCATATTGCTGCAGCAGCAAAAAAGAGTAGACAGGGTGTGTCATGTTGAGATCATCTAAAAAAAAAAAAAAAATTAGGGGCTCACAATTGCCTCGCCCAATGATGAACACACTTACATTTCGTAGGTCAGGTCCTTGGAAACAGGATCACCTTCAATGCCCCAGGATTGCAAAAGTGTGGTCATGTTCGCATGGAGCTGGTCTACATCGTCTTCCCAGTTGTCTCCTTCACCGGGGTAGCGTCCATGATCGTCAAAGAACGAATCCGAAGCGCGCAAGAGGACGTACTGTGGGAACACTGATTCCGGATCTTCCAGCCATGAAGCTATTAAGAACGGTGACCCCAGTGTGAGCGAACAGAAAAAAAAGTTGAAACACTACTGGCGTTCAGCAGAACAAGATCGCGTCCCCTACTTACCAATCTGCTTTGTCCTGGGCTGATGGTACTCGTCTTCAAGGCTACGGTAACGGACGACCTTCAAAAAGGCCGAGTACTTGCAGAACGTTTCGATCTCCCGAAGCGCAATGGTTCCTGCTGCCAATCCAAGAGATTCCAGCAAGGATTCAACAATTTTGGACACTTCCCGAACATCGCGCTTTGCCTTGTCCTTGTAGCTATCCAGTAAGAACAAAAAAGTCGCGATACCCCGTGGAGATGCGTGAGTCAGTCCACTCTCAATCTCCCCAAAAACGTCTTTTATCAAGCCGTTCATCCAAGAGTTTGGCCTTACTTGTTTTGAAGGGTCACGTAGCTATCGGTCTGAGCCTTCATATCCGGAATTGTTCCTGACAGAGGAAGTAGACCTCCACTCTTGGAGTGATCATTCACAAAGTCCCTTACAGCACGCAAAAGAATCCAAAAGTTGCCCGACTAATTGTGTGAAAGAAAAGAAAAAGCAAACACTTTAGCATATCTTGACCATGGCAGTCCTCCGACATGACCTCACGCCAGGGAAAACGACATACCTCTGCAGAGAGATTCTCGCACTTTGGATCATTGAACAGTCCTTTGATGGCGCTCGGCACAGTAGTCGTCTGGCATGACCTCAAGACAGAGCTGATGGCCTCCTCAAAGTTTTCATCATCCGCTGATCTCATTCCGCCCTTGATGACAGCCTTGAATTGGTTCTTTTCTGCATATGTCGAAGGTATCTTTCCTGCGTGCTGTTTTACAAGGTTAACACACTGTTAGAGTCAACAGCAAGCGATTGAATAGGGTTGTGAACAGCAGGCCTGTCGTGACAAGACACTTTGAGACTTGCCTCGTTCTTCCATTGCTCCATGTACTTTAACAGGATGGCAACATAAGGAATGTGACCAAACTCCAAACTGTCCGTTGTCTCAAAGTTGAACGACTTTGCAAATGCCTCAAGTTCCGGGAATGGAGTGTCAATACGAAGATCGGCAACACTATCCGGGTGGGTCTCCACAACTACAATAAAAAGGTACTTTTTTTTTAGCAAACTTGTTGACACATCCTCGTATGCAGCTTTCCCCATTGTAAATCACCACCATGGACACTTACTCGTATGTTCAGGAACCGCGACCCTGACCGCTCCGATGAACCCAACAGTCTTCACCCAGACAAATGTAGTTCTCTCCTTTCCGGCAGGACGGTTGTTACCGCCGGCGGCGTCAACATTGTGTCCATTCAACCAGCAAATGGCTGCAACCTTTTCTGCTGTCTCGCGCGTTACATCCGTGGCAATGACCGTCGAAAACTGCGCCAGGAATCCAGGATTCTCCTTCAATATAGAGACGATATCATTGGCAATCCAGTGGCCTTTGACGTCTTCATTCAGCTCACCCAAAAGTTCACATGCACGTTCCGCTCTTGACTTGCCCAAGCTTTCAAAGTCGAGGAAAAAGTTGGATCCAATGTCGTTCTGCGTGACAGTTCCCTGGTCAACCACAGTGAATTGGCCGATACCTAGTCATACACCCGTGGCGTAGGCGTTGCATCAAGTCAGATTGAGGAATCTACTGCCAAAGAGGAATACAAGGACTGAAATGACTGGTATGTTACCTGGAAGGACAAGGTTCTTGAGAATCTCGCATCCAACAGCTGTGGCATTGATAAGAAGGATGTGCGCGGACTCGAGAGCGTCTTGGCCTTTATCTCCCCAGAGTCTACAAGAAGCAGGAGTAAAATGTCAACGATCCGCAGTCGCTGAAAGCTTCTCATGAGTGGCAAACGCGGTCAGGACAAGGGCGTCTTGTCTCCTGTAGTCTACCTCAGCTGTCGATCGTATTTCTGGGTCTTGACGTCCATGGTCGATGAAAAGGAGGGTAAGGATGAGGAATGAGGATGGGAGGAAAGGGTGTGTGGTCTGCAAAGAAGAGGAAGCAAGTGTGGCAACCGATGGTCGCTTTCGTTTTTGTGCGGCGATGCGTGGCCTGGGTTGCGTTGGACCAAATCGAGCAATGGGGCGTTGTGACTGCAGCCGAAGCTTTTTGGATCTCACCAGTGTTGTTGTCCGTTTTCCGTTTTCTCCTTTCTTGACTTTTTCCAGTCGAATCAACTCTTCCTCTGTCTGCCATGTTTGCTCTCCGCACCGCTATCGCCCGTGTCGTGCCCTCCGTGGCCATGCGCGCTGCCGCCTTGCCCAGGACCGTCGTCGCTCCTGCTATGCTCGCCCGCGCAGGCTCAGTTCCCGCCTTCCGTTCTTTCTCCCACTCTCCGTTGACTTGGAACAAGAGTAGGCTACTTTGAATGATCCCGATACCTTGGATCCTAGGCTGCTTCACCAGGAGGTCCCTTGTGCGTCTTGCTAACTCATTCGTCATGGTTTTGCTGATTCTGATTCCTTAGCGGACAAGGAGCTGATCAACGCTCTTCAGACCGAGATCGACCACGAGGAAGGACAGGTGGAAGAAGTCCCCGAGCTTATCACCAACTACTTGAAGTCAAGCCCATTCAAGTTGACGGATAAGCCTGGCTCGGATGAGGTCGTCCTGGCTCGCAAGTTTGGAAGCGAAGAGTATGTTCGACTGTCATGATCCGTATATTGCACCATCGCACCCGTAGCGTGTTTGCAAGATTCGTTACTAAGCCTTTCCTGTTGTTGGTGGTGAATCCTAGTATCAAGGTCGTCTTTTCGGTCTCGGACATCAACGCTGCGGATGACGATACCGAGCTGGACTTTGAGGAGGATGTCGAGGAGGATGGCCAGCAACGAGAACAGCAGAACCTCTCCGCCTCGGGCTCTGAGGAGGAGGAGGGAGACGATGATGACCTTCAGGCTCTGACCTTCCCTGTCCGCTGCCTGATTACCATTTCGAAACCCGATGCCGGAAGCATCTCTATCGACGCGATTGCGCAGGATGGAGCCTTCATTGTCGAATCCATCTCTAATATCAAGGATACTGCTTTGGCCACCGCCTCGACTGCCGAGGCTGACTGGGAGAAGCGTGGACTCTACAGCGGACCTCCATTCGCCGAGTTGGACGAGGGTCTCCAGATCAACTTTGAAAAGTACCTTGACGAACGTCAAATTGATGCGGACCTGGCCAACTTTGTCCCCAACTATGTCTTCCACAAGGATCAAGTAGAGTACACCAGCTGGCTCAAGGAGCTCAAGGCCTTTGTCGCCAAGTAATCGGCGAGAGTTGCCCAACCTGGTTACCCATCGTATCCGCTCCTCATTATCCCACATCCCGCATGCATGCTGTAATAAAAAACCATCTGGAAATCCATTCACTGAGCAGAGTCCTCTGACACGTGATTCTCGGACTTACGGGTGGGTACGAAATTTCATCGCTGCCATTAAACCGGAGGAAAGAGTGGCCAAAGGTCTCGGGGATCGTGTTGTGTTGTGCGCACTCTTCCTCGCTTTCGGATTCTCTTCGATCCGCTCATCACCACTCCACTCTCCTCAAAGCGCCTTCCCTCCCCCGTCTCCTCTCTCGCTCCGCTTCCGATAGTCCTGTCAGGAGAGTCTCTACTGTCGTCTTACTAGCTTGAATCCGCCTCTACGCCATGTTCCGCGTCCAGTCCTGCTCCAACATCCTGGTGCGTCCTTCGCTCCTCCTTTCTCCGACGAGTTTTGGCTGTGTGTGTGTGTGTGTGTGTGTGTGTGTCCTTTTCCCTTTCCTCCACTGTACACACCGGTACCGTGGTGCTCGGTACCAGGTGTTGCAGCTGCCTCGGACAGATCCGTGGCGCTTGGAACTGTTTCCGATGGCACTTTGGCGCGTGTTCATCACTTTGTCGTTTTCGTGCCTGACACGAGACTCGGAAGTCGGTATGCTAACCAATTTGCCTCCCCTCTCGTTCCTTCTATGCGCTCTTGGTTTAACCTTCGGGCATTGACTTTTCTACCAGCGCCGTACCGGTATGTTGCTGTAACATCATGGAATCCACCCTCCGAGGACGTGAACCCTGCGACCCGAAAGGGTGATTTTTTCCCGAGGTGTCTAAACTCCCCTGCTGTATTCTGCTTTCTTAGCTGCCAAGCATGCCGCGAGTCGTGCCTTGCACACCTCTCGCCCAGCGATGCAGGTCTTTGCCTCCATGCCTTTGAACGCCAAGGAGACTTCGGTATGGATGAGCTATCGTTGCCAATGAATTCTTCAAAGCCGAATCGCTGCTCTCTCGCTAACGCTCCCGTCTCTCGCCTTGGTCCTTCCTTGTTTGGTCTTCCCCCGCATCCCCGCATGAACAAAAAATCTTGCCTGTGTTCCCATCGCCTTAGAACCCAATCACCTCCAAGTACCCTATCATCGACCACACTTATGATGCTATCGTCATCGGTGCTGGAGGTGCTGGTCTTCGTGCCGCCTTTGGTCTTGCTGAGGCTGGTCTCAACACTGCTTGTATCTCCAAGCTCTTCCCTACTCGTTCCCATACCGTCGCTGCGCAGGTAATACAAAGATTGTTTGTGTTGGCTCCTAGTCAATATGGCATGGCGCTGTAAAACTAACAACCCTGTTGTTCACAATGGTCTTTTGGATGTCCAGGGTGGTGTCAACGCTGCTCTTGGCAACATGGGTGAGGATGACTGGAGATGGCACATGTACGACACTGTTAAAGGCTCTGACTGGCTCGGTGATCAGGATGCTATCCACTACATGTGTCGTGAGGCCCCTCACTCTGTCATCGAATTGGAGCACTATGGTGTCCCCTTTTCCAGAACCAAGGAGGGCAAGATCTACCAACGTGCTTTCGGTGGTCAGAGTTTGAAGTTTGGAGAGGGTAAGCTCAATTGAACTGTGTCTCTCAAGACGACATGACATGACATGATATGACGCGACGCGACACGACACGACACGACACGACGCCAATGCAATAGACCCACTCACAATTGCACCTTTTTTTTTGCTCTTTCACCGAGTCTAGGTGGTCAGGCTTACCGTTGCGCTGCCGTCGCTGATCGTACCGGTCACTCTATTCTTCACACGCTCTATGGCCAGTCTCTTCGCCACAACACCAACTTCTTCATTGAATACTTTGCTATGGATCTCATCATGGAGAATGGCGAGTGCCGTGGTGTCATTGCACTGAACATGGAGGATGGTACTCTTCACCGCTTCCGTGCTCACAAGACTGTCCTTGCCACAGGAGGATACGGTCGTGCCTACTTTTCCTGCACCTCTGCCCACACTTGCACTGGTGATGGTAACGCCATGGTCGCTCGTGCCGGCCTTCCTCTCCAGGATTTGGAGTTTGTCCAATTCCACCCCACAGGTATCTACGGTGCTGGATGCCTGATCACTGAGGGATCTCGTGGTGAGGGTGGATACCTTCTGAACTCTCAGGGTGAACGTTTCATGGAACGTTATGCCCCCACTGCCAAGGATCTGGCCTCGCGTGATGTCGTCTCTCGCTCCATGACTTTGGAGATCCGCGAAGGTCGTGGTGTCGGCCCTGATCGTGATCACATTTACCTCCAACTCTCTCACTTGCCTGCCTCTGTCCTCCACGAGCGTCTCCCCGGTATCTCGGAGACTGCCGCCATTTTCGCCGGAGTGGACGTCACCAAGGAACCTATCCCCGTTTTGCCTACAGTCCACTATAACATGGGAGGTATCCCCACCAAGTACACCGGAGAGGTTTTGAGCGTCGATGAGAATGGAAAGGACCAGGTTGTCCCTGGCTTGTATGCTGCTGGTGAGGCTGCCTGTGTCTCTGTCCACGGCGCCAACCGCTTGGGAGCCAACTCGCTGTTGGATATTGTTGTCTTTGGTCGTGCTTGCGCACACCACATTCGTGATACCCTGCCACCCAACACACCCCACCGCCCATTGGCCGCCGATGCCGGCGCCGAGTCCATTGCCAACCTTGACAAGCTCCGTAACGCTACCGGACCTATTTCAACGGCTAACCTCCGCCTGAACATGCAAAAGGTCATGCAGAACGATGCCGCCGTCTTCCGTACACAATCCTCGTTGGAGGAGGGTGTTGAGAAGATTGACAAGGTCTTTACATCCTTCAAGGATGTCGGTGTCAGTGACCGCAGCATGATCTGGAACACGGACTTGGTTGAGACTCTTGAGCTCCAGAATCTGTTGACCTGTGCCGCTCAGACCATGCACTCTGCCTGCGCACGCAAGGAGTCCCGTGGTGCCCACGCACGCGAGGATTACCAGGACCGTGATGATAAGAACTGGATGAAGCACACTCTCTCATGGCAGAACCAACAGACTGGTGAGGTCAAGCTGAGCTACCGTGCTGTCACTGACACCACCTTGGACGAGAGCGAGTGCAAGGCTGTTCCTCCCAAGAAGCGTGTCTACTAAGCTGATTGGCAATGTAAATGTTGGTTGAGAGGAAGGAAGGAGAGTTTGGCAAAGAGGGATGCGGCCACAATGCCGCCAAGCATCGTTCACTGTTTTCCAAATAAATGTGTCGTGTAACGGGAGTGCATAAGTGTGCGACAAAGCCTTTTCATCGCTGGCGAGGGGGGAGGATGTTTATTGTCCAACTTGTTGGATTTGCTTTATCAGCTCCTGTAGGTTGCCTTGGGCTTCTACCTTCTGACGCTCCCAATAAACCCGCTTCGTCTCCAGTGCAGATACATCCTTCTCCATCTCTGTGGCCCGTCCCGACAATTCCTTTGTCAGATCCTTCAATGGCTCCTGGATAAACCTGTAAGCATACATAACCAAGAGTGAGATCATGGCTCCTTACATTCGTCATAACATCCCGGGCAAAAAAAGGAACAAGAAAAGTGAACCCTCTTACATTTTGCCAACAGCCTTGTAGGTGATAGTGTCCGGCTGGAGTGCAGACAGCTCCTTATTGGTCAATTCTGCAAGACGCTTCTCCCTTTCCCGAGTCTGAATCTGTGCCTGGACAGTGGCTACCATACGAGTAGCCTCTTGAAGTTTTGATTGGAGATCATGGACGATCTAGTGTGGAGATCCAAGGCGAAAAACTTTTAGGCATTAGAGGATGTGATTCTCAGCAGAGTTTGAACCAGTAGCCCACGTCCATGTTCTCGTCCTAACGAATCCCGAAAGACTCTGGAGTATGGACAGGGTCTGCCATATCTTTTGTGATGAAGCATAACGAGATGAGAGACAGGACGAGAGGAATCCTGAGGCTGTTGGCTCTGTGCAGTCTTGCGAGCAGGTCACTTTACCCTTCCGAGAGCCTGTTCGCTGATGGACATTGCTGATCGCGTTGTTTCCAGTGGGTGTCGGAGGTGAGATCCTGTTTGGTGGAGAGAAACTGTGCAAGTGGAAGCGATGGTGTCCACAGCTCGCCGAAACTTGGATGTGACGTGTTCCTCTCCCCTCCATTCTTTCCTGCGCCTTCTGCGGAAGATTTAGTTTGCCACTCTTTGCTCTCCTCACTCACCTTCTCTCACTCTCCGCACTCCTCATCACTCATCCACACCTTCGACAAGTCGACCACAACCCACATCAAGCGAATACTTGCTCACCATGAACATCAAAGTCAAGGTAAGAACTGCCCTCTTGGTCTATTCCGACGCTGGCAGCAAGCTGGGTTGTTGATCACTGTGCTATGGTGCCTGAAGTGGGCTTACAAAGATGGTGGCAACATAATACAGCTTTCTGATGCTATCGATACTTCTTCCCTCCTTACTATAGACACTTACCGGCAAGGAGGTACGGCTTTATTATATTCATTGATGCAAACTCGGATGTTGCATCTCTCTTTCTTTCTCTTTCTCTCTCTCTCTTGTCGAGGTTGTCTGCACATCGAGGAGTGGGCTATCAGGAGACTGGAGAGGCGCAGTTCTGCAAAAGTTATCCTCACTTGAGAGGCACCACAGTCTGACACCTCTTCTCCGTCCGTCTTATCCTTTCAACTCTTTTTCATATGCGATTTTCAGATCGAGATTGACATCGAGCCAACTGATAAGGTAGAGTGTCATGTGCATGATTCATGGAAAAAGCTATTAACGACCTCCACTGCGTCATGGAAAGTCAAATGTCCGTCCTTTCTCTAACTTTTTTTTTTTTACGGCCATCTTTTTTAGATCACTCGTATCAAGGAACGTGTTGAAGAGAAGGAGGGTATCCCC
>Ga0247824_10002545_pt1 | contig 10223 bp, 7 predicted proteins | sample 13C_PalmiticAcid_FD_194412 | JGI IMG/M metagenome (GOLD analysis project Ga0247824, IMG submission 194412) | Soil microbial communities from agricultural site in Penn Yan, New York, United States - 13C_PalmiticAcid_Day48 | ecosystem: Environmental > Terrestrial > Soil > Agricultural land... | reverse complement strand
GTGTCGTTGACGATCTCGTCGAGCAGGATCTCCGCGGCCTTCGCGAGGTACCCGTCGGTGACAGCGTTGTCCGCGAGCTCCTGGAGCTTGTCGACATCGTCGAACTCGATCAGGTCTGCTTCGATGCGATCGGCGATGTCCTTCAGGTTGTCATCATCGTCGTTGGCGTTGTCGAGCCGCTGGAGGTGCCGTAGGCGAAGGAGGCCGAGCGCCGTCTTCTTGTCAGGCGTGGCGTTGACGTCGTCCTCGTGCTCGGCGACGTAGCCCGCGTCGTCATCCTCGCCAGGAACCTCAGCAGCAGACGACTCTGCGGCGCGCTCCTTCTGGACGCGCTCCAGCTGCGTGAGCGCGTCGTTGAACCCGTCTCCATCGCCGCGCTTGCGCTCGGCCTCGAGGGCCTCGGCGAGCTCGTCATCGGTCAGTGCCTCAGCCGCGTCCGCGTCGGGGGTGGGGCTGTCGAAGGACCTTGCCTTCTGGAGCTCCTCGGTGTACCGCTTCTCGCCGTTCGACGGCCCAGCACTGGGGGCCGGCGCGTTGCTCGGCGGCTCCTCGCCGATCGGCGTGGTGTAGCCGCTGAAGTCCGCACCCTCGTCCTCTTCGCGGCGGATCATCTCGTTCATGAACGCGTTGCGGGCGCTGTCGTCGCCGCTCGTGTTCGCGAGGTTGTACGCCTCGATGAGGTCGGGGTCCGACAGGTTCGTCTGCAGGTCGTCCGGATCCGACCAGTCGACGCCGAAGTAGTCCGTGACGTCCTCATCGGGAGCGTCTTCCGGCACGTCGACAGGAGGAGCAGACTGCTCGAGCGCGTCGGCAGGGAGTCCGCGGCGCACGCGCTCGTTTCGGATGTTGTCAGCAAACGCGCCGAAGCCCTCCTTGTTGTACGCGTTGTAGCTGAGAGCATCGAGCTCGTCGTCTGTCAGCTGCTTCATCGCAGCAGCGTACCCGCCGGTGTACTTGTTCTCGGGCTTCTTCCTCTCCTCGGCTGCGAGCTCCGTGAGCCGCTTGTTCGCCGCGCGCACAGCCTCGTCATCTGGAGGTCCGCCAGGCCACGCAGCATCGATCGCGGCCTGCTTCTCGTTCTTGCGCCGCGTGATCTCGTCGTTGTACTTGTCGACCTCGTCTCGCAGCTTCGAGACGTCTGAGCCCATGCCTCCGGACCAGACCTCCTCGTTGTGCCACGCAGTGGACGCGGCGCTGAGCTTCTCCTTGAGCTCTGCATCCGACATCGACGCGAGGTCCTCGACGTCGGCGTCAGACGACGGCTCCACGAGGTCAGCCGCAGGCTCTGCGCTTGTGCCGCGCGACGCCTGCTCGTTCTTCAGCGTCTTGAGGTCGATCGCACCTGACATGCCGTAGTCGCCATCGATGTTCCGCATCTCGCGCTCCGTGATCGCAGCGTCGAGATCTTCATCGGAGAGGTTCTTGGCGGCAGCCTTGCCGTAGTCGTCAGTCGTCTGCGCCTGCTGGGCGGCGTACCACTTGTCCAGCGGCGAGTCCTTCCCCGTGTCATCGGGGTGCAGCCCGCTCATGGGCTTCGTCGACCTTGGCGGCGACGTGGCCGTCTTGATGTAGTCAGCTCGATCCTTGGCGGCCTGCGCCTCGGCAGCTCCTGGCGTCTCTCGGAACGTGCGCTCGTCCTCGAGGGTCTTGAGGTCGATCTTGCCAGACATGCCGAGGTTGCCCATCTGGTTGCGAGTCCGGCGGAGGTTGATCGCCTTGTCGAGGTCCTCGTCCGACAGCTCCTTGGCTGCGGCCTTGCCGTAGTCGTCGACCTTCTGCGCAGCCTGCGCTGCGTACCACCGGTCGAGTGCGGTGTCCTGCCCGAAGTCGTCTGGGTGCTTCTTGGGTGCTGCGCTCGGAGCGTCGGCATCGGGCAGCGCAGCCTTGGGCTCCGGGCCAGCGTCTCCGGTGCCGATGCTGTCCACCCGACGATCGACCTCGTCGAGCACCGCCTGATCGAGCTTCTTCAGCGTGTGGCCATCGCGCGAGCCGTAGCCCTCTTCGCCGTGCAGCTCCGTCATGCGACGGCTTGCCCCGCTGTAGCGCTCGAGCGTGGCGTCGTCGACCGACGAGAGGCTGTCGTTGATGACGGCGTTCTCGAGATCGTCGAGGACCTTCGAGTGCTGCTCGTCGAGCTGCGGCGAGCTGACGACACCGCCAGGTGTGCGGTCGCGCATGCGGTCGAGCCGCGCGAGCTTTGCGTCCGGAGCCTCGGGATCTGGCGCCTCCATCTCGGGAGCGAGCGTCAGCGTCGCCTTGGTCTTCGGCGCAGTGTCGAGATCGTCAGGCTTGCGCTTGATGATCTTCTTGCCCTGAGGCGTGTCGATCTCGATCAGGATGTCGGGCTTGCCAGGCGACTTCGGGTCCGGGACGATGTCCTTGACCTGGCCGCGCATCTGCTTCGCGTTGCCGCCCGGTGCCTTGATCCCGGTGTGGCCATCACGAACCTGGTCGAAGAAGAACTTGACGAAGCCGAGCTTCTCGATGAACCGGCCGTCTCGACCGCGCGGGTGCAGGTCCGGGTTCCAGCGGCGAACGGCTGCGGTCAAGGCCTCGTCCACCATGCTGGCGTCGTCGTCCAGGCTCCCGAGCAGGTCGACGTCCATCTCCCTGGCGCGCGCTTCCAGCGCCGCGACGACTGTGAAGTCCGTGTCGTCGCGAGACAGCTCGACCAGCCACTCCTCGTAGAGTCGCTGGGCAGCTCCAGATGGCGTATCCACGCACCAGGATCGTAGCCAGCACCACGCTGGCAGTCACGGCAGTGTCAGGTCGCGACGGCGGTGGCTGGCACTCGGACTGGCGCGACCCCCTGCTCGCCATTGGGCGAGACCGGGCCACCCTCTGGCGTTGCTCCAGGCGCCGTGGGCTGATCGGTCGACGTCACGTTCGGCTCGCTCTCGAGCAGATCCGTGACCTCGCTGGTCACGCCCGACTGCGCCTGGCCCGCGGCTCGCTGCTCCGCGAAGAACTTCGGGTTGAGGCTCTCGAGCAGCACCAGCGACTGACCAGGATCAGGCTGCGCCTTCTCCAAGGCGACTCGCCGGATGAGCTCGTCGGGATCCGGAGCATCGTCCTCGGTGAACCCCCGAGCCCGACGCCAGGCCTTGGCGGAGATGGTCTTGTGCTGGTAGCCGTCGTTGGCTGCCTGGCTCTTGTCCGGCCGCGTCGTGATCTGCGACGGGTCGTACCAGACGCAGAACCGCTGGACGATCTCGGCCGCGATCCCGTCCTTGAGCATCGACGGCTTGAGGTACACGGTGGTCAGCGCGTCGCAGATCATGAGCACCAGCGGCTCGACGTGCGCCTTCAGCAGGTCGTCCGAGAGCACGACGGCGTTGGCGAACTTCACATCTGCGAGGCCGCTGACGAGCTCCTTCGGGACGTCGATGCACGCGAGGATCCGATCCAGAGCCCGATCGCCGATCCCGATCAGCGCTTCGTCGACAGGACGCGCGAGCTCGAGGCGGCGCATCTCCTTGCCGACCTCGGCAGGGCCGTTCGCGATCAGCGGCGAGACCGACGCGATCGAGGCCTCGTCCTCGATCGGCTCGCGCATTGCAGCCGCGACAGCCTCGTTGATGTCGCCGCCGGCCGCTGGGTTGATCCCCGTCGGGATGAAGACGACGCCGGCTCCGAGCTGCGACCGCTGCAGGTGTCGGATCGTCTGCTCGTTGAGCGTGAGCATCTCGCACGAGTCCAAGGCGCCGCGCATGCTCGCGTCGGCTTCCTTGCCGAACCGCGGGTGGCTTCGCCAGATCCGTGCGACGAACGTGCCGACCGGGATCGGCGTCTCGTCTGTGATGTCTCGGCGACGGCGAAGCGTCCACGACCCGCTGACGCCGCCCTCGACGAGCTCGTCGATCGACGCGACCATCCACTTGCTGTCGAGGAACAGCAGGAAACACTCGCCAGCGACGAGCAGGTTGAGGCTGAGCTTGCCCAGCAGCCCGGACTGCTGTCCGTCTGCGTTGTAGATGAGGCTGTCGACTGCCTTCTTGGCGGACTCGCAGGCCTTGGAGAGCTCGACCGGCTTCTTGGTCTCCTCGATGTCCTTGAGGAACGAGCTCGCCTCGACCGGCGTGAAGTTCTCGTCGTCGTTGACGGCCGCGTACAGCCGCACGCGCGACACCATCTGCGACAACGAGTTGAACGCGAACTTGATCTCGCCGACCTGGTCGAAGTAGTCCCACGCCGCTCGCTGCCACGCCTGCACCTGATGCACGGCGGTCGACGTGGCGCGGGACTTGTTGAGGTCGACCGGCTCGGCAGCAGCGACCATCGCGCGCGGGTAGTCGTACGGAGCCGTCTTCGGCGACAGCGTGCCGTCCGAGTTCTGGACGAACCGCTCGGCCTCGAACTCGGCCATCTGCTGTGCGTGCCGTGCGCTTGTGCGGCTGAGCGCGACCGGTCGCATGGCCGACGTGTCGGGGAGGTTCTGGGCGAACTGCTCGAGGATGTCTCCCGCTCGCTGGCTGCGCGGGTCCGTCGCAGGCGGTGGCAGCACGTACGGCTGCTCTGCCTGGCGCTGCTGCGCAGGCGTTGCCCCTTCCGGGACGAGCACCTCGAGATGGATCTCGGCACTCGAACGGCGACGAGGACGCCGTGTGCGGGCGGTGCCCATGTACGTGCGGCCCATCAGTCACTCCTCCATGCTGAGGTGTCGTCATCGTCATCGTCATCATCGTCACTGCCACCAGCGAGAGCGTCTTCCACGACGCGGAGCAGGACAGTGACCTCTGAGGCGGCGAGCACGACGAGGATCTTCTTCGGGATGATGAGCGCAAGGGCCGCAGCCCAGATGCTCGAGCACGCGGGGCAGCCCTGCAGGTACGCAAGGTGCCGGTTCCCGCTCTCCTTCATCTTCGTGCGCAGCGGCGCTGTGATGTAGTCGTCGGTCAGCAGCCGGCTGAGACGCGAGACAGCGAGAGCGTAGATGACGGCGTGCATGGTGGCACCGAACTTACTGAGGTCCATCACCTGCGGATGCGCTCACGCCACGGAGCGACCCTGAGCCCAGTTCCGATCCGATTGCGCCGATGCTCTGGAACAGCCGTCCTGAGCCCCTCGCCTCCGGGCCGAGTGAACGTGACCGAGCCGACCGCGTTGAGCGGCCGTGGATCGACCAGCAGTGCGCGGAGGCCGTGGACGACCGCGTCCATCCTGTTCGGCGACCACTTGCTCCCCGACGACTTCGACCCAGGGACAGGAGGCTCCCAGACCGTCATCTCCTCGATGAGGTCGCCGAGCCACTGGTCGTGGCGGACTCGGCCCTGCCGATAGGCCATGACGACCGGCCTGGCGCGGTCCGCCTTGCTGGTCAGCGCTGGGACCATCGCGACCGGGATCATGGGGTCCTCTGCTTGGATCACGGCGCGGACCATGGCGCCGCCCTGGTTTTGCTCGGCAAGCACGACGGGCGGGAGCTCGCCCTTCTCCTTCGGCTGCCACCGGCGCCACGCGTCAGCGATCTCCTTGGCCCAGACCTCTGGCTCCGCCTTGAGCGTCAGGTCCTCGCGGACCCACGCGTCGCGCCTGACGAGGTCGTTGTCGAGCGTCGCAGTGACGACCACGATGCCCGTGGCATCGCCGCGCGCTGACGCAGACGGGTCGACCGAGATCACGGTCTGCAGCCCTCGAGCAAGGGCGTGCCCGTCTGCCGGGTCGTACGGGACGGTCATGAAGTCAGCGTCTCGCCAAAGGGCTCCTTCGACGATCCCTAGCATCTCGCCGTAGAGCTCCTGCCTCTCCAAGGCAGTGTCCTGGTAGAGGTCGAGCATCTGCTGGATGTAGTCCGCAGCGAGGTTCGCGCGGTTGTCCATCGTCGAGCCGGTGATGACCTTGAATCGGTGCAGCTCGTCACCGGCGCGACGAAGCAGCTCGCGCAGCGTGTTGGTCCGCTTCGGCGTCGTCGTGGCGAGCACCTGCGGCTTCGTCCCGAGGCGGGTCGAGATGACGACCTGGTCCCACGCCGTCAAGCCCGATGAGTCTGGGATGTCCTTGAAAGCGCCGAGCTCGTCTGCCCACGCATAGTGGTGCTGCGGGCCTCGGAGCTGGTCGGGCTCTGTCGCCGAGAACGTCGTCGCGATCGAGCCGTTTGGCCAGACGAGCTTTCGGACCGACGGCGTGTAGTCCGGCATGAAGCTGTCAGGCGACATGGCGAGGATCCCGGACTCGCCACGGATCATGACGTCACGGACGTCGGCCACGGTGCGGCCGATGAGCGCGATGCGCGTGCCTGGGGTCTTGGCCTTCTCGATGACCCAGTGAGCTCCGACGAACGTCTTGCCGTAGCCACGACCAGCGAGGACGAGCGTGATCCACTCGGTGCTCTCGATCGCGTCTGCCTGATCAGGTCGTGCCCAGAACTTGTACGACGCGATGTCGTCGTCGCTGAGCCCGTCCAGCACGTCTTCGCGGTCGGCTTCGTCGAGCAGGCTGAGCTGCTCGGCCATTGACAGCGTCTCGAACGCACGGCCGTACAGCGACGGATGCGGCTCGCGCGGGATGGCCTTCATCAGCCAGACGCCGGATCAGGCTCGAGCTCTGCGACCACAGCACCAGAAGGAGACACAGCTGCTACGGGCGAGTGCCCTGCGATCTCAGCCTCGATCGCGTCGCGATACCGCGGGTCAGAGATGATCCGCTCGCGGACGTCGTTGAGCTTGTCACGCGCGGCCTCGAGCCGCGAGTCCGTGTCCTCTTCGGCGGTCTTGATCGTGATGGTCTGCTCTGCGCCCATGCCGACGCGATCGAGGATCTCCTTCGCGGCTTGGACTCGCGCCAGCTCGTTGGTGCCGGTCGCTGCGACGCTGATCAGAGCTGCGACGGCTGTGTCAGCACCCTCGACGAGCTTCGTGTAGGCACTGACGAGGATGCTCATCCGGACCTCGGGCGAGACCAGAGCCCCGCCGTGGTCGTCGCAGCGAGGCGACCCAGGGACGACGTGCCTGCCGCATCGCGATCCGTCGCGGCGTGTGAACTCGCACTTGAGCACCGGCGGGCGAGCCTTGCGCTTCGGGTCGCCGGGCAAGCCGGTCACTCCGCGGCCGCTCGGCAGCAGCCCGAGCGCAGCTCGCGACTTGGTCTTGGCCAGTGCGTCGACGCGCCACTCGGCCTCGGCAACGAGCAGCAGCTCGATCAGCTCGACCGTCTCGTCGGTGTCGCCTGAGATCGAGCGAACGGTGTCTGAGTAGGCGTCGAACGAGTACGACATCGGGAACCCGGGAGCCGACGTCATGAAGTACAGCGGTGAGAACGGGCCCATGGCATCTGCATCAGCCGCGGCCTTGTCCTCGAGCCACGCGAGGAACCCGACGCCGGTGCTTGCGAGGTCAGTCCGGTCCAGGTCTTCCTGCTCTGGCTCGTCCATGGCGCTCGATCCTACCGGTCCGGGCCACTGCCGAGCATGTAGTGCCGAGGTGGCATCTGCTTCCACGTGCTGACCACGCGGTCGAGGAACACGTCGGAGCCGATCATCGCCTGGACCCGCGGGTCGTCAGGGTCCATGCCGTAGCCGACCGTCATGTGCGGCGTGTACGACGGATACCGCATGTACGCCTCTGTGAGCGAGTCGCGCTGCTCGAGGCAGTGCGTGAGCTCGTCGTGGATCTGATGCAGCGGCGGCGCATCGAGCAGCAAGACGACAGCCTTCTCGCCGTCGTGGCCGAACACGTCGACGCCTGTGACTGTTGCCTTGATCGGCGCGTACCGCGGGCCGAGGCTGCAGCAGCACTCGTCGATCGCGTGATACGCATCCGGGCCGACCTCGGCCGAGTCGTTCTTGCCGACGTAGCCCACGGTCACATGGAGCTCCTCGGGTGCGAGCCACCGAGGCTCGCTAAGGTCCGCGTCGTCATCGAGAACGTCGCCGACGTGCGTCATCGACAGGATCTCAGGGTCGCGCGGCAGCGCCGCCATGAACGTGCTGTCGCCGTGCGAGTGGAACGGGTGAGGCAGCAGCGCCGGATCCTTCTCCAGGCTGACAGCTGCGACCAGGGCAGACGCAGCCAGCGGCTCGCCTTCGTCGTCGACCTCAGGGAACGGCCCGATCGCGTTCCCGATCGGGCCGACGGAGTAGGCGAGCACGCATCGGCATCCGATCGTCTCGTCCAGCGGCGCACGAGGATCGCCAGGGAACGCGAGGACTTGCGAGCCGAACTTCTTGAACGGCGCGGTCCCTGCGCGCGACTGGCCGTGCAGATCGCGGTGCGAATCGCGGACCCTGTGGTCTCCTCGAGTGATCCAGACCCGGTGGAGCTTGCCGCCGATCGGGCTCGGCGCGTCGCGCTTGAGCTCCTCGGTGAGCTCGCTGATCGACCTGACTGCCAGGCTTCGTGCTGCTGCTCGAGCCCAGTCGTCAGTCGACTGCCTCGGCACGGACTGCGGCTGCATCGAGCTGGACCGCTGAGGAGGCAGTTCGACGCCGGCAGGCGACTCCACGTCCTTGGCTGCAGCTCGTCTGGTCTTGACCTCTCGCCGAGCGTGGTCTCGCGCCCATGCAGACGCGGTCCTCGCGGCAGCGAGCTCGACTCTGGGCGTCCGAGGCACGTCAGCAGCGGCGTGCGTCCCAGTGGACCTCGCCACAGATGGCCAGAGAGCGCGCGAGGCGGCCCGTGTGGCGCGTGCGGCTTGCCGGACGAGCATCGCTGTGACGATCTCGCTGGTCGGGCCCTCGGGCGCGTCTGGCGTGAGCGAGTAGTGCTTCAGCCACTCGGCTGCGGCGGCGGCGAGCATCGCCTGGGCAGCGGCCTCGTAGTAGCCGCGCGCCTGCTCGGCCTCGCGGACCTGGCGCTCGAGCTCTGCTTGGTCGGTCACGACGGCATCGTCGGCTGGACCTTGAGGAGCCGCTCCTGCTCGGCAGCGTCTGCCCGAGCTTCGTGCTCCGCGGTGTTCGCGTCGATGATGAGCAGGATCCCGATGGCGCAGTGGCCGACGCAGCTCACGATGACGCAGCCGATCGCGAGGTTGCGGCTGACGTCATCGCCTTCGCCGACGAGCGCGAAGAGCAGCCCGGCGAGGAGCAAGAGGAAGTTCTGCAGCGCGAACGCTGCCTGTGGGATGGTCATGTCGTGGTCCTTGTCTTGAAGTACTGCCGATTGGGCATCGGCCTGCCCGCCGAGATCCGACGGTACTTGCCCCACTCGCACAGCGCATGCTCGAGGTCCGTGTACGTGAGGTCTCGTCCGCCGTCCGGAGCTCGCTGCGTCGCGTGCAGCTGCGCGTAGAGGTCTGAGCGAGCGATCGGGCCTGCCTTCGCGTCGAGGCTGCCGGTCAGCATGAGGTCGAGCGCAGCGTTGCTTCCGACTGCCAGCGGGACCCAGGCGTCGCGGCTCAAGTGCGAGTGCGACGACCACAAGTAGTCGAGCATGACCTGCTGGCTCATGAACGCGCCGAGGCCTCTCATGCGGTTGAGCGCGCGCTGCACGTCGAGCGCCGATCGGGCCTCGAGGATCTTGGCGATGACCGGCTGCACGATGCTGTCGTCAGCCCAGTCGAGGAGCCACGGCTTGATGTTGCTCACGTGCGTGCAGTGAGCTCCTGTTGCGACCGGCGTCCCCGCGCGCTTGTCTTCCATGATCTCGCCATGCCAGTCGGCGATGCCGGCACGGAGACGGTCTGGGAAGCCGCGGCGCTCGAACGTCTCGATCCGGTTGAGCATCCGGTACACCGCAGCTGTCCAGAACAGGTCGACCGGATCACCGAAGTGCCGGTCGAGCTTGTCCAGGATGTACACGGTTCCAGGATCGAGGTCTCGATAGACGTTCGTGAACCGATAGGTCGCGAGGACGTGGTCAGTGGTCCACGGCGGTGCATCGCCTTGCTCGAACCGCCGGCGGTAGATCTGATGGCGCTCGCCGGTGAACCACCAGAAGTCCTCGATGAGTTCCTCGTCCATGTCTGCGTCTCGGTTCCTTCAGTGTCTGGGTGATGTCAGGACTTGCCGGTGGTGACCCAGTCCGGCAGCTCCTTGAGGATGATGATCCTGTGCGGCACCGTCATGTAGGGAGCGTTGCCGGCGGCTCCCATCCCGCATCCGCAGTCGCTGATGGCGGTGTCGATGTGCCTGCCGTCTGTGAGCGTGAACCGGCCAGCGCGCTTGGTGATCCGCGCGGTCTCGACGTCGAACACGATGCGCCGGACCTTGCCCTTCGCGTCGTTGAGCGCGAGCTGGAGCTTCTTGTCGGCTGTCAGCCACAAGTAGCCCTTGCCGAGCGGCTCTGACG
>Ga0247824_10002543_pt1 | contig 10224 bp, 7 predicted proteins | sample 13C_PalmiticAcid_FD_194412 | JGI IMG/M metagenome (GOLD analysis project Ga0247824, IMG submission 194412) | Soil microbial communities from agricultural site in Penn Yan, New York, United States - 13C_PalmiticAcid_Day48 | ecosystem: Environmental > Terrestrial > Soil > Agricultural land... | reverse complement strand
GCGGCGCCGCGCCGCGGTGGATCCTCGCGCCCCGGATGCCCGTACTGCTCGCAGCCGCTGCCGGAGGGACGGATCCTCAAGTTCTGCCCGAGCTGCGGCTTGAACCTCCTTACCAAGCGCTGCTCCGGCTGCAGCGCGGAGATCGAAACCGGATGGAAATTCTGCGTCATCTGCGGCCGCTCCGCGGCCTGAGCCTCGTGATCCTGCTCGCCGGCTGCGCCGGCGGGTCGAAGGCCGAGCCACTCCGCCCGTCCGTCGCGCAGGGCGTGCAGTGGCCGGTGAAGACCCGCGAGCACGTGGACCTTTGGCTGCACTCCTTCGCCCTGCTGCAGGACGATACCGCGCTGGTGCCGCTCTTTGCGCGCGGCTACCGCGACGCCATCACCGTCGAGAAGAATTCGCGCAACATCGTCACCGACCTCGACGCGAACCGCGCGACGCTCGCACCGGTGCTCGCGTCCAAGCCGGCGCTCCTCGGCGCGCAGTTCATCCCGCTCTACTTCGGGAGCTGGGAGGAGATGGTGCGCGCGTTCGAGTACTTCCAGACGGCCGAAGGCGACCCGCGTCGTTCGTCGAACGCGGATGTGCAGGGCGTGGTCGCCTTCCTGGCACAGCAGTTCCCGCAGCCCGCGGACCGCGACTTCGCGCGGCGCCTCATGATGTCGGTGACCTCCGAGCGCGAGAAGTTCCACCACGCGTGGTGGCTCGAGCAGCAGCGCCTGCGCTCTCCGGCGCTCGCCCGCGCCGACTCGCTCTGGCAGTCGCGGTGGCGCCCGCCGCTCCAGCGCTTCCTGAACCACACGCAGCAGGCGAGCGGCGACCTGATCCCCACGCTGGCGATCGGCGGCGAGGGGCGCGCGGTGCCGGCGGGCAAGAGTGGCTCGCAGTATGCGGTCGCATGGCCCCGCACGGCCGACTCCGCCGAGGTGATGCTCTTCACCTTCGCGCACGAGGCGGTCGGCTCGGTGGCGCAGGTCGCCGTCAACGACCACCTGACGCCGGTACAGCAGCGGCAGGGGCTCGGCGAGCGCTATGCGTCCATCGGCCTGGTGCGCGGCGGGGCGCTGCTCGTGGAGAGGATCGACCCCGCACTGGCCGAGCGCTATGCGCGGTTCTACCTGGCGCAGGCCGGCCGTCCCATTGCGGGCGGCGACGTCATGGCGGCATTCGCGGCAGCGTTCCCGATGCCCGATGACATGATCGGCTCGATGCGTCGCCAGATCGACATCGCCTTCGGCGGCATCTGACCGTGGCCGACGAGACCTCTCCCGTCCTGCACCGCGCCGCGCTCGAGCGGGTGCTGCTGCGCGCCGCCGAGCTGCAGGCGTCGGGCGCGGACATTCCCGAGGCGCTCTCGGAAGCGGAGCTCGTCGCCGCGGCGGGAGAAGTCGGGATCAGCCCCGCCGCGCTGCGGCAGGCGCTCGCCGAGGAGCGGATGCGCGTCGTGTTGCCGGAGGAGAAGGGCGTGCTCGCGGCGCTCGCCGGTCCCGCGAGCTTCGCCACGGCACGCCAGGTGCCTGGCGTCGCGCGCGAGGTGCTCGCCAACATCGACCGCTCGTTCCAGCGCGAGGAGAACCTCCTTGAGCTGCGCCGCTTCCCGGACCGCGTCGTCTGGGGGCCGCGCGGCGGCATTGCCGGGGTGCTGCGCACCTTCACGCGCTTCGATGGCCGCGGCTTCCCGCTGGTGAAGGCGGACGAGGTGAGTGCATCGGTCTCCGACGCCGGCCAAGGCCGCGCACAGGTGCGCATCGAGGCGTCACTCGAGACGCGACGCAGCCGTGCCGCATGGCAGTCGCTCCTCGGCGTGGCGGCCGGTGCCGCCGGCGCCACCGCGCTCACGCTGATGTCCGTCGTCCTGCCGGTCGGGGTGGCCGCTGGTGCGATCGTCGCGGCGGCGAGCGTCTGGCTGAGCCGCCGCGGTTATCGTCGGGACGCGCGCGCCGCGCAGCTCGCCCTCGAGCAGGCGCTCGACCGGCTCGAGTTCGGTGCGCCCCGCCCGCGCACGCTCCTCGACCAGTTCCTCACTCCGGGCCGCTGACCGCTAACTTTCGCGCATGAGCGGCATGAGCCCGGACGCAGCGAAGCCCACCTCCGACACCGCGGCACGCGTGCGCGAAGCGGAGCGTTTTGGCCACGCCATCCTGCCCGATGTCTCGCGCACCTTCGCGATCAGCATTCGCTTCCTCCCGGGCACACTCGGTCGCGCCGTGACGACGGCATACCTGCTCTGCCGCATCGCCGACACCATCGAGGACGACGGCACCACCGTGCCGGAGCGGCGTGCGGTGTTGCTCGAGGAGTTCCTGCGTGCGCTCGAGGACCCGGCAGCGGCGGATGCCTTTCCGGCGCTTGCGGCCGGCCTCAGCGGCGACGCCGCGCACCTCGCCCTCGTCGCGCGCACGGACCTGGTGATGGTGCTGCTCCGCAGCCTGCCACAGCGCACGCGCGGCCCGGTCGTCCACTGGGTGCGCGAGATGGGCGTCGGCATGGCGAAGTTCGTGCGGAACTATCCGGACGGAATCCGCATCCAGACGCTCGCCGAGTATCGCGAGTACTGCTACTACGTCGCCGGAACGGTCGGCTGCCTGCTCACCGAGCTCTGGCACGAGCACGTGCCGGCGGTCGGCAAGCGCGAGTTCGAGCGGCTGCGCGTGAAGTGCCAGGCGTTCGGCGAGGCGCTGCAGACGGTGAACATCCTGAAGGACATCGCGTGGGACGCACAGCACGAGAACGCCATCTACATCCCAGCGAGTGACCTGGCGGCCGTCGGCAGCGGGCATGAGACGCTGCTCTCCCCGCATCACCTCGAGAGCAACCACAAGGCCGTCGCGCACTTCATCGACCTCGCGCGCCGCGACCTCGACGACGCGCTCGAGTATACGCTGATGATCCCGCGTCGGGCGATCGCCATCCGCGCCTTCTGCGTGCTGCCGCTGCTCTTCGCCTACGCCACGCTGCGCGACCTCGCCGGCTCGCGCGCCATGCTGACGGTGGGCGGCACGGTCAAGATCTCGCGGCGCGAGGTGCGGTCGCTGATGGTGTTCGGCCTGTTGGCGCTGCTGAGCAACGGCGCGCTGCGCCGACTCGTGCGTCGCGTGGAGCGGCGGCCGTTCACCCTGGTGCCGGTGGCGACCTGAGCGCGCCCGAGAGCTTCCGCGGCGTGTTCCGCACCGACGAAGTCGCGTGCGCGCTGTACAGCGAGACGGCCGCCGTGGCGCGCGTGATCCCGCGTGCCGTCGCCGTGCCCGCTGACGCAGAGGACGTCATCACGCTCGCGCGCTGGGCGGCCGCCCAAGGGCAGTCGCTGGTGCCGCGCGGCTCCGGCAGCTCGATGGCCGGCGGCGCGCTGGGCGAGGGAGTCATCGTCGACTTCGCACGGCTCGGCTCGCGTCCTGAGCTCTTGGGAACGGAGCCGACGATCGCGCGCGTGGGGCCGGCCGTGACCCGTGACGCCCTCGAGGAAGTCGCGGCGCACGCGGGCCTCACCTTCCCGGTGGATCCCTCGAGCAGCGGGTTCGCCACGCTCGGCGGGATGTGTGCCACCAACGCCGCCGGCGCGCGCACGGTGCTGCACGGCGCGATGAGGCGATGGGTGCACGGGCTCGATTGCGTCTTCGCGGACGGCAGCCGCGCATGGCTCCGTCGCGGCGAGCGCCCCGCCAACGATGCAGGGCTGGTGCCAGCGCTGCAGCGATTCCACCGCGACGTCGCCCCGCGCGTGCGCGCGGCGGGGGCGAGCGCGTTGCGCCACGAGGGCGTGCGCAAGGAATCCTCCGGCTACGGCCTCGCCGACTGGCTCGAGAGTGGCGACGATGTCGACCTCATCATCGGCAGCGAGGGAACGCTCGCCTGCATCGTCGGCCTCGAGCTGCGACTCAAGGAGGCGCCGGGAGCCACCGCCAGCGTGCTCGCCGGCTTTCTCTCCCTCGAGGCGGCGGTCACCGTCGCCGCGCGATTGGCGGAGCTCGGCGCGAGCGCCGTCGAACTGCTCGACCGCAGCTTCCTCGAGGTCGCCGCGAGCGACGGCGCGGTGTTGCCGCTGCCTGCCGGGCTCGAGGCCGTGCTGATCATCGAGGCCGAGGGCGCGTCGCACGAGGCTGCGCGCTCAGTTGCGGACGAGTTGGCCGCCTCATGCCGCGCGGGTGGCGCCGAACATATCGACGTCGCGCTCGGCGTCGAGGACGAGTTGCGTCTCTGGCACCTGCGTCATGCCGCCAGCCCCATCCTCAACCGGCTCGCCCCGCGCCTGCAGAGCATGCAGCTCGTCGAGGACGGCTGTGTGCCGCTGGAGCGGTTCGTCGAATACGTGCGCGGAGTGCGTGGCGCGCTCGACGACGCGCGGCTCGCCGGCGTGATCTTCGGCCACGCGGGCGACGGTCATGCGCACGTGAACGCGCTGGTCGACGTGACGGAGGCGGACTGGAGGGAGCGCGTCACACGGCTCGTCTCCGATGTGACGGCGCTCGTGGCGCGGCTCGGCGGCACGCTCGCCGGCGAACATGGTGATGGCCGGCTGCGCGCGCCCCTGATGTCGCAGGTGTGGCGAGGCGAGGCGCTGGCGCTGTTCGCGGCCACCAAGGCGGCGTTCGACCCCGACGGCGTGCTGAACCCCGGCGTCAAGATCGCGGCCGCCGGCGCACGTGCACTCGAGGGCGTCAAGTACGATCCGGCGCTCACGCCGCTGCCGCGTGCGGCGCGCGAGGCGCTCGACCGTGTAGTGCGCGAGAAGGCGTGGGGCACGCACCGCCTCGCGCTTCTCGGCGACGCGGCCGCGACGGTCTAGGGCTCACGGCCCGGAGGGACGCACGAAGCGCCCCGCCCCGCTAACTTTCGCGTCGCCCCGCGCCTTTCGCGACGATCCCGAACGCCTCCCCACTCCGCGCCCGATGACGCACTTCTACACCGAGCCGAAGGTCACCGTCCTTGCCCGTCCCTCCTTCACGGAGCCCGCGCACCTTCCCGTGAACTGGATGGGCGAGAGCACGGACGGCGAGCGCCTCGCCGAGTTCGCCGGCCGGCTCTGCTACATGAGCCAGAAGAACCCGGCGAGCCGCAGCACGCGGGAATACCTCGAGAACATCAAGAAGCAGGGGCACGGCTCGGTGCTCGAGCACGCCACCTATTCGCTGTTGTTCGAGGGCGTGAGCCGGTCACTGACGCACGAGCTCGTGCGGCATCGCGCGGGGTTCGCCTACAGCCAGCTCAGCCAGCGCTACGTCGATGAGTCGGACGCGGCATTCGTCGTGCCGCCGGCCATCATCGGCGACGACGCCCTCGTCGCCGCATGGAAGGCGCAGATCGAGTCCGCCCAGGCGACGTACATCGCGCTCGTCGACAAGCTGATGGATCGCTACAAGTGGGTCGACGACAAGGTCCACCGCCGGAAGATGGCGCGCGAGGCCGCGCGCGGCGTGCTCCCGAACTCCACCGAGACGAAGATCGTCGTCACGGCCAATGCGCGCGCGTGGCGCACGATGCTCGAGCTGCGCTCCAGCGAGGGCGCGGAGTTCGAGATCCGGCGCATGGCGATCATGGCGCTGCGCGTGCTGCAGGGCGAAGCCGCCGCCTTCTTCAGCGACTTCGAGGTCTACATGGCCGCGGATCGCGTCGAGGCCGCGCGCATCAACTATCACAAGGTCTGACCGACGGCCTCGCGCCCTCCGCTCGGCACCTTGTTCGCCAGTTCCGCCGGCACCTGCTCGAACCCCTTGAGGCGATACCGCACGCTGCCATAACCGCGGGTGAGGGACTGCAGCCGCGACGCGTACAGGTGCAGCTCGGCCATCGGTACGTCCGCGCGGACCACCGTGCCCGAGCCGTCTTCCGCCGGCGACGTGCCGACGATGTGCCCGCGTCGTGACGACAGGTCGCCGAGCACATCGCCCATGAACGCGTCGGGCGTCGTGACCTCCACCGACATCAGCGGTTCGAGGAGCACCGGCTTGGCCCTCGTCGCGATCGTGCGGAACGCGAGGATGCCGGCCATCCGGAAGCTCGACTCGTTGGAGTCGACCGAGTGGTACGACCCGTCGAAGCACTCCACCGTGAAGTCCACCACCGGATAGCCCGCGAGCACGCCGCGCTCGGCGGCCTCCTGCACTCCCTTGTCCACCGCGGGGATGAACTGCCGCGGGATCACGCCGCCGCTGATCTTGTCGACGAAGTGGTAACCCGAGCCGCGCGGCGCCGGCTTGATGCGGATCCAGCAATCGCCGAACTGTCCCTTGCCTCCCGTCTGCTTCTTGTGACGGCCTTGCCCCTCGGCCGTGCCGAGCAGCGTCTCGCGATACGGCACGCGCGGCGGTCGCAACGCGGCCTTCACGCCATACAGCCGCTGCAGCCGCGCGAGGGCGACCTCGAGATGTCGTTCTCCCATGCCTTCGATCACGGACTCGTGCGTCTCGGACTCGAAGTGCGTCTGGATCGTGGGGTCCTCGTCGTGCAGCCGGTGCAAGCCGGTCTGCAGCTTCTCCTCGTCGGCGCGCGCGGTGGCCTCGATCGCGAACGACACCAGTGGGTCCGGGAACGGGATCTCCGGCAAGCGCACCGGGTGTTCCCTCGTGCTCAGCGTATCATTCGTGTGCGTGTTGCGGAGCTTGGCGACGCAGCCGATGTCGCCCGGGAAGAGCCGTGGCACCTCGAGGCGGTCCTTTCCCTGCGGCACGGCAAGGTGCGCGAGCTTCTCCGGCACGCCTCGCGTCGAGTTCCAGGCGTCGCCGCCGTTGGACGCGATGCCGCTGAAGGTGCGGAAGTAGGAGACCTCGCCGACGTGCGGCTCGTTCGTCGACTTGAACACGAGCGCCGTCAGCGGGGCGTCCTCGCTCGGATGGATCTCCACCGTGCGCGTTCCCTCCGCGCCCCGCAACGCATGCAGCTCCTCCATCTCGTTCGCCGACGGCATCAGCTGCACGAGGAAGTCGAGCACCGTCGGCACGCCGTACGTGAGCTGGCCCGAGCAGCAGAGCAGCGGAAAGAGCTCGGCGCGCTTCATCGCCTCCTTCATCGCCTGCATCTCATCGTCGCCCGGCAGCTCCTCGCCGGCGAAGAAGCGCTCGAGCAGCGCGTCGTCGGTGGCGGCCACCGCCTCCACCATCTCGGCGTGATATCGATCGAAGCGTGCGCGCTCGGCCTCCGGGATCTCCGTCTCCTCGAACTCGCCGGTCTTCGTGCCCGGCTTGAACAGGCGCGCGCGGCCGGTGAAGAGGTCGATCGTCCCACGGAACGACGCGCCGGCGCCGATCGGGATCTCCACCGGCACGACCTTGGTCGTGAGCTTGGCGCGGATGGCCGAATAGACCGAGTCGAAGTCCGCGTTCTCCTTGTCCATCATCGCGACGACGAAGAGGACGGGGTCGGCTCGCTTGACGGCCTCGCGGAACATCCGCTCCGTGCCGACCTCGACGCCGCCTGTCGCGCCGACGGCGACGAGTGCTCCGTCGGCCGCCGCGAGCCCGGCGATCGCGTCGCCGGCGAAGTCCGCGTATCCCGGAGTGTCGAGCAGGTTGATCTTGGTGCCCTTCCACTCGGCGTGCGCGCAGCCGAGGGAGATCGAGTAGCCGCGCGCCGTCTCCTCGGGCGACGTGTCGGTGAGCGTGGTGCCGTCCTTGACCGAGCCGTGTCGCCTGGAGGACCCCGAAACGAAAGCGAGCGCGTCGACCAGAGTGGTCTTCCCGCTCGCTCCATGACCCACCACCGCCACATTCCGAATGTCGGCGCCCTTGTACTCCCGCATGGGACACCCTCCTCCCGCCTTCTGGCGGGCGAATCAGGGGACATGGAGGGTGCTTCCTCCGGTCCCTGAACGCAAGCAGAGGGGGAGGGGTTCCGGCGCTACTCCTCGTCGCTGAAGTTGTCGCCGTCGGCCTCGCGCAGGGCGGCGAGCATGTCCGAACTGCGCGGTGCGCCGGCGACGGCGAGTTGAACCGTCAGCGAGCGGCGCGTGCCCTCGGGCCAGTCGGGCATGAGCAAGCCGGCGAGGACGCGGCGGATGGCTTGGCCGCCTTCCTTGAGCAAGTCCGCCGCGGTCTCCTTCAAGACCGTGAGCGGGATCGCCATCTCCCGCCGGATGACCTCGCCCGTGCGGTGATCGCGCCAAGCCGAGTCGCCGATGGCGCCGTGCACGTCGGAGACGTCGAGTCGCGGCAGCGCGCCCGCGCCATGTGAGGCCTTTCGCGCCTCGACCGCGGCGGCGAGGGCGAGCGCAAGGGACTCGGGAGTGGGGCTCCCGAAGAGCGTGATCACGTCGCGGGAGGGCGACTCGAGCGTGTCGGTCGAGGCCACCGCACTCAGCCGCGCGATGGACAGCGACTCCGCCGTCGATTCATCCCACTGTACGGTCACGTCCATAAGGTTCCCGCTCGCAGTTGATGGAGGTCCACCGCTTGAGGTGCATTACCCGGTGACTCCACCCGAGCGTCACAAATGTTGGCGGTGGGCAGCAGGCGGCCGGCACTCGTGTCATCGCCGACGATGCGGAGATGCGTTGACTCACTGCGTCTGCCCTGCCTGCTCCCACCATGATCTTGCTTCGCGTCGTCGACCCTGCATGAGGCCCTGGCGGCGAACTCCCAGGTCGAATGCTCTCGTCGCGGCGCCACTCCCGACCGTCGCTTGCGCATAACCACTCCCGCGCACCTCAGGTGCGTCGATGGCTCGGTGATGGAGCCGTTCACGACAGGGGATATGCAAGAGACATACCTTGTGTGACGGGTCACATTTCGACGTGACACCGGGGTGTCGGAGTCCGAGGGCAACCCATGGCGACCAGAAATCGCTCGCCTCGTTTACGAGGGCGGGTTAAGTGGCACGTTTCTGGTCACTGTCACGAAATAACGTAGAAACTTGCAGGAAGTGGCACGTAACTCCATCTTCCGGCAACAACCGGAGCAAACGATGCCCATTCGCCGACCCCGTGGTCCGAAGCCAGAGCTTCGGCACGTGGCTTTCCTGGAATCAATGACGGCTGCACCAGAGGGGAGCACGCCACACGCGAGTGCGCGCGCGGCCTTCCTGACGCTGCGCCTGCTCGACCACTGGGTGGCACTCGGCACGGATCTCTCCACTGACGATTCGTCCGCCCATCGCGCGGCGCGAGAGGCGGTCGACGCGATCGAGACCGACGCCGAGATGCGCGCGTCGCTGGGTTCGATCATCGACGCGATAGTCGCGCTGCACGAGCCGGATGCGCAGCCGCTGCTGCCGCGCGTCTATGCGTTCGGCAAGCTGACCGAGCAGCGGGGCCAGATGAGCCAGGCGGCCGACGTGTACACGACCGTCGCGCGCTATGTGGATGCGTCGGTGCACCTCGACCTCGCGTACGACGCGCACATGCGCCGCGGTTTCTGCCTGCGACTCGCGGGCGAGTTCGACTGGTCGGAGCAGGCCTACGCGACGGCCGGATCGTTGGCCGCGAGAGCGAAGGACAGGGTGCGGGTGCTGACGTCGCGCGTGGGCCAGGCGAAGGTGGATCTTGCGCGAGGCAATCTTCCGTCAGCGGACGAGGCACTCGCTGAGCTCGCCGCCGAGGCGGCCAAGCTCGACGCATCGCGCCTCCTCGCGAACATCATGCACGACCGCTCAGGAGTTGCACATCGTCGAGGCGACACCCAGGCCGCGGTGCGACTTGCGTTCGAGTCCTTCCAGCGCTCCACAGTCGATTATGACCGAGAGCGAGTACTCGGCGACCTTGCGGTCTTCTTGATGCGCCTAGGTGCGCTCGAGAGTGCCAAGGATGCCTTCCAGCTCATGGAGCTCGGCACGAAGTCCGAGCAGAACCGGTGGGTGGCGCAGATCGGAATGATGGTGCTCGCTTCGCAGATGAGGAACGAACCGCTGTTCGAGTCATATCGCCGGCGACTGTCTGACGCCGAACTGCCCGTTACCCAGCGCACGAGCTATCTGCTTGACGCGGGTAAGGGTTTGACGGGCTTCGGTCACTTCAAGGATGCCAAGAGGGCGCTGTCGGAGGCTCTTGGGCTTGCCGAGACCTCCGGACAAAATCAGCGGATCTTTGAAGTCGAGGAGGCGCTGACCTCACTTAAGGTCGCAGTCCAGAACCAGGAGACGGAGTCGGCACGCGCCGCAGCAGACAAGAATCGCCCGGAAACCGTGGCGGCTCCGGACGATATCTCTGCCGTACTGCATGAGCTCCTTGCCGAGCTCGCGCCTGTCGGCTGAACCCGCGAATCCTCAGATGCCGGAAGTCAGGATGTCATCACCAGCCGG
>Ga0247824_10002541_pt1 | contig 10227 bp, 5 predicted proteins | sample 13C_PalmiticAcid_FD_194412 | JGI IMG/M metagenome (GOLD analysis project Ga0247824, IMG submission 194412) | Soil microbial communities from agricultural site in Penn Yan, New York, United States - 13C_PalmiticAcid_Day48 | ecosystem: Environmental > Terrestrial > Soil > Agricultural land... | reverse complement strand
CGTAGGGGGTGAGGATGGCTGTTGTGGTGTCGTCGTCGAGGGGGAGAGGGGGGTTGGTGCGGTGGAGGATGTTGGGGACGAGGACGCGGCGGAGGAAGAGTTGGGGTCCGGGGGAGCGGGATCGTGCCCAGAGGTGGGCGGTTGCGGTGAGGGCGTTGTGGCTGTTGGTTAGCGGGGGTGGGTTAACGGATGCGGTTGCGAAGGTGGGCTTTGGTTAGGGGGGAAGCGGCTTACCTCCATTGGAGTGGATTGGTGGCTTCCAAGCCGCGGAGTGCCCGGGCTAGGCTCTTTGGTCCGTTGATACTAATATGGAGAGCGTTGATAGCCTCGGGCAATGGACCAGATGTGTAGCTGGTGAAGGCTTGGCCGGCTCTGTTGACATGGTTAGTTGGGGATTTCTGGAGGGGACAAGAAGGGTGTGTCGCACTGCCTCAGTTCCGTGTCGGAAGGGTACACAATAACTCTCGGGCTTCGTCGTTCCAAACTCGCCGCGGGGTCCGTAGAGACGCAGGGATCCGCGTTGCCGTCGCCAGTTTCGAGAGTTGCCGAGGAGGGAGTCTTCGTCCGGTCACACGCAAACAATACCGGCTTCGGGGGAGACAGAGCGGCGCTGGGAGCTTGACGGCCCTTCTCCTATTTTATAGCGTTAGCAGCGGCGCAGTTCTCTCACTTTGGGCGATGAACCACCTGCCTTCTGAACACAACGTGCTTCGAGGGCACGGCGCCGGCGCTCCCTGATGCGGCCACTGCACCGGCTGGCCTCCTCCACGCGGGGAGAGCTAGAGGCTACGATGACCTTGTTCTGACGCTTTGCAGCTGCAGTTGCGGTCTCTTTGCCCGCCTCCGGTGCCCGACATTTCTCTTGAATTTCTTGAGTTTGGAATATCTCCTCGGCGAGGAGGGCCTCTTGAGCACGACGCTTCCGTGTCTGGACCCTCTCGCTGCAACGGCGGGAAGTGTCAGATGTCATTCTCAAATATATATAACAATGCCGTCAAGTGCGGTAGGCGATGATGGACTGTGAAACACTCGGGTTCGCCTTGAAAAGTTGGTTTGACTTGTTTTGATACTGCGCTTGGACGCCTCCAGACCAACCACTCGATCCAGTTATAGCCTATGCTGACCCAATCCATCACCTCGGGGAGTTGATGGCGACCGTAGTAGCTTGCAGTAAGGTTATGAGCTTTGCAGCACTGACGGCACCAGTACATGATGACCTGCAATCGGCAAGCGCAGTGGTGGCTCATCGTCCGCCTGGCCTTGCAGTCTGCGTCTCCCTTGCCCCGTACATTGCCGAATTTGCATCGCATTCCTCAAGACATGGTAGGCCGGCGGATTCCCTTTTTCCAACCCCGGGCGGACATGGCGAGTTCGAGCTCGAGGCTCATAGCCATCTGGCGACACATGCCTTGATATCGAGGATGAGGATAGACCAAGATCTTGGAGAGGCAACAAGAGCCGAGTCGCCGTACACAATAGCCCGGAGTATATCATGCGCACGAGGAGATGTGGACACCATGCGCCTGCGTCGTTTCATCCAACGGGTAAAACACCTGGGCCAGTCTAGCCATTGTCGAACAATGGACCCCGTGTCTCGGGACTCTGCATTATCAAAGGCGGACAGGATGCAACAACAAGGGTCCCGAGGAAGTCGATGCAGGCGCCCGCAGAATCCGTGTCTCGGCAGCACCCGCGCGGTCTAGACTCGGGACCTGGTCGGGGTTTCGGGGTCCTATTGCTATGCTGAACTGTGGTACGAGGAGGTGAAAATTGACCCATCGTACTCTGGAAGCCTCCAATGGGTTGCGCCTAGATGGCGACCTGGGTGTCACCCCGGAGACTTCTCGTCCCGGTGTGCCGGCCTGTGTTGCTTGTGTTGCGAGCACAAGCCCTTTGGGCTGGAGTGTGCCCGAATATTGAATGCAGCAGGTGCAACTACAGTGTACAACTAACTACCTTAGGTGATATCATTGAAACGGATTCGGAAAGCTCCGGCTCGAGGTTTGCCAGTGACGACATGGGAAGGAGAGGATTAGGGTTTGGCTTGGCATTCGTCTGGTTGGCTGCCGCCCTCGGCATTCCAATCCCTGGCTGCGCCCGCATCGATCCTCCGAACCCCTGTTAGGTTGTTACCGTTGTGTTGGCTCCTTTGAGCCCGCTATTTTGGTACGGGCGCACACTCGTGCAGTCGTTCTGCAATGCTCTGTGTGCGTTAACGTTACACCAAAGATGCGGTGACTGCCAGTTTGTGATGGCTCTGTGTGACGGCAATTGTCCCTCCACGCGTCCCGGGACGATCCCTGTCGAGACTGGGTCTGGACGCGTCTTGGGTCGCATCTGGGGCTAAGAAGCCAAGACAATTAGCGGCGGTGCCGTCTTCCAATCTCCTGGGGAATTTTGTGGGCGGCGGGTGGAGCACCAGAAACATTGGAAGCCACCCCAAAATGCAGTCGGCACAGTCAGATAGCACAGCAGATGTTGAATCAGAACGGCAGCGTGCAGATATGCCGCATGCGCAATCGGTCCTGCAGAAAGGCGGTGGTCCAACGGTCGCATCTCGGCAAGCTTTATCAGCTCCGCGGCCGTGCCTGGCTGCCCTCAGACATTGTCCGTGTCCCCCACGTGCTTGCTGGGAGACGTTGTCGAAGCACATCCCGGAGCAGGGGGGCGGTGTTCTGGGCCCACTTTGTTTTCTCGCCAGGGCCGGGCCAAGGCCTTGGCGTAGCCCTTGCCGGGGCTCAAGATCTCAAGCCACCGCCTGCCACCCACCAATTCCGAGCCCTTTTTCCTTGGCACGCATCCAAGGAACCATCAAAGAGCCACCCGAGGCGCATGCCCATCTGATGACCCTTGCCTCGCCTCGTGCCGTGGGCTGAACATCTTCCCCCAGGTCACCACTCGACCCCTTCCTTGAACTTGCTCACCAACTGCATCCTCACACCAGATCGCTGCAGCCAGCCTTCTTTGTCAACCTCGGATTTCCCTCTGCGATTGCGGCACTTTTCCGATTGACAAGCCGGTTCCGCCCTGTCCGCCGCCGACCGCCTGCTCCGATTTCTGTCCGGAAGTCACTTCGTATCGCACCCTCCTCCCGGGCAGTATTTCATATCTTTAAAATCATCGCCTCCGACTCTCCCCTCCGCCAAGTTCTTGTGCTCTCCACCGCCATCGCTTGCAGTCATGTCTGCACCGTGCCGCAAACTCTGTTGATTTCTGCTCTGCAGGAAGTTTGCGGCTTTCTCCAGAAGCGTCGCCATTGATTGCAGAGAAGAGCGCTTGCACCCGTGGACGCACGCACAATCAATCCTACCAAGAGCCCCATATTTGCATCTCATCCGCCTCGCTCTCCTGTCGTCATCGCCAATTCCCAGCATATACCTTTCTAAATATTCATCATGGACGTTCTCAAAGACATGGTTGTTGGCCAGTTCAAGGCTCTGCGGCCCTCCTTCATGTCCAAGAAGCCGCACTTCAACTTCATCTCTGCCCACTGTGAGCATCTCACTCGGCCATTGATATGGGGCTTAGCTGCTAACTCTGCCTAGACTTCTACATCATTAGTCTTGCCATCCTTGGATCCGTCATCGTTTTTGGTGCCGGGAAAGGGAATCTTGCATATATCGATGCCCTCTTTTTCGCCAGCGGGGCCAGCACCCAGGCCGGCCTGAACACGGTCGACATCAACCTGCTCAACACGTTCCAACAGGTCATCTTCTACCTCTGGCCCATGATGACGAACCCCATCACCATCAACTCGTTTGTCGTCTTTCTCCGTCTCTACTGGTTCGAGAAGCGTTTCCAGCACATCGCCCGTGAAGCCCGCCAAAAGAGAGGAACCATCTCCAAATCCAAGACGAAGCCGAAGGTGGACGGGGCCGATGCTGAAAGGGGTGTGAATGGCCGGAAGATCACAGTCATGCTCAATGGCGCCCGGTCGCGCATCACAAATGACGGGATCCTGCTGGAAAACGACCCGCCGCCGTCCGACGAGCATCTCGACCCGAGATCCCCACCCTCGAACCAGTCTGGCACCGACGCTACCGACGGCACCTATGTCGCTGACGAATCCCCCGAACCTCGCAGACCTGAAATCAGGTTTTCCCACACCGTGACCAAGAGCGATGGGCTAGGTGAGGATGCGCTCAAGCTCCCCCCTGCGCGATCCGACCAGGAACACATCGCCATTCTCGAACGCCAGCGGAAGGTTGACGACGAAGTCCTGCGAATCCCGAACCCTAGAGACGCTGAAAGAGGCATGATGCCGAAGCGTGTGGAGGCCGGAGACGATGATGAGCCAGAGGCCCTGTCGCCCCGTGCTGACAGGTTCCCTGGGAGCACTGATGAGGCGCCCGAGGCGGCAGCAGCAGCCGACAATCGTCAGCAGGCCATCACCATTGAGGAACCCGACCGCCGCAAGCTACAGCAACTCGACTCCGAGGAGCTCATCGAGGACGCCAGGGCGGCTGCACACACATTCTCGTTCCTCAAGCTCCGCATTCCACGATTCTGGAGCCGAAAAAACAAGAAACTCCACGCCAAGGAAGATGAGGTGCATGGCCGTCCGTCGTTGAGCAAGACCCGGCGTCAGTCGCTTCAGACGATACGGACTGCCTTCTCGAGGGATAAGGTCGAGGGCACACCGTACCTCAGCTGGGAGCCGACCATTGGCCGCAACTCGGCCTTCCCCGACCTGACCGAGGAGCAGAGAGAAGAGCTCGGAGGCATCGAGTACAGGTCGTTGAAGACGCTGGCTCTGATCCTGACGGGCTACTTCTGGATCTACTCCGCCATTGGCGTTATCGGGCTGACGCCCTGGATTCTGAACATGCAGAGCTACGGGCAGATTGTGGACAACGCCGGTGTGAGCAGGGTGTGGTGGGCCATGTTCACATCCAACTCGGCATTCATGGATCTCGGGTTCACCCTGACGCCGGACAGCATGAATTCGTTCAACACGGCCACGTGGCCCCTGTTGTTGCTCAGTTTTCTCGTTGTTATCGGCAACACCGGCTTCCCCGTCATGCTACGGTTCATCATCTGGGTCCTGTCGCATATTGTTCCCGTTGGCACGGGGCTCTACGAAGAGCTGAGGTTCCTGCTTGACCACCCTCGTCGCTGCTTCACCCTGCTGTTCCCCTCCGGCGCTACCTGGTGGCTCTTTTGGTTGCTGGTCATCATGAACGGCCTCGATGTCATGTTCTTCATCGTGCTCGATGTAAGTTGCGCCCCAAGCGAAGGCGAGTGTGTTTCTGACCCTTCGAATAGCTCGGCAGCGGCCCTGTCGTTGACCTGCCCGCCGGCCTCAAGGTCCTCAACGGTCTCTTCGAAGCCGTTGCCACCAGAACCGCAGGCTTCTCCTGTGTCAACCTCGCCCTTCTCCACCCCGCCGTCCAGTTTTCGTACATGGTCATGATGTACATTTCTGTCTTCCCCATCGCCATCTCCGTCCGCCGCACCAACGTCTACGAGGAAAAGTCCCTTGGCGTGTACAGCAAGAATGACATTGACGAGCAGGCCAGCCAGAGCGACTTGTCCTACGTCGGGTCCCATTTGCGGCGTCAGCTGTCGTTCGACTTGTGGTACATCGTCCTCGGTTTCTTCATCATCAACATCGCCGAGGGCCAGAAGCTTATGGCGAACGACTTCTCCATGTTTGCTGTCCTCTTTGAAGTCGTCAGCGCCTACGGCACCGTCGGCATGTCTCTCGGTTACCCGACCGTCAACGCCTCGCTCTGCTCTCAGTTTTCCGTCATTGGAAAGCTGGTCCTCATCGCCATGATGATCCGTGGCAGGCACCGCGGTCTTCCCTACGGCCTGGACCGCGCCATCCTGCTCCCCAGCGAGTCGCTCAACGCGACGGAAGCGGCGGACGCGGACGCTAGGATGGCTAGACTCCACTCGCAGAGCTCTGCCGTGACAGCCGGGCCGCGGGGCTCAAGCGTGGGGCGGCACAAGAGCATGACCGGCGAGGCCGGCAACATCCTGACGTCGCTGCTGCATCCGGGGCCCGCCATCCCGCACGAACCGGTCATGACGGAGCTCCACCGACGATCCACGGACCCCGGCGCCGAAGATCAGGAGCCCTACGCCACCCGGATCAGCTCGCGGCGGACCGAGCCGGGCATCACGAGGCGGTTCGACCCTGTCAATTACTCACAGCGGCCACGGACCTCTGCGGGCGACGATTGAAATCCCGCTGCGCACAGTACATAATTTTTCTGGGATAGAACTTTTGTTTTTTTTCAAGCATGGCGTTTTCGAATGGAGGGAGGCACTCTGAAATTACTAAAAAGCTACATACACCCGCTCTAGACGGGGTTACTGGTCAAAGGGACACGGAGTTTTTAGAGCCGGGACAGGACACATTCGTTACCCGACGATGGGGCTTGGACAAGCCAAGAAAGAGCAGGGGCGTTTTGGGATATCGGGGCATGGAAGGGTCGATACAGGAGGAGAAGCATGGGGATGGGAATCTCGATATATATACCTCTACATACCTTAGACAAAGATATCGACCCAAAGAGATGGGTGGATGCTCGCTTCCAAACCACTGCTTGGCAGCTCAGGTCACTTGAGAACACTGACCCGGCCCTGGGATCGTCGACGACGACGGATGGTAACTGTTGGATTGTTCACGGAGCGTGATTTCAATTATCACTAATGTAGTCACGAGCAGACGATGATGCTCGTTGTTCAATTTCTATGCTCATCGAACCACTTCATTTGAGTGTGATGGCTAAAGTACCCATGCTTGGGTTTGATCTAAGAAACAAACAAACTAAACGCCGAACTCGTTGATGACCCCCAAACCCAAATTCTGTATCATGTTCTTTTTGACAAAGGAGGACTTCGTCTCTCTGCCCTTTTGGCAGTAGGCACCGTCTCTCCCAGCTGAGCATCTCCCTCCCTCTCGCCAATTCCATTTAACAACCTTGGGTCGGTTTCCTCAAACCCAATCCAACCCACCAAAACACCCCACACAGAGCAACAAAGGGAGAAAACCCCCCCCTTCCTATCCCGCCCTCGCCTGCGCCTTACTCTTATCCTTCTCCCTCTGAATCCCCTTGAAGAACTTGCTCTGCCCATCCCCGCCCGCGGCGCCCTTCTTCCTCCCGCCCGCGGCCCGCAGCGCCTTGTTAACGGCCTTGTTCTGCTCAATGTACGCCATGTCCTGCCCGCCGGCGAGCTCGCTCAGCATACCCGCCGTGCGCCGCACGCCGTTGCCCTTCCTCCCACCCCCACGGCCGCCGCGGCCGGGCTTGCCGAACAGGTCGTCCGTCTCGACGTCGTCTTCGGCGCCGCGCTCGTTGTCGACGAGCGTGCGCTGGAGGAGCTCGCGGGTCTCTTGGGGCGTGGCGAAGGCGAGGTCCGGGGTGTTTTCGATGTTGGCGAGCTGGGTGATGACTTTGAAGGCGTACCCTTGGTCGACGAGGAAGGCCTGGCGCTTGGAGGAGTAGTACATCTCCTGGGTGTCCTTGGAGACGAGGGAGTAGAAGAAGGCGTTGAAGCCCTCGTCGTTGCGGCGCTTCGCGCGGAGGATGCGGCCGAGGCGCTGGGCCTCTTGGCGGCGCGAGCCGAAGTGGGAGGAGATTTGGATGAGGCAGGTCGCCTCGGGCAGGTCGAGCGAGGTGTCGCCGATCTTGGAGAGGAAGAGGGTGTTGACTTCGGGGTTGTGCTGGAAGTTCTCGAGGACCTGCATGCGTTCCGCTTGCGAGGTGCCGCCGTAGATGAAGACCTTTTTGAGCTTGAGGGCGTATTGTTTGAGGGAGTAAAGCTCGTCGGAGAAGACAATGATCTTGTCGCCGCGGGCTTCGTGGTAGTTGATGAGGTACTGGCAGGCTTGGAACTTGCGCGGGTTCATGGCGTAGAGGGTCCGCTTCATGCGCGCGCTGGCGCGCAGGTATTCGTCGTAGAACTCGGTGGGCATGGGGCACCAGACCTCGGCGCACTGCACCTTGGCGATGTGGCCTTGCTGGGAGAGTTCCATCCAGTTGGCCTCGTAGAGCTTGGGACCGATGAGGAAGTTGAGATGGGAAATCTTGTCGTCTTCTCTCAAGAGTGTCGCGGTGAGCCCGAGTTTGGAATGCGACTTGATGGACGAGATGACTCGTCTGAACATCTCGGCCGGGACGACATGGACCTCGTCCAGGAGCATCAGGCCCCATTCGCGGCCCCTCAGGAAGTCCATCATCTTTTTGGAGTCATGGGAGCGCTCGCGGCTGTTGGTGACCATGGAGTAGGTGGTGACGATGATGCCGGTGCTGCCCGAGAACTTGTTCTTGCTCTCGGCGGTGAAGATGGCGACGTCGTCCGGGTTGATGTTGGACCACTTGAGAAACTCCTGGCGCCACTGCACGACAGACATGGAACTGGTGCACAAGACAATGACGCCCTTCTTGATAGTACAGGCGGCCGTGATGCCCACCAGCGTCTTGCCCGCACCACAGGGGAGCACGATGATGCCGCTCTTGGCGCGGCCGTTGCCAAACATCTTGCTCAGGCTCTTCTCCTGGTACGGGCGGATCTGCGTGTTGGGGCGGAGGTCAATCTCAAGGTTGGGGTTTGCGTCGTCATTCCTAAAGTCATATTCTTCCAGGATGGGATAGCCTATGTCAAGACAGCGCTTCTGGACCGTCTCGACATTGTCCTCCGAGATCTGGAACGAATGGACGGCTTCTTTGTCGTCGTCATCATCTTCTTCATTCAGCGCTGTGAGGAGGTCGGCCTCGTTGGAGGGGGCTCCCGCATCGCCAGGCATCTTCTCCGCCTTGTTCAAGTTCGCCTGGTGGACGCCAGCCGCGTTCTGCGTTCCGGGGATGACGAGGCCACCCATAGTGGGAGCATAGCTGGTCGTGACCCCGCCGGACCCTTGGACACGGAGCCCCCCAATCACCTTATCCTTAAGGAGGGTCTGCAGAACCTCGGCGTCGGCGCTCTCTACGAAATATCTGTTGTGCTTGAGGACTAACTTGACCTTGCCGAAGCTCCTGGTGTAGTCTTCGATCTTCTTGCGGACCACTTCAGGCAGCGACGTCTTCAAGAAACGCTCCAGCGTGTTGATAATGTCCCTCGGCCGAAGGCCCACCGACACTGCGGCGTACAGGCTGTGCGGCGTCAGGGCATACTCGTGGAGGAATGTGGGACGCGACTTTGGTTCGGCAATGGTAATCAGAAAGTCGGTTGCCTGCTCAGCCAGCGGGTTGAAGCGCTCAAGGACGATGGTGCAGCTGTCTGGGTCAATCCACAGCGGCCGGTTCTGATGGTCGGGCTTGAGTGGGAGATGAGAGAAGTCCCGCTTCCTAAAGAAGGGCGTCGCCGCGTCGTAGCGCCTAACTTCGCGCCCCGAATCGTCGCTCTGACCCTGGAAGCGCTTCGATCCCAATGTGAACTTGCTGACGAAGTCGTCGGCCTCCCTCGACATCAGCGCCTCACGCTCCTTCTGGGCGTCGGACACGTCTTCGTCAAAGTCCTCATCGGCATCTGACATGGCGGAACTGCCGATGCTACGCGGTGTCGCCGGGCCCGGGGTGGACATGGCCGAAGCGCGTCCTGCCTTCGAGGCGGTTGCCTGCCCGGGCGGCGCCTTTCGCTTCGGCGGCATCGTCGCTGCCTTTCGGTGTCTTCGATGCGAGGTCCAAGTCGAGGAAAATAATTACTATCCCTGGTTTTCTCGACTCTGGTTCCCGGCGCGGTCGAAAATGGGCGACCTGGGCGATGGCGGCAGGCGAGGTTGATCGCGGGCGTTGTGGAAAGGATAAAGCGAGTGGAAGTTGGAAGTCGCAGATGGACCAGAAGTTAAGCCCGGCTGGCAGCCTAGCCTTCCTTGTATGACGGGAATTACTAATGAGTGGGTCGCCTCGAGCCACAGCAGGGGCCCACAAAAAAACAACCCCACCAATCCATCGAATGCAGCCCGACTCGGAGATTCACCAGACCTCGACTTGCGGGAACAATTCACTTTAACGACCCTCTCTGCTTTTACTGGATACACCGCATATAATATCACATAACAACACAAGAGGACCGAGATCCCACCTTTCACAATGTGGTGCGTCCACCTCTCCACCCAACCCCTTTCCCCCAAAGCAGACCACAGGCTAACAACAACCCCTCCCTCCCCCAACAGCAAACACATCCTCAACGCCCAAGTCTCCATCCGGTCACCATGCTGTACTTCCTCCTCCTTCCCTTCCCACCCAACCACCCCAACCCCTCTAACCATCCCTC
>Ga0247824_10002539_pt1 | contig 10236 bp, 6 predicted proteins | sample 13C_PalmiticAcid_FD_194412 | JGI IMG/M metagenome (GOLD analysis project Ga0247824, IMG submission 194412) | Soil microbial communities from agricultural site in Penn Yan, New York, United States - 13C_PalmiticAcid_Day48 | ecosystem: Environmental > Terrestrial > Soil > Agricultural land... | reverse complement strand
ACTGGGAGGGGGGGGGAATGGATGGAGTGCTTACCGTATGGCAGGGTCGCGCCGGGAAAGACATGGCCTGTGTGAGACAGTGTGTGAGACGTGCTGGTTTTGAAGTGAGGCGCGGATGAGAGACTCACCTCCGTTTGCCGTCCCGATCAGGGGGTCGACAAACCGAAGAACGTCGTCCTGGGGCTTGCTGGGCCCGAAAGAGAAGGGATGAAACCCCTTGGGACCCAAGTTAAACTTTGGGAGCAGAAAGACGAGGCAGACGCAGAAGAGGGCGAACGCCAGGATGCGACTGATGCGCGGGACGCCCCTGAGATGTAACGGCGGTGCCATGGTGACCTTTTGGTAAGGCAGCTCTCGTTCCAGGCCTCAATCCCTCTTCATCCAGGGGTTTTGAACTGAGGCCCTCACGATGAATCTGGGTGTTGCGAGGGCTCTGATGCCAGCATCCTCATTCAGCCCAAGCTGCCCCAGTGAGTTTTGGTCTTGGTGTTGTGTCCCGTCTCGACATCAATAACAAAACCCGTCTCTCAAATCTGGGCACTTGATGGTCGAAAGAACCACGGCTCCAAGGGATCAGCCCGTGTCTTGGAAAGCCAAACTCGCCGTCATGGCTGGGGAAAGGTTTCAGAAAGGCCAGCTCAGGGAAGAAGAGGTCGATCTGCTGCCAAGACAATACTTTGGCGGCACCCGGCTGCCCTAAGTGCTGCCAAGCCTGCAAGGGCTGCTACCCCAGGGTGTCATCAGGGGGCGTGATTGGCCTGGAGTTCAAGATGGGGCACCTAAGCGGCCCGGGGCCAGGCCTGTCCTCCGAGATGGATCCGTGCTGGGGGAAAGATGGAGATGCACTCTGCACATCTGCCGTGCCTCTTGTCCCGGCTGAATCAATATTTCACATCGTGCAGCTCCACGTGTATAAAGTATGTGAGTTTGGGTGTTGCCGCTGTTGGCAAGCAGATGCTGACTTAAGGTCCTGGTAGGAAGAGTCTTGAGAGTACCAGAGGGTGTGTCTACAGTATTAGCCTGCGTGCCGACATTAAGGTTGGTCGAGGGATACAGATACACAGCCAGCCAGGTCGCACACGAACGTGCGAGATGTCACTGGGTGAGAGCCAGGTGAAGAAACTTGGAAGGGGGACAATTGGAGCCATTTACAAGCAGACCTAACCACAACAGCGAACCCCCTCCCAATCAATCATTTATTCACCTTTGCTCCGCCGAATCCAGATTGCACTACCGCCGGGATGGTCACCAGTGCAGAGCCGAGCGCCCACCGAGAGCCAAGCTGCTAGGCACTTCTCGCCGACAAGCGGCGCTTTTTACCACTGCACTGAGCACGTGGAAGCGTTTCTCATGAGCGAGTTGAACGAGGCAGAGAAGCAGCTGTTGAAGGAGAAGGTGGCGAGCCGCGGTAGGTTGAGACAACAGCAGCTGGCCTGGCCTCTGGGATCAACACACTCCCATCATCTATCTATCAACTTGACTGCACGTACACCCATCATAATGCCCCCGTCCCAATGAACCCCAAACGCCCAACCTCCCTCCACCCCTCAGCTCAAATCAAACCCAGCCCCACTCGTCACCGCATACAACAACTTCCTCTTCAGCGCCGCCGCGCTCTTGTACTGCGGCAGCTTCAACAAATTCACGCACGTGCTCGCGCTCGGCAGCCTTTCCTGGTCCATCCCGCCGTCGCGGATCGTAAAGGGCGGGCTCAGCTGGCCGAACCCAAGCAGCGGCGCCCGCGGCGTGCTGGTGACGTACTTGAGCACGTCCCTCCTCTCCGCGTCCTCCAGCCCGCGCATCACCTCCCAAAACAGCTGCACCGTCGGGTGCTCCTCGCCGTCGTCGCCGATGGCGTACACGCCGCTGTACTGCGTGTGCCGCCGCAGGTCCGCCACGTCAATCTCGGAGCTGTCGCCGCCGACGAGGCGCTGCAGCTCGTTCTGGTTGAACATGCTCAGCCAGGCCGGGTCGATGATCAGCCCCAGCCCGCGGAGGAAGGCCCGCGTCTGCGCGTAGGGCTGCACGACGAGGCGGTGGCGCGCCACGTAGCTGATGTAGAGGGGGCGGTTCTCGTTGGTGACGGGCACGTCCTCGCCGCCGGGGACGAGGTTGCGCGACACGGTGCGGACGGGCTCGTCCGGCCGCGAGATTTGGTCCGTGATGGTGAAGTCGAGGGAGAGGTCGCGGACGTCCGGGTAGTTCTTCAGCCGGAGCATGCCCTGGTAGAGCTCCTCGTCGAGCTCGCGGAGGTCGTTGATGTTGGCGCGGTACGTGTCGGTGGTGCCGCCGCTCGACGACGACGAGGCCCACTTGAGGAGGAAGAAGCCGGCAAAGGCAATGTCGATGAGGATGCCTTCGTAGAGGCACTTGCCGATGACACGGCCGAGGAACTCGTACTGGCGGAGGCGGTAGGTGACGGCTTCCATCCAGTCTTCCGAGTTCTCTGGGACCTGGGCTTCGCGGAGTGTGTGCTTTAGCTGGTCCATGGCCAACGGGTTTGGGTAGTAGGAGTTCTTGCTGTTGGCAGCGAAGAGACTCTCATTCGTCGAGAAAGCTTCCGTTGTCACGCTGGTGAGGAACTCCTTGGTCACGCCACCCCCGTCGATGCCAGCTTCCTGTATGCCGAATTCATCGACAAAAGTAATCTGTATTGGCTCCTTCAACCCTTCGTTCAGGTCCCAAAACGATTCCATCGCGTCATAGAAAACTCGGCCTCTCTGAATCTGCGCCTGGTGTCGGCCGATGAGGCTTGTGCCCGTCGGCGTTGGGTCAAAAGGGCCGCCGTGCTGGTTGAGCACCCATAATCTCCATCTGTCGGGGTCGATATTGCCCCCTCTCCTCTGGTGCTTGTCCAGATGGACAAACTGTCGGAAGATCTGGACGCGCATATCGAACGGGATAACGAATGGCATGTTCCGCAGAATCTCTAGCTTTGGGCCGGCGGCCGCCCTGAGGATATCGCGTGCAGCTCGTTTTCGTGCCAGTCGGATCCGTTCCATCTGAGCCTGTCGGGATAATCTCAGACCGCCTGATGACAAGGCAACTGTCGGTGCTTCCACGTCCATCCCATCCTCGTCATCTTCATCGCCAGACTCGGCCTGCTCACGCTGGCTCTGTTCTTCGAGCACAACGGCAGACAAAAAGCCCTCCATGTCAAATTTGGACGTCATGAGCCAGTGGTTCTGTGGCAGAAACTGACGTCGAGAATCCCGTTCATAGAGCATCCTCATTGCTGTCGCGACCAGATTCCGGAATGCCTCAAAGTCGACTCCTGCTGTAAGGGTGAAAGACAGATCACCCGCAGCATGGTGGTTGCTGGCTCCGTCTCTTGGTCGAGAGGAAAAGGCCGACAAGCCGTCCGTCGTGGTCAGCGTACTGGATGTCGAACGAAGCAGTTCGGCAGCATTGTAGTAGAGCGTGAAGCCGAGATGTTTGAGGAAGAGGGTGAGGCGCCTCAGTTCTTGCAAACTGAGGCCGCTGGAACGCAGTCGCGAGTTCGCGTCCTCAAAGCTCGCCGTCACGCTCAAGCCACTGAAGAAATCGTCATCATCGGTGAGTCGAAGGACAAAGATGTACAGCTCGAGGAAGAGGAGGATTGTTCGCCATTCGCGATGCCAAAGAGACTCGGTTTCCGACGACGGTCTTTGTCGCAGAATGGCGAGGGCTGTATCGGGATCAGAAGCGATTTTGGAGAATATTGAGGTCCTGCTGAACGCATTCCAGAAGAACTTGACAGCAGGAAGCGGTCCTTGGCGGGTGGGAATGTCTGCGAGGTAGAGGCGCATCCGGATGTCATCGCCAAGAGTCGGGAAGCAGTAGATTAATGTCAGAATGTAGCCGGCGAGGAAGCCAGCGTCCTCAAGCTCAGACGCCGATGTTCCCCCGTGGTCCCTAATCTAGTCAGCGGGTCGCCATCAAAAGTTGTTGGACAAAGCGCTTACGAGGTGAACTTCTCGAGAAGCCCCGAAATTTCATCTCGATCGGTCAGAGAAGCGAGCTTGTCAGATACATATGGGGGCAGGGTTGGCTGGGGGATCTCTTCAATATCGCGGGCCTCACCAGAGGCTTTCAAGTCGGCCGCTGCGAAGCCAGCACGAATTTCGACCGAGAGAGCGGACAGGAGGGAATACAGGACTCGGAGAGAACGCGAATGAAGTACCAGCTGTTTTCTTGTCTTTTGCAGAACGATGAAGTGCGCAAGAAGCCACAGGAGACCAGCCTGCGACCGAGATGTCTTGCGGTCCTTGATAGCATCCACATGCAGCGAGTCGGAGAGACGGTCAACATCGACATCGGCCGCAAAGCGTGAAACGTTGGACTCGAACAAGAAGAGGTCGGATTGGGTCAAAAAGGAGACAGCAAACTCGTAATAGGCTGTCTGGGTAAACGATGCTATTCCAGGTCAGTTCAAGACGCCAAGAGCCGGTCAGGGGAAGGCACAGGGAGGCACATACCAGGTGCCTGGGCAGAAAGCGGTGTTCCCACAGCACTCCGAATGGAGTCCAGTAAGTCGGAGGCCGGCCCAAGGCTGTGGCAGTATCTCCCAAGCACGCGATAGAACATGCCCAGAACGGACTGGGCCGACTGAGGTCGCGCTTTCGTGATCTCGACGGCGCTCTCTAGCAATATTTGAACCTGCGAGTTCTCAGCGTTGGGATCAAGCCTGTTTGTCCAAGAGTCAGCAGTTGATCGGATGGATTTAGCTTGGGCTTCTTACCTGTCAAGCGCAGCAACCACGATCCGTGCCAGCTTCTCCAGGCGAGGCAGCGCTATGGCCCCAGATTCAAAGCATGCAAACTTGGTTTGGAGGAGGTCGCGGGCCAGCAGGCAGAGGCGATGCTGGTCTTCTGGGTTGGAGGCTTGGTACACACCGAGGACCAAGGGCGTCGCCTCAACGGTCCTCCGTTCCACGTCCACTGGGGCGCCCTCGCCGAATATCTGGTCGATGATGTGCCGACGCGAGGCCCTCAAGTTCCGTCGTGACCGGTGGCCTCTCCATGTCCTCTGTATGCGCTGGGCGGCTTTCAGCCTATCCCTCTCTTGCTGCCTCTGTGCCCGCTCGGCCTGGGCGTGTGCCACTGTCTTGGACGCTCCGGCGGCAGCGCTTGGGGCCCATGACGTGCTGGTAAACGGGTTTATCGCTTTCTGGCCGCTGAGGTTGACGTTCCGCGCCTTGCGCGAGCTGCCGGTGAAGGTCGGAAACATGATGGAGCCTCGTCGCAGGTGCGGCACACCCCGAACCGAGGTTGGAGGGGGAGGTGAGGGTCGCCGATACAGAAGGTTCGGGTTCGGCGCTGGTCCCGGTGCTTGGGTGCTTTGCAGAGAGTTAGCTGCAGATGTTACCAGTGGGAAAAGCAGAAGATCCCGATGCTCCGGAGATATTCAACTGCGTGTTGTAGGATGCGGTTCCACGATGTCGCTCTGCAGAAAGGCGCATCCGCTGGAGCCCGCCACTCGGACTTGGGCCTTGGACGAGGCAGCAGCGACAGTTACGGCACCACCACGACACAGCAAACCGGGGCAAGGAAACGGGACAACTCGTCGACTACACGCACAGAACCTAAATTAAACCCAATCACAGCCCAACCGAGAGAAAGCTGTCAATCAACGAATGCCGGCTGCCGCACACAAACTGCTCGATTTTGGCGGGAGCAAGAAGCTCCTGCCGGGTGCCGACGATGGAAGCTTCCCGTGTCCGCCTGGGCAGCACGCCGTCACCATCGACAGGGATCCCACCCCTTGATAAGCCGCCCGATAAGCCAGGTACATACTCTGTACCCCGCCACTCTCGCCTGCCAAACTCGACGGGCCAAGTTGGCGCCAAGTTGCATGAGAATCCAGTAGAAAGATATTGCTTGATGCGTCGAACAGTATTCTGCACAATCTGAGGTGCGGGCAACAACTGGATTCGCGTTATGTGTGCTCTTCATGGCCATGGTACCTAACCGCCCCATGGCGATATCATGACGATTCATTGCATTTTGCTGCCCTAGTACCAGGCGCTTGCATATTGTGATGTTCAGGATTGTTTGCAGTGGCAGCGTGATCCCCTGCGTTGCATATTGCGATGCTTTGAAGCCATCCGTACTCTGCACAGATGTCTTCTGTACCGAGTCCAAGCTTGACGGCTGGCACTCACAATTGGGACGCCCCGAAGTAGAGCAGAACCAAATCTGCAGCATTCCTGCAAGTCATTGCTCGAAAGTCCCTCATGACCGGGCCACTGGGCAATGCGACAGCGCCTGGTTGGTGAATGGGAATGCGGCGGGCTTGTTTGTGCCCGGTTAATTCGATAATCTCTGGTTTGTGGGAGAAGCGGAGTGGCAGAAAAAAAATCTTGTCTCCGCAGGAGCCATCTTGCCCTCTTCTTTCCTCCTCATCGACCGATCAAACCCTTTATCCCCGGATTCTTTCCACAACCTTCAGAAAAGAGTCAGATCAGTACGACACAACCGTCACTGGTTCTGTTCTCATCTACTTCTTTTCTGACCTTTCACAAAAAAACCGACCCAAAAAAAATTGAAAATCACAAAAAAATCCCGATACCTACCTATCAATCTTCCAAAACCCAAAAAAGCACCAAAACCCCCGGCTCCGACCAGACACATCTCCTTGGAAGACGCTCTTCAACCGTTCTTCCACTCGAGATCCTGATCCAGTTCGCAAGAAAGAAACACCGAGGCTTTATCCAGTCTCGTTCTTTGTCTACCGTTGCCTTCCCCAGCGCACGGTATTCTTGCTCGGTTTCGTTGCACAACCTTTGTGTTTGAGCATCCGGTATGTGGCCTACCAATTGAGCAGCTGCCGATCGTCGCGACCAACGGCACTGCTCACATCGCGCAATACTTGCAATCTCTTCCAATCGCCAGAGCGTCGAACTAACACCGCATCGCCCTCCCAGACCCCACTGTCAAAATGGCCGCTCCCGTTGCCCCCGGCGCTGTCGACCAGCTTGCCGCTGATCTCGGCAACACCACTCTTGGTGACAACCGCGCCCCCGCCATCAACACCAACGTGGCTGGCGAGTACCAGACCGCCGATGCCGACACGGCCGGCCCCACCCCGAGCTCTGCGGCTCCCCACCCTCAGTCCTCGGCCTCCCTCTACGTCGGCGAGCTGGACCCGTCCGTGACCGAGGCCATGCTCTTCGAGCTGTTCTCCCAGATTGGCTCCGTCGCCTCGATCCGCGTCTGCCGCGATGCTGTCACCCGCCGCTCGCTCGGCTACGCCTATGTCAACTACAACTCGACCTCGGATGGCGAGAAGGCTCTCGAGGAGCTCAACTACACCCTCATCAAGGGCCGTCCCTGCCGCATCATGTGGTCTCAGCGTGACCCTGCTCTGCGCAAGACTGGCCAGGGCAACGTCTTCATCAAGAACCTCGATGTCGCCATCGACAACAAGGCGCTCCACGACACCTTTGCTGCTTTCGGTAACATCCTGAGCTGCAAGGTTGCCCAGGACGAGAATGGCAACTCCAAGGGCTATGGTTTCGTGCACTACGAGACCGACGAGGCCGCCGCCCAGGCCATCAAGCACGTCAACGGCATGCTCCTGAATGAGAAGAAGGTCTACGTCGGCTATCACATCCCCAAGAAGGATCGTCAGAGCAAGTTCGAGGAGATGAAGGCCAACTTCACCAACATCTACGTCAAGAACATCAACGTCGAGGTCAGCGACGACGAGTTCCGCGACCTGTTTGCCAAGTACGGCGACGTCACCTCGTCGTCCCTTGCCCGCGACAACGAGGGCAAGAGCCGCGGTTTCGGCTTCGTCAACTTCACCACCCACACCAGTGCCTCCCAGGCCGTTGAGGAGCTCAACGGCAAGGACTTCCGTGGCCAGGACCTCTACGTCGGCCGCGCCCAGAAGAAGCACGAGCGCGAGGAGGAGCTCCGCAAGTCGTACGAGGCTGCCCGCCTTGAGAAGGCTAACAAATACCAAGGCGTCAACCTCTACGTCAAGAACCTGGGCGACGATGTCGACGATGACAAGCTGCGCCAGATGTTTTCCGAGTTTGGCCCCATCACCTCGGCCAAGGTCATGCGCGATGCGTTGACCGAGGGCTCCGCCGACGAGGAGAAGGAAGGCCAGGAGAAGGAGAGCAAGAAGGAGGGCGAGAAGGAGGGCGAGGCCGAGGCTGCCGAGAAGAAGACCGAGAAGAAGACCGACCGCAGGCTGGGCAAGAGCAAGGGTTTCGGCTTCGTCTGCTTCAGCAATCCCGATGACGCCACCAAGGCCGTCGCCGAGATGAACCAGCGCATGATTGAGGGCAAGCCGCTCTACGTCGCCCTTGCCCAGCGCAAGGATGTCCGCAAGAGCCAGCTTGAGGCTAGCATCCAGGCCCGCAACCAGCTGCGGATGCAGCAGGCCGCCGCCCAGGCCGGCCTCCCGCAGCAGTACATGCAGGCTCCTGTCTACTATGCTCCTGGTCAGCAGCCCGGCTTCCTCCCTCCTGGAGGCCGCGGTATGCCCTTCCCCCAGGGTGGTCTCGGCATGCCCGGCGTGCAAGGCGGCCGTCCCGGCCAGTTCCCCCCCTATCCTCAGCAGGGCGGCCGTGGTGGCATCCCCCCCCAGCAGATCCCCATCTACCCTCTCGGCCAGTTCCCCCCTGGCGCGTACCCGCAGCCCAACAACCCGCAGTTCCTGGCTGCCATCCAGCAGGTCCAGCAGCAGGCTGCCGCCCTCGGTAGTGGTCGTGGCGGTCCCGGCGGTCGGGGCATGCAGGGTATGCCTGTCCCTCAGGGCATGCCGGGTGGCCCTGGCCTTGCTGGCTATCCCCCGAACGGCAGGCCGCAGAACGGCAACATGGGTGGCCGTGGCGGCCCTAACCGCGGCGGCAACTTTGCTGGCCGTGGTGGTGCTCCCCCTGCCGGTCCTCCTGGCGCGGCTGGCGAGCTCAATGCCAGCTCCCTCCTGCAGTCCCAGCTCGCTGCTACTAGCAACGCGCAGCAGCAGAAGCAGATTCTCGGCGAGAACCTGTTCCCCAAGATCCAGGCCCTGCAGCCCGAGCTGGCTGGCAAGATCACCGGTATGCTGCTCGAGATGGACAACAGCGAGCTCGTGAACCTGTAAGTTTGAACCCGTTTTCATTCGCAACTCAATCATGTGCTAATCAGTCCCAGGCTCGAGGATGAGTCTGCGCTCGTCGCCAAGGTCAACGAGGCCATGGCTGTCTATGACGAGTACGTCAAGTCGCAGCAGGGCCCTGCTCCCGGCCAAGCCCAGGGCGAGGCCGAGGCCGAGAAGCCCAAGGAGGAGAAGCCTGAGGAGAAGGCTTAGGGTTCCACCCCGCAGCTTCTTGCTTTCTGATGCGGTTTTTTCTTCGTTTTCGGTTCTGGTCGGTCGGGAAAAGTTTTGATACCAGCTTGGCAGCAGCATGATCAATCCAGTCTGGCGGTGCGGGCAGGATGAGCGCCAGCATCGGGCGGATCTGGCTCATTTCTATGGGAGACGAGGACATCTCCGACGACGGATTATCACGACATCTTGCTATGGCATTGCTACGTCATGGTCATGTATTTGATAGACTTGCTTATGATGGGGGGATTTGGCCCTCAGGTGGCCGTCTCTGCGGACGGGGCACGGTGTTATCGGCCGACTCGGCGTTACGGTTACGGATTCTCGGAGTGTCCTGCCGACTGGTTCAGGTCTTCAGGAACGGGCGTGCTAGGCGACACAAGGCCCCGGCTACTCTGGTCTAGGGCGGCCATGGTCACAGAACGTCCGTCTTTGGACGAGGTGGACGTTATCCTGAGCAGGAGCACTAGCTAATACAGAGTAAATTTCTACTACTTGCATGTTGTCGTGTTCGGTGAGGGCAAGCTCAGGGTTTAGTTGTGACGACTGGCTAATCACAGGGAGAATATCAAGAGCAGAGTCATTGTTAATTCTATTGCCAAAACCAAATACCCCCAATGCATGCTATCCTAGGTATGTATCCGTGATGTGCCTACTCCGCCAAGCCATGTCCGCCAGGTGCCATCAACAACTCCTCCTTACACCGCCCCCAGACGCCTCCAAGGGTGTTGTGAATGCCGCCTTCCCAACTGACAATGCTCACCAGCGCCGCCTCCACCCTGTCAGTAGACTCCATGCTCCAGGCCATCTCACTTCCGTGTAACCAAAACCAAATCAATATCCACCCCTTGTTCCCCCTGATGAAAAAGCCAGACAAAACACAAACTCCACCCAACCCCCCCATGAAAACAAACAAACCGCCCCTTAGAAACC